>Ga0187815_10000121_pt1 | contig 38008 bp, 34 predicted proteins | sample NC_S_5_FD_132962 | JGI IMG/M metagenome (GOLD analysis project Ga0187815, IMG submission 132962) | Wetland sediment microbial communities from Neuse River Estuary, North Carolina, USA - ASW-S_5 | ecosystem: Environmental > Aquatic > Freshwater > Wetlands > Sediment | place: USA: North Carolina... | reverse complement strand
GGCCAATGGAGAGTTAATCGTACGGAATGGCGTGCTCGTCGGCTCGCGCCTGATGGGCCAGCCCTTCACGGCGCCGGGCTATTTCTATTCGCGGCCCTCGGCCGCTGGAACGGCTGGGTACGATCCCACGTCTTCCGGCGGATCGAATCTCGGGCCCACGAACAAGGCCCTGATCGATCGCGTTGATGCAAGCGTCAAACAACTTCAGCCGACCAATCCCGGCACGCCAATCCCGGTCGATCTCGTGACCACATCAGGCTCCGGCCTCGATCCCGATATCTCTCCGGCGGCTGCCGAGTTTCAGGTTCCGCGGGTCGCGAAGGAACGCGGAATGAGCGAAGAAGAGGTGCGCGCGCTCGTAGCGAAACATACGGAGGGACGACAGCTAGGGTTTCTCGGCGAGCGGCGCGTCAACGTTCTCGAACTCAACCTCGATCTCGACTCGGTCCACCCGATGCACGCGAACTCGGCGAGCTTGAGATAGGTTCTTTCAATTCACCGTTGCGAGAACTGCTCTCTCTGGCGCTACGCTAATGGCCGGTTCGAGAGTCACGCCGGCCGAAATTGACCGGGCCACCAGGCACGACCGCTCGGCTTTTTCAAGCAAGTGATTGGCTCGTTCTCGGTCCTCTTCTCTGGCAATCTTGAGCGCCGGACGCAGCTTCACTTCCGTGAATCTCCATCCGTCCTGGCTTTTCTCGAGCACGCCCTCGGCATCGACCTCAAGAGAAACGAAACCGAACTTCGAAGCCTGAGATATTCCCGAGAACGTGCTCACGTAACACGCCACAACGCTCGCGACGAAGAAGTGCTCGGGCGTCCATACGCCGGATTCTCCCAGAAACTCCGGCGGAGCGCTGAAAGAGATCGGCCGGAGCACCGTGTCCGAGGCGACCACACCCGATCGCGGTTTCGTGCATTTCGCCCTGACTTCATAGGTGTGAGTTGTTTCCATAAGTCACCGTCCTCAGACGATCCCGTGCGTTTTCCTAGGCCACGGCTGCCTCCGCTCGCAAACCCGATTCGTCCCGAATCACGACGACGGAACCTTTCGTTGTGATGAGCATCTTGTTCTTGAAGTCCGTCATCGTCCGGGTAACCGTCTCGCGCGAGATGCCCACGATCTGCGAGATCTCCTCGTGTGTCAGACCCAGGCTGAAACGCTTCCCCTGAGTCGTCTCCTGTGCATTTGCGGATGATTCCAGCAGGAACTGCGCGACCTTTTCGCTGGCCGATCGCGACAGTCCCAGATACCGAACCTCCTGGCAAATCTCGCGGTAGCCGTTGCTGATCTGCTGCAGCGCCGACACCGAGGCTTCGACGTGCTCTCGCACCAGCTTGAGAAAGTCTTCCCGCCGCACGAAATTGACCTGGCAGGGTTGGAGCGCTTCCGCGGTCAACTCATACTGCTCGCCCGATAGCGCACCGTGCAAACCGAGTATTTCGCCCGGCTCGCAGATTCGGACGATGATCGTCCGGCCGTCCGAGGAATTCATGGTCAGCTTGACCCGGCCCTTGCAAATCATGTACACGCCGCGCGGAACCTGTCCTTCGACGAACAAGACCGCGCCCGACGGATACGTGCTCGTGAATTTCATTCCGTGGAAAGCCTGCAGAGCTGCGGCGGGAAGTTGGCAGAAGAAGCCGCTCTTCCGCGTCGAGCATGACCTGCAATCCTCCACCACTTCCATTCCGTATGGTCCACGCATCTCATTCTCCTTTTCGCTCCGAATCATCGCCTGCTGCCAGGATGTGCCGCATGAACCCTGAAGCCTTCGCGAGCACCGCCCCTTTCTTCTGCATTTCGAGCAGTAGCGCGCGGCCCTCGCGATCGGCAAAGCTGACCGAGCCCAGGTCCACCATTACTTTGTGTTCGTCGGTGGGAGCCACTGACTCGGTCCACGCTTTTCTGAGCACTTCCACCCATGCCCCCTCCAAACGTCCCTCGAGTCTTAGCGATGGCCTGGCTGCGTCGCCTTCCTGCGTGATCCTTAGCACTTTCGCTCCGGTCATACATCACAACTGCACGGATTGGACCAATCCCATTTGCTCCGCCAAAATTCCATTAACTTGTTTATATATAGAATGATACGTGCTGCTTGCACAGCCAGGAATGAATCCCAGAATGGAAAACGCCGACGAGATATCACCACATGACGATATTTCGTCACGTGCGCTTCGTCACATCTTTCGATTTCCGAGTTGCTACCTGCCTGTTTCGTCCGAACACGAACGCCGCGACCCCGATCAGAACCGGAACACAGTCGCCACTTCAGCTCCCTCGCGCAATTCATCGGCTCGAACGACATAAACCTCCCCGCCATGGCGCAGGGTCAGAATTGCCGTCAGATTCAAGAGTTCGTCGTCGCCCGGTTCCTTTTTGTCGTGGATGTGCACTGTCTCGGGAGGCTGAAACAAACCCCATTGCTCGCCGGTAGACGGAACAAACAGGAACCGCACCCTGCCGCTTGCAGCTGCGGCGATCACTTTGCGCAGGTTGCTCGAGGTTAGGGGCGTATTGATGTGTTCCTTGTAGACGTCGAATGCCCGAGCCTCCGCCTCGGACGCTCGACTCTCGACGATTTTCCACGAGGCTGCATGAAGCGCATCCGGCGTGAGCAGGTCCGGATTGCCTGCGATCATATCCTCCAGGAGATGCGGGTACGTGTTCGCCTCTTTGTATATCGGAAAAAGGTATTCGACGGCGGCGACGATCAGCGGTACCTCCTCGTTCTTGAGTACGCTGGCAACCCCGAGGTCCAGATCGCGGAAAAAATGAATGAGCCGGTCTTTGTTGCTCACGCTCGGTCCATGAAAGAAGGCGCCTTTCTGGTTGGACGCGGGTGAAGCCGCTGTGTGCATCTCGTAATTCCGTTCAAAGGACAGGCCCGCGAGGTCTTCGCGCAGATTTTCGGGAGCATCCCGCAGATGCCGCTCCTCCATCAAGCAGCGCGAGCCTTCATAAAGCCTTACGTGCTTTTGGCTAAGCGCCAAAACGAAAAACCGATCGTTCGTCCGCCACAAAGGGAGTAACGGCCGAATGAAGAACTCGCTTCCCACGATTACTCGTTCGGCGACGGAAGCCGGCAAGCTGTAGCAACCGAAAAAATCCCCGCTGAGAAAAATAGCCTCCGCTTGCATGCCGGCGCGCGCTGATTCGCCTTGTACCAGCTCCCAATTCGATTCCAGCAGCCGTTCCGCGTCGTCGACCGTCGTCAACGTATTCTCAAAACTTGCCGCCGCATTCCGGAGCAAATCCTTGAGGCGTTTTAGCTCGTTTTTCGCCTGTTCTGCAGCGGAATTTCGATTCGTGTAGACCGAAATGCAGGGTCCTTCGCGATTTTTCGTCAGAGCCTTATAGTCAGGCCCCTCGATCCTTGCCCTTTCCTCCTCCACTCGGGCTGCGGTTGTCATGGCTTCCTGTCTTTCCGCCCCAAAAGGCCTACGCCGCGCTTTTTGCAACTGCTTTTCGCGCGTCATTCAGAAATTTACAAACCTCTTGATCGGTCAGTTGCGAAAACTCCTCATAGAATTGCCCGACGGCTCGGAACTCACGCGGCGTTAGGAGACATATAACGTCGTCTACTTCCGAGCGCAACGACAGGCAGATCGCCAGCGGCGCAACCCCGGCAGCTACGATCACGCGGATGGCTCCGAGCTTCCTCACTCCCTCGATTGCCACCCGCATGGTCGAGCCGGTGGCAATGCCGTCGTCAACCAGAATTACCGTGCGATCGCGGAGGTTGAGTGGAGGGCGGGAGCCTCGAAACACGCGGTCCCTTCTTTGCAGTTCCTGTTTTTCGACGGCGACAACTTCCTCGATCTCACGCTTCGATACTCGAAATGCCTCGATCGCATCTGGATCCACGATCTCGACGCCGCCCGTCGCGATCGCTCCCATGGCTAATTCCTCGTAGCCTGGGACGCCGAGTTTGCGAACCAGAAAAACATCCACTGGTAGGCCGAGGCGCGTCGCAAGTGCGCAGGCTACTTCTACTCCCCCTCGTGGCAATCCCAGCACGATTGCCCCTGGACGTTTCGCAAGGCCCGTTAGCTTCTCGGCGAGCAACTGCCCTGCCTGATACCGGTCGTGAAGCCTCTCAATCAAGTGAGCACCATTCAGACGCTGTTCAGAGGCAAGAATCGCTGCCTAAGCCGCAATCGCGCGGCTGATCACCTGCGGGAGTTGCGGGCCATAGACCAGTCGAAGCGTCTCTACGATTTCCGCATGCGATAGTTCGGTTGTTCGGCCGGCGCCGCCTGCTTCCGCATGAAGCACTACGTCGTCCATCGACAAGATTCCTTCGAGCGCGCCTGTCTTGTTCACCACGGCAAGGCGACGCACCTTCTGCTTCGCCATCGTCTCAAGAGCTGTGTGTATATCGTCCTCGGGCCTGCACGAGTAAACATTGCCGCTCGCGACTTCGCTCACCCTGATGTCTCCGGGCAGCCGATTCCGAGTCCCCAGTGCCACACACAAATCGCGATCGGTAACTACCCCCACCACTTTTCCTTGCGGGTCTACGATCGGGAGTATTCCACAGTTGCGATTCCACAGAATTTCAACCGCGGCCCCCAAATTTGTTTCCGGCGTGCAAAATGCCGGAGTTCGCATCATCACGTTTTGTACTTTCATTGTCTTTCTCCTTCGCGAACTTCTCTTCGTCATCACCTAATTGCCCTCACGAGCGCCCGGCACGTCTGGCCATTACGATTCCGTCGGCGCTTCCGCGAAAAACACGTCCTGATGGATTACGGCCTCTTCCTGCTGTCGCGCCTTGCGCTTCTTCCTTTGAACCAGCTTTTTCGGGCGCGCAGGCGCGGCTACTTTGGCCTTTGCTGTCATCGCTTTCTTCGTCATGTTGCACCTCCGCGGCCAAGTTTCGCCGGGGACCCACATTCTCAATTCTTCGATGTCCGAGCGGGAAGGCAGGTCCCCAGCCTGGTTATCTGCCCATCCCGCTCGAAAATGCTGCCTCACGCGGCGGTTTTCGCTTCAGCCTTGATGTTGCGGGCTCTTGCCGCCTTCGGCAGACGGAGTTCAAGAACTCCATTCTCCAGATTGGCGACCACCTTGTCCGTCTCTACTTCGGCCGGCAGATCCACGATTCGAAGGATCTGGTCCGAGCACGTCTCCGAGTAAACGGTCTTTCCCTCCTTCTGTTCGGTCTTCGTCTCTCGCTTTCCGCTGATCACAAGCCGTTGCGGCTCGACATTGACTTCCAATTCCTTCTCGCTAAATCCCGGCACCTCCGCCTGAATTTCAAGCGCGTCTTCGGACTCATTCACTTGAATATGGACGGGATGCAGCAGTTCCCTCTCCGCCTGAAACCAATTATCGAGTTCACGGCCCGGAGCGTAGCCACTCCCTTCGAAAATCTGATAGGCCCGGCGGGAAATAGCGTCGAATATGGGGTTTACCTGGGCAGCCAAGCTCTCCACCTTAAACGGCTTGGCTGTTGTCGGCTCTCTGGCGATTTGTACCGCTGTTCCTGTTTTCTCTGCCATCGCATTCCCCCTAAAATCGGAGTTCCAGCGCTGGCTTCGAGCGGTCGGCCTATGAACCCCGTCCAGCGGCTTATGTGGCAAATACCACCAAGGCCAGCGCTCCAGATTCACGCTTGCAGAAAGGAACCATTCGCGCAGTGACGCTCGTCACAGAAGGCAGTGATGGAGGCTACGAGGGACGGATGCTGTTCAGATGTCTTTGCGCGAGATTCCCAGCTTCTGCATGCGGGAATTGAGGGTCGTACGATTCATCCCAAGGCGTTCGGCCGCACCGCCCGCGCCGCCGATTTTCCCCTTTGTTTCTCTGAGGATATTGAGAATGTGCCCGCGTTCGATCTCCTCGAGTGTCGAAGAGGTCTGCATTGTTGCGTCCTGCGCATTGCCTGCGCCGACACCCTCAAATTCGGTCAGCGGAATCCGCAATTCCGGCCCGGGTGAAAGGATCACAGCTCGCTCGACCACATGCTCCAGTTCCCGGACGTTCCCCGGCCACAAATAGCGGCACAGCGCCTGCATGGTTTCGGGCGGCACGACGTCGACGATCTTCCCCATCCGCTTCGCGAATCGCGCCAGGAAGAAATGAACGAGCAGCGGAATATCTTCGGCGCGGTCCCGCAACGGTGGAACCACCACGGGAAAGACGCTGAGCCGGTAGAAAAGATCGCTGCGGAATTGCCCCGCGGCGACCAGCTTATTGAGGTCCCGGTTCGTCGCAGCTACGATCCGCACGTCGCTCGCCATCGTCCGGCTATTGCCGAGCCGCTCGAACTGCTTTTCCTGCAGCACTCGCAGCAGCTTCGATTGCAATTCCAGGGGAATCTCGCCCACCTCATCGAGAAAAAGAGTCCCCTGGTGAGCCAGCTCGAATCTCCCGATCCGCTGCGCGATAGCGCCCGTGAACGCGCCTTTCTCGTGCCCAAAAAGCTCGCTTTCAAGCAGCCCCGCCGGCACTGACGCGCAGTTTATCTTCACAAACGCGCGTCCGCTCCGAGGACTCAGGTTGTGAACGGCCCGCGCGAGCAGATCCTTGCCCGTGCCGGTTTCCCCCAGAATCAAAACCGTGGAATCCGTCGGCGCCACAGTTTCAATCTGCCTCAAGACGCGCTTCAAGGCCCGGCTGTTGCCGATGATGTCGTTAAAATTGGTTTCCGTCCGCAGTTCGTCTTCGAGGTAGCGCTTTTCCTTGGCCAGGCGCGTATTCAGGTCCGCGATCCGCTGGAAGGCCAGCGCATTGTCGAGCGCCACCGAAACCTGCCCGGCCAATTGCCCGAGCGCGGCCACATCTTCCTCGGCGAAAGCGCCTGCTTGCAGGCTGAATACATTCAGCGTGCCCAGCGGTCCTCCTCGCCCCGTAAGCGGAATCCAACAGCCGGACCGGATCGACGCGCCCGCGAGGTGCTTCGGCATCTCAAACGGAAATCGCTCCGCAGGTGTGCCTTTGAGCAGCAGTGGTTTCCCGGACGCATAAACCGCGCCGTGCGGCGTTCCAGCCACCGGCAGCAGCACGTCCTCGGGAAGCGGGGCTGTGCCGGGGGCGCCCAAAATCGAGTGGACCTGCAGCATCTTTGTTTCAGGGTCGTACAAAGCCACCGACGCATAGTCAAATGCTTTCACTTGCCGCACGCACGCGCCGATCGCGGTCAGCAATTTAGTGATGTCGAGATTCGAAAGCAGCGCATTCGTGACTTCCAGAAGAAACGACTCGCGCACTCGCTTCTGTTCGGTGATGTCCCGCGTGACTTTCGTAAATCCGAGCAGCTTGCCATCCTCATCGTGAAGCGCCGTGATCACAACGCTCGCCCAAAAGCGCGACCCATCCTTGCGGATTCTCCAGCCTTCACCCTCCCACCGGCCTTCCCACGTAGCGACCTTAATTTCTTCGTCCGGCGTGCCGCGCTCGACAACTTCGGCGGGATAAAAGCAGGAAAAATGGCGGCCGATGATTTCGTCCGCGCGATAGCCCTTGATTCGCTCGGCCCCTTCGTTCCAGCTTTTCACGCGTCCCTCGGGATCGAGCATGAAGATTGCGTAGTCTTTCACCTCCGCAATGAGGCGGCGGTATCGCTCCTCGCTCAGCCGCAGCGCCACCTCGATTTCCTTCCGTTCCGTGATATCCCGAATCGCGCTGGCCACGAAGCGCCCGCTAGCGTCCTCGATCGGGCTCAGGCTGATTTCAACCGGAAACGTGCTTCCGTCCTTGCGGCGGCCCCGCAGCTCGAGCCCTGTTCCCATTGGCCGTGTTTGTGGCGCCGCAATATATTCTGTGCGGTCGCGCACATGCGCGTGCCGAACCTGTTCCGGAATCAGCGTTTCCACAGGTCGGCCCAAGAGTTCATGCGGCGTGTAGCCAAAGACGCGCTCGGCTTGCGAATTCACGAAGACGATCTTCCCCGCGGAATCCGCGATGACCATCGCATCGGGAGCGGATTCAAGCAGATGCCAGCGGCGGTTATCAGTCAGCGTCGGATCCGGCTCGTGTGGCCTATCCTCTTGCTTCATAACGGGAAAACGTTAGCATCTGTGTAGGCTCGGGGCAAGGTATGGGCCACCGAGGTTCGTGCCCCGCCCGAAAAGAGGACGCGCGCCTGCATCATGACACCGTCGTCCACCGTGGCTGACGAACAACTCCCGCCCAAGTCCCCATCCGCCGCTGGCCTTTCCTCAGCGGAAGCCGAAGCGCGCCTCGATCAGTACGGTCCGAACGAGCCGGCGCCCGCAAAACGCAGCTCGACCGTCGTCGAGTTGCTTCTTCTCTTCCTAAACCCCCTTGTCATCATTTTGCTCGTGGCGGCCTTGGCCTCGTTGGTACTCGGCGACGCTTCCGACGCCGTTATCATCCTGGTGATCGTCCTTCTCAGCATCGCCATCAATTTCATCCAAACATATCGTTCGCAGCAGGCCATCAATCGCCTGCGCGCCGATGTCGCTCCGACCGCCACCGTCCTCCGCGATGGAACCTGGCAGGAGATCGCTCGCCGCAAGGTCGTTCCGGACGACGTCGTGCGCGTTTCAGCGGGGGACCTCATACCCGGTGACGGGCGCGTGCTCGAAGCTCGCGATCTCTACGTCCAGCAAGCGGCCCTTCCCGGCGAGTCCTTGCCCGCGGAGAAGAGCGCGCATCCCGGCGATGGCTCGCAGTCCAAAGGCCCGGACGCGCCGAACCTCGTCTTCATGGGCACATCGGTAATCAGCGGCATTGCAACCGTCGTTATTCTCGCAACTGGGCCCCGCACAGCTTTCGGAGCCATCGCCGAGCGCCTCGCCATGCGTCCGCAGGAAACCGAATTCGAGCGCAGCATGAAGCGCTTCGGCATGCTCATCATGCGCGCCGTTTTCTTCCTGGTGCTCTTTATTCTCGTCGTCCGCGTCGCGATGCACAAAGACGCCTTCGAATCCTTCGTTTTCGCGGTGGCGCTGGCGGTCGGCTTGACGCCCGAGTTCCTGCCCATGATCACCTCGGTCACTCTCGCGCGCGGCGCCGTTCGCATGGCCCGCCAGCATGTCGTCGTCAAGCATCTCCCCGCGATCCAGAATTTCGGCACCATCGATATTCTCTGCAGCGACAAGACCGGCACTCTGACGACCGGTCAAATGATCCTCGTCTCGTCCGTGGACTATCTGGACAAGCCTTCCGACCGGCCGCTAGCGCTCGCCTACCTCAACAGCAAGTTTCAAACCGGAATCCGTAGCCCGCTGGATACCGCGATCCTGAAAACGCCCCGCACCGATGGCGACAGCTACACGAAATGCGATGAAATTCCCTTCGACTTCGAGCGTCGCCGCCTATCGATCGTCGTCGAAAAGCGGGACGGCGCGTCGCGCGAGCGCCTGTTGATCACCAAAGGCGCCCCGGAAGGCATCCTCAGTCTCTCCGAATCGTATGAAATGGAAGGCCGGACAATCGCATTCGACGTCGACACACGGCACAAATGCCGGCAGGCCTTCGATGACCTCAGCTCGCAAGGATTCCGCGTCTTGGGAGTTGGGTATCGCAACGTGGATGTGAGAGACGCATATAGCTCGAAGGACGAATCCGCGCTCGTGTTCGCGGGCTATCTCGCCTTCGCCGATCCCCCAAATCCGGATGCCGCCGATTCGCTCGCGGCCATGAAACGCGATGGTGTCGAGTTAAAGATCCTCACAGGCGACAACGAACTCGTCGCGCGCCATATCTGCGAGCAAGTTGGCCTGCACGATCCCGCAATCATCCTCGGCGACGAACTCGATGCGACGAGCGACCCCGCGCTGCAGCATCTCGCCGAGCAAACCACCGTCTTCGCGCGAGTCTCGCCCGTGCAGAAGCACCGCATCATCCACGCGCTCAAACTCCGCGGCCACGTCGTCGGCTACATGGGCGACGGCATCAACGACGCGCCCTCCCTGCACGCGGCCGACGTCGGCATCTCCGTATCCACCGCCGTCGACGTCGCCCGCGACGCCGCCGACATCATTCTCCTCAAGCCCGGCCTCGCAGTGCTCCATCAAGGCATCATCGAGGGCCGCCGCGCGTCCGCCAACGTCATGAAATACCTGCTCATGGGCACCAGCTCGAACTTCGGCAACATGTTCAGCATGGCCGGCGCGTCTTTGTTCCTGCCGTTCTTGCCAATGCTGCCCACCCAGATCCTGCTGAACAATTTCCTCTACGATGCCGCCCAGATCACGATCCCATCCGACAACGTTGACGACCGCTACATCAGCCGTCCGCGACGCTGGGACATGTCTCTCATCCGCAATTTCATGATTTTCATCGGGCCAATCAGCTCGATCTACGATTTCCTGACCTTTTTCGTGCTTCTTCACTACTTTCACGCCGGCCAGGCCGAATTCCACACCGGCTGGTTCGTCGAATCGCTGGCGACGCAGACGCTCGTGCTCTTCGTCATTCGAACCACGCAAAATCCCTTCAAGAGCCGCCCGAGCGTCCCGCTCGCAATCACCACAGTCCTGATCGTGATCGTCGGCATCTGGCTTCCGTATTCATTCCTCGCGCAGCGCCTCGGATTCACGCCCCTGCCGGCTCCGTTCTTCACCTTCCTCGCAATTTCAACGGTCACGTATCTGCTGCTCGTGGAATTCGCGAAGCGCCTCCTATTTTCGCGCGAGCAAATTTGAAACGGGTTTCGCGCCAAAGCTGTGGGGATGTGTAGAAACTCTACAATCTCTGTAGGTCGTGCGTTAAAGAGCCTGTGTGATAGCCGAGAATGTTTGTAGGTCGTGGCTTCCAGAGTTTGTGGACAACCCGCGAACGTTTGCGCGGCTCTTTGCTTTGGCCCGCGAGGGCACCGGTGGAAGCGTGGGCCTTTTTATCCTGAGCGAAGTCGAAGGGTAGGCCCTCGAAAAGGTGCTCCTCGTATTTATAGACCCGGACCTGACTAGTTCTCCCGGGCTTTCTTGAGCACCCGAATTTCGGCTCTCAGCCACTTCACCACCGCCGCCTCGACTTCGTCATCAGTCGCCGTGTTGTAAAGCGAATCGAGCGTCTCGCCCTCATCGTTCAGTGGGATGTGCCGGCACGGCGCTCGCTCCAACCTGCGATTGGCCGGCACAAGTTGCATCAAAGAACAGGCAAGGCAGGGACGCCGACGTGGAGATGCATCGGAATACGGACAGCTCGGCGAATCTTCGAAAATAAATGGCGGGCGCCACGAGGTCTGTGCGATCTTCCGGTAGCAGCCTCCCTCTAGAAACTCAAGCTCCGCCTTGAGGACCTGCAACAAGTCGCGCATGTCTGCCGACCTCGCCTCACTCCTACCTCACTGCAGCTGCATAGATTGAGCGCCCAAGGGATTTCGGGTCTGTGATGAGCGTCACATGGGAATGTAGCGTTCGTCACGGCTAATCGCGCAGGTTCGCCATATGGTGGCACCCAAGAGGTGGCACATGACCGTCACACCGCCTGCTGTCTTGGTGCTTCACAACGACGAGCGCGAAGCAGCCGAACTGCAAGATTTGCTCGAACGCAACACTGACTGCAAGACGTCCGTCACCTGGAGCGGACTCGAGGCCTTGAAACTGCTCCAAGCCGGCCATTTTGACGTGCTTGTCACCGATGACTATGCGGCTGACCTCTATATCGGCGATCTCATCGAGCGCGCCGCCTCGCTGCCGTCGCCTCCGCAGGTCTACGTACTCAGCGGAGATTCGACAGCCGCGGTCAGCCGATACCAGAGCCTCGGCTTGTGCACGATCCTCGAGAAACAGGGGCCGCGCGCACTTTTGCAAGCGATCACCGCCGGGTCCGTCTGGAAGCAATCACGGACATTCGCCAACCCGAAAAATTCGAAGGGCTCGCCGCCCGCCTCCGATGCCGGTCGAGTGAACTGACACGCGGTTGGCCGGCGGCATGGAAGCATGAACAGGAGAAATAACATGCAGACGTCGACGAAAGAGGCGCAAGCAAGCATCGCCTTGAAAGATATCGTCTTCGCGACTGACTTCTCGCCGGCCGCGGAAAACGCTCTTTTGTACGCCGCAGATCTGGCCCGGCGTTTCCACGCCGAGCTTCATGTCGTCAACGCGGTCGAACCGGCCAACTACTCTCTCCCGCCGGAAACGTGGCACACGGCGGACGAGGCGCGTGAACTCGAAACAAAGAAGCTTCGGACATTTCTGCAAACTTCATTCCCGGAGATCGAAAGCGAAGTTCAGCTCTGGGAAGGCACCGTTTCGCAGGTGCTCACTTCCGCGATCGATCGCGACAGCGCGGACCTCGTGGTGCTCGGCACTCACGGGCGCACCGGCGTCGGAAAACTTCTCCTCGGATCTTCCGCGGAAGAGATTCTCAGAAACGCTCCCTGTCCGGTTCTCACACTCGGTCCGCACACAGAGACGGAGCAGCAGTGGCAACTGAACGAGATCCTTTATGCGACCGACTTCAGTCCCGCATCGCTTTCGGGCGCCCGTTACGCAATCGCGCTCGCCCAGGAATATGGCGCGAAACTTACGCTTCTCCACGTAGTCGAAGGCCGCAAAACCGACGAGTTGGTACACGAGTCCGACTTGATTGCTTCTTCAGCTCGCTTGTTGCGTAAACTCGTTCCAGAGGACGTGGAGTTGCGTTCGGAATTGAGATGTGAGGTGAAGCAAGGCGTGCCCGCGGACAAAATTCTCGAGGTCGCGCAACAGATTCACGCGGGACTGATCGTGCTCGGCGCCCGCAGAGTCTCCGGCGTGCCCGGCGCGGCTTCGCATCTCCCGATCGCGACTGTGCACAAAGTGATCGCGCACGCGCCGTGCCCGGTTCTCACGGTGCGCCACGGAAACTCATAAGCGGTTCGGTCAGGTCCGCTTCGTTTGCAGTTGGTGGTAGCCAAATTCTTTGCGGGCCTGATCGAGGCGCTTGCCTTCGCGGACGCTCTTGCGAATCGCATCTTCGGCGGCGGCGATCCCTTCGGCGACAGCCAGTATTTCCGCTTCGTGCTGCCGGGGAATCACCACCACGCCGTCGGCATCGCCGCGCATGAGGTCTCCGGGCGAAACGCGCGCGTCGCCAATATCGACCGTAATTTCCGTCGTATCGAGTTGCACCCGATCTTTGCCGGTGCGCATTGAATAGCTGCGGCTGTAAACGGGATAGCCAAGCTCGAGGCAAAGCGCAGTGTCGCGGCAGGCGCCGTCGATCACCGTGCCGGCAAGTCCACGGCGATGAGCGATCTCCGTCAAAATGTCGCCCCACACGGTCGCGTTCTCGCGCCCGCCATTATCGATCGCCACGACCGAGCCCGGCGCGACGTCATCAATGAACTCGCCAACCGTTCCCGCGGGTTTTCCTACGGGGCGATACAGCATCGTGAAGGCTCGCCCCGTGAGACGAAAGCGCGGATCGCGCGGCTTGATGTTCAGGCACTGCCCGGCGATGCCGAGCCGGTCGAGTGCGTCGCTGATGGTCGCGGTGTCGAGCTTGCTCGCGCGCTCGACCGATGCATCCTGATTTGGCAAGGGGGCGGCCTCTAGTCGCGCTGCAGCATGTTTTCGTAATTTGCGCCCATCACTTCGGTGATGGGTTTGCCCTCGTAGAGCGATCGAGCCATGGCGGCCTCGCGCGCGACGATATCCTCCGCCGTCGCCAGCACGCGCTCAATGTTCGCCGCGGCAATGAACGCGACGCCACTGCCGTCGGCGATTGCGTAATCGCCGGCGTTCACCTGGATGTCTCCGATCTCGACCGGCTCATTGTTCGCCAACTCGACGATGCGCCCGCGCCCCGTCACCGGCGTGAGGCCGCGCCCAAAAACGGGAAAATCGTGCTGGCGCGCCTCGTCGATATCGCGCACGGGTCCATCCGCGATCACGCCGCTGATGCCGCGGAGCTTCGCGCCAAGCGCCAGGATGCCGCCCCAGGCGGCCGCGCGAATATCGCTTCGCTGCTCGACTACGATGATGTCGCCGGGCTTCGCCGCTTCGATCGCTGTGGTCCCAATGTGGCGGGGTTTTCCGGGAGGCGGCGCCCCAAAACCCAGTTTGATCGTCAGCACGCAGCCCGCAATCCGTCGCGACGAACTTAACGGCGACAATCCGCTCACCACGCCCGTCAGGCCCAACTTGTCGAGCGCGTCCGAAACCGCGCAGCAATCGACTCGTCTGAGCCGTGATGCGAAATCGTCTCCTCCAGCTTCTGCTCTCATAGCCTCTCTTTCGACATCTTTATTATTGCCAGTAGACAAAGCCCATCGCGCTGCCCGTACCGGCCTCGGTGCGATAACATGCGACGTAGTCCACCAAAGTCATCTTCTTCCCCAGCGCGTTCATGCCTACCGACACCGGCATCCAATTGCGGAGTTCGCACGTGTTGCCGAGCAGATAACTTTCGGGAATTTCAGCGAGCGCCTTTTCGTCGCCCGACTGCATGGCCTTCAGCACGCGCTGATCGAGGTCTTCGTCGACCACGAAGTGCGTCAATCCTCCCGAGCAGAAAACCGCGATCTTCGCATCTTCCTTCCAGCTTTCGATCGCCTTCATCAGCGCTCGGCCGAATTTCAGGCAGCGCGGAATTTTCGGGCGGTTATTCGGAATCCCGGCGTTCAAAAAGACCGGGACGCTCGGCGGTGGGTTATCCACCATGATGCGCCGGTAGAGAAATCCAAACGCGTGCGGAATTCCGTGTTCGTGCCCATTGACCTTCGGCAAGCGCGATGATTCGGAAACGTCGAATTCCTGATCCATGAGCGAATCGATCAGATGGACTGCCAGGTCATTCGCGCCCGAATATACGGCGCCGCCCGGAGGACAGTGCCCGATTTCCGCGATCGCGATCCCAGGCGGAAACTTCGCCTTTGCTTCCTCCGTCTCAGGAATGTTTTCGATCTTGCTTCCGGCGTAGACCAGGAAGGCGGGCGTGTTATCGTCCGTAAAAAGCTCGCGCTGGTCGTTTCCCACGATCACCACCGCATCCGGCTTTACCTCCGCGAATTTCGCGGCCAGCTTATCGAGCGCGCGCTGGCACGCATCGTAGCGCTTCTGCTTCTCCCCCGGAGTGATCGCATCGGCGAACCCCGGCTGCCGCGCCGCCAGCAATTTGTCGAAATCGTAGGCTTGGCCGCGATAAAAGTGCTTCGGATTTTTACGGTCGGCGCCTGCGCGCAAGTGCCACATGTCGGGTGGCGTCGAAAGCATCGGCCCGTGCGACGACCCGACGCCGAGCACAACCTTTGCCATGATCTTTTCCTCCGTCTAAATCTCTAGCAGCCGCGATAGGGGACCGGAGCTTCAGCCCCGGGGCCTTCGCTTTTGACTTTCCGGGTGCCCCATCCTCGTTTTGTGAGGGTGGGCCTTTGCGACGAGCATCCAAACGCGGCGCGTGCAAACTTTCAGTTCCCGCAGGCAGTCCGAATATAGGCTCCTCTAGCGCCACACGCGGCGAGCAGTCTCGACCACCAACCGCATCTTCGCCCACTGCTGCTCCTCGCTGATCAGGTTACCCTCGAGCGTCGAGGCAAATCCGCACTGCGGGCTCAGTGCAAGATTTTCGAGCGCTACGTAGCGCGAAGCCTCCTTGATTCGTTCAACGATCTGCTCGCCGCTCTCGAGTTCCGGCCTCTTCGAGCTGATCAGCCCGAGCACAACCGTCTTGTTCTTGGGAACGAAGCGCAAAGGCTCGAACGTCCCGGAGCGCGCATCGTCGTATTCCAGCAGAAACCGGTCCACATCCATCGTCGCGAAAAGTTTCTCCGCGATCGAATCGTAGCCACCTTCCGCGTACCAGTGGCTGCGGCTATTGCCACGGCAAAGGTGAATGCCCAGCGCGATGCCGGGGCGTCGCGCCACCTGAAAGCATGCGTTGTCCGCGCGAATCGATTCCTCGAGCCAGGCATCCGGCTCGACCTTCATCTCCGTCCGAATCCATTCGCGCCATTTCGGGTCCATGAAGTAGCTGTAGCGGGGCGCATCGATCTGAATGTATTTCACGCCCTCGGCCGCCAGCCGCCCGAGCTCCGCCTTCATGATCTCGACAATATCCCACAACAGCTCAGAGTGATTCTTGTAGGCCTTGTCGGTCCGCCCGGCCTTGAACGAAATCGCCGGGAACTGCGTGGCGCTCGGCAAGGTCATTTTGATGTCGCCGGGACTGTGCTTTTTCAGGAAAGGAAGCTCGTGCCCCGTCAGCGGCCTCACGACGCGCAGCTTCTCGACCACTACGCCCGCCACTCTTCCCCGGCCCAGTGTCGAACCTCCGGCATTCGCCGTATTCCAGCTCCTCGGCAAACCGTCCCCAAAATCGAATCCTTCGACGGCATCGGTGAAATCGCCCATGAAATTGCTCCGGCGAAATTCCCCGTCGGTGAAGATACCGAAACCGAGTTCCTTCTGCTTCGCGAGGACGCGCAAAATCGCGGCGTCTTCGATTTCTCTCAACTTCGCTGCGTCGCCGGCTTTCCGCGCCTCCAGCAATTCTGGCGGACGCAGAAAGCTTCCCACATGATCGGCGCGGTAAGCCGCTTGAGTTCCCTTTTCAAGCGCGTTTCTCTGTGCGGTCGGCATAATCCTCGAATCTTTTTCGCTGGGTCAGGCTTTTTCCGTCTTGGCGTCCACGCTCAGGCGAAAAAGCTTCTTGGCGTTGTCCTCAAAGATGGTTTTCTTGTCGGCGGCGCTCAACCAGTCGAAACCATCGATGTAACCCTTCACGTCATCAAACCACTTTCCGGTTTTCGGATCCTTCGCCGTGCCGACGCCGGGGCGCTCGGTCCCGAATAGGCAGCGGTCCGGTCCCACCGTCTTGAACAGCAGTTCGAGCGCCTGCGCGGTATAAAGCACCGTATCGAAATAGAGCCGCCGCAAGCCATCGTAGAAAGTCTCGCTGCCGCCCCGGCGCAGGCTGGGCGCTTGAAACCTCCCGAAATGATAAGGCACTGCCCCACCGCCGTGCGATACCACGATTTTCAATTTCGGAAAATCCTTGAAGACGCGCGACCCGGCCAGCGAAACAACGGCAATCGTCTCTTCATTGATGAAATGCGTCGAGTAGCTATGCCGGATCGAGCGGCACCCGGCGCCGTGAATGTAGCCGGGCACATCGAGCTCGACGAGTTTTTCGTAGAGCGGATACCAGTATTCGTCGCCCAGATTCGGCGTGTCATAGTTCGACGCCTCACTCGGATCGGGATTGAGCAGGCAGCCGACGAATCCGAAATCCTTCACGCAGCGCTCAAGTTCCGCAATGCAGTTCTTCGGGCTGATCCCCGGCGATTGCGGCAGCCCGCAAACGCCCTTGAAGACGTTGGGAAAGAGGCGGCACTGCTGCGCGACAAGGTTGTTGCACTCCTCGATGAACCACTGCGAGACCCTGGCCGGCTTCTCCGCCTGCATCATCTGGTACGGACGAGGCGAGAGCAACTGGAGATCGGTGCCGACTTCCTTCAAGAGCTCGAAATGCGACTTGCCGGTGCCAAAGGTGGGCTGCTTCAAGAACGCCATCATCTCATCGTCGCTGATCTCGACCTTGCCGCGCCCGTGCGATCCGCGATGCGACAGAATATTCGCCTTGTAGACGTACAAAGAATCCGGCGCGGTCAGATGACCGTGAACGTCAATAACCATCGCTCTTCCCCCCGTCCTAAAGAGCTGTCCGTGCTACCGCTGTTCTTATCTCCGAACGCGCTCCATGTCAACCCAATCAGGCGGGCGAAACGGAATCCAAAAAACGACACGACTAGATTTCCAGGGCATTGCATGCCGCACAGGTCTAGGACTTGGTGGCTGTTTGTGTTTGCGCGGCGGGGACTTCGATACCCAGCAGCTTGGCGGCGTTGAGCAGCAGAATCTTCGGCCGGACGGAATCTTTTAGCGGCAGCTCAGCGAATTCCGAGAGCCAGCGCTCGGGCGTCATCATCGGAAAGTCGGTGCCGAAAAACGCCTTGTCCTGGACGAGCGTATTGATGTTGTGCACGGTCGACGCGGGAAAATATTTCGGCGCCCAGCCGGAAAGATCCATGTACGTGTTGCTCTTGTGCCGCAGGACCGCGAGTTGGTCGTCATGCCACGGCCAAGACGGGTGCGCCATGATGATGCGCATCTCGGGGAAACGGGCGGCGAGATTGTCCATATACGGAATTGGCTTGCAGTATTCCAGGATGATGCCTTTGCCGCCGGGCAAGCCGGCCGCGACAGCGGTTGTTCCGGTGTGGAAGATCACGGGCAAGTTGAGGCTCGAGATTTTTTCGTAGATCGGGAAGAAGCGCTCGTTCGTCGGATCGAATCCTTGCGCCGCCTGCTGAAATTTCATTCCGCGCAGGCCCATGTCCGCGCAGCGCTGCACTTCGTTCACCGCGATCTTGCCCTTCCACGGATCGACGCTGCCGAAGCCAATAAATATCTCCGGATACTTCTTCACCCACGCCGCTGTTTCGCCATTGTCGATTTTCACGCCGCTGCGCGTCTCGCCGTCCACATCGAAGATCACGGCCATCATCTCGTGCGACTGGTACATCTCGGCCATGCCGTCAGGATCGGAGCGCCACTTGCCCGTGTTCATCGGCGGCCCCGTCTTCGCGATGGATGCCCAGCCCTGCTTGGCGCGGTCGCCGGTCAGAATATGGACGTGCATGTCGATGGCTTTGAGCAAGCGTGACCTCCTAATACCTTTTCGATTTTCGATTGCTACGCCCGCGCCTATTTCATCGCGCGGCGGCCTGCGCGGCGTGGAACGCGGCCGGCACATTCATCTCGCGGCAATCGGGCGCCACGCGCAACGGCGCTTCCGTCAGCGCCTGCACGGCCGCGGGATCGAGCCCCGGCGCGAACTCGCGCAGCACGAGGCCGCCAGGCGTCACGTCGATCAGTGCCATGTCGGTGTAGATATGCTTCACGCAGCGCGGCGCCGTAAGCGGCAGCGTGCATGTCCTGACGATTTTCGCTTTGCCCTTGTTGGTGATGTGCGTCATGGTGACGATCACGTTGTGCACGCCAAACGCCAGGTCCATCGCGCCGCCAACTCCCGGAACCTTCTCACCCGGAGTGCGCCAGTTGGCGAGGTCTCCGTTCGCCGCCACCTGCAGCGCGCCCAGGATGGCGTGCGTCACGTGCCCGCCGCGGATCATCGAAAACGACGTCGGGTGATCGAACACACTCCCCCCGGGCAGCAGCGTCACGTACTGCTTCCCCGCGTTGATCAAATCGGGATCTTCGTGCCCCGGTTCCGCGATCGGCCCCATCCCGAGTATCCCGTTCTCGCTGTGGAAGAAAACCTCGCGATCCGGCGGAATGAAACCCGAAACCAGGGTCGGTATGCCGATGCCCAGGTTGACGTAGCTGCCCTCCGGCAAATCGCACGCAACGCGATACGCAATTCCTTCTCTCGTGAGCGCCATGGCCTACCTTCCCTCCGTCGTGATTTTCAGGTATTCGGGATGACGCACGCATTCGACCACCCGGTCGACGAAAATTCCCGGCGTGTGGACGTCCTCCGGATCGATCCCGCCGGCGGGAACCAACTCGTCGACTTCGGCGACCACAAAATCCGCGGCGGTGCACATCGGCACATTAAAGTTCCGCATCGCCATGCGGTAGTTCAGGTTGCCGAGACGGTCACCGCGATACGCGCGGACGAACGCGAAGTCCGCGTGCAGCGCTTTCTCGAAGATCTGCTCGCGTCCATCGAGCATGCGGCTCTCTTTGCCGGCCGCGAGGTCGGTCCCCGCGCCGGTCGGCGTGAAGAAGCCGCCCAGGCCCGCGCCGGCAGAACGGATGCGCTCGGCGAGCGTACCCTGCGGCACCAGCTCCAGCTCGATTTCGTTTTTCAAATACTTCTCCTGAAACGACGTGTTGCCCGGATTGCTCGGGAAAGAAGCGATCAGCTTGCGGACTTTGCCGTCGTGAATCAGCCCGCCGAGAGAGTGCGTGCCGCCGCCCGAGCCGTTGTGCACCATCGTCAGATCTTTCGCGCCCTGCCGCCGGAGCGCTTCGAGCAACTGCCCCGGCAGCCCCGGATCGCCAAAGCCGCCGAGCAGAATCGTAGCCCCGTCGAATACACCTGCTACCGCTTCTTCACATGTTTTCAGAGTTTTGTCTACCATCGCCCCCGCCCCGGCCGGTTCCCCGCCCAAAAGTTAACCTGAAACTGTAGCATATCTCCCGACGATTTCAATTCTACCGCGCAGCCCTGCTCGACCCCAATAGCGGATCAATCTGGCAGGATTTCTCCGTGCCCTCTTGATTCGCTCCGTGTTCTCTGTGTTAAGACACGCTTTTACTCCGACTCCGCATCATCAATCCGCCGAAGCGCGAGTCATATCCCGCTGGAAGAATTGCGCGGCGATCAGAAAAATTGATCCGCCGACGAATGTCGTGATCGCGGCCGTTGACATCGAGTAGCGGATCACGTCCACGCCCACCCGCAAGCGATAGTGGTCGTTGAAGACGCCGATTAGGAACGGCCCCAGCCCCAGCCCGATCAGCTCCGCAATCAGATAGATGATCGACGTCGAAAAGGAGCGCATCCCCACCTTCACCGTCGAATGCGAGGCCGCTACGATCGGCCCCACGTGTACCGGCGACATCGCCGACACGATCGTGAATCCGACGATGCACCAGAAGAGGCTCTGCGAAAAAACGAAGAGCAGCACGCCCGGAAACGCCAGGATCGAGCAGATTCCCGAAACATAGATTTTCCAACGAATGTCCCAGTGCGTGGCAGCCCAATCCGAGAAGTAGCCGCCGCCGAGCGTGCCGACGAGCCCGGCCCCTGCTCGCACCGTGCCGATGTAGGTCCCGATCTGCGCGGTATTGAGGTGATGGATTCGACCGAGGAAAGGAGCGGCCCAGGTGCCGAAGCCGAATTGCGTGAACGTGGTGAAGCAAAAGCCGATAAGGATCAGCATGTAGCATCGCTGCCGCCACATGAACCCGAGCGTTTCCCAGAACTTTTGCTGACCGGTGTTGACCTTTTTCTCCTCGGAAATTCCGCGCACCGGCTCTTTCACCGTGAGCCGGAAAATCACGGCGACGATAAGTCCCGGGATGCCCGCCACCAGAAACGCATGATGCCAGCCGTAATATTGATTCACCCACCCGCCGATGAACGCGCCCAAAAATCCGCCGATCACCGGCCCAAGCTGATACACCGCCATAGCCGTCGAGCGCTGCTCCCCGCGAAAGAGGTCGGAGATCATCGACGTCGAAGGCGCCGTTCCGGCTGCCTCGCCGATGCCGACGCCGAATCGCGAAAGCGTCAGTTGCACTGCGTTTTGCGCCACGCCCGCGAGCGCCGTCATGCCGCTCCACAGCACCAGCCCCCACGTGATGATCGACCGCCGGTTGCCGCGATCGGCCCAGCGCGCCACGGGCGCGGCCAGGATCGAGTACATGATCACGAAGCCGAAGCCCGAGATGAAACCCATCACTTTGTCGGACAGGTGGTAATCGTGCTTGATGGGATCGATCAGGATGGTGATGACGGTGCGGTCGAGGAAATTCAGCGAGTAGATGAGCGTGAGCATCACCAGGCCGTAGACAGCCGCGGCCCTCGACGCACTTCCCGGTGCCATGAAATTCTTCTGGCTCCCGGCGCCCTTCGCCTCGTCCGTATCCCCGGTGTTCACTCGCGGCGGTCCCCCCGGCCCGATTCGCACCGCGGAGCCTATGCCGGGTCCGCTCGCCACGTCAACTGCGAAGACACAATACCGACGGCTCGTCGAGCGACAAGCTTTTGCCGAGCGTACTGAGATGCGGGGATGAGGCCGCTCTATGTTGACTGTGCCGCCGCTGGAGTTGAAGATTTGGTTTTGGGTTGCGGTTTCGTTTTGGGTGCAGCCTGTCCGGTCTTTTTCTTCGGATTGGGCTGAGCCTTAGGTGCCGCTTGGTACACGATGCCGGGCACTTTCATATTTCCTCCATACGAAAAAGACTCGATATCAGAACCGAGCCATACCGAAGATCACCGCCGGCTTTCACCAATTTCCGCAACGCTTTCAGTTTTTCGGCTTCGGCTTCGGCTTCGGCTTGGGCTTGGGCTTCGGCTTTGGCTCCGGCTTTGGGGGTTCTTGTCTCACCTCTCGCGCCACGCTAAGGGTCATTGTCCTTCCTCCCGTTCCGTACAGAGCTTTTAGGGGGTCGGCTTGGCCGGCGGCGCCGGCTTCGGAGCGGCCTGAAGCACGACCTCAGGAAACACGACCCCCGTCAATAGATCGTAGACCGTCGTCTCGCTCCAGCCGATTTCGCGCTTCTTCCGCTCGTTCTTGAAATAGGAGTAGATCTCCAGGAGCTGGGCGTCGCCATCGACCACAAAATCGAACTGGATGTAGTCTTCCTCGCTGGGCTCGACCTCCCGGGGGCTAGCTGCCCAGTCGCATTTCCGCTCGCCGACCCGGGGCCAACCATATTCGCTTTCGCTCGGATCGAGAACCGCAAGGGGATCTTTGCCGGCGTCGAGAGCGGCCTGGAAGTCCGCCGGCAACGGGAGCATTTGCTGAACCCAAACGAACGCCGAGTCCAACCGCAAAAAGACCTGGCCAATATTGGTGACAGTGCACCGCACGCGCAACAGGCGCGAACCGTTTGGGAGTACGCGGTGGCTGATCGCATGAGTGATCTTGGCGCGCGGGTAGTCCTGCCGATTTTTCACGAAGAGTATCCAGGTCCAGAATCCGCCAACAGCCAAACCGATAATCTCCGCTATGGACTTCACGGTGTCGGCCGTATCTTTCACAGTCCAAAGTGTCGAATTCTCCTTGGGCGTCGAATAAGAGTGCAGGGATATTGGAAGCAGGGCTGCGCCAACGGCCGCGCTGATACGGGAGGAGGTAAACACGGCCGCGCGTCTACTCGTGCCCGCACTGGCGATGGGTGCGGCGCAGGCCAAAATCGCGAAAAACGCGACGAGCAGACTGACTTTCATGTAACTTGGCTCAGTACTATGTCACTGTCGTAAATAAGGTCAAGGACAATCTTGACGACAACGGACCGTTTTAGGACGGAACGCGCTCGCGGCGGAGCTTAGCGCCCCGTATTGCCGGGTTTTCCCCCCTGGCCTTTTCCTGTACTTAAGGACAATTGGAACGCTGGCGCATCGTGCTAACGTGGTAGGAGCTATGCGCGAAAACATTACATCGTCGAAAAACCAGCGAGCCGCCGGCAAACACCGGCTCCGTTTTTCCTCCACCTCCTATGCCTCCCCTACTTCCTATGCCTCCTCAGCTCCTTTTCTAATCGACACTGCGGCGATTAGAAATCGCCGCAACTCATTGGAAACAAACGATGGGTGCACACTCTAATCGACACGGTTATGGCACCCCTTCTCGAAATACGACAAATCAGACCGGCAGGCAGATTCGCTTCTATGCGGTTTGACACCTCGCAGATGCGAATGCTACTTTGCCGGACGCAACCTATTCTGCGCGGTCCGGAGTTGAACATGCCCTACAAGCTTACAGTGAACGGGCGCCCTGAGACGGTGGATGTTCCCGCTGATACGCCGCTTTTGTGGGTGATTCGCGACGTCCTCGACCTCAAGGGTACGAAGTACGGCTGCGGAATGGCGCTGTGCGGATGCTGCACCGTGCATCTGAACGGCGAAGCGGTGCGATCCTGCACCACGCCGATTGCAGCTGCGGCCGGCAAGCACATCACGACGCTCGAAGGCCTCTCCGAGAACGGCACGCATCCCGTGCAAATCGCATGGGAAGAAATCGACGTGCCTCAGTGCGGCTATTGCCAGGCCGGACAACTGATGTCCGCCTCCGCATTGCTCGAAAAGCATCCCCATCCCACGGACGCGGAAATCGACGCCGCGATGGACGGCAATATCTGCCGTTGCGGAACGTACCTGCGCATTCGTAAAGCCATTCACCGGGCAGCCGAGATTGCCGCCGCGCACAAGTCCGAGCCCACTCACGCAGAACTGATCGATTTGAACCGCGCGTAAGAGCGCAAGAGCCAATCGCAAGGAGGCGCGCTGTGGCAACCACACTGCCGAAATTGGAATCGCCTGAATCGCGAAAGACGATGAGCCGCCGTTCGTTCCTGCGCGCAACTGCGCTCGCCGGCGGCGGCATGATGCTCGCCCTGTATATCGAGCCGGTCGAGAAGGTGCTGGCGGCGCAGTTCGGGCCGCCCGTCACGCTGCTGCCCGCGTCGTTCATCACCATCGCGCCGGACGGCATCGTCACCCTCATCGCCAAGAATCCCGAGATCGGTCAGGGCGTGAAGGCCATGCTGCCCATGCTGATCGCCGAGGAACTCGACGTCGACTGGAAGAACGTCCGCATCGAGCAGGCCGACCTGAATGCGAAATACGGCGCGCAGATCGCCGGCGGCAGCACGGCCACGCCGATGAACTGGGAGCCCTTGCGGCAAGTGGGCGCGGGCGGCCGGCAGATGCTGATCGCCGCTGCGGCGCAGAAGTGGGGCGTGCCCGAATCGGAATGCACCACGACCCCGGGCGTCGTTCACCACGAAGCCAGCAACCGCTCGGCCACCTACGGCGAACTCTCCTCCGCGGCCGCCACATTGACGCCGCCCGATCCCAAAACTCTGAAGATGAAGGATCCGAAGGATTACCGGATCATCGGCAAGAACACCGCCAATCCGGACATCCACAAGATCGTCACTGGAAAGCCGCTCTTCGGGATTGACGTCACGGCGCCCGGCATGCTCGCGGCGATGTTCGTGAAGTGCCCGGTGTACGGCGGCAAAGTGGTGAGCGCGAACCTCGACGAAATCAAGGCCCTGCCCGGTATCAGGTACGCGTTCGTCATCGACCCCGTTGGCGATTCGAGCGTGCTCGCCGGCGGCGTGGCCATCGTCGCGGATTACTGGTTCCAAGCCCGCCACGCAGCGGACCACAACCTCAAAGTAACTTGGGATAACGGTCCGACGGCGCAGCAAAGCAGCAAGCTCTATGCCGACACGTCGGTGGAACTCGCGAAAAGCCAGCCGGGACAGGTCCTGCGCAAAGACGGTGACGCGGATGCAGCCTTTGGCAGTGCCGCGCATGTCGTCGAAGCGGACTACTCCTATCCGTTCCTTTCGCACGTGCCGCTCGAGCCGCAGAATTGCTCCGCATCTTTCAAGGATGGCAAGCTCGAAGTCTGGGCCCCCAGCCAAACGCCCGCGAGCGGAGTGCAGCAAGCCTCTAGGATTCTCGGGATCGACGGCAAGGACATCACCGTCCATCTCACGCGCGTCGGCGGCGGCTTCGGCCGGCGCCTGACGGACGATTACATGGTCGAAGCTGCGTATATCGCCAAGCAGGTTGGCGTCCCCATCAAGCTCCTCTGGACGCGCGAGCAGGATATGGCGCACGACTATTACCGCCCGGCGGGCTTCCACTTTCTCAAGGGCGGCGTGGACGCCAACGGCAAAATCGTCGCGTGGCAGAATCACTTCGTCACTTTCGGCCAAAACGGCCGTTTCGCGCAGAGCGCCGGCCTCTCGGGCGATGAATTCCCCGCCCGCTTCATTCCCAATTTCTCGCAGCTCTCCTCGATGATGCCAAGCGGCGTTCCGATGGGCGCGATGCGCGCTCCCGGCAGCAATGCAATCGCCTTCGTGATGCAATCCTTCATCGACGAACTCGCGCACGCCGCGGGGCGTGACCCGGTTGAGTTCCGCCTCGACCTGCTCGCCAACACGCCGGTGCCGATGGCTCCGCCGCCGCCGGGAGTGCCGGTCGCCTTCAGGCCGGTGCCCTTCGACGCGCCGCGCATGACCGGGGTGCTCAAGGCCGTGGCGGAACGGTCCGGCTGGGGCAAGACGAAGCTGCCGAAGGACACGGCGATGGGAGTCGCCTTCCACTTCAGCCACATGGGATATTTTGCGGAGGTCGCTCAGGTGAGCGTCACCGGCGGCAACAACGTGCGAGTCCACAAGGTGTGGGTGGTGGGAGACATCGGCAGCCAGGTCATCAATCCGGGCGCTGCGGAGAATATTTCGCAGGGCGCGGTGATTGAGGGCATGAGCCACATCATGGGATACCAAATCACGATCGATGATGGCCACGCCGTTCAAAGCAATTTCAATAACTACCCGCCCGTGCGGCTCACGCAGGCGCCGGCGGTAATCGACATCTACTTTCTGAAGACGGAACATTCACCCACGGGCCTCGGAGAGCCGGCGCTGCCGCCGATGCTGCCGGCCATCGCCAACGCCATTTTCACTGCGACCGGCAAGCGCATCCGCAATCTGCCGCTCGCGAACCACGGCTACACCTGGGCGTAAGACGGATAGGATCAAAGCGAAATAAAAGCTGTGCCGATGCGAAACCGCTTCGCCGCAGCTTTTTTTGTGGCGTGGGCCGTTCCTGAATTCAGACTTCTGATTGTCCGGTGCCGAATGCGAGCGATACCAGATTGCGGATGTCTTCGAGCGCTTCATCGAGTTCGAAAGTGAATCGCATGAGATCGATGCCATCCAGCTCGCGGTGTTCCTTCGCGAGCGCGGCCCATGCGGCGTCGTGAATCATATCGACCTTCCGCCGCTCGTAGTATCCGTACCCCAGGCCTCGCATGCGGCACAGAAGGTCGCTCAAATGCACGATGCCCACGAGCGCTTGCGCCTTACCTGTGTATTCGGCGTCGTGATGGTGCGCGACAACCTCGACGATTTCGTCCGCGAGGCCCCACTGCTGCGCAAGAATCTCCCCCGTCTGGCAGTGCGTGAATCCCATCGTGGCGCGCTCCGCTTCATCGAGAGGAATCTGTTCCTTGGTGGCCCGCTTGAGAGCCGCCGCGAACTGGTCGGGAAATGCGATGCAATTCACGAGAAACCCGACGTCGTGCAGCAACCCCGCGACGTACGCTTTTTCTCCGTCGGCATTCGCCAGCTTCTCGCTGAATCTCCGGCAGACCATCGCGCAGCCGAGCGAATGCCTCCAAAAGACCACCGGTGGCAGAGCCCATCTCTTCGCGGGAAAGGCCTGCCCCATGCAGCAGGTGACGACAATCGATTTCACGCGGTTCAATCCGAGACTGACGACTGCGCTTGAAATGGACTGCGGCGGCCGGGTGAGCCCGAAGAGCGGCGAGCCGGCAACGCGCAGGCACTGCGCGGCGATGGCGTTGTCGTAGGAGACGAGGCGCACGATCTCGTCCATGTCCGCCTGCTCGGCCGGCACGTCGAACAACCTCAGCAGCGGGAACAGCACCGCTGGTATGGCGGGCGTGATCTTGATGCGCGCCACGCGGTCGCGAATGCTCGAGTTCAGGGATGCGCTCATGGCTTGCCACGCTTGGGAGAAGGCTTCCAGTAGCCGACTGTCCCCGGAAAGTGCACGAGATGGAACTCGTCGTTCAACCGGAAGAGCGATTCGGACATTCCAAGAAAGAAATATCCGCCGAAATTCAGGTTGTTGAAGAAATGCTCGACCACGCGGGATTTCGACGGGCCATCGAAATAGATCAGCACGTTGCAGCAAAAGATGACGTCCACCCCCGTCATCGACGATATCTCGGAGTCGTCCTTCAGATTCAGGCGGCTGAACGTGACGAGTCTTTTAACTTCCGGGCGCACCTGGAGTTGTTTTCCGTCGGCTGGCACAAAATACTTCCGTTTGAAGACCTCGCTCGTATTGCGAAGCGCGTAATCGCCGTAGGTTCCTGCTTGGGCCGTTTCGATTGAGCGATCGTTGAGATCCGTGGCGACGATTTCCACTTGCCAACCCTTCAGCAGCTCTCCACTTTCCTCGAGCATGCTCATCGCCAGGGTGTAGGCCTCCTCGCCTGTAGAGCACCCCGCACTCCACAGCCGCAGCCTCTTTGACATTTGCTTTGTCTCCTGCCCCAGAAACTCGGGAAGAATCACTTTGCGGAGCGCGTCGAGCTGTGGCTGCGACCGGAACAGGCAGGTTTCTCCGATGGTGATTTCGTTCAGCAGGCTTCGGAGCTCTCCCTCGCGGCCGGAGTCGGCGGTCAGGCGGTCCCAATAGTCGCGGGGCGTCGAGACTCCCAGGTCCTTCATGCGCCGAATGCAGGCCTCGGCCAAGAGGTGAATCTTTTCCTCAAGCTGATAAATTCCCGACACGTTGTAAACAAGGTCGCGGATCTGTCGGAAGACAGGGTCGATGGGCTTGGCGGCTCGAGGCGCGGAACCCACGGTAACGTCATTTTGCACGAGCGGGCTCATCAGCGCCTTCGTGTTCACCTTACGAACGATTTCCGATTTGAACTACTGGTCTAGTTACGTTGGGCCCTGAACCAGCAGGCACCAAGGTTCGCCTATTCGTGTATCGTCCGCGCGGGGGCATTCTTTAGCCTTTAATGAACGGTTCACTGCGTGTTCACAAACCAGAAACAAACCGGGCGTCATGTGACGTAGGAGAAACCGGCGCGTTGCTCTTCGGCGAGACGCCCAAATTCTAGGGTGATTGCTGTATTGCAGCGCAAGGCCTGCGACTGTATGGGGATTAGCGGGGGGGCAGCAGGTGAACGATCCAGCGTGGGAAGATTCCGCTCGAAATCTTACTACCGAGTTGACACCCTCCAGGGGCGGCAGCATAATCCCGCTGCTCGCTTTGGCTTCCGAAGGGGGAATTTGTGGTGATCCCCGAGTTTCCGCAGCGAATGATCGACTCCAATCGGCAATCTTCTCCTCGGCCCGCTCGAGTCGAGTCCCAGCAAGTCGTTTCCAAAATTACCCTAAGAAACTATGCGTCCGAAAGTTGCCGAGATACATCTCAGCCGTGTGGGAGGAACATGCCCACGGCGACATTTCACGATCTTGATGGCATCACGTTAAACGCATAAGCGAGCAACGGAAGCCCGGGTAGTTGCGATCAACCACAGGAGGATGCAGATGGAAGTAACGCGCCGAGCCTTCCTCAAGGTTGCAGTGATCGGTGGGACAAGCGCCAGCGTGCTGGGCTTCGATCTGAAGCCAGCCTACGCGCAACTGAAAGAGCTGAAGATTGCGCGAGCCACCGAGACGCGCTCGACGTGTCCTTACTGCGCGGTAGGCTGCGGCGTCCTCATCTACACGATCGGCGACCGCGCCAAGAACGTCACGCCGCAGGTGATCCACGTCGAGGGCGATCCCGACCATCCAACGAACCGCGGAACGCTCTGCCCGAAGGGCTCCTCGCTCGAGCAGGACATGCTCAATTCGCGGCGGCTTACCAAGCCGCAAGTCCGCCGCCCCGGCGCAACCGACTGGCAGGACATCTCCTGGGATAACGCGCTCGACGAAATCGCGCAATGGACGAAGATGACGCGTGACGCTACCTTCGTCGAAAAAGATGCGGACGGTCACACGGTCAACCGCTGCGAAGGCATCGCGTTCATCGGCGGCTGCACGGACACGAATGAATTCAATTATCTGGCAGTCAAAGCCATGAGAGGCCTGGGCTTGGTGTATTTAGAAAACCAAGCCCGTGTTTGACACGGCCCCACGGTCTCAAGTTTGGGACCAACATTCGGCCGTGGCGCGATGACCAATGGCTGGATCGACATCAAAAACACCGACATGATGTTGATCATGGGCGGGAATCCCGCCGAAAACCATCCCTGCGGATTCAAGTGGGCGATGGAGGCCAAGCGCAACCGCAGCGCCAAGCTGATTTCAGTCGATCCGCGATTCACCCGCACTTCGTCTACCGCCGACCTCTTCTGCCAGATTCGCGCCGGCACCGACATTGCATTCCTCGGTGGCCTCATCCGCTATGCCATCGAAAACAACCGGATCGCGAAGGATTATCTGGTCAACTACACGAACGCCGCCTTCATCGTCAAGGAAGGATTCAAGCTTCCGGAAGATGGGCTCTATTCCGGATTCGATCCCGCAGCGGGGGCGTACGACAAATCGACATGGACCTATGAGGAAGGCGGCGACATGGCCGGCAAGGATGGCGGCGGAAATGCGGCAGCCACGCCTCCTGCGAACGCCAAGAATCCTCCCCCGGCGCTGCCACCCAACACGGCCTATGACCTCACGCTTCAGCATCCACGCTGCGTCTTCCAGTTGATGAGGCAGCAGTATTCGCGCTACACGCCGGAAACCGTCGAACGCATCACCGGAATTCCGAGAGACCAGTTCCTGAAGGCTGCCGACCTGTTCACATCGATCCGGAAAAACGGCGACATGAAAAAAGTCGCGACGATCATCTACGCTGTCGGCTGGACGCAGCACACCTTCGGAACGCAGATCATCCGCACGGCCGCGATGATCCAGCTGCTGCTCGGCAACGTGGGACGGGCGGGAGGCGGCGTGAACGCGCTGCGCGGTCATTCGAATATTCAAGGCGCCACCGACATGGCGGGGCTCTACGAGAGCCTGCCGGGCTATTTGAAGGCGCCCGTCCCAGCGGACGCGAACTTGGCGGCGTTCCTGAAGCGCACCACTCCTACCGCATCGAAGCCCGGTGTGTGGGATTCGATGAACTACTACCAGAACACGCCGAAGTTCATGGTGTCGCTGCTCAAGGCGTTCTATGGCGACGCCGCCACTGAGGCAAACGACTTTGGCTTCGATTACTTACCCAAGCCTGGTAAGGATTGCTCCTGGACCCACATTTGGGACGACATGTACAACGGCACGGTCAAGGGCATGTTCGCGTTTGGCATGAACGGCGTGATGATCGGTCCCGACACGAACAAGAATATCAACGCGCTCAAGAAAGCCGATTGGCTCGTAGTGGGCGAAATTTATCCGGACGAGACTAGCGAGTTCTGGCGTGCGCCGGGAATCACAGCCGAAGAGCAGCAGAACATCAAGACCACGGTCTACCGGCTGCCCTGCGCCGGCTTCGCCGAAAAAGATGGCAGCATGACCAACTCGGCGCGCTGGGTCACCTGGAAATACGCCGCCGTTCCGCCCCCGGGAGATGGCCGCCTCGACCAGGACATCGTCGCGCAGATTTTCTTGCGCGTTCGTCAACTCTACAAGAAAGACGGCGGCAAATTCCCCGACGCTCTTCTCAACACCAGTTGGGCTTATGCGGATGCGTCGCATCCCCCACTTTCGCAGGTAGCCATGGAGGTCAATGGCAAAGCTCTCGCGGACCTCACCGACCCCGCCACGGGACAGGTGATCAAAGCGGGCCAACAGCTGCCGGGTTTTGGGTGGCTTAAGGACGATGGCACGACGATGTGCGGCAACTGGATCTATTCCGGCAGCTGGACGGAAGCAGGGGCGCAGATTCAGAAGCGAAATACGGATGATCCGTCCGGCATGGGCGTCTATCCGAACTGGGCGTGGTCGTGGCCGGCAAATCGGCGGGTCTTGTACAACCGCGCGTCGTGCGACCTCGAAGGAAAACCGTGGGATCCCGAGCGCAGGCAAGTCTGGTGGAACGAGGGATCGAAGAAATGGGCCGGTAATGACGTGCCCGACTTCAAACCCGATTCCGATCCCAAGGATCACATGGGTCCGTTCATCATGAACCCGGAAGGCGTGGGTCGGTTGTTCGCGCCGATCGGCGTGCTTGCCGACGGCCCGTTCCCCGAGCACTACGAACCGGTCGAAAGCCCGATCAAGAATCCGCTGCACCCAAACCAGTCGAATAACCCGCTGGTGAAGAAGTTCAAGACGCCCTACGACAAATTCGGCACGCCGGAAGACTACAGCATCGTCTGCACCACATACCGGCTCACGGAGCATTATCACTACTGGACGAAAAATAACCCGATGAACGTCCAGCTGATCCCGGAACCTTTCGTCGAGATTCCCGTCGAGCTGGCGGAGGAAAAAGGAATTCAAGGGACGGACAAGATCAAGGTGATCAGCGCGCGCGGAACTTACATCGCAAAAGCGTTTGTCACGAAGCGGCTGAAACCCATGATGATCGACGGCAAGAAGGTCTACCAGATTGGATTGCCGATTCATCAGGGCTTCCGCGGAATCCAGGAGGATGCCGATCGCGATGCGCGCACGCCCGCGAACCTGCTGACTCCCACAGTGACCGATCCGAACGCGCACACCCCTGAATCCAAGGGCTTCCTAGTAAAAGTCGAGAAGGCATAGGGAGCGGACGATGAGCCAGGCATCGACGGAACTAATCAGAATCTCAGGACATGCCGGACCCGTCCCGGGCGCCGGATTCAACCGCGAATACCAGGTTTGCAAGCTGGTGGACACCACTACGTGCATCGGCTGCAAAGCCTGCGAAGTGGCCTGCCTGGAGTGGAACGGCTATCCGTTCACTGAAACCTCCTTCGACAACACCTACCAGACCATGCCCGAAACGGCGTGGAATTACTGGAACCTGATCAAGTTCAACGAGCACGAAGATCCCGAGCACGGCCTGATGCTGCTGATGCGCAAGGATCAGTGCATGCACTGCGAGGATCCCGGCTGCCTCAAGGCGTGCCCTGCCGATGGCGCAATCGTGCAATACGCCAACGGTATCGTCGATTTTCAGGAGGCGAACTGCATTGGGTGCGGCTACTGCATCACGGGCTGCCCCTTCAACATCCCGAAGTTCAGCCCGAAGGCGCACAAAGTGTTCAAATGCACGCTGTGCAATGACCGCGTGACGCAGGGACTCGAACCCGCCTGCATCAAGGCGTGCCCGACCGGCTGCCTCCATTTCGCCATGAAGAATGAGATGAAAGAGTTGGCGGAGACGCGCGCGGAGCAGCTTCGCACGCATTCGGGCTTCGCCGATGCGGGCGTCTACGATCCGGCGGGCGTCGGCGGCACGCACGTCATCTATGTCCTGCACGACGCGTCGAAGCCTGAGCTGTACGGCGGCCTGCCGAAAGACCCGCGCATTCCGTGGTCCGTCCAGCTCTGGAAGAAACCGCTGAAATGGCTCGGCAATGCCGCGATGATCGGAGGCTTGCTCGGAATCGCCGTTCACTACTTGCGCTACGGGCCGAAGAAAGAAGAAGAGATTAAATCGGATAATGGGAGGCGGCCATGACGACCGGCGCAGTATCGACTGCCGCTAGCCGCAACGAAGAGATCATCCCGCGATATTCATTTGGCGAGCGCATCAATCACTGGATCGGCGCGCTCAGCTACATCTATCTGCTGCTTACGGGCCTCGCGTTCTGGTCTCCCTATCTCTTCTGGCTGACCGCGATCGTGGGCGGCGGGACGACCGCGCGTTTCTGGCATCCGTGGTTCGGGCTCGTTTTTACGGCGTCGCTCTTCTGGACGTTCAAGGAGTGGCGGCAGGACATGGAAATCGACGCGAGCGACCGGGCGTGGGCGAAAGCCATGCCCCACTACATCAAGAACGAAGACGACCAGGTGCCGCCGGCGGGACGCTTCAACTACGGACAGAAGCTTTTCTTCTGGGGAATCTTCTACGGCACCATCCTGATGCTTCTTTCGGGAGTCGTGCTGTGGTACACGGAAACTCTTCCCTGGAGCCTGCGCTATCTGCGCTATGCCGCCGTTCTCGTTCACGCAAGCGTGGCGCTGATCACGATCGGTCTTTTCCTGATTCACGTCTATTTGAGCACCGTACTCGAAGAAGGCAGCTTTGCGTCCATGATTCAGGGAGGCGTCACACGCGCCTGGGCGTGGACCTTCCATCGGCTGTGGTACGAGAAACTCCAGAACGAATCCTCGTCGCGAAAATGAAACCCGCCAAATGGGACGCGCGGATTCGCCGCGCGGAAGATCTCGCTTCGAGTCACCCTTTTGCATCCGAAGGGCTTCTGTTTTACCGCGCCGTCGCAACGGCCCAAAAGCAGCTCTATGCGCGGATCGAGGCGGCTTCCGGTGCGGAAATGCAGGCGCGGCCCCAGGGCAAGCTTCGCGACGAATTTGATTCATCACTGCTCCTCCCTCTGTTTCCCTTCTTTCTTTCGCGGATCGAAGAAGATGCCCCCGCACCACTCGCGCAGGCCGCTCGCGAATTGGGCGCTGGTAATGCGAGCCGCTGGCAGGATTTGCTGCTCGGATTCTGGCAGGATGCGCCCGACGCGCCCGAAGAAGATGGCGCGACCGGTCTTGATTCCGCGGAAGAGCTGATCGCCTGGACTTTTCTCCAACCTTACGCCGAATATTTGGCCGACCACACTCGCCAGTATCCGATTCACGCAACGCCATCGCACTGCCCCGTCTGCGGAACAAAGCCACAGGTGGGAGTCTTGCGCCCGGAAGGCGACGGTGCCAAGAGATCGCTCATCTGCGCGCTGTGCGCCCACGAATGGGACTATCGCCGCGTCGTCTGCCCGTCATGCGGCGAGGAAAATCCGCACAAACTTGCCGTCTACACGGCCGAGGAATTTGGCCACGTGCGCGTCGAGGCGTGCGACTCGTGCCACAGCTATATCAAAACCGTCGACCTATCGAAAAACGGCCTGGCGCTGCCGGTTGTCGACGAACTTGCCACGATCCCGCTAAATCTCTGGGCCACCGAGCACGGCTACACCAAACTGCAAACGAATCTTCTGGGAATTTAGAGCTGTTGCTTGGCCTTTGTAGCGGCGGGGTGCGGGTGGCGACCCGGCATTCCGTGCGCGCTTGGGCTAAGATGTCGGCCTTCGCGCGATTTGCATCCACGATGAAAAGTGCGCTGTGCCTTTCACCGGCTTTTCCCGGCTCCAATCGTGATAGGCGTGGCACTCGAAGCAGCGTGCTTCGGCTGCATCCGCGCCCGCGTGATGGCACTGCTCGCACGTCTTCTCGCCCGGCACGAGGATGTCGGCCGTCGCCTGGCTCGTGGTGGCGCGCGGGTGGCAGGTCGTGCAGGTCCACGCGCGATGCGCTTGGTGATCGAATTCCGCGTCCGGGAACCATCGCACGGGGATGTTCGACTTCGCGACTTTGGGCAGCGCGGCCGGCATCATCATCGGAGCGGCCGGAACGGGCGGAGGAGGCGGCACCGACGACAGCGCGTGGCACTCCTTGCAGGTCTTGCGCCACAACAGATTCTCCGCTTCGGCCACGCGCGTGTTCACCCATCCCTGCGGCGTATAAATGCGCGGCGAAATCGGCACTGGCTTCGCGGGCAACGCGATGGTCGACTTCGCCTCGCGCAATTCCGCCGGATGCGTCGCGATGTAGTCCGTGTATCGCTTCACCAAGAATGTGTGGATCACTTCCGGCGTATCGTGCGGCACGCTATCGGTGAAGCGCTTGTCGAAGAGCAGCGGATGGCAGCCGATGCAGTGCCTCGCATAGGAAATCGGCTGCATATATGCGCGCGCCGGCGAATACGATGGCGGGAACATGCGCGGCGCCGAAACCGGCATGATCTGCCCGGCCGGTGCGCTGGCGGCCATGGGCGATGACGCCGGCTGCGATTGCGACGTAGGCGCCGCGCCGAATCTCCAGGATTGATCCGCCGCATTCGCGCGATGGCAGTCGTCGCACGCCATTTGCACTCGGGTGCCATTCGGCCCCAGGAGGCCCGCCTTCAGATGAATGGCGTGGTTGAGCTTGATCGTCCCGGGATCGCGGAAGCCAGCACGCAAAGGCGCAAACTCTGGATGCCCGTCAGAAGTGAATGCCCTAACGTGCGTGACGTACGAGGTGGCCGCGCCCTTGGCGCGCAGGTCGGCGTGGCATTGCGTGCAGCTCTGATCGGCTGTCGCCGCAAGGCGCATCCGCCCGCGGTGCTCGACGTGGCACGACGCGCAGCTCGGCGTGAACACCTGATCCGCATGGTGAATCGGCCCGTCGTGACACGAGAGGCAGGCGTGATCCGTCGCCGCCGCGCGAAAGAATCCCGCCTGGGATATGTGGCACGAGCCGCACTGCCGCGTCAGCACCGCATGAGCGGGCGACATCTTGCCGGTGCTATACGCGTGACTATTGCGCGCCACACCGTATGCCGCAAGCCACGCCACCGCAAGGCACGGCAGCGCAACCGACAGCGCAAAGCGCCACCGCCGCCATGGGCTCGGCCGCTTGAAATAGTTCAGGTCGATGCGCTTCGCGACGGTTTTGGTGGTGCGCTTCTCTCGCGGCACAATGCCTCTCGTAGCAGGAAAATTGCAAAATCGCTCTACACCGGCGCTATCTGCGTTTCAGTACCGCAGCGCCATCACGGCATGCACCGCGCCCAGCAGCAGCAGCGCGAACGACAGCGGTATGTGAAACAGCAGCCAGTCGTGCAGCCAGTGATGGAGCCGCACCTGCCGCCGCAATTCGCGCTCTTCCTCGCAGATATCCTCGAGATCCTTCACGGATTCGTGAACCGCCGGCGGCACCAGCGTGCGCAACCCTTCAAACATCGCTCGTGCCCTGGCCGCGTCGGCGAGTGCGTATCCGCGCGCGTCCGGTTTTTCGGCGAATGGCCGCATCTCGCGATCGTAGAACGTGCCTAGCGGTGCGATATCCGCTTCCGTGATTACGGCAACTTCCTCAGTCGCCATCGCCACGCGCGTGGGTATTGCCGTCACCAGGGGGGCCACCAGCGCCGTCACCCGCGCGACGGTCTGATCTGCTTCCTCGAGCAATTGCCCGCGCACCCGATCGATCTGCTCGAAGATCGTCTCGAGCGGTACCTGCTCGGTCATCACCGTCGGCAGATAGTGCTGCAGCACCGCGCCGAACACGCCGCTCACCACCACCACAATCAGCAGCACCATCAGCGCCGCCGTCAACGGGCCGCCAAATCGGAACCCGCTGTGGAAGAAAATTAACGGCAAGCTCAGCACGCCCAGCCACAGATGCCCGCGCATCCACGCTTGCGCTCGCCCGACGCGCCAGACAGGAAATCGTTTGCGCGCGCCCAGCAGCCCCGCAAAAATCATGAAGGCGAAGCCGGCGATTCCGAACGTGAGCCCGATCCCGCTCGCCCCGCTCGGCCCGTAGGGAGACTCCGCCGCATAGGGGACGTAGACCGCCGTCGCCACGACGAAAATGATGAGCGACGCGATCAGCCACTTCTTATGTGTGCTATCGATGCGCACGTTCGAAATCCGTGGCGGCGATTCTGCTGTTTCCGGCGGCCTGTTGAAATGCGCCTAGTGGTCGCGCGCCCCAGCCTGCCCCGCTCCTAGAATCCCCGCGAAAAACTTTGTTGGATCCACGCGATGCGCCGCATCGTGCGGGCATGCGTATACGCAGCTCGGCTCGGCATGGTCGACGCACAAATCGCACGAAGTCGCCTTCTGGCTCACCGTCGCCTTCTTGCGTCCCGGCCGCTCCGGATCGTCGACCATTACCTCGAACGGATGCAGATTGATGTTGCCGTAGGGGCAATTTTTCGCGCACAGCCCGCAGCCGATGCACCAATCCTCGATGATCACCTCGAGCGTATTGCGCCGCCGGATCGAACCCACCGGACATCCGACCATGCACAGCGGATCGCGGCACTGCCGGCAGGACGTTGCCACGAGGTAGCGGTCGAAGCGGAGCCCGTCGCGCACCAGCCGCGTCACTCCGTCGTGCGCGTCGGCGCAAGCGCGCACGCAGGCATCGCACCGCGTGCAGCGGTCGAGATCGAGCAGCAGCAGGCTCTGCGCCTCCATCAGGCCGCGCGCGAGAAACGTGTCGAGCGGCAGGCTTTGCACCAAGGACATCCGCTGGCGGTTCTGCTGCAACCGCTCGTGCTCCACCGCCTGCAGCTTGCTGCGGATCTCCGGAAATCTTTCCACCATTTCGCTGAAATCGTCGCCTGAAATCCGCACCAGCTCCACGTGATCGAGCGCCGTGCATGTCGCCGTGCGCACGTCGCCTTCGAGCAATCCTATTTCGCCGAAATAGTCGCCGCGCGAGAGATAGGCCAGCACCATTTCGCCGCCCGGATGCTCTTGCGACACTTTCACGAAGCCGATGCGCACGAGATAAAAGCTGTTGGCGATCTCGCCTTGCCGGCAAATCACCTCGCCCGGCCCGTATCGCACCAGCTCGACGCGATCGCGCAGGCTCGCGAGAAAATCATCGGGCAGCGAGGCAAAAACGGGTATGCCGCGCAGGTGGCTGTCCAGAGCCCGCTGCTTGTAGGAACGATCGAGCTGCGCGCGGAAATTCTTGTTGCGCTGCAAGATGTCGAGCACGTTGCGCAGCATTTCGAGCATCGTGCAATCGGTCTCCGCGCGCACGGTGGCGGAGCGCGGATAGAGGCTCATGCAGGTCATCTCGCCGAAGAGATCGCCCGGGCCAAGCTCGCCCACCGGATTTTCATACGCCAGGTCCACGGGCGCATCAATCGGAATGAATCGCTGGCTCGTTT
>Ga0187815_10000120_pt1 | contig 38019 bp, 34 predicted proteins | sample NC_S_5_FD_132962 | JGI IMG/M metagenome (GOLD analysis project Ga0187815, IMG submission 132962) | Wetland sediment microbial communities from Neuse River Estuary, North Carolina, USA - ASW-S_5 | ecosystem: Environmental > Aquatic > Freshwater > Wetlands > Sediment | place: USA: North Carolina... | reverse complement strand
GCGTCCACGTGATCGGCGTGACCCCGCCCGTGAAGCCGTACGTCAGGGTCGACGTCTCGCCTACCTGCGTCGTCCCCGGACTCGAGCTCAGCGACGCGACCAGCGCCGCCTTCACCATCACGGTAGCCGTCGAGCCAGAAGTGCTCCCCACCGCGTCCGTCGCGTTGAAGTAGAAAGTATACGTCCCGACATGCGCCGGGACGAACGTGTAGGTCCCACCCGACGCTCCCGTCAGGTTGCTGACCGACCCGTTCCTCTCCAGCGTCCACGTGATCGGCGTGACCCCGCCCGTGAATCCGTAGGTCAGGGTCGACGTCTCGCCCACCTGCGTCGTCCCCGGACTCGAGCTCAGCGAGGCAACCAGCGCTGGCTTCACCACCACGGTGGCCGTCGCGCCTGACGTGCTCCCGACCGAATCCGTCGCGTTGAGATAGAACGTATACGTCGCGGCATGCGTCGGGACAAACGTGTACGTCCCGCCCGACGCGCCCGTCAGGTTGCTGACCGACCCGTTGACTTCGAGCGTCCACGTAATCGGCGTGACTCCGCCCGTGAAACCGTAGGCTAACGTCGACGACTCGCCCACTTGCGTCGTCCCCGGGCTGGAGCTCAACGACGCGACCAGCGCCGCCTTCACCACCACCGTCGTTGTGAGGTCCGATGTGCTGCCGTGTGTGTCCGAAGCGTTCAGGTAGAACGTGTACGTCCCGGCGTGTAGCGGATTGAACGTGTAGATTCCACCGGAAGCTCCGGTGAGGTTGCTGACCGACCCGTTCACCTCGAGCGTCCACGTAATCGGTGTGACTCCGCCCGTGAAGTTGTAGTGCAAAGCAGCGGACTCGTTGACCTGAGTCGTCGTCGGGATCGAACTGAACGAACCAAAGGGGTTCACCGTCAGAATGAACGAGCCATCGTACGGTCCGTCCGGGGTTGTGATCGTCACCATCACGTCGTATGAGCCTACCGTTGTAGGTGTGCACTCGAACGAGGGGACGTTACCGGGGTCAGGGCATCCCGGGGGCAGACCGGACCACAGATACGAAACGTAGCCGTACCCATACGGCCCCCCGTAGGGGCCACCGACGAGGCTCGCCGTGATGGTCGTAGGATTGTCCACGATTACGGGGTTGGGATTCGCCCCGACGGACACCGTCTGAGCCCCGATGATTCCGACGGACGAAAAGACGAACGCAGTGACCGCGAGCACGATCACCGCAACGACTCCAACAAGCCTTGAACGTGCCAAGCGCCCCATTTTTGACCTTCTCTAGATGCCTTTCGGGTGATCGCTCGCCCGTCGGCGTCGCCACGCCGGTGGGCGCGACGAGAACCGACGAATCAACTTTAAACGATTGAGGCAGGCATTAAAGGTTCCGCTCAGACCATGTCTTCGAGGGTCCGGTTTCGCACGCCCATTATCGAAGGGCCACGGTCGAGCCGGTATCCGGCGGAACTTTCGGTAACGAGTGCTCGAACCGCGGAATCCGCCTCGCCCAGAGCGGAGCCGATCGGTCGGGGTCCGTGTTACGACGTCCTTCATCGCTTCACCTACGACCGGCCCCGTGGATGGAATGGTGGTAGTCGGCGCTCGGCATCGGTTCTCCGTCAATCACCGGTAATCCTTGGAGCGGGTCGTATCGCCGAGCGACCGCGGGAACGACGGCGTGGCCGATTTCGACGGAGTATCGTTTGCGGGGAATCGAGAGCGCCCGGCCACGACGGCCCGCACGCACCCAACCAGACGCCATCAGGGTCGCGAACGTAGAGCAGGTGGTAGGGTCCATCGACGTACCCGACCGCCGGCTTGGCTCCCGCCCGAACCGCCCTCCGCAACCATGCGATCGGATCGGAAACGTAGAATCCAAAGTGGTCGAACTCGGTCCCTGAGCGGAACGGCTCGTAGAACGGGTTCCCCTTAGGATAGTAGTTCAGCTCGAGCCGGTGATCCGAACCCGGGAACACGAGATGTACCCAGCGCCCGCCGTGGGAAAACTCGCCCCGCTTGACGATGCGGAATCCGAGCCTTCGATAGAACCTAAGCGACCGCTCGAGGTTCCGCACCCGGATTCCGGAGTAGACGAAGCGCACCGAGTCTCGCACCCTGGGCCGATCTACCATTGGAGCATAACTCCTCCTTCGAGCACGACCGCAAACGAGCCCGATCGGAGAACGAATCCCCCGAGCGGGAATCGGATCCATGCGGCCCCGTTGCGCTCCGCGGACGAATGGACCGGACCACGGAGGATACGAGCGATTCCCGACCGAGAAACCTTCGCGAGCCCCCAGACCACGGGATCACGGGCAAGACTCTCGAGCTCGGCCTCGGTTCGAAGCCTTTCCCCGGCAGCAATCCTGTCGCCTCGACCCTGGCTGCGAATCTCCTTGGATCGACCTTAGCAGTGAAAAGGGCAGCCGAACTGCCGACCGCGTGGTCCGTCACGTTCCGCGCAGGAAAGCCCCGGGGCTCCGTCCGTCCGTTCCGACGAGAGTGCGAGAGCAGTGGGGGAAGACGTACCGGGCGACGTCGTACCGGGAGTTGCCTTGGTTCTCTCCTCGATTGTACCCCTGGCTCAAGCTTGGGATTGAGCAGCGATGGATCCGACCGCGGACCCGCATCCTGGACGTAGGCTGCGGCGCTGGGACCAACTCGTTGTTCCTGGCTCGAGCCGGCTTCCGGGTGAGCGGAATCGACCTCGCCCCGGGCGCGATCGAAGCAGCCCGCCGGAGATCCGCTCACCTGGGTCTCTCGGTCGACTTTCGTGTCGGGGACGCACTTCGGCTCCCGTTCTCCGACCGAACGTTCGGTGGCATCGTCGACGTCGGCTGTTACCACACGATCCCTGTCCGACTTCGCGCTGCGTACTCACGGGAACTGGGCCGCGTCCTGCGACCCGGCGGAAGGTACCTGGTCTCCTGGGTGGGGCGCGAGTCGACCGGGTCGTTCGGTCCCCCCCACCGCCCCTCTCTTGAGGAAACGGCAGCGGCGTTCGAGGGAGAGTTCCTTTTCCTTCGGACCGAGTTCGAACCCCCTCGAAGGGGGCCTTTCTCCAGTTACCACGCGGTCCTCGAACGGAGGTCCTTGCCTCAGCCCCCGCGCCGGTAGGGACCCTTCGCGCGGAGGGAGAACTCCTGACGGCGGAGTCGAGTTCGCGTGAACGAGCCCGTCCTCACTGAATCGAACTCGCGAAGGCGCACCCACCATCGCCCGATGGATTCGGAGGTTCTGCGAACCAAACCGCTCAAGAATGACGGGTGTTCTCTCGTTGTCCAAAGCGATGGACGACGGTCGGCCTCACCGACCCCAGGGTCTCACCACTCCCGGAGGAGCAATCTCTCAGGGACCGGAACACGGCTTGCACTCGCCCCGCACTTGGACCTCCCGTCATCCAGAGGCTTCGATTCCGCCCTCGTTCTCGATGCGAGCGGCATGAAGACGTAGGGGTCTCGTGGAGCCAACGTGCAGCCGGGGGAACGGGCGTAGCGCGCCTCCTACGCTCCGCCCGATTGCGACCGGCCGACCCCTCTTCGGGGAGGGGACCGACTGCCGCGCGCTCGACCCGGCTCGAGTTCACGACCGGGAGCGAAGGACGACCGGCCCCGAACGATCGCAACGCTGCGCCCAGCGTCTGACCTCGCACCGCCACGCGCTCCTGGTCCTCGGGGCGGTACCCTCCGTCGCACGCGACGCCGACGTATGCCTGTCTTCCGGCCGCTTTCTGGCCGGGAGTAGGGCTACCCCCTGCTCGATCGCGGCGGACCCTGTCTACAGGACCCGGCAGCGGTCCTTCCGGCGCAGACCGCCGCGTCGAAGGATCCCGTGACGACCCCCTCGGGCGGCCCGCCGAGCGTGGGATCCTCGAATTCCACGGGCGCATCTCCCGAGGCGGTTGCGGCGCCGGACCAGTATCGTCGGGGCGGCTGGATCGAGCTCCTGCACAACCGCCGGTTCTTGCTGCTCGAGGCCTCGGGGGGGTTCGCCGGGGCCGGCTACGCGGTCTACTCGGTCTCCGTCCTGTTCCTCGCCTACGGAATCACCGGGAGCCTGCTGGTCGCCGGGGCTGTGTTGTTCATCGAGTACGGTGTCTACACGGCGACGTTCCTGGTCGCCCCCCTCGTAGACCGCGCGCGCGACAAGCGAACGATCCTGCTCGTCTGCTATCCGGTGCAGGTGGCCGCCGCCGCGGCCCTGGCCCTTGGGATCCACGACGGAAACCTCCCCGTCCCCGCGCTCCTTGGGTTAGTCCTGGTTCTGGCCGTAGGTTGGGACTTTCTCTGGGCGGTGTTCATGATCGCCCCTCGAATCGTGGTCGAGAAGCGGCAGCTCTTCGTCGCGGACGGAGTCTCGAGCGCGATCGCGGTGGGGACGACAGTGGGCGGCTACGCCGGAGGGGGAGCGTTGCTGTTCCTGGTCGGTCCCTCAGGCGGAGCGTTCGCCTACGTGATCCTGCTCGTCGTCGCCGCTCTCACGGCGGTTCCGCTCTCCCTCCGCATCGACCTGCCTCCTCGAACGACGTTCTGGGAGACGTTCCTCCGGGGGTGGGATTCGTTCCGCGGGAAGGCGGGTGGTTCGCTTCGCGGGTTCGCAGCGCTCGAGACCCTTCTAGGGTTCTTTGCGGCGGTTCCGCCGTTGCTCATCACGGCGGTCGCGTACCAACGATTCTCGACTCCCTCCGCCGTCTACGGAGGTCTGGTGACCGCGTTCAGTCTCGGGGGCGCCCTCGCCGGCATCGGGGCGGGTCACCTCAACCCTCGACGCGGGGTCGGCCCGGTCCTGGTCGTGACGCCGATCGTCGCCGGTGGCTGCGTCCTCGCCCTCGTCCCCATCGCCTCGTCGGTCTTCGCCGTCGGGGCTTTGCTCGCGGGAGCGGGGGCCGCGTTCTCCGTCCGGTACACCGCGAAGTACTCGTGGGTCCGCGGGTCGTACCCGCCCGAACAGCTCGGCCGGGTGGTGTCGAACCTGTACTTCTTCACCGGGGTCGCCGGAACGTTCGCCGTCCTTCTGGTCGGTCTATCGTCGGGGGTGCTTTCGCTCGATCGCCTGGAACTGATCGACGGAGCGGGTCTGGTCCTGGCGGGGCTCATCGCGCTCGCCATGCCGTTCGCCCGACGTCTTTCGTTCTAGCGTCGGAGGTACGACGGGTCAGCCCCTCGGCGGCCCATCGCCGCGGCCGGGAGTGCGGAGCCGCAACTCCGACGTGGATGAGCGGGGGAGGGCCGCACCGCAACCCCCTCCGATGAAAGAGGATTCGGTCGGACCGTCCCGACTTTCGCTGGGGGCGAGGTCGGCACCGTCCGGACCGACTGCGAAGAGGGGCTAACCTTACAAGGTGCCCTCACTGACTGTCACCATGTCACCCACGAAACCCACGAGCTCCGGAAAGCCTCAGGGAGCCCAGCAATGGATCGTCGCGACGCTCCGCGGCCTTCCCGCGGGAGCCCGACTGTCGACGTCCCGTCTCGCGAAGAAGATCGCCAAGGCCAGCGGACGGAAGTTTCACGAGAACTCAGTATACAACGCCCTCCGTAGCCTCGTGCGCACGGGCGCGATCGGGATGGTCCGCTCCGGACGAGAGAAGCTGTACTACGTCAAGGAGACCATCGCCCGGGGACGAGCGCGCGCGGCGGCCAAGATCGCCCCGGTGGCTGCCCGACCGTCGCCCGCCTCCGGTGTGGTTCCGCCACCGCTCCCCCACCGACTCGGACTCGGGGACATTCTGATCCTTCGGATCGACAACGGCGTCATGCTCAGTGCCACCAACCTTCACGGGAAGCTGGTCTTCGAGCGGCACAAGCTCGACGAGCAGTGAATACCGGAGGACCCCAGGCTCCACCGGGTGGGCCGAGAGCCGTCCGGCTTCCGTGCTGCCACGCTCGGAAACCGGAAGTCAGAGGGACTCAGCTGCGGGCCGCGTACGCGTAGGCGTAGCTGGGGCTCACGATCTTCCCCCCGTCGACGATGAGGTAGTCGCGCTCGAGCGGTCGACCGTCAAGGAATCGCAACAGGCAGTCTCGCACCCCGTCCGCGTACCGCTTCTGGGCCTCGAGGGACGTCCCCGAAACGTGGGGGGTCATCGCGTGGTTGGGCATCGTCCTCCAGGGGTGGTCGCGCGGCGCGGGCTGAGGGTACCAGACATCCCCCGCGTAGCCGGCGAGCTGGCCCGACTTGAGCGCCTCGACGAGCGCGTCGGTGTCGACGATCCTGCCCCGAGCCGTGTTCACCAGGTAAGCCCCCTTCTTCATTTGCCCGAGCCGATGCTTGTCGAAGAACCGGTCGGTCGCGGGCGTCAGCGGCGCGTTGATGCTCACGACGTCGCAGAGGGGCAGCATCGCCTCGAGGGGAACGTACCGGACTCCGAGGACCTGTTCCTCCACGGCACTGAGCCTCCGGTTGTCGTAGTAGAGGACCCGGACGTCGAACGGCTTCAGCCGGGCCGCAACGCGCTGTCCGATCCGACCGAGGCCGTAGATGCCGACCGTCTTGTCCTCGAGGTCGTGGGACCGCGCGGCGATCTTTCCGATGTCCCAACCTCCTGAGAGGACCTCCTGGTAGGCGGGGATGAAGTTCCGGACCAGCGCGAGGATCTGCATCACGACGTGCTCGGCGACGCTGACGACGTTGCTCCCGGTGATCTCGGCCACGGTGATCCCGTGGTCGGCCGCCGCCTGAAGGTCGAAGTGGTCCGACCCGACGCCGGCGGTCAGGAGGAGCTTGAGATTGGGCGCACGCTCCATCCTCTCTCGCGTGATGTACGCCGGCCAGAACGGCGTCGCGATCAGAACGTTCGTGGTCGGGAGGTGCTGGTCGAGCTCCGCCCCGGTGTCGGTGAGAGCGACCAGTTGGTGCCCTCGCGACTCGAGCATCGGCCGAAGGCCGAGGACATTCTCCGCGCAGCCAAGGAGCTCGGGAACCTGCTGGGCGGCGCGACCGCCCGGGTACAGGACGGCGACGACCTTCACCATACCGTCCACCTGCAGGGCGAAGGGCGCGGCGACCCCTCGTCGGTGGCGCACGCGCCACCGTCTCGCGGTTCGGGTCGTGAACTTGGTTCGGGCACGGACGGCATGCTCGGTCTCCCTCCACCCGTCCCGGTTCGGAACTCCGCTGCGGGACGGCGGGGGATGACCGGTCGGCCGCTTAAAGACGTATTCCCCGGGCCGCCCGCCCGGCCTGCGCCGGACTACGACTGCGGGAAGACGCCCCCGAACTTCCGGGCATCGGCCATGACCGCATCGAGCCGTTCGAGGAGGCCGATCGACTCCTTGCCCCGCGCCGTGATGCGGTAGTGATCGCCCTCGTGGACGAGGAGCCCGTCCTCCTGGAGCTTGTGCAGGTGGAACGACAGCTTGGGCGATTCGCCCTTGAGGCCCGCGGCCTCCATCGCGTCCCCGAACGAGCACGGACCGTCGGCCGCGCGTCGGAGCACGGCCCGCCGCACGGAGTTGGCGAGCGCCTCGAGCGTCCCGTGGGTCCGCTCCGCGGAAACGGCGGCGCGCAGCTCGAGAACGTCCCCGGCCGACAGGCGCCGAGGATCGAACGTCACGACGAGCGGTCCCTTCTCCCCCACCTTCGCGCGAAGCGCGGCGACGAAACCGACCATCTCTTCTCGTCGGTGGTTCCCGAAGAGCCGGTCGGCGCTCTCGAGCACGACGGCCACGCGCTGCCGCGGGTCGACGAACGCGTCGACCTCTTCGCGGATGCGGTACGGGTTCTCGTAGTCGGGGCGTACGACGGTGATCCCGGCCTGGGCCTCGACCGGACGTTCCGTGAGCTGGAGGACCTCCCGGTGCTCCGGCCCCGCCCACCGCTCGATCAGCGAGGGGATGTCCGCGACGGTCGAACCTTCGCCGACGAAACGGAGCTCCCCTTGCACCCGCTCCAGCACCCGGTGGATCTCGCGGATCTCGAACGGCTTACGCACGTAGTCGAACGCGCCCATCTTCATCGACTCGACCGCGGTCTCTACGGAGGCGAAGCCCGTCACGACGATCACGAGGGTCCGCGGCCACCGATGCCGCACCTCGCCGAGCAGGTCCAACCCCCCCTGCCGTGGCATCTTGAGGTCGGTGAGCACCACCTCGAAGTCGCGGCTCTCGAGCTCGGCGAGCGCCTTCGCGACCGACGGGCTCGCGACGACCTCCTGACCGTCCTCCTCCAGGAGTTTCGAGAGCTCCTCTCGGAACACCCGGTCATCGTCCACGACGAGGATCCGCACGCCCCGGCGACCCCCCGGAGCGCAAAACGGTTTCCGGCGCCGTGGGATGCCCGCCCTCCCGCGGACGCCCTTCTCGAACGGCGGGCAAACGATAGGGCGACGCGTGGTGAGGCGTCTCCGCAGGATCGCCCGCTACGGACCGGGCGGGCTACTCCTCCTCCGCCTCGGCCTCCGGACCGGGGGCAGCGTCCCCTTCGGGTCGACGCTTCGATCCGACGGCCGAGGTCTCGATCGGAAGGGAGACCGTGAACGAGGCGCCGGCGCCGGGAACGTTCCGCACGCGGATCGTTCCGCGATGGGCCTCGACGATACCGTGGCAGATCGCGAGCCCGAGGCCGGTTCCCTTGCCTTCCATCTTCGTCGTGAAGAACGGCTCGAAGATGTGGGGGAGAGCTTCCTCCGGGATCCCCGGTCCGGAATCGATGACCTCGACCTCCGCGCGCTCGTGGACCCGCCGCACCTCGACCACGATCCGGCCCGTCCGACCGAGCGCCTCGTAGGCGTTGTTCAGGATGTTCGTCAGCACCTGGACGAGCTGGCTCCGGTCGCCCGCGATCGGGACGGGTTCCGCCGGATACCGTTCCTCCACGTTCACGTCCGCCGGTTGCTTGCCCCGCAGGAACGCGACCGTGTCCCGTGCCACCGCCACGAGGTCGAGGTCCCGGACCCTCGGCTCGGACCGGCGCGCGAAGTCGAGGAGTCCGCGCACGATCTCGGCCGCGATCCGAGCCTGTTCGGCGATCGCGTCCACCCGGCCGAGCGTGGGGGGGTCGGGCGAGCGGCGTCGCAGGCCCTCGGCGATCAGCATGATGTTCGCAAGGGGTGTGTTGATCTCGTGCGCGACCCCCGCGGCGAGCTGGCCGATCGAGGCCAGCTTGTCGGTGTGCGCGACGCGGCGCTCCCACGACCGCTGCTCGGTCAGGTCCACCGCGACCCCCACGTAATGCGTCGCGGCACCCGACTCGTCCCGGACCGCGGTGATCGTGAGAAAGACCGGCCTCTCGCGACCCTCCCGGTCCCGGTTGAGGATCTCGCCGGACCAGCTTCCCTTGAGCGGGTTGCCGAGGTCCTCCCACATTCGAACGTAGAGTTCGTGCGGGGTCTTCGTGCTCTGGACCAGGCTGGGCTTCTGCCCGATGCATTCGGACCGAGAGTATCCGTAGATCCGCTCGAACGCCGGGTTCACGTCCACCAGGACGCCGGCCCGGTCGGTGACCTCGATCGCGTTCGTCGACGAGAGGAACGATGCGTAGAAGAGCCGCGCCCGCTCGCGCTCGCGCACGTCCTCGGTCACGTCGTGAAGGATCACGACCGCGCGCGGGGGTCCTCCCGGGCCGGTCGGGAGCGCCCGGACCTGCGCGTCCACGAGCCCCCCTCCCGGTCGGTCGCGACGGCCCGTCCTGACGGCGCGTACCATGACGGGCGGCTCGCCTCGGAGCGCCGCTTGGATCGCCCGCCGGAACGAAGCGTCGGGGAGCCGCACGCCGGAGTCCCCCACCGGGCCATCCCTTCCGAGGAGGGCGTCGTCGCCTCCCGCCTCGAGAATATACTGTCCGTTCGCCCAGACCAATCCGCCCGGACCCTCGAAGATCGCGACCGCCACCGGCGCCTCCTCGAGGAGCCGAGCGAACGCTTCCGAGTCGAGGTCCGGGAACGCCACGGCACGGCCAAGGCGGACCCGAGTTGAAAATGCCAGCGCCCCCGTCCCGCCCGGAAGGACGCCGACGAGATGGGACCCCAGAGCCGGCCTCCGGCACGCGCCGGCCGTTCGGTTCCTAACCCCGGGCCGTAGCCGTTCCGGACCGTCAACTCCGGTTTACCCGTTGTTCATGGCTGAGGGGCGTGCTACCGTGTACCGTGCCCGCCAACACCGTCCTCGTTACGGGCGAGAACCCGAGCCTGGCGTCGGCCTTGGCCGACCTGTTCCGGGCGGACAGCATTCCGGTTTCTACCGTTCGGGACCTCGCGGAGCTGAATGGCGGTCCGGACGGCAGCCGGTCGATGGCCGGGTCGGTCGTCGTGCTGGCTTCCGGAGGCTACGAGAGCCCGACGACGCGAAAATGGGCAACCGACAAGTGGAGCGACACCGACCTGGTCGTGGTCGGTACCCGCGACCCCGGGCTACGCTCCCGCGGACGATTCCACGTCGTCCGCCTGCCGCTCGTCCCCACGGAGCTTTTGCAGATGGTGCACCGGCTGATCGATCGACGGACCCCGGCCCCGGAGCCGCGGGCCTTTTCGGTCTAGTCCCCGGCCGGTGGCGTCGACGGTCGGTGGAACGACCCGCGGCCTTCCGGCGCGACGTCGTGCTCCTCTCTCGCCAGAGTCCCGAACGGAAGCGTCCACGGCGTTGAATTCGAACGGAGCGCGAGCGCTCCGAGCGCGGTCGCGAAAGCCACCGTCAGGCCGGACGCTCGAGACTCAGGAGGTGCGCCCAATCGGCTCGCACCTGCTCTTGGATCCGATCGACATCGGCGGGGGTGAGGTGGGCGAACCGGCCCTGGGCACGGAAGTACTCGGCGACGGGCTTGAGAGCTCCGCCCTTTCGCGTGATCCGGTACTTCCCCCCCTCGACCTCGTAGAGGGGGAAGAGGCCGGTGTCCGTCGCCAGCCGCCCGAGCGCGATCGTCTGCTCGGAGGAGTACTTCCATCCCGGAGGGCACGCCGTGAGCGCGTGGAAGAACCGCGGTCCCTCGATCGTCCGCGCCTTCTCGACCTTCTTCACGAAGTCCTCCGGGAACGACGGGTTGAGGGTCGCGGCGTAGGCCGGGCGGTGCGCCAGAACGATCCCCATCATGTCCTTCTTCATCTCGGGCTTCCCGTGGCTCGATCCCGTCGTCGGCGTGGTCGTCGTCCACGCACCCGCCGGGGTCGCGCCGCTCCGCTGCACCCCCGTGTTCATGTACGCCTCGTTGTCGTACATCACGTAGATCGCGTTCGTCCTCCGTTCCAGCATGCCGCTCAACGCCTGAAGGCCGATGTCCGCCGTCCCCCCGTCGCCCGCAAAACCGACGATGTTGACGTCCTTGAACCCCAACGCATCCGCAGCCGCCCGGAGCCCCGAGATCGACGCACCGGTGGCCTCGATCGGGTTGTCCAGAAACCCGACCGCGAGGGCGGTCGTCGGATAGGGCGTGCCGATCACGGTCCAGCAGCACGCCGGCACGGAGACGATCGTCCGGGGGCCTAACCCCTTCAGGAGCAGGCGCATCGTGAGCGCCGGACCGCACCCCGGACAAGCGGAATGGCCCGGATACATCAGCTCCTGGGCCGGCAGAGTGAGCTTAGCCATGGACGAGCACCCCCCGTGTTTCCTCGAGGTCGGCCCAACGGAGCTCCGCCCCCTCCCCGGAAGCGAGCGAGTCGAACATCCACCGGATCTTCCCCGGGGTCACGTCCCGCCCACCGATCCCTGCGGTGAAGCTCGTGATCAGCGGCCGATGGGGCGAAGTGTACAAGGCGCCCGCGACCTCCGTGGCCACGGGACCGGTCGGGCCGAACGTGAACGACCGGTCGACGACGCCTAGGCGGTCGACGCTCGCGGCCAGGGTCCGGATCTCGTCGACCGGGAACGGCCGGAAGACGCGGAGCTTCGCCAGACCGACCTTCCGACCCGCGGCGCGAAGCTCGTCGACCACCGTGCGCGCGGTCGTGGTCATCGTACCCATCGTCATCAGCACCTCGTCGGCGCCCTCGGTCCGGTAGGTCGGTAGCGGGCCCCCGTGGGAGCGTCCCGTAACGCGGAGGTAGTCCTCCTCCACGTCGCGAAGCCGCTGGGGAACGCGACGCATCGCGTTGGCGACCTCCTTCCGGAACTCCACGTAGCGGTCGGGACCCGTGAAGCTCCCGAGGCGTGACGCGACGCCGGGGATCAGCACCGCCCGCGCATCCCGCGGAGGGAGGAACGAGTCGACGTCTTCCTGCGAAGGGACATCGACGGGCTCGACGGTGTGGGAGAGGTAGAACGCATCCTCGTTGACCATGACGGGAAGGCGGATGTCGGGGTCCTCGGCGAGGCGGAACGCTTGAAGGACGGTATCGAGCACCTCCTGGTTGCTCTCGACGTAGAACTGGATCCAGCCCGTGTCCCGCTGGGAGATCGTGTCGGTGTGGTCCGCGCCGATGTCCCACGGCGGGGCGACCGCCCGGTTGACGACCCCCATCACGACGGGGGTCCTCATCCCCGACGCCCAGTGGACGAGCTCGTGCATGAGCAGGAGCCCCTGGCTCGAGGTAGCCGTGTACGTCCGGGCCCCGAGCGCGGCGGCGCTGACGCAGACCTGCAGAGCGCTGTGCTCGGACTCGACCTTGATGAACTGGGCCGGCAGCGCGCCCGAGGCGACGAACTCGGCCAGCTTCTCCACGATCGACGTCTGCGGGGTGATCGGATAGGCCGAGACGACCTGCACCCGCGCGAGCAGAGCGGCGTACGACTGGGCGTAGCTCCCCGACATCACCTTCTGCGTCATCCTGATCCTCCTACCCCTCCGCGACCATCTCGATCGCATGCGGCGGGCACTCCACCGCGCAGATCCCGCATCCCTTGCAGTACATCGAGCGGACGACAGGGTATCCCTCGGCGTCGAACTCGAAGGCGCTGTCGGGGCAGAACTTCCAGCAGAAGTTGCACCGGGTGCACGCGTCCCGGGAGATCACGGGCTTGAGGGTCCGCCAGCTCGACGTGCCGATGATCTCCGTCGGCATGGAAGCCAGCGGACCCTCCGGGAAACCGGAGGGGATGATCGGCGCGGCGGGCGTTCGGACCTCCGTCGACCCCGCGGCCGCCGGCGCCGTCCGAACCATGCGGAATCCGTCCTCGGCGGCGAGGCGGTTCTCCTTGCGCCGCGCCGGCACGAACGTCTCGATCGCGCGGCCGAGCGCGTCGAGCGACACGACGCCGCTCGCCTTGGCCAGGGCGCCCAGGACCGTGGTGTTGACGATCGGAAGCGTCGGGGACCCGAGTCCGTGGGAGATCGCGATACGGGCCGCATCGATCGTCGCCCGACGGACCCCTCCCGCCGCTTCGAGATCCTCGGGCGCGAGGCGAGAGTTCACGAGGAGCAGCCCCCCGGGCTTCAGCCCGTCGGCGACCGGCTGCGACCGAAGGAGCCCGGGGTCGAGAACGACGACGATGTCGGGTCGCGTGATCGAGGTCCGCACTCCGATCGGCACGTCGTCGATGCGCGTGAAGGCGGTGACCGGCGCTCCGCGTCGTTCGACGCCGAAGAACGGAAAGCTCTGGGGAATGCGCCCGTCGAGGAACGCGGCCTGGGCGAGCAGCTCCGAAGCGACGACCGCCCCCTGACCACCGCGCCCGTGGAACCGGATCTCGAGCATTGTCCCCGAAAGTAGGGAGACGAAGCCGGTCTCATTAACGATGGGTCAATCGAGGTTGACGCGGTCGTCGTCGTGCGCGCTCCGCCGTGGAAGCGCAACGGTTCGCTCGGCCCAGAGCTCGTCCCAGCGAGGTCCCTTACGACCTTCCTCGCCGGCCGGCGGCGAAGCCCGCTCGCGGCGCCGGACCCATCGGCGAAGGAAGGAGACGGCCCGGCCGGCTCCGTCAACGCCGATTGACTGAAAGGGAGCATCGCCCTTCCTCGCCCGTGGACCGAACATGCAGGCGATAGGGACCTGGACGAAGGGATTCGAGACCCGCCTCGAGGACGACCACGCCCACACGGTCGTCGTCGACCTGCCGGTCGACGAAGGGGGACGGAGCGCCGGGCCGACCGCGCTCGAGCTTGCGGTCCTCTCGCTGGCAGGCTGCATCACCACGATCTTCGCCCTCGTGGCCAAGCGGCGGCGCCTCGAGTTTCAGGGGATGTCGATCGCCCTGGACGCCGAACGGCCTCGGGGGGCGCCCACGATCACGCGGGTTCAAGGGACGTTCCGCCTCCGCACCAAGGAGGACGCGAGCTCGGTCGAGACGGCGCTCCGGCTCACCGTCCGGACGTGCCCTGTGGGGGTCCTCTTCGAGAAGGCCGGGATCCCGGTCGAAATAACGCCGATCGTCGTTCCCCCCACGGTGTCTCAGTAGGCACGGAAGGCCCGGTCGATGCCCGGCCGCGGCGGGTCTGGGAGGGCGGGCTTCGCGATCGAGCTTCCGCCGACCGGAGCGTTCAACCGACAGGGGGCACCGAGTTCTGCGGCTTCAGGTACTCCCGTATCACGAGGACCGGGCACGCCGCATCGTGGACCAACGCGTCCGAGACGCTTCCGAGAATCACGCGACGAGACGCTGAGAGCCCCCGGGCCCCCACGACGAGGAGGTCGGTGGGGTGTTGCCCGAGGAAGTCGAGGATCTGGTCGACGGCGATCCCCTGACGGCATTCGGCCGAGACCTTCGCGACCCCGTGACGACGCGCACGCGCCTCGAGCTTCGCGAGCTCGTCCGTGTACGCTTGGCGGATGGCGTCCAGCGTTTCCGCCGGGAAGAACGGCGCCCCGTAGGGAGGGGGCGTGGGAATGACGGTGATGAGCGTGAGCGAAGCGTGGAGGCTCTTCGCGAGACCGAGGGCGAACTCGAACGCACGGATCGAGGGATGGGAGCCGTCCACGGCGACCGTGATGCTATGGAACAGGGCCGCCCGCTGTCGGTCCTCTCCCATCGGCCACGCTTCGATCGCCGGATCGGATTGTGTGCGGTGCGCCGAGAGGCCGATCCGATCGACCTCCGTCGCGTGAGTCTGTGGGTACCAGGGACCGAGCATCGACCGAACCTCGTGTGAGGGAGCTCGAGGTGGCTATTTGTGGGGCTGGTCAAGGACGATTGACGCCCAAGGAAGGCGTCGCGGCACCGGCGGAGCCGCCCGTGCTCTACAGGTCCGCTCGCGAGCGGACCCGGGAGCTCGCTGCCGAGCGTGAAAACGCGGAATCGCAGGAGTTCGAGTCGATTCCGTCGAGGGGCTCGCCCTCCGCTCCTATCGGTTCCCTATCGCGGCACTAGTAACCCCAACCGGCCAGGCGTTGCTTGACCGATCCGTGGTAGGGCTGGGATGCGATCCGTGCGGCGGCCAGGTCCAGCGCGTCGAGCGACAGTTGGCCGACGGCGTCGGCCTCGGCGCCGTGCGGGGCCGAGGGGGGAACTCCGAGCGGGCCTTGCCCCGAGACTCCGAACAGGCGTACGCTTCGCGACGGTCCGGCGATCGCCTTGAACTCTCCTCGGTACGCGGCCACCTCGAGACGGTCGAGGAACTCTCGCCGGCCGAGGGGGATCTCGCCGACCTGCTCCTTCCCCAGCCCGTCGGTCATCGAGTACACTGCGCGGTCGGTCCCCTCGTTCGGGCCGTCCAGGAGAGAGCGGGCCCCGTGGTCACCGAACGTATCCCTCCCTACCATCGAGGCGACCGTCCGGGGAACGTCGATCAAGCTGACCCACCGATCGCCCCTCTCGCCTCGGGCGCTCGACCCCGGGACTCGCACCCAGAGGGGTATCCGGGTGATCGGCTCGTCGACACGGAACCTGTGGTAGAGGGTGTCGTTTTCGAGGAACGCTTGTCCGTGGTCGCTCGTCAAGACGAACAACGTGTTCTCCCAGCGGCCGTGACGCTCGAGGGCCTCCACGAGCTCCCGAACGCGGGCGTCGAAGGTCGCGATCGAGCGGGCGAAGCCGTCGCGCACCTGGGCGAGGTCGTTCGGTCCGGGGGTCCAACGTCCGAGCGTCCACCCGAGGATATTCTGGGTGCTCCGCGCGAACCCAAGCCAGCGACCCAGCCCGACGGGGAGGCCCGCGCCGGCAAGGTACGGATCGTGGGCCTCAATGAGATTCACGAAGGCGAAGACGGGACGGCTCGACGGTTGGCGGCCCAGCCACGAGGCGAAGCGGGGTTCGATCCACGAGGCGACGCGAGCGGCCGAACCTTCGCGAGCGCCACGGACTCGTGCGCCGACGCGGTTCACGGCGTCCCAGAGGGGAGGGAAGCGGGAGAGGGCCCGCACGATCGCGGTCTCGAGGGTCGGCGGACCTTTCGCCCCGGGAAGGATCCCCATCACGGCGGCGCCGGGACCGCCGAGGTCGGGACGGCTCGGCTCGGGGTCGGCGAGGAACCGGAAGAAGAACTCCCGGTCTCCGGCCCAGAGGACCTCCTCGAACCCGCGGGAAAGCCCCGTCGCGGGCTGGACGTAGCCGTTCGCCGAGAAGCTCGCGGTGGCGTACCCCGAGCGCCCCAGGAACTCGCCGAGGGTCTCCACGTCCGGCGGAAGGGTCGCTCCGGATTTGAAATGGGCCCCGTGGTCCCACGGATAGAGTCCGGTGAACAAGCTGGCGTGCGACGGGATCGTCCAGCTGGACGGAGCGACCGCACGGGAGAAACGCAGCACCTCGTTCCGCAAGGAGCACAAGAACGGCGCCGCCGTTCCGGAGGAGGAGGCGGCATCGAAGACGTCCGAGCGCATGCAGTCCATGACGACGATCACCACGTTCGGAGGGCCGGAGGAATCGCTCCGACCGACGCTCGGGTCAACGTCGTTCATCCCGCGTATCCCCCCCGGTCGCCCGGCCCCGCGAAGGAGGGCCCGGGGCCGCCGGCCGTCCTTTCAAAATTCGAGGGGGCATCAGATTTTCGGGGGAACGGGGTCGATCGGGCAAGGGGACCAGCTCGCGGGTCCGCGATCCTCACCGACCCGAATCGGCCTGCCGCCAGAAGTTCAGCGAGTCGGCGATCGTCTCCTCGATCGGGTGCTGGGGCACGAACCCCAGAGCTCGCAACCGCCGTACATCCCCGCGAAGCTCCGGTTCGTCCGTGGGACGGAGGAGCTCCGGGTCGACCGTGACCTCGAGGGGGCGGCGCGCGAGGCGAAGCAACGTGTCGACGATCGACCGGACCGAGTGGCTCTGCCCGGCTCCAACGTTCACCGCCTGGCTTGGGTCCCCCGACTCGAAGAGGAGCCAGAGCGCGCGCACGACATCCCTCACATCGGAGATATCACGACGCGTCTCGAGGTTGCCCACCCGCAGGGGGGACGGAGTCGTAGCTCGTTCGAGCTGGACGATTCGTTGCGCGACGTCGTTGATCACGTCGCCGGTCTTTCCCGCGCCCGTCGTGATGAACAGCCTCGCCCGGACGATGCGGAGGCCGTAGTTGAGGAAGTACTGGTAGGAGAGCATCTCTTGACACGCCTTGGAGACGCCGTAGGGGTTGATGGGACGGAGCGGCATCTCCTCCGTGATCGGGACCGCCGGCGGCGTTCCGTACGCCGAGGCCGATGCCGCGAGGAGGACCCCTCGGGCCGGCGGGAATCGGCGCAACGCCTCGTAGAGGTGGATCGTTCCGAGGACGTTCGTCGTGAACGTCCCGACCGGATCGTCCCACGCCACCCGAGCATACGCTTGAGCCGCAAGGTGGAACACCGCGTCCGGGCGAACGGAGTCGACGAGGGTTCGGACGGCGGCGCCGTCCCGGATGTCGAGCGGGACCCAGCGGATGCCGCCGTGGGTCGGGATTCGCGAGGTCAGCTCAGGGGCCGAGACGTACGTCCCGACCACCTCGTGGCCCTGGGCCGCCGCGAAGCTGCTCAGGTAACGGCCGATGAACCCGGAGGCGCCCGTGACGAGGATCCTCATGCTTGCGCCTCAAGAAGAGTCCGGCGGCCCCGGGACCGGCCGCTGCCGATCCGGTACCCCAGACCCGGAATCGAGACCGACCTCCGCAGCATCGTGAGGTTTGATTCCTTATATGGGGATTCATGCGCGGGCCTCCGCTTCGGTGGGGCCGAGCGGGGCTGGGTCCGCTTCCCGGAGCCGTCGACGTAGCCGCCGCGCGAGGATCAGCTCCACGAGGAAGACCCGGACGAACGTGAGCCCCTGAGCGACCTTGCTCGACCCCGAGGCCCGGGGCTCGAACCGAAAGCCGACCTCTCGAACCTCGGCGTTCCTCGTCATCACGAGGAGGAACAAGAGGAGCTTGTAGCCGCGGTAGTGCGGAGCGAGCGAACGGAACACCTCCCGGCGGAACGCGAAGAAGCCCGAGACGGGGTCGGTCACCCGGCGCGCCTCCGGAAGGAGGATCTTCGCCGCCCACTCGGCGCCGCGCGAGATGATCGCTCGCAGGGGGGACCTCGGGCCCGGTGTGCCCCCTTCGGTGTAGCGGCTCGCAACGACCAGGGCCGCGCCGTCCTCGAGCGCGTGGACCATCGGCACCAGGAGTTCGGGAGGGTGCTGGAGGTCGGAATCCATCACTACGACAAGGGGACCGCGCGTCGCAAGGATCCCCTGGCACTGTGCTCCGAGCGTCGTCTGCCGCCCGTCGTGGAAGATCGGCCGGACTCGAGCGTCCAACCGGGCTTGATCCCGGACGTACTCCCGCGTTCCGTCGGTGCTGCCGTCGTCAACGACCACGATCTCGGAGGGGGGAAGGTCGAGGTGGCGGATGCGGTCGAGGAGCTCGGGAAGGTTCTGACGCTCGTTGTACGTCGCGAGGACGACCGAGACCGTGGGCGACGGTCCCGGGGTTGGGCTGGGGTTCCCCGACATGGATCTCGAACGCCCTCAGGCTCCCGAACGGACCGACCACGTCTGGAGGCCGTTGGGCTCGAGCGCGAAGTCGACCACGCGCCCTCCCGCGTCCTGAACGGCCTTCGCCACCTTGGCCCGTCGGGCGAAATCGCAAAACAAGAGGATGAAGCCGCCGCCCCCCGCCCCGAGGAGCTTCCCTCCGAGGGCGCCGGCCGCGCGGGCTCGCGCGTAGAGTTCGTCGATCCGCTCGGTCGAGATCCCCTCCGCGAACTTCTTCTTGAGCCCCCAGCCCTCGTCGAGCAGCCTACCCATCTCGTCGAGGTTCCCGCGAAGGAGCTCGTTCTTCATCCGGACGGCGAGCTTCTTCGTCTCGTCCAAGGCCTCGGAGGTCTCGCCGCGCCTCTCGGTGTAGCTGCGCTGCTGGCGGACGATGATGTCGTTCGAGTAGTGGCCGGTGCCGGTGTAGCAGAGGAGAAGACGGTAGGCGAGCTCGTTCGAGACCTCGGGGCGGATCTTGAGCGGATTCACGACGGTCCGCCCCTCGCTGAACTCCATGAAGTTGAACCCTCCGAACGCGGCCGCGTACTGGTCCTGGCGGCCTCCCTTCATCCCGAGCTCGTCCCGCTCGATCCGGTAGGCGAGCTCGGCGACCTCGTACGACGTCCACGGCTCCCTCAGGTAGTGCTGGAACACTCCGACCAGCGCGACCGCCATCGTCGAGGAGGTCCCGAGCCCTGTCCCCGGCGGAGCGTCCGAGTGGAGAAACAGCTTGAGGCTGTCCGAGGCGTGCGACCCGCCTCCCTGAGGCCGCAGGATCTTGAGCGCCGCCTTCACGAGGTCGAGCTCCCCGTTGTACGTCAGGTCGGCCGACCGCTCGTAGTTGACGTTCAGGTTGTAGTCGAGCGACTCGACCGAGGTGGTCCCCCCACCGTTCGGGATCGCCTCGAGGGTCACGTACGCGAACTTATCGATCGTGCAGTTCAGCACCGCTCCGCCGCGCTCTTCGGGATACGGGCTGACGTCGGTTCCCCCGCCCGCGAAGCTGACGCGGAGCGGCGCTTTGGCCCGGACGATCGGCATGCGGCGCGCGTCTCGACCCCGGTCGGCCGCTTAAGATTGCTCGACGGGGGTCCGTGCGACCCCCGGCGGAGAACCGCTCAGGCGCTGGAGGCTTTGACGATGAGCCCGGGAGCGTAGCGGTGCAGAAGGGCGATATGACCGCCCTCGACGATTGGCCAGACGAGCGCCGGTACCGCGATCAACCAATTCAGGTACCCGGTGCCCAGTCCGAACTGATACCCGGTTCCCAGCAGCCCCGCCCCGATCGCGACGACGATCGCCGTGGCCAGGGTGTACGGGCGAGAGGCTCGCCAGCGGTCAACGCGATGCATGACCGTGGAAAGGATGGCCAATCCCACGACTACGCCGACGACGGCCACGTAGAGGGACACGATCGCGGCGCTGGCCGCGAACGATAGAGGGATCTCCGAGAACGTCCCGACCCCGACGGTCCCTACCGCTCCGCCGAGGAGGAAGAGGAACGCCAACCCGCGGCTCGCGCGCTCTTCGAAGGCGCTCCACGCTAGAAGGAGGCCGAACCCGGCGAGTAGCCCCAGAGCGACCAGCGACCCGTTGAAGACCCAAGCCCACGGGGACGAGGACCCTCCCAGCGACAGAATCGAATTCTGGGAGAAGCTGTACGAGCGATACTGCATTTCTACGGCCACCAACGCCGCGACGAACTGGAGCGAGCCGAGGGCGAGGAGCAACCCGCCCGTCCGCACGGTCCGATGCACCAGCTGAGATTCCTCTGCCATCGCCTTCGCCGGGTAAACGTCGCTCGCTTCTGCCATTTAGACATGACGCTTCACTCGAACACCCTGGGGGCGCGTTGGGCGGGACGATCGTCCGGTCGGACGCCTGGGCCCGAAAGTGGCCTCGGAGGGCGGAATGACCGCACGCTGGCCGGCCGCGCCGCGCGTTCCCGACACCGACCCTATAGACGACCGGCGGTGTGACCGGCCATGACCCCGATCTACGATGGCCCGGCGCTGACGGTCGACGCGGTCTGGATCCGGCGCGGCAAGGTGCTCCTTGTCCGCCGAGCGCGTCCCCCGTTCCGGTACCGCTGGGCTTTGCCGGGAGGGTTCGTCGAGCTCACCGAGACGGTGGAAGCGGCGGTGACGCGGGAACTCTTCGAAGAGACCGGGCTCCGAGGCGCACCGCGGGCTCTGGTCGGCGTGTACTCCGGACCCGATCGGGACCCACGGAAACCGACGGCCACCGTCGCCTTCCTGATGCGGGGTCCGGGTGGGGTCCCGCGGGGGCGCGACGACGCCCTCGCAGCCTCATGGGTTCCCCTGAACGAGGCGCGGCGCCTCGCCTTTGACCACGATCGAATTCTGCGGGATGCGCGACGGCGATTCCTTGAGCTGCTGGGGGATCGCCGGACCGTGGCTACGACCCACCGGGAGAGGCGGGAGGGGCTTCGGCGGGTCGCGTCTCGGGGGCGTGGGGGGCGGTCGGTCCGCGGGACCAGGAGAGCGCTGCGGCGATTGCGAGGATGACGGCCGAGCCGTAGAGCGCGGCGTGCAACCCCGTGACGAACGAGCCGCCGATCCCCCCCGGGATGTCGGAGGTGCCGAGAAAGACCTCGTACGCCACGACGCGCGGAACGCTGGCCGAGGCGACCGCGAGCGTGATGACGAAGCTGAGGAGCGACCACATGTTCGAAAGGGTCGCGCGAAGTCCGCTGATCGACCCGAACGTCCGCGACGTGGCTTGGCTCATGATGGCGGTGTTGTTCGCCGGGAAGAACATGCCGGTCCCGAGACCGCTCACGAGCGAGATCGCAGGGACCCACCCGAGCCATGAGCCGACCGTCAGCTCGGAGTACGCCAGGACGGCGACCAGCATCAGAACGAGCCCTCCGGTCGCGAGGCCTCGCGGCCCGAGTCGGTCGACGCGGCCGCCCGCGAACGGACCGACCACAGCCCCGACGAGATACCCGGGCACGAGGAGCAGCGAAGAGTCGAGCGGCGAGAGCCCGCGGATCCCCTGGAGGTAGAGCGTCAGCACGAAGACGACGGAAAGGTACCCGAGGGCCTGCAGGAATCCCGCGATGAGCGAGAACCCGAGGATTCGTCGCTTGAGCGTCCGGAGCTCGAGCATGGGGAACGGTGCGCGGAGCTCCACGAACGCGAACACCACGAGGAGGGCGAGCCCGCCCGCGAGGAAGGCGACGTCCGTGGCTTCCACGCCGTTTACGGCGAGCTCGATCGCGCCGTAGCAGATCGATCCGAGCGCCGCCGAGAAGCTCGCGAACCCGGCAAGGTCGAATCGGGTCGGTTCCCGATGGGACCTCGGGAGCGTCTTCAACCCCAGAACGACGGCGAGACAACCGATCGGGATGTTGATGAAGAAGTTGTACCGCCATCCGAGCGCGGTCGTGATCACCCCACCGAGAAGGACTCCCAGGATTGCTCCTACGCTCCAACCGAAGACCAGGAAACCGAACGCTCGTCCCCGCCGCTCCGGGGGGAAGACCTGGGCGATGAGCGCGCCGGCGTTCGCGAACATCACCGCGCCGCCGACGGCCTGGACCGCGCGGGCCGCGATGAGGAACTCGGCGGTGGGGGCGAATCCTGAAAGGGCGGAACCGACCGTGAACACTCCGAAGCCGGCGTTGTAGATCCGTCCGCGGCCGAACATGTCTCCGACCCGTCCGGCCTGGGTCGTCAGGGCCGCTGTGATGAGGAGGTAGATCAGGATCGTCCAGACGATCGTCCCGAGCGGAGCCACGAGATCCCGGGCCATCGTGGGGAGGGCCAGGATCACGATCGTGCTGTCGACGGCGACCATCAAGGTGCCGAGGGTGACCAGGAGGAGGAGCGTCCCTTCGCGGAGACCGGAACGAGCTGACGGAAGGGGATGCGAAGGGCGCACGGGCTCGGAATCGGTCATCTCCTTCTGCCTGGGGTTCGAGGGGACCCTCGGCGGCGGGTCCAGCGAACGCCTCGTGCCCTTGAGATCGCGGGCTGGTGAGGCGGCGAAGGCCCTTGGTTGGATGCGAGCGAACGGGCTGGCTGCCCTGGGTCGGTCGAGGTCACGCCACCGCGCGACCTTATCCTTCGGGCTGGCTCCACGCCCTCGTGGCCGCCAAGATGGGGCTCTCGCACGAGACCCACCCCCATCCGACGTTCCTTTCCGACTTCATTCTCGGGAGCCAGGACGGGCTGGTCAACGTGCTCGGGATCCTCTTGGGCCTGGTCGCCGCGGGGGCCGGCGAGCGGCTGATCCTGATCGGGGCTCTCGCCGCGCTCGCCGCCGAATCGATCTCGATGGGTGCCGTGGCGTACACATCGACGCTCTCCCGTCGCCACCTTTACCTCGCCGAGATCGAGCGCGAGCAGAGGGAGATGCGGGAGGTCCCCGAGTTGGAACGTGAGGAGGTTCGCGTCATCCTTCGGAAATGGGGCTACGAGGGGGACGAGGTCGAAGAGATGGTCCGGAAGATCGAGGCCAAGCCGAAGGCGTGGCTCGACATCATGATGGCGTTCGAGCTCAACCTGGCCGAGGTCGGTCCGAGCCAGGCCCGCAACAGCTTCCTCACGGTACTGAGCGCGACGATCTTCGGGTCGTTCGTCCCGCTCCTTCCGTTCCTCATCCGGGGGGTCTCGACGACGGTCGCCTCGATCGCCACGGTCGTCCTGAGCGGAATCATGCTCGTTTCGATCGGGATCTACGAGTCGCGCGCGACGATGGGCTCGCCCTGGGCGGGCGGCCCGCGGATGCTGATCATCGGCCTCGGCGCGGGGTTCGCTGGATTCCTCGTGGGCCACTTCGTCGGAGCTTACTGATCCTTTCCCCACGGGGTGGGGGCCCCCGGAACGCTCGGGGCGATCCTAGGAAGGCCGGGGGCCCATGGCGGGGCGAGGCTCGAACGACGGGCGGAAGGTGGTCCAGCCGCGGCGCTGACGTCGGCTCTCGTGCCGGCCGCAGGCAGCGCACCAGACGACGACCTCTCCTCGACCGGCGAGCTCGGGGGTGGCAACGTGGTGGTCGGGCGAGTGCCCGCACCGTCGGGCAAGGCACGGGTGCGGGGCACGAGGTTGGGGCGCGGCCGGCATCGCCCCCATTTATGCGCATCGATGCGTATTAAACCTATCGGAGCCCGCAGGTCGGGGCGCTCGCTACGACGAGAGAGATCGGACCTGCTTCGCCACGTGGGCCGATCGTTCCTTCTCCGTGAGTTCCCGCAGATGGATCGAGACCGAGACGGTTCCGTTGAGCTCGACCGTCCGCCCGGTGAACGGGAGGCGGAGGGATAGGTGGTCGAGACGGATGTCCATCTGTCCGTGCCGGTTCGAGAGCGCCTCCATCATCTCGAGGAACGGGTTGTCGCCGTTGCGGCCGGGTTGGGGAGAGACCATGGCGGCGAACACTCCCTCGAGGGATAGGAACTTATCGGCGGATCCGACCGGAGCGATCGGTTCGTTCCGTTCGTCCATGAACCGTCGTAACGATGGAGACGGGCGCCCGACCGGGTTTCACGAGCCGGAGCCACCCGACGGCGCATAGCGGTCGGGCGTCGGAGGGACCGAGCCGAGTTGGTGAGCGGGCCCCGTCGTAGTCGACGCCGGGTACTGTGGCTCGAGTTCGGCGACCGCCACCGGATCCCCCTCCGCCGAGCGGAGAGGGTGGGGCTACTTCCCCGCGAGGCCCGCGCGGGCCCTCAGCGCATGGTAGAAGCCGCCGAAGCTGGTCGCGGTCGGCGTCCGGAGCCCCTGGACCCGGAGCTGCTCGCGCACCTCCTTCGCCCCCTGGCGAAGGTCGAGGATCTTCGAGGAGTCGTACTTGTACTGGAACGTTCCGACGGGCCCGCGCGGGAACGGCTCCCAGTCGCGGGGCGTGGTCGACCGCAGGTCGTGCGGCTTCTTGCCGTCGGGCGAGGCGAACGGCGGGAGCAGGAGGTGCTCCTCCGTGAGCCAGAGCATCGTCGCGTCGCGGATCGCCTGCTCCGTGGTCTCGTCGAGCGCGCCCGGCGAGAGCTGGGACTGGACCCACGTCACGAGGGCGTCGAACGTCTTCTCGGAGTTCTCCTCCAGCATCTGGAGAACGGCGAGGCGGATCGCGCTGCGCCGGAGCTGCACGATCCCCGTGTCGCTCAGGCGGAACTCGGCCGTGAGCCCGAGGAGGCCCTCGGCGTTGGCCGCGAGCTCCTCGAGCGAGAGGACGAACAGCGGGGAGGCCGCCTCTTCCGACGGGACGTACCAGAGAGAGAACGCGCGCCCGTTCGTCAGGAGGATCAGGGGGACCTTGACGTCCTTCGCTCGGTCGGCGATCGATCCGACCTCGGTGACGCTCGCGGACCGCTCCCGGACATCCAGGAACAGCTTCGGCTGCCCCGCCGCGTCGAGGAGGGCGTAGTCGACCGGGTCCTTGCGCCCCGCGGACATGTAGTCGAGATAGACCTGGTGCTTGTCGTGCGGGTCCCATCCAAGGGCAGTGAGGAACGGATTCACGATCCAATGACGGATCTGCTGTTCGGTGACGTCCTGAACGTCGCGGAGAACCTCCCCCGCGACCTGGCCGAAGTCGGTGAGGCGCCGACTGAGATCGTTGGCTTCCATCGGGCAAAACGATGACGGGCTGCGGCCATAAACCTACCCCCTCGTCGGGCGAGACTCTTCTCGGTCCGGACCGGGCCGGTCGATCGGGCGGTCTGCGCTCGAGGCCCGCCTTCCCATCGCCGCGGACGTGCGTCGCCCGCTATCGCTTGGCGCCGGCGGGGGATCCCCGCGAAGTGCCGGCGTAGGCCTTCAGTCGGTCTTCGAGATCGGCACGCATCGCGTGGCGCCGAGCGTCCTCGCCGAGCGCGCGCTCGAACGGGGTGAGATCTCGGAGGAACCGGAACCGAAGCGCCGCTTCCGCGACCTCGTCGTTCCAGTTCTTTCGCCGCCGTCGGCCGATCAGTCGGTCCAGGTCCGGCCAATCGCGTCGCCCCTCCGCTAGGGTCCTCAGGATCGTCTCGGGGTCGAGCGCCTGCCGGTCGGTCCAGAGTTTCGCCGCGGCGAGCAGGCGAACCAGGTCCGGGTCGAACCCCTTGCGGCCGTAGCGGGCCGCGTCGTAGAGGTCGCGTTCGGTGGCCCGCTGCTGGATCGCCCGCAGCTTCTCCGCGAGCGCCTCCTCCATCCGGAGCGACGGGATCTCGGGTAGTCGGAACGGCAGGGAGGCAAAGTAGGGCTGGGGGAGGGGCGCCCAGCGCAAGGGGGGAAGGAGCGGAGACTCGCGGTAGCTGACCTCGAGGCGGAATCGACCCGCGTCCCACTCGTGCTCGTAACCGACCGACGCGCCCCAGTTCCGCCGCGTCGTTCGGTACGGGTCGACCACCCGGAACCTCACCCCGAAGTGCGCGTCCGCGAACGCGCGGGAGATCTCCGCTTCGGGATCGTCCGGGAGTCCCAGGTTCGTGAAGTCGAGGTCCTCGCTCAACCGGCCGACGTCGCCGGTGACCATCATTCGAAGGTACGTCCCGCCCTTGAACGCGAGCCGGTCTAAGAGGCCCGCCGACGCCAGGGCGTCCAGGGCGTACACCAGCACGATCTCCTGCTGGGCGATGTGGAGATCGACCCCCATCACGTTCGCGAACCGGTTGGCGACCGAACGCGGGATCACTCGACCTCCGCCTCCGAGAAGAGTTCCCGGTCCGCGACGTTCCGGATCAGGTGCCAGCGCGGGTCGTACGTCCCCCTTCGGGCGTGACCTCCCGGAAGGCCGAGGGGAACGTAGGGATCCCCGGGGCCCGGCAACATCTGACGGATCCACGCCGGTGGCGGCCGTACCGACCGCCGTACGCGCTCCGCGAGGTACCCGAGGCGGTTCGCCAGGCTTCGGTTCCCCGTCCGCTTCACGTAGCGAAGCAGCCGCCCCCACGCGAGGTGGGGTTTCGCGCTCGAGAGGACTGCGACCGCCCCGCCCAGCCCCCCCGAGAGCTCCGGTCGGTCGAGGCAGTCGAGGACGGTCCGTTCCCGATCGCTCACGCGGATCGACTGGCCGCGTCGGCGCACGGTCGTCACTCCGAAGAACCGCGCCGGCGAGACCCGAACGAGGCGGAACTGCGCGGCGTGAGGGACGGCGACCGAGGTGCGGCGGGTGCTCACGAGATAGTAGACCGGACCCGCCTGGGGCAGCAGTCCCCAGAGCTCGGCGGCGGTCGCGTAGCCGAAGTAGTACGGCTTCACGAGCCGGCTGCCGACCCTGAACGGGTCGGTGTCGGCGATCGAATCGGGGCCGTGGCGGCTCGGGTTCACGAGGTAGCGCCCTCCTCCCAACCGTTGCAGCCACCCTTTTCGAGCGAGGCGGTGCGCGAGGGTGCGCGCGAACGGCCGTCCGACGGAGGCGCGGGTCTCGATGTCGTCGAGGGAGAGCTCGGTCCGGCCTTCCTCCTCGAGCCCGAGGATGATGCGGGCTTCGATGCGGGACAGGCTCCGGGACGGCGGGTGGGCGACCATCTGTTGACCGGCCACTATAATGACTGGAACAGTAATTAAAGAGAATCTAGAACATACCGTTCCCAGCCGTGCCCTCGGGACGGGCGGGGGTCAACGTCCGGGGGCCCGAACCCGGCGGCGGAGCCGGGCTGCCTGCTCCTCGAGGAACGGTCCGACCGGTTCCAAGGACCTGTCGAGCCCGACGTAGGCGGGAACTCCCAACCGGTCGGACAGGAGCCACTCGACCTCGTACTCGTACAGGAGGGACGAGCCGAGCGTCTCGAGGAACCGGGCGAGCCGGACGGAGTTCGCCGGGGAGAAGGCGACGTAGCGTGGCGCGAGGCCCAGGGCTTCGAACATGCGGTCCGTGAGCGACCGGTAGACCCATCGGTCCGGGCCGCCGACGGTCACGTTGCTCCGGGCGCCTCGCTCGGCCTCTCGACGCACGATGCGGGCTAGGTCTCGGGCGGAGAGCGGACTGACGTGGTAACCGCCGTCCCCGAACATCGGGAAACGACGGTAGCGTGCCATCGTCCGGAGCATCACCGTGAGGAGCCTGTCATGGTCGGCGAACAGCATCGTGGGGCGGACGATCGCGTAGTTGAGGCGGCTCGACTCGAGCGCTCGGTCGACGACGCGCTTGAACGCGAGGTACGGGAGCTCGCGCTCCAACCGTTCGGGCGCGTCGGGAACGCTCACGTGAGCGAATCGCGGGACGTCGAGCCGGTCGGCGGTCTCGATCAGCCGGACCAATCCCGTGGCGAGCCGGCGAAATCGCCGGGCCGACCCCTGACGGTACCAAGCCAGGGTGAGGACGGTCCGGACCCCTTCGAGAACGGGCGCCCAGTCCGTGACGCGCGCGACGTCCGTGGCGAGCCATCGGACGCCTAGGTGCCCCTCCGCGGCAACGGCGTGGCGGTGGACCGACCGGATCTCGTGGTCCGTCGAGAACTCCTTAAGGATCGCCCGGCCGACGAGGCCGCCGCATCCCCCGACCACCAGGAGGATGGGCCGCGAACGGTCGTCGGGGCTCATGCGGAAGGCAGGGAGACCGAGGTCTCGGGAGCTCTGCCGGAGCCCGCTCGAGCTTCGGGCCCGAAGACCCGATTCCATGCCTCGACCACGGGCGTGCGGGTCTCGTCCAAACGGACCGGGCGACCCGCCTCCCGGGTAAGGGAGGTCATGACCGATCCGTCGAATCCGCACGGGCGGAACCGGACGAACGGCGAGAGGTCGAGGTCGACGTTGAGAGCGAACCCGTGGAACGTCACCCAGTGGTCGACCGCGATGCCGATCGACGCGATCTTCCTCGTCCCGCCCACCCATACGCCGGGCCGGCCCGAGACGTGTTCCGCGCGTACGCCGAACGACCCCACGGCCCGAACGACGACCTCCTCGACGTCGCGGACGAACCGCCGGACGTCCCGCCCCCGCGCCTCAAGGTCGACGACCGGGTAGCCGACCAGCTGCCCGGGACCGTGGTACGTCGCTTTCCCGCCGCGCTCGACCGCCACCACGGGGAGGCCGGACGCCGCGGCGGTCCCGTCATCCCCCTCCACGCCGACCGTGAGGACCGAAGGGTGCTCGACGAGGATGAGGGTGTCCGGCGCGAGCCGCGCGCGTCGCGCGCGGACGAGCGCGCGCATCGCCTCGAGCGACTCCGAGTAGTCACGCCGTCCCCAGTCAACGACCGCCGGCATCGGTCCTCCTCCGTGCGACGTGCATCGGTTCGTTCAACCAGAGGAGCGTCGCCTCCTGCAGGGCTTCCGAGAACGTCGGGTGAGGGTGGATCGTCAGCGCGAGGTCGCGCACCGTGGCGCCCATCTCGATCGCGTGCGCTGCCTCGGCGATGTACTCGCCCACCGATTCTCCCGCGGCGTGGACGCCCAGGAGGAGGCCGCTCGCGCCGTCCCCCACGACCTTGACCCAGCCCGCGGTCGCGTGGCTGGCATGGGCGCGGCCCAGGGCGGCGTACGGAAACCGGGCTTCCCGGGCCCTGAATCCTCTCGCCTCGGCCTCCGACTTCGAGAGTCCAACGGTCGCGAGCTCGGGGTCCGTGAAGACCACGGACGGCATCGCCTGGAACTGGAACCGGGTGGGAAGCCCGGCGATCGCTTCCGCCGCGACGACCCCTTCCCGGTACGCCTTGTGGGCGAGCATCGGAGGGCGAGCGACGTCGCCGGCCGCGAAGATGTGAGGGACGTTCGTCCGCATCCGGTCGTCCACCGCCACGAACCCGGTCTTCGCGTCGTAGGCGACCCCCGCGTCCTCGAGACCGAGGTCCTGGGTCGCCGGGCGCTTCCCGACGGTGACGAACAGGCGCTCGGCGCTGATCGACTCGCGTCCGCCGGGTCCTTCCACGTCCATCGCGAGCGAACCCGCATCCCGCCGCAGCCCGAGAGCTCTCGTCCCGACCCGGACGGTGACCCCGAGCCTCTCGAGAGCGCCGGTCAGCTCGCGGGAGAGGTCGGGCTCGACCCCGGGGAGCAACTGGGGCATCATCTCGACGATCGTCACCTCGACTCCGACGCGGGCGAGGAACTCGCCGAGCTCGCATCCGCTGACGCCCCCGCCGAGGACGAGCATCGAGCGCGGCAGGCCCTTGAGCGACAGGAGCTCCCAGGCGTTGACGACCGTCGCGCCGTCCGTCTCGAACCCCTTGAGCGTCACGTGGAACGCCCCCGTCGCGATCACGGCAGACGCGAAGTCGACCCGTTCGTGCCCTCCGTCCGCGCCCCGTACGTCCAGCGAGTTGGGGCCGGTGAATCGCGCCTCGCCCGAGAGGACCGCGACCCCGGCGGATTTCAACAGGGCGGCCACGCCCTGACGCTCCTTGCGGACGACCGAGTCCTTCCATCCCATCGAGACCGAGAGGTCGAACCGAGGGTCCGACGCGCTCACACCGATCTCCGCCCCCTCGCCGCGGATCGCGGCGTAGAGCCGGGACGCGTGGATGAGCGCCTTCGACGGGATGCACCCCCGGTTGAGGCACTCGCCCCCCAATTCGGACCTCTCGATCAGGACGACCTTCTTCCCCAGCTGACCGGCGCGGATCGCGGCCATGTAACCCGCGGGGCCCCCTCCGAGGACCGCGACCTCGCTCGAGCGCGCGTAAGTTCCCGCCATCGTTCCGACCGCTAGGGCGTCTCCGTCGTCGTGGTGGAGAGCGACGGTGCGAAGACGCCTTCGGTGAGCGTAGAGGGAGAAGGCGAGGGCGTGGACTCGGCGATTCGCACCGCGGCCCGAACTCGTTCGTCCGCTTCCGAGAACGTTCGGCCCTTCGCCGCGCCGTCGACCAGTCCGTTCTCCGAGAGCCAGAGGACCAGCCGGTCGAGAGGATCCGTCGCGCGGGCCCGGGCGAGCCAATCGTCAGGCTGGTAGCGACCCGGATCGTCGGAGCTCGAGTGAGGGTTCATGCGGAACAGAACGAACTCGATCATCTCCGCCGGGCCGCCGTGGCGGATCCGGTGGAGCGATTCGGCGAGGGCGCGGTACACCGCGACGAAGTCCGTTCCGTCCACGCGACGCCCCTCGAGGCCGTACTCGCGCGCTTTCTCGGCCAGGGTCGGGGTCGCCGTCTGCCGCTCCACCGGCACCGAGATCGCCCAGCGGTTGTTGGCGCACAAGAAGAGGACCGGAAGGCCGAACACGCCGGCGAAGTTCATTCCCGCGTGGAAGTCGTTGGAGCTGGTCGCTCCGTCGCCAAAGAACGCCACGGCGACCCCCGGGTCGCGCCGAACCCTAAGGGCGTAGGCCAGGCCGGCCGCCTGGGAGACCTGGGTTCCGATGACCGACGACATCGAGACGTAGTGGACCTCCCGCGCGCTGGGGTGGCACGGCATGTTCCGCCCGAGCGCGGGGTCGAGGGCGTCCCCGAACAGATGGTGGACGTAGGTGACGAGATCGTGGCCGCGGACGAGGGCCACGAGCTGCTCCCGAAGGCCCGGAAAGATCCAATCCTCGGCCGACGTCGCGAGACCAGCCGCGACGTTGACCGCCTCTTGTCCGGTCGCCGCGCCGTAGAACCCGACGCGACCCTGGCGCTGGAGCGACTGCATTCGCGAGTCGAGCGCGCGCCCGAGGGCCATCCAACGCACGGCGTCGAGGAGGGTTTCTTTCCACGAGCTCCCGAGCGATGCCGCAACCTCGTCGGGCGTGTACGGCAGCGGAGTCGTCGGGGCATCGGGCGTCATGGCGTCGTCTTCGGAACTCCCGAGGTGGGCGCCGTCGATGCGGCGGTTCCGGATTGAACGAGCGCCGTCACCAACCCCCCTCCGGGCGAACGACCGTCCCATCTTGAAATCTCTCTTGGGTCCACTGCGAGCGTCGGGTCGACCCGGAGGGCCGGACCTTCGAGGGCGGGACGGCGGCTCCGGCGAACGGGATGCAGGCCAGCACCTTACCTCGCGTCCCGTCCGGTCCGGAAGGAAACGGCCCGACGGCCGAGATCACGCCATCTCGGCGAACAGCCGATGCGGGTCCTCGAGGAACGCCTTCAGCGTTGCGACGAACTGGGCCGCGTCGTAGCCGTCGAGCGCGCGATGGTCGATCGAGACGGAGAGGTTCATCAGGTCCGCCGGTCCGACCGTGCCGTCCGGTCGATACACGGGTCGACGGAAGATCCGGTGAACGCCGAGGATCGCCACCTGGGGGTAGTTGAGGATCGGCGTCGCGAGAACGCCCCCCAACGCGCCGAGGCTCGTGATCGTGAACGTGCTGCCGACCAGTTCCTCGCGCTTGAGCTTCCCCGCGCGGCCTCGTTCCGCGAGGTCCTGGATTTCGCGCGCTATCCCGGCGAGCGTCTTCGCCTGGGCGTTCCGGACGACCGGCACGATGAGCCCATCGGGGGTGGCGGTCGCGATCCCGATATGATAGGCCGAGCGGACGACAAGCTCCTCCCGCGCATCGTCCATCGTAGCGTTGAGCCGCGGGTGCGCCTTGAGGCCGGCCACGACGCCTTTGACGACGAACGGAAGATAGCTGAGGCGGAGCCCGTCCTTCTCGACGTGCTTCGACATGCGATCGCGCAATCGAACGAGCTCGCTCACGTCGACCTCCTCTACGTAAGTGAAATGCGCCGCGCGGTGCACGGCCTCCGACATGTGCTCCGCGATCACTCGGCGGATCCCTCGGATCGGGATCCTCTCGAGCACGTCGGTCTCGGCCGGAGCCGTGCCGGGGACCTGCCCCACGGGCGCGCGTGTGGCGGAGGAAGGAGCCGTGTCCGGCGAGGGTCGAGACGCACCGGACCCGACCAGATCCGCCTCCACGATCCGTCCACCGGGTCCTGAACCTTGAACTCTCGAGAGGTCGACCGCACGTTCGGTGGCGAGACGCCGGATGTACGGGGACGCCTGAATCCGCAGGGAGGTCGCGCTCGTCGGGGCAGCCGGTGGAGGCGCCGTGGGCACGGCGGTCCGGGTAGTGGAAGCCGCTCCCGAGGTGGGTGAAGCCGGCGGGGAACTCGTCCCGGGGGGAATCGCTGCCGACGCGGGGGGCGCAGCCGGTCCGCCCGTCTCCGTTTCGATCGTCACCAGCAGGCCTCCGACCTTGACCTTCTGTCCGGGAGAGGCGTGGAGTTTCGCGATCCTCCCCCCCTTCGGGGACGGGATCTCGACGTTCGCCTTGTCGGTGAGCACGCTGACCAGCGGCGCGTCCTCTCGGACGGTCTCGCCTTCCTTCACGAACCACTGGACGATCTCCCCTTCGGCGACTCCCTCCCCGATATCGGGCAACCGGAACTCGTACGCCATCTTCCGTCCTAGCCCGCCCTCACCGCCGTCCGGACGGCGGCGACGATCCGCTGAGCGTCCGGCAAGTAGACGTGCTCGAGCGCGTACGGGAACGGGGTGTCGTACCCCGTCACCCGCGCGATGGGAGCCTTTAGCGAGTAGAACGCCTTTTCCGCTAGCACGGCCGCGACCTCCGCCCCGAACCCGCAAAACCTCGCTGCTTCGTGCACCGCTACCGCTCGGCCGGTCTTCTCGACCGAGGCGATGACCGCGGCCTCATCCAGGGGGACGAGGGTTCGGAGGTCGAGCACCTCGGCGGAGATCCCCTCGGATGCGAGCGCTACGGCCGCCTCGGTCGCCGCCGGGATCATCGCTCCGTAGGCGATTACGCTCACGTCCGTTCCCTCGCGCACGAGCCGCGCCTTCCCCAGCGGAACGCCGGGGTCTCCGTCCGGCACTTCGCCCGTCACGGACCGGTAGAGGCGCTTCGGTTCGAGGAAGACCACCGGGTCCGCGTCGTGGATCGCGCTCAGGAGGAGTCCCTTCGCGTCCGAGGGGGTAGAGGGTACGACCACCTTCAGCCCGGCGGTGTGGCAGAAGTACGCTTCGGTGCTCTGGGAGTGGTAGATCCCTCCCTTGATGCCACCGCCGTACGGGGCCCGGATGACGACATGGCAGGGGAACTGGCCCCCCGAGCGGTAGCGCATCTTGGCAAGCTCGCTGACGATCTGGTCGAACGCCGGATAGATGAAGTCGAGGAACTGGATCTCCGCCACCGGTTTGAGGCCGTAGAGCGCCATCCCCACCGCCGCGCCCACGATGCCGGTTTCCGAGAGCGGGGTGTCGATGACCCGCTCGGCCCCGAACTCCTTCAGGAGCCCGTCCGTCGCTCGGAAAACCCCGCCGTTGACGCCGATGTCCTCGCCGAGCAAGAGCACGTCTGGGTCGGAGCGCATCGCATCGGAAAGTCCACGGTTGACGGCTTGGACGAGGGTGAGCTCCGTCACGGCTTTCCTCCGATCTTGGGAAGGAATGCGGCGGCCGTCGCGCTCTCCTCCTCCAGGCGTGGCGTCATCGTGGCGAAGACGTCCTCGAAGAGCGAGAGTGGATCGACGGGAGAGGACGCCTCGGCCGCCGTCACGGCCTTCGCGATCTTGTCCCGGGCCTCCTCCCAGATCCGGGCATCGGTCGCCTCGTCGAGGAGACGGGCGGAAACGAGGCCGGTCTTCAGCCGGTGTACGGGGTCCCGTTGCCGGGCGGCCGCCACCTCAGCGTCGTCGCGGTACCGGCGAGGGTCGTCGGACGTGGAGTGGGGACCGAAGCGGTACACCTGCGCTTCGATGAGGGTGGGTCCCTCCCCGGCGAGCGCCCGCCGGCGGGCCGAACGGACCGCACCGTAGACCGCTCCGATGTCGTTCCCATCGACCACGACACCGGGGAACCCGTACGCCTCGGCCTTCTCCGCCAGGGTCGAGCTCTTCGTCTGGCGAGCCCGGGGCAGCGAGATCGCCCAGCCGTTGTTCTGGCAGAAGAAGATCGTGGGGGCCCGGAAGACGCCGGCAAAGTTGAGGCCCGCATGAAAATCGTTCGAGCTCGTCGCCCCGTCCCCGAAGTAGGCGATCGTCACGATCGGGGCCTTGCGTCGCCGGGCGGCCATCGCGGCGCCCACCGCCTGAGGGATCTGGGTTCCGATCGGGCTTGACGCCGAAACGAAATGCTGGTCCCGGAACGCGAAGTGGTTGGGCATCTGCCGCCCCTTGATCAGGTCGCCAGAATCCCCGAACAGTTGATCGACCACGGACTGGAGCGATGCCCCCCTCACGAGGGCCACCGCGAGCTCGCGGTACGCCGGGAACACCCAGTCCTCGGGCGCCAGGGCGTACGCCGACCCCAGGAGGGCAGCCTCCTGGCCCGAGTGGGGTGCGTAGAACCCGATCCGCCCCTGGCGCTGGAGCGTGATGCCCCGTTCGTCCAGGGCGCGAACGAGGACCATCGTGCGGTAGGCCTCGAGGAGGCGCCCCGTCGGGAACGTGTCGGACGCCTCCGCGGATTCCGATTTCAAGGGTTCCGTCGCCGACACGGGGGACTACGGAGCGACGCGACGGCCGCTCGGATTATAACGGTGGCCCCGGGACGGACCCCGACCACCGCCCCTCGCCGAAGACGGACCTCAACCGTCGCGAAACGCCCCGCGAGGGAGCGTCCCCGGCCCTCCGCCGTGGATTCTTCCGCTTTAGTACCTCGTCGGCTCTCCGCGCGAACCGCGAAGGAGGGGTACGATGTCGAGCGGACCCGCGATCGAGACCCGGGGGATCACCCGGGTCTTCGAAAGCCGAAAGGGATTCCTTTTCCGGGAGAAGACTCGGACGGAGGCCCTCAAGGGCGTCGACCTCACCGTGGAACGCGGGTCGATCTTCGGCCTCCTTGGGCCGAACGGTGCGGGCAAGACCACGTTCGTGAAGATCCTCTCCACCCTGTTGATCCCTACCTCCGGCACCGCCCTCGTCCTTGGCCACGACGTCACGAAGGAGACGGCGTGGCTTCGACCCCGCATGGGGCTGGTCCTGGGGGGTGAGCGCGGACTCTACAACCGGGTGAGCGGGCGGGAGAACCTGCGCTACTTCGCGGACCTTTACGGCGTTCCGCTCTCCGAACGCGAGCGCCGGATCAACGAAGTCCTGGATCGGGTCGACCTCGTGGAGGCCGCGGACCGCAGGACCGAGGAGTACTCGAGAGGGATGAAGCAGAAGCTCCACATCGCACGGGGCATCCTCCATCGGCCCGAGATCCTCTTCCTGGACGAACCCACCATCGGGCTCGACCCGAAGAGCGCGCGCGAGGCTCGAAAGCTCATCCGGTCCCTCGTCTCCGACGGGGTGACGATCTTCCTCACGACCCACTACATGTTCGAGGCCGAGGAACTCTGCCCGAGGATCGCCATCCTCTCGAAGGGCCGGATCGTGGGGCGCGATACGTTGGACGGCCTGCGAACGCTCGTGGGGGGCGACCGGACCTTCGAGGCCGAGGCCTACGGGTTCGACGACCGCGAGATCGACTCCCTTCGCGGCCTCCCCGGTGTCTCGAAGGTCGCCAGCGAGGAATTCGGCCCGATGATGCGCCTTACGATGAGGGTTCGGACCCTGGAGGCGACCCTCGACGACGTTCGGGCGCGGATCCAGGGGCATCCGGAGCTCTCCGTTCGCGAGCGGCGGACGTCGCTCGAGGACGTCTACCTCGACCTGGTCGAGGAGGAGGCCACGTAGATGGCCGTCGCCCGCGGGTCGTACTCCCGTCGCCGCTCGACGGTCGCCTCGCTGAGGCTCGCCGTGATCCAGTTCATGGCGGACCCTCAGTGGCTCATCCCCTCGATGATCGCGCCCATCATCTTCGGGATCGTCTCGTTCGAGCTGTTTCGCGGCTACGGTCAGTACTTCCTGATCTACGCCATTCTGGGCGCGGGGATGATGAGCATGTGGGGCCAGACGCTCTACGGGAGCGGCTGGGCGACCGGTCAGGACCGGAACTTCGGCACGCTCGAGCCGACGATTCAATCCCCCACACCCTACCTCTACGTCGTGCTCGGGCGGGTCGTCTGGAACGTCGTCTCCGGCCTGATCGGGGGGCTGATCGTCTATGTCGTGGTCGTGGCCGCCGCCGGGCAGCCGCCTGCGCTCTCCAACCCGGGTGCGTCCGTCGCGCTCTTCCTCTTCGTGATGCTCACTCTCGCCGCGGTCGGGGTCGTCTTCGCAGCGTTCTACGTGTACACCCGCTACGCCGGGTTCATCCAGAACATCGGGGAGTTCGCGTTCTATGTCGGCACCGGATGCATGTTCCCCGTGGTCCTTCTTCCGTTCTGGACGAACCCCGTCGCGCTGATCTTCCCTCCGACCTGGGCCCTGGATGCCCTGCGCTACGTCGCGATCCCGGGGTATCAGGGCTTCGGCTGGGGAGTCTGGGTCGACCTCGCCGGCGCGATCGGCACGACCGCAGCGTATCTCACGATCGCCGGTGCGATCTTCCGACGCGTGGAACACCAGGTGCTCGAAAAGGGCAACCTTTCGGACTACTGAACCGGGGGTCGAGCTTCTGTGAGTAGCGCGTCCGTCCCGAGAGTTTCGTTCTGGCGAACGTTCTGGACGAACGCCGCCTTCTCTCCGCGGACGAGCCTCGGGTTCATGCGGGTCGACTTCGTGCTGGGGACGGTCTTCGTCATCCCGCTCACCCAGATGGTGTTCTTCGCTTTCGTGGTCAAGCTCGGCTCGGCCGGGGAGGGCGCGAGCGCCATCGCGAACGCGATCGCCTACACGGCGTTGGGGAATGCGGTCGCCACCGTCACCTACTCGAGCGTCTTTTCCGTCGCCCAGACCACCGATTCCGAGAAGTTCCAAGGGACGATGGAGCACCTCCTCGTCTCGCCGGCGAACCGCCTCGCGCTCTACTTCGGTCGCGGCCTGGTCCCGATCCTCATTTCGCTCGCGACCGTCACGATGGGCCTCGTTTACGCCGCCTTCTTCTTTGGCGTTACCATCGCCCCGCCCGAGATCCCGTCGATCGCGGTTTCCGTCGTGCTGACCGCGGTCGCAATGGTCGGGTTCGGGCTCCTCCTGGGAGGCGTGGCCCTGTACCTCCGGACCTCCATCATTCTCGGGAACATCTTCCTGTTCGTGGGCCTCCTTCTCTCCGGTGTGAACTTCCCCCTTTCCCAGCTTCCCGTCCCCCTTCAGTACGCCGGGGATGCCTTGCCCCTCACGTGGGGGGTCGCCGCGATTCGCGCGGCCGTATCGGGAGCCCCTCTCCCCTCCCTCCTCCTCCTCTGGGGGGCAGTCGCGCTCGCTGCGGGAATCGCGTTCGCTTCGGCGATCGTCCTGTGGGAGGTCTTCGAGCGACGGGCCCTGTCGACCGGCAGCATCGCTCGGTACTAGGCGCGCGGATCCGACCCCTACCCCTTCGAGATTTGTAGGGGCTCTGCGATGGGAGGTACGATGCGCACCGCACCCACCGTCGAGCTCTCTGCCTCCGAGCGAGCGGATCTCGAGCGGTGGGCCGCGATGCCCTCTCCCTCGACCCGGGTCGTGGGGCGAGCCAAGATCGTCCTGGAGGCGGCGGAGGGGAGGAGCAACACCGAGATC
>Ga0187815_10000119_pt1 | contig 38025 bp, 32 predicted proteins | sample NC_S_5_FD_132962 | JGI IMG/M metagenome (GOLD analysis project Ga0187815, IMG submission 132962) | Wetland sediment microbial communities from Neuse River Estuary, North Carolina, USA - ASW-S_5 | ecosystem: Environmental > Aquatic > Freshwater > Wetlands > Sediment | place: USA: North Carolina... | reverse complement strand
CGCCCGAGCTACTTCTCTTTTGCTTGTCCAAAAGAGAAGTAGCCAAGAGAAAACGACACCCCGGTTGGCGCTTGCCGGGCGTCCTGCCCGGCAAGTCCGTGAGGCGGTGCCGGGCTTTTCGAGCGGGCTCCTGCCCGCGCGAAAAGGCGAGCCCATCCTTGGGCTCGCCCGCTGCGCGGCCTGATCGTCCCCGCCTCACCGCCGCCCAGGGGCCCCTGGAAAAGCAGGCGCGCATCCTGCGCGCCAGAAGCTAAAACGTCGCAAGCTTGCACCTATTTGTCCCTGACACCTTTTCGCACGCTCTCCCTTTGGGGAAGGGGATTAGAGTGAGAGGCGGGTGCTCGCTCAGTTCGACTCAGTAGAGGCCTCAAATCGCTCCTCGAAATCTGTGAATCGAACTGCCTTCGCCATTTGCGACAACAATGCAAGCTCGTGAGTGGCCTTCTCGGGCGCAGCTCGATCGTCGATGATAAAAAGCATGCGATCAGTATCGAACGCCTCGCGCTGCATCTGAAGGATCTTGCGAAGACGTGCCGACACAGATAAGGCAATCGGAGCAATTGCATCTACCAACTTCTCGCCCCAGCGAAAGTCGAATCGGAGCTCGTCGCCGTTCGAAAGACGAACAATTGGGCTCTTCTCGATCTCCCACGTTGGAGCCTTCCGCCTCATCAGTCGCTCTATCTCTTGATTGAGACTCAGGTCGGAGTCTGACGAAGCGTAGTGCTCTAGCTCCCAACTGGCGATCGAACAAATCATCTGCAGTATTCGGCCACCAGCCATGCCTAAGTCACCAGTGGCGACACTGTATTCAAATGTGCCGTCATCGCGAAGAGCGAACCCATGCTTTTCTGCTACGTCGCTAAGTCCACGCCAATTGCGCCGGTCATCCAGGGCGTAACCCAGGCTTCGTAGCGCGAATAGCCAGAGGCCGTCGTCCGTCACAATGATGTGATCGCCGTAACTGATCAGATAGAAGTCCAGTGGTGTCCCGTTCGGCAACAGCACGGAGGTACTAACGTACAACGCATGATTCCCTTGCGCTTCAACAGGCGCGCAATGCCAGCCCAAATCGCGAATTAACGTGGCGCAGGTCGGAATATTCATTATTCGAGTCCGAACAGGTCATCGCTATATGGTGGCGTCAATCGCCTGCCAGTATCTTCTTTGATCTTTGCGTGCCGACGGAATCGGGCTATCCACCCTGCAAGTGAGCTCGGGTCTAGGTTGCACAGAACCTCTCTCACCGCATGAGACAGTCCCTCGATGCGATCGTCGCCCAAGTGCAGGTGGGGGCCATAAATGTCGCCTGACACATCTCGGTGGGATCGCTTGTGGAAGGGATATACCTCTAAAGTAAACACCCGATGCGCGCGGCCAGTGGCGCGATGCATTACCGCATACTTTTGATAGAGGCCGAAGTTTCCACGCTGCAGCTCACCCTCAAAAAAGAGACCAGGAATACTCGTGAGGTTGTGATCCAGCAGGGCGCTGGTTCCACGCAGGGCACCGGCGTGGTTCTGTCGTTCGTTCCAGTCGAGCTCCTCAGCCAGGTATTTCGCCTGCTTGCACCACGCGCGACATTGATCCAACCAGCTTTCCATGTATCCCCCTAGTCCCAGCTTGCTGACCTAGTATCGACGCAATGGAAGAGAACGGAAAGCCGCCAGCGAGCGAGAGGCAGCAGCGGCTGTGCTGACTACGCTGCTCGATGCGGTGCTTCTGGCGCGCAGGATGCGCGCCTGCTCTTCGGGGCCCCTCGGCGGCGGTGAGGCGCGGACGATCAGGCCGCGGAGCGGGCGTTGCCAAGGAGGGCAACGCCTTTTCGACCGGGCAGGAGGCCCGGCCGAAAAGCCCGGCCGCGACTCACGGACTTTCCGTCCATGGATGGACGGAAAGCGCTGCCGCGGGGTGGCCTTCTCTTTTGGCTACTTTTCTCTTGGCCACGCAAGAGAAAAGTAGCTCGGGCGCCGGCAGGCGCACGAAACCGCTTTGTCGCCTGCGCCAGCACATCGTACGCCGAGGTCGCTTCGACTTCGCTTGCTGTCGTCAGCCACGCTCAGCGCGAACGGTTGGGGCTACGGCGCCCGCTTCAACGCCAATACGGCGTTCAACCCGCCAAACGCGAACGAATTGCTGAGCACCGCCCGCACCGGCATCGCGCGCGCCACGTTCGGCACGTAGTCGAGGTCGCAGGCGGGATCGACCTTGTCCAGGTTCGCGGTGGGCGGCACCACGCTCTCGCGCAGCGCGCCGATCGCGGCCACCAGCTCCAGCGCGCCGGAGGCGCCCAGTGCGTGGCCGTGCATGGACTTGGTGGAGGTCACCGCGAGGCGGTTGGCGTGCTCGCCGAAGGCGAGGCGGATGGCGCGGGTTTCGGTGACGTCGTTGGCCTGGGTGCCGGTGCCGTGGGCGTTGATGTAGTCCACGTCTTCCGGGTTCAGTCCGGCTTCCTGCAGTGCCTGGCGCATCGCCGTCGCGGCGCCTTCGGCGCTGGGCATCACGATGTCGCTGGCGTCGGCGCTCATGCCGGTGCCGGCGAGTTCGGCGAGGATGGTGGCGCCGCGCGTGCGGGCGTGCTCCAGCGACTCCAGCACGAAGATGCCGGCGCCTTCGCCCAGCACGAGGCCGCGGCGGTTCGCGCTGAACGGGCGGCAAGTGTCATCGGACAGCACGCGCATGGCTTCCCAGGCGCGCAGGGCGCCGTAGCTGAGGCAGGCCTCGGTGCCGCCGGTGACCGCCACGTCGGTCATGCCGTAGCGGATCATCTGCGCCGCCTGGATGATCGCGTGGTTGGCCGAGGCACACGCGCTGGCTACCGCGTAGGTGGGGCCGCGCAGGCCGTAGGCGATGCTGATCTGGCTGGCCGAGGCGTTGGTCATCAGCCGCACGATGGTGAGCGGATGGGTACGGCTGGCCTTCTCGGCGTAGATGCGGCGGCTCTGCTCGTCCTGGGTGGTCTCGCCGCCCACGCCGGTGCCCACCACCACCGCGGTGCGCTGGCCCAGGCCGTCGCGGGCGAAGTCGATGCCGGAGTGCGCGATGGCCTCGCGCGCCGCGTGCAGCGCGAATTCCGAGGTGCGGTCGAGCAGGGGCAGGGTGCGCTCGTCGATGCCGGTGGCCGGATCGAAGCTTTCCGGCACCTGGGCGGCGATCTTCACGCGCAGGGTGTCGCTGTCGCGGTGGCGCAGCGGGCCGATCGCGCTGCGTCCCTCGCGCAGGCCCTGCCACAGCGCGCGGGCGCCCACGCCCAGCGGACTGATCGCACCCATGCCGGTGATCACCACCCGGCGTGTCTCGATGGTAGGCATTACTGGCCGCCTTCGCCCGCTGCAGCCTTCTCGTCCAGCGCCTTCTGCACGGCGTCGACCAGGCTCTGCGCGGTATCGCTGTCGAAATTGGCGCCCTGCTGTTCGGGAAAGTGGATATCGAAGTGCTCCTCGATATCGAAGATCAGCTCGATCGCCTCCAGCGAGGCGATGCCAAGGTCCTTCAGCGTGGATTCGGGCTTGACGTTCGCCACGTCGACCTTGGCCTGCTTGGCGATGATCTCGAACACTTGCTGCTGGGTCGTTCCGGTCATGACGGATCCTTGGTGGCAGGCGACAATGGGCGTGCCTGAACCGGCAGGGCCGGCGCGGGCGACCCCCATAGTCTAGGCAAACCCGCTTACTCATGCCTTTCATTTCGCAACTGGAACCGGACGCGCTGCTCTCCGCGTTCATGGACGAGCCACCGATCGGCTTCACGGTGGCGCGCTCGCCGCAGGGCATGCCGGGCTTCGTGGCGCCGTTCGACCTGCTGACCACGGCCGACGACGCGCTGCGCCGGCGGGTGGCCGCGCTGCCGCTGGCGCGCCACTGGCTCCGCCTGCTCACCTGGCAGACCCGCTTCGCCGGCACCACGGTGTCCGAGTACGCGCCGCTGCCCGCCGAGGTGGCGCCGGCGGCCTTGGCGAAAGGCCTGAAGGACGCCTGGGGACGCGAGTGCCGGCTGTTGATCGTCAAGGACATCGCGCAGGATTCACCGCTCCTTGACGAGGCCGGCAACGCCCATGCGCGCGCCTTCGCCGCCGCCTGCGAGGCGGAGGGCTTCGTGCTGCTGGAAGGCCAGGCGCTGGCCTACGTGCCGGTCGACTTCGCTTCGGAGGACGAGTATCTGGCCAGGCTCAGCTACAGCCGCCGGAAGAACCTCCGCCGCAAGCTGCGCTCGCGCGCGCAGCTCGACGTCGAGGTCGTGCATACCGGCGACGCGCGTTTCCACGACGAGGCGACGCTGGCGGCGTATTACGCGCTGTTCGACGCCGTGTACGCGCAGAGCGAGATCCATTTCGACCGGCTGAGCCTGGACTTCTTCCGCCGCGTGCTGCGCGACGCGGCGAGCAGCGGCGTGCTGTTCGTCTACCGGCACGCGGGCGAGCTCATCGGCTGGAACCTCTGTTACGAGCACCGCGGCAAGCTGATCGACAAGTACGTCGGCTTCGCCTACCCCGCGGCGCGCGAGCACAACCTCTATTTCGTCAGCTGGATGCACAACCTGGGCTATGCGCGCGAGCGCGGTCTGACCCATTACGTGGCCGGCTGGACCGATCCCGAGGTGAAATCCTTCCTCGGCGCCAGCTTCACTTTCACCCGCCACGCGGTGTACGCGAGGAACCCCCTGTTGCGCGCGCTGCTGCGCAAGCTCGGCGGCCATTTCGAAAGCGACCGTCAGTGGCATGACGCTGCGGAGAAAGACGATGAATGAATGTGACGCGGCGAGATGCGGCCAGATGAATCCCTCTCCCTCCGGGAGAGGGTGCCGGGAGGCGGGTGAGGGTGCGCCCGGAGCGCGGCGTTGCGGCCTTGCCGAACCCTCACCCCAACCCCTCTCCCATGGGGAGAGGGGCTGTGCGACGAGGTGCGCATGAACGCTCAGGCCCAACACCCCGTGGTGCTGGACATCGACGGCTCGGTGGGCGATCTGCCGAACCGTCTCGTGCTGCCCCTGGCCGATTGGCAGGAAGCGATCCGCTTCGGCTGCTCGCTGGCCACCATGCGCCGCTTCCGCGCGTTGCTGGACGCGCAGCTGCCAGCGCAGTACGGCACCGTGTTCACCGGCTCGGGCGATTTCCACCACCTGAGCTGGCCGCTGATCGCGCGGCTGCAGCCCGTGGCGCCGATCCAGGTCGTGGTGCTGGACAATCACCCCGACAACATGCGCTTCCCGTTCGGTGTGCACTGCGGCTCCTGGGTGCGACGCGTGACTGCGCTGCCCTTCGTCGAGCACGTCCACGTGCTGGGCATCACCTCGCACGACATCGGCGCGGGCCACGCCTGGGAGAACTACCTCGCGCCGTTGCTGCGCGGCAGGCTCAGCTACTGGAGCATGGGCGTCGACACCGGATGGTCGCGCCGGCTTGGCATCGCGCGCGCGTTCCGTGGTTTCGACACGCCCGATGCGCTGGTCGACGCCTTCGTCGAGCAGCAGCGCATGCAGCGGCGGCCGACCTACCTCACCATCGACAAGGACGCCTTCGCGCCCGAGGTGGCGCACACCAACTGGGACCAGGGCCGCCTGCAGCTCGCGCACGCACTGGCGCTGGTCGGCAGCCTGCGCAGCGGCCTCGCGGGCAGCGACATCAACGGCGAGGTCTCGCACTACCGCTACAAGGCATGGTGGAAGCGCAAGCTCTCCGCGATGGACGAGCAGCCCGAGATCGATCCCGCCCAGCTCGCCGGCTGGCAGGCGCAGCAGCATGCGTTGAACTTGAAGCTGCTTGAAGCCATCGCGGAGCGCGGCTGACTTCAGCCGCTGGTGATCCCAGGCATGCCGCGGACCGGCTCGCCTTTCTCGTCGCTATGCCACGGTTCATCGCCTTAGGTCAGCTGGCGCGGGAACGCATCAACTCAGCAACGGGAGTACTGATCAGTCGGCATCGCCCCGGCCGGAGGGCGGCTGTTTTTCGGGAACGCAGGCCAGTTGCAGGGCGTCGCAGCGTTGCCCTTGCGCACATCCGCCGGTTCGGCCGTAGCAGGTACAGACTGCATTGCCATTTTCCCCGCGTACGCCAAAGCCAAGGCAGGCCTTGCCGTTGATGCACGTCCCCCAACCACCGTGAAGGCCGTGCGGAGCACAGTCGCCCTGGCTGGCCACGCGTTCCCGCACGGGGGCAGATGGCATCGCCGGCAGCGGCGCGAACTTGGGCGAAGACTGGGCGACTGGCGAGGATTTCGCGTGTTCGTTCGCGGGCGGTCGTCCGGAGCAGCCCGGCAAGACTGCCAAGGCAGCCAGCAGCAACACGAACGATGAGTGTCCGGAAAGCATGTGGCCAAACATCACTTTGAGCCAGGTCATGACGATTGCCTCCTCGCCGGCCCTCAGTAGGCGTAGTTCGCCTGCTGCAGGTGTTGTGTCTCACCCAGGTAGGTCCAGCGCTTCGGGCATCCCTGCGAGGAATCGGTGAGAAACCTCATCCAGACCGAACTGGAGCCTTGCCAGCCAACCTGGAGCATGGCGTCGTAGTCACCCCAGTAGCCACGGCCGGAGTCGGAGCACACCGGGGTGTTGCGCAGGATATCCACGGGAAAGATGACCAGTGGATTGTCCGTGCCGGGGAAATAACCCAGCGTGGCGCGCGAGACATTCACCGTGCCGGTCTGGCCGTAGTGATACGCCCACGTCGCCTGCCAGGTCGGCGGCAGGCCGATGAAACCGGGCCACGCGGCCACTTCGGGGTTGATGACATCGACCTGCGAGTTGCCCGGACCGCCACCCTTGAAGACCCACTGCGGTACCTGCGCGCAGGCATGCAGGTCGGCGTAGCACGCGCTGGCGTCGATGTAGCGCGGACCGTTGGGCGAGTCGCGTCGGACGTACAGCAGGCGGATGGCATCGCTGCCGTTCGGCGAGGACGCCCCGACGTCGTACGACATGCTGTTGCCGAACCGCAGCGTCAGCTCGGAGCCGTCCACCTGGGTGCCGAAATCGAGCGAGCCGTAGAACACGGTGGGATAGCTTGCCTGAATCGGCTTGCCCCACGAACCGCCAGACCAGCGATTGAGGTAGATGTAGCTGTTCTGGTCTTGGCCGATCACCTGGGCGGCGACGTAGACCGAGCCGTCGCGGGCCGCGCGCAGGCGCGGATGGGCTGCAACGTACATGCCTGGGAAAGGAGGTGCGGTGAGCTTGAAGCTGCCGCTGTCGCTGGGGCTGCGATACACGGCGATCTGGCTGGTCGCGACATCCACGAATGCCGCGAAGACCTCCCCGGTATTCGATGCCACCATGCTCCCGCCATCGTAAAAATGGCCTAGGGTGGCGTCGCCCACGCCCTCCACGGGCGAGGTGTCGGTCACGCACTGGTAGTTGGCAAAGGTCTTGCCGGAGTCGGTCGACTTGGCGATGCACGCTCCGCCGATATAGGACTCGGGAGCGAACGGATCGACCGATCCGTCGATGCCCCCCGCCGGGAACTTGCCGTTGGGCATCGCGAGGTTCGAGATGAACACGACGCTGTAGTTGGTCTGCGAGGTGGTGATCGCCGGATCGCCCCACAGCACCGCCCAGCCCTTCGGCGGCTTGAGCTTGCCGCCGTAGTGCCAACTGCCGCCGCCGTCGTCCGAATAGGACCAGCCCAGGTTGGAGGCGCCCTTGCTGATGTGCCGGGTCGTGCTGGTATAGGTAACGGCATTGCCGGCGTTGGTGTCGTCGTTGTACGTCACCACGATGCGCGTGACGCCTCCGGCCAGCGCAGTGGTCGCCGCCGTTTCGCTTTGGGTGCCCGACGCGGTGGGATCTCCCTTCGCCCCGGTGACCTCGTTGTCGTTGGAGCATGCCAACAACGAACCGGCCAGCAGCAAGGGGGCCAAGACCTGGCAAAGCCTGGTGCGAGACGGGCGACTCGCGGGTCTCGAAGTGAATCCGCGCATAAGGACCTCCTAGAGGACACAGCGCACATCCGACCGAGGTGGCGAGAATACATCCGCGGAAGAACGGGAAACCAGTGGCCGGACGTACCCGCGACCTGGCGCGTCGGGACCCTCTTCCGCCCGTGCGGCGGACTGTTTCAACTTTGAGCCAATACGGCCGTCAGCGTCCGGCAAATGCCATCGAAGTCCCGCTCGCCCATCCACGCGCTGTTGCCGATCGTGAGGCTGCGCGAGGCGAAGTCGCGGGCGTTCGGTACGTCGGCTGCCGGCACGATGCCGGCCAGGTAGGCGTAGTCGGGCAGGGCGTGGATGAACAGGCGGCTGACGCCGTAGCCGGCTTGCCAGAGTTGGTCCAGCGCGGCATCGCGGCGGCGCTGGTCGGGCAGCAGCAGGAAGAAGAACGGCCAGCTGCCGTGCGCGCCGGCGGGATCGTCCAGCACAGTGACGCCGGGGAGTGCGCGCAGGCGTGGAAGGTACTGCTGCGCGCGCGCGGTGCATTGGGCGATGAAGGCAGGCAGGCGCCGGGCGGCGTGCGCGCCGACGGCCTGGCGCCAGCGGCCCACGGCGTGCAGCGGCAAGGGCAGCGAGAAGTCGTCGCCCACCGCGGCCACCGCATCGCCAGCGCGCAGCGCGCGGCGCAGCGGATCGCCGTAGGCGAGGCGCAGGCCGCGCGGGCGGTACAGCGCGGCGTAACCCAGCAGCTCCGCACTGCGGCGCAGTTCCCAGCCAAGCCGGTATGGCGCGATGCGCGCGGCGGTGTGCGCCAGCCGTTCGCGCAGCTCCGGATCGCGCGCGGCCAGCAGGCCGCCTTCGTAGATGGAGAGGCCCTTGCCCGCGGCAAGGCTGAAGAAGCCGATGTCGCCGGCCAGGCCCACACTGCTGCCGTCGCGTCGTGCGCCCAGCGCCTGGGCCGCATCCTCGATCACGTAGGCGCCCACGTTGTTGGCCACGGCCAGCGCATCGTCCACGTCGGCGACGCGGCCGGCGAGGTGGGTGGGCAGGATGGCCAGCGTGCGTTCGTCGCAGGCCGTGCGCAGCGCGGCCGGATCCAAGTCGTAATGGCCGGGACGCAAGTCGCTCGGCACGGGCTCCAGCCCGGCCTGGCGCACGGCCAGCGCCACCAGCGGGCAGGTATAGGCAGGCATCACCACGCGGCGGCGCGCGGGTTTCAGTTCGCGCAATGCGGCGAGCGCGACCAGCAGCGCCGCGGTGCCGGAACAGGTCAGTGCCAGCGGCGGCGTGCCCAGTTGCGCGGCGATGTTGGCAGCCAGCGTGGCCCGGCCCGGCCACAGATCCGCCAGCTTCAGCGGCAGGCCGGCGGTGGGTGGCAGTTCGTGGTGGCGACGGGGCAACATGCGCGGCGTCGTGCAGGCTCAGGGCGGAGCCCGGCCCTCGTCCGCTTCCGACGGATGCTCGCGGCTCTCGGCGAGGCCGAGGCAGACGATGCCGGCGACGATGGCGGCGGCGCCCAGCACGCGCGGCAAGGTGAGGTGCTCGTCGAACAGCCACACCGAGAGCAGCATCACCGAGACCACCTCCAGGTGCGAGGCGGCGAAGGCGGGGCCGATCGGCGCATGCTTGAGCAGGCTCATCCAGGTGAAGAACGCGCCGACGTAGCCGATCACCGCGCCGTATACCCACGGCGCGCCGAATACGCGCAGCACCCAGGCCACGTCCGCCGTCACCGGCAGCGCATGCGTGCCGGCGTACTTGAAGCTGACCTGCGCCAGGGTGTCGAAGCCCATCAGCAGCGCGAAGCCGATCAGGTAGAACCAGCCGCGCTTCATCCGGCCACCCCCACGATGGCCACGCCCAGCGTCACCAGCAGGATGCCGGTCACGCGCAGGCGGGTGAGCTTCTCGCCGAACAGGAAGCGCCCGGCCACCATGATCGCCACGATGTTGATCGAGCCCAGCAGCACGCCCTCGGACAGCGGCACCAGCGAGAGGAAGGCGATCCACACCAGGAATTCGATCACGTAGCTGCCGATACCGATCCACAGCCAGGGGCGCGAAGCCATGTGCTTCCAGCGGGCCAGGCCGTCGCCGGCATCCCTGTCGCCGGCGGCGGCCTTGAACGCGAGCTGGCCGCCGGTGTCGAGCACCACGTTGAGCACCCACAGCAGCGCCACCAGCGACGAGATCGAACCGGTGGGCACGGTCAGGCCGCCGCGCGCTGGGGCAGGTCGGCCGCGGCGATGCGGTCGAAGAACGCGGCGGAACGCTCGACCAGGGTGCGCCGGTCGCGGTCGATGGTGATCATGTGGTAGCTGTCGTCCAGCAGCAGCAGCTCGACCGGCGCGCTGACCTCGCGCATCACCAGCTCGGCGTTCTTGATGCTCGCCACGTCGTCCTCGCTGGCGTGCGCCACCAGGCAGGGCGCGGTGACCTGCGAGAGCTGGCGGCGCACCGCGGCGGACAAGCCGTACATCTCGGCCAGCGAATACCACGGGTTGCCGGGCAGGCCGGCGGCGGCGCTGTCGCCGCCCAGCATCGCCGCGCTGACCTGGGCGCGCAGGCGCTCGTCGCGGATGCCGTAGGGCGGCTGCTCCATGAAGCTGCGGTGGCGGCCGATGCCGAGCTTCTTCAGCAGCGGCAGCATGAAGGACATGCGCGCCAGCCGCGGGATGCTCCAGCCGTCGTAGCGGAAAGTGGCGCCGTACACGCCCACGCCCGCGATCTGGTCGGGGCGGTCGGCGGCGAGCTTGAGCGAGAGCAGGGCGCCCATCGACAGGCCGCCCACGAACAGGTGGTCGACCTTCTCGCGCAGCGCGTCGGCGGCCTGTTCCACGCTGGCATACCAGTCCCGCCAGCCGGTGGCGAGCAGGTCGTCGGCGTTGCCGCAGTGGCCGGCCAGCTGCATGCCGTGCACGGTGTAGCCGGCACGGTTCAAGCCCTTGCCCAGCAGCTTCATTTCCATCGGCGTGCCGGTGAGGCCGTGGATCAGCAGCACGCCACTGCGGCCACCTTCGAAGAAGAAATCGGTTTGCTGGATCACGCGCGACACCCGGGACGATGCGAGCCGCATCGGCGGCTTTTCAGGCATGCATGTTCGCGGGGGGCGGTTTCTTCAGTCTTTCGCTTTGCGGATAGGAGGGGTTTGTTGCTCTTCGCTTGGAAGTTTCAAGGCGGTTTCGAGCGCCTGCCGGCGCCCGAGCCACTTTCTCTTTGCTTGTCCAAAGAGAAAGTAGCCAAAGAGAAACGACACCCCGGTTGGCGCTTGCCGCCCATCCATGGGCGGCAAGTCCGTGAGGCGCGGCCGGGCTTTTCGAGCGGGCTCCTGCCCGCGCGAAAAGGCGAGTCCATCCGTGGACTCGCCCGTTGCGCGGCCTCCTCGTCCCCGCCTCACCGCCGCCCAGGGGCCCAGAAAAGCAGGCGCGCATCGTGCGCGCCAGAAGCAACCGCAGTGCGCCGTGCGTTACGCGGCGCCCTTGCTTTGGCTGTTCTGAAAAGTGCGCGCCGGGAGCGCGCTGCTCTACCCGGGGCCCCTATGGCGCGGCGTGCGGGTGGAGGAAAGTCCGTAGGATGGCCGGCACGGATGCCGGCCAGTTTTTCGCCGGGACAGGAGTCCCGTCGAAAAACCCCGCCACCCGCCCGCGCACCCGCAGGGCAGGAGGCCCGGAGGGCGCGCCATCGGGGTGCCCCTCTCTTTGGTTACTTTCTCTCGGGCACGCGAGAGAAAGTGACTCGGGCGCCGGCAGGCGCTCGAAACCGCTCTGAAATTCGCGAACACGCAGAAGCAGAGCCTGCTCTCCCCAACCCCTCACCCGCAGGCGGGAGAACAGTGCTGACGGAAGAGGAGGCTGCGCGAATCAGCGCTTGCCGTCAGGCAGGAAGCGCACGATCACCCGCTGCCCGATGCGCAGCTGCTGCTCCGGCTGGTCGAAGGCGAGCACGCATTCCACCGTGCGCGCGTTGGCGCGGATCTGCGGGTCGTTCTCCAGCGTGGCGGGGCCGTAGACCTGGCCCACGCGCAGCACGTGGGCGCTCCAGTGGCCGTTCTCGGCGTCGTCGTTGGCGACCACCTCGGCGCGCATGCCGGGGTGCACCGCGGTCACGAAGCTCTCGTTGAGTTCGGCGCGCACGATGCGCGGCTTGTTCGGCAGCAGGGTGAACAGCGGCCCGGACGCGGGCGAGACGCTGGCGCCGGGCTGGGCTGCCGCGTGCACCACCACCGCGTCGAACGGGGCGTGCAGGCTGCGCTGGGCCAGTTCGTATTTCGCCTCGGCCAGCTTTTGCGCGGCCATGTCCACCGCGGCCTGGTCGGCGTCGCGCTCGGCGCCGAGCTGGTCGCTGGCCTCGCGCGCGTCGTCCGCGCTCTGGCCGTCGCCGGCACCGGCGTTGGCGGCTTCCGTGAGCCGCTGCGCGCGCTGCTTGGCGGCGGCCTGCTTGATGGCCAGCAGCTTGAGCTGGGCCCGCGCCTGCTCCAGCTGCGCCTGGGCGGCGTCCACCGCGAGCTGGGCGGGACGGGTGTCCAGCGCCGCCAGCAACTGGCCCTGCTTCACCGTCTCGCCCTCGTGCACGGCGACGTTGGCCAACGTGCCCTCGCGCGGCATCGCCAGCGCGAGCAGGCCGCCCTCGATGTCGACCCGGCCGCGTGCCACCGCGGCATAGCCGGGTGCTGCCGCCGTGGTGGCGGGCGGCTCCGCGTGCCTGGAACAGGCGGCGAGCGACAGGGCGGCGGCCAGTGCGAGCCCGGCAGGCCGCAGCAGCGCCGCGAGGTGCGCGGGCGAGGACGGGCGGGAGGCGGTCGGCTTCATGGCGGGGTTTCCTTGGGGGCGTCGGCGGCAGGGCGCCGGTCGCTGAGGATGCGGCCGTCTTCCATCGCCAGCACGCGGTCGGCATGCGCGACCAGGCGCGGGTCGTGGCTCACGCACAGCACGGTGGTGCCGTGGGTCCGGGCGATGGTGTGCAGGATGTCGATGATGATCTGGCCGTTGGCGGCGTCCAGCGCGCTGGTGGGCTCGTCGGCGAACAGCAGCTCCGGCTCCTTGGCCAGCGCGCGGGCGATCGCCACCCGCTGCTTTTCGCCGCCGGAGAGTTCCGAGGGGCGCAACTTGATGCGGTGGGCCAGGCCGACCTCCTCCAGCGAGCGGCGGGCGCGCTCGCGCGCTTCCTGCTTGGACAAGCCCATGTGGTTGAGCGGCAGCTCCACCTGCTCTAGGGCGGTGAGCGCGGGGAACAGGTTGAAGCCCTGGAACACGAAGCCGGTGTGCTGCAGCCGGAAATGCTCCAGCGCGCGCAGGTCGAGCTGGCCAAGTTCGCTGCCCAGCGCATGCACGCGGCCGCTGTCCACCTTCTGCAGGCCGCTGAGGACCGCCAGCAAGGTGCTCTTGCCGCAGCCGGAGGGGCCGGAGATCAGGGTGAGCTCGCCGGGGTCGATGCTCAGCGACAGGTGATCCAGCACCTGGGTGTGCTGTCGTCCGGAGTCGAAGGCCTTGCAAACGCCTTCGGCCCGCAGGACCGGGACGCGTGGCGTGGTGTCGGCGATGGCGTGGGGCATCCCGGTCACCTCAGCAGCGTGGCCGGATCGATGCGGCGCATGCTGCGCATCGCTGCCATGCCCGAGACTGCGGCCTGGCCCATCACCAGGAGGATGCAGGCCAGCGCGGCCAGCGGGCGGAGCGTCACCGGCACGTCCTGGCTGCGCGCCGCCAGCAGTACCACCACGCCGAGCACGGTGGCGCCGACCAGGCCCAGCGCACCCACCCAGAACGCCTGCTCCAGCACCACCTTGCGCAGCGCGCCCACCCCCACGCCCAGGGCGTTGAGGGTGGCGTACTCGCGCACTGAGCCTTGCACCGCGCCCACCAGGGTCTGGCTGGTGATCACCGCGCCGACCAGGAACACGATGCCGGCGAGGAACAGCACGCCGGCGCCGGCGCCGGTGTCGAACAGCCAGTAGCGCACCGAGCGGTTCGCGAAGTCGGCGGCGCTCCACGTGGTGTAGGGGCCGAACGCGCTGCTGCCGCGCAGGCGGGTGGCCACGGCGTTGGCCTGGGCCGGATCGCGCAGCTTGGCGACGAGGTAGGTCGGGCCGTTGTCGGCGGCGTCGGTATCCAACTGGCGCGCGGTGTCCAGCGAGGCGATCACGTTGATGCCGCCCAGTCCGCGCAGGCCGCTGCTCACGCCGACCACGCGCACGCGGTGGCCGTTGATGGTGGCGGTCTGGCCCAGGGCCACGCCCAGTTTGTCGAGGTCGGCGCGGTCCACGATCACCGCGTCCGGTTCGGCCAGCCGGGCGCGCAACGCGGGCGGCAGCACCTTGGCGAACATCAGGCCGTCGGCGGCGGGATCGATGCCGGAAACGAACACCGACACGCCGCCGGTGTCGCCCGTGCCGCGCCAGTCGCCATCGATCCACTCGTAAGGCTCGACCCGGGTCACCGCCGGATCCATCAGCACGCGCGATTCCACGTTGGCGTCGATCGAGCGGCCCGAACCCACGCTCTGCGTGCCGGGAAAACCGACCCACACGTCGGCGGACGAGCCGGTGATGTAGACGCTGGTGGCACCGAAGATGCCCAGCACCAGGGCCAGCTGCAGCAGCTGCAGCAGACCGGCGAAGCCCACCGCGATCATGGCCGGCAGGAAGCGCCGCCATTCGTAGAGCAGGGTCTTGCGCGCCAGGGCCACCATCAGGGCGATGCCCCGGCGGCGTTGCCGGACTTCGCGCCGGGAGGCACCTCGTCCGCCGGCAGCGGTGCGCCGCCCAGGGCCTTGAACAGCGCGACGTAGGCGAGGCTGTGGCTGGCGCGCGCATCGGCCAGCTCGAGCGCGGCCTGGTCGGCGGCGAGCCGGCCGTCGGCCAGCGCCAGCGGGCTGTCCAGCTTCAGCTTCACGCGGGTCCGCAGCGTGCCGTCGACGCGTTCGAGCGCCTGCCAGGCGGCCTGGCTGTGCTGCTCGCGCTGTTGCTGCTGCTGAAGCGTGCCCAGCGCGGTTTCCACTTCGGCCACGCCCTGCAGCACGGCTTGCCGGTAGGCCAGCACGGCGGCCTTGAGCTCGTGCGACTTGGCGTGTTCGGCAGCCGCGCGCAGGCCCCAGTCGAACAGCGGCATGTCGAACAGCGGGCCCACCGAGGCCAGCCCGTTGGAAACGGTGTGCTTCTTGTTGTTGTTCAGGTCGGTGGCCCAGATCACCGAGGCGCCGAGGCCGAGCTTGGGAAAGCGGTCGGCATGGGCCAGGCCCAGCTCGCCGGCGGCACGCAGCACGTCGGCTTCGGCGTGGGCGATCTCGGGACGCGTGCGCAGCAGGTCGGCCGGCGTGCCGGGAAGAGCCCATGCGCCGAGTCGCGGCTGCGGGCCGGCCTGCAGCCACGCCGGATCGGGATGGTTCTGGCCCAGCAGCACGGCCAGCCGTTGCGCGGCCTCGTTGATCGCCTGCCGCGGTGCAGCCAGGGCGGCCTCGGCCTGCGCCGCCGCTGCCTGCGCCTGGTCCACCGCGCCGGGCGGCGCCAGCTGCAGGCGCCGGCGCACCTTGAGCAGATCCAGCTGGCGGCCACGCAGCTCGCCGATCTGCTGCAGCAATTGTTCCTGCTGCTGGGCAGTGCGCAGCTCGACCCAGTTGCGCACCACCTCGGCCACCACCGACACGCGGGCCGCCTGCAGGTCGGCCGCACTGGCCTCCAGCGCACCCTGTGCCTCGCGGCGGGTGCCCTGGGCGCGGCCGAACAGGCCCAGATCCCAGGTGGAGTCGAAGCCGGACACCAGGTACGAGGCGCTGGCGTCCGGGTCGATCGTCTGTTCGGTGCGGAGGTTCAGCGAGGGCAGGTAGCGCGCGCCCTCGTGGCGCTGCAGGGTGCGTGCGGCGCGCAGCCGTTCGCCCATCTGCGCGACGTCGAGGTTGCGTGCCAGGGCCTGGTCGACCAGGGTGTTCAGCGCCGGATCGTCGAATGCGCGCCACCAGCCGCGCAGGTCGGCGGGTGCAGCCGATTGGGCCGCCGCCGCGTGCTGCCACTGCGCCGGGATCGGCGGGCCCAGCTTCGGCATCGCCACCGAGCAGCCTGCGAGCGCGATGGCGGCGCCGAGCAGGGGCGCGCGCCAGCGGCGGCGCGGCACGATGGCGGCCTCAGCCATGCCGATCACCGCGTGTTGCGGAGCCGGCACGGAGGGCGGCGTTTTCGATGAGGGTCAGGGCCACGGTCAGGTCAGGGGAGCAATAGTGTGGTGAAGGCGCGGATAACGACCGTGCGAGTCCCGCCAAGGATACAGGCCGGGTGCGGGGGCTGTCAGCGCGCCGTGGGTGTTCCGGGGGGCGGGGTCGCCCCGCCGCGCGCGCGCGGCGGGGGGAAATGCACCTCCACGCACAGGCCGCGCTCCTCGCCGAGCTGGTAGATCACCTCGGCGTGGTGGCGCTCGGCGATGCGCTGCACGATCGCCAGCCCCAGGCCGCTGCCTTCCTCGCTGGCGCCCGGCACGCGGAAGAAACGCTCGCTGAGCCGCGGCAGCAGTTCGGGCGGCACGCCGGGGCCGTTGTCCTCGACCACCAGGTTGGCGCCGCCGTCGGGGCGCGCCTGCAGGCTCACGGTGACGGTACTGCCGCGACCGGCGTAGCGGATGCTGTTGTCGATCAGGTTGTCCAGCAGGTCGTGCACGCTGGCAGCATGGCCGTCGATGCTTAGGGCCTGCTCAGGTCCCTGGTAGCCGAGGTCCACGCCGGCCGCCAGTGCCTCGTGCACGCGCTGCATCACCGCCTCGGGAATCAGCCGGGTGAGCTCCAGCGGCACGTGCTCGACCGTGTCGGTCGACGGTGCCTGAGCACGGGTCAGCGCCAGCAGCTGGGCGGTGGTGCGGGCGGCGCGCTGGGTCAGCCGGCGGATGTGGGTGAGCGCGTCGTGCACGTTCGCCGGGTCGGGGTCGGCCAGCGCGCGCTCCACGTGCAGGCTGAGCCCGGTCAGCGGCGTGCGCAGCTGGTGCGCGGCATCGGCGATGAAGCGGTCGTGCAGCGCCAGCATGCCGCGCAGGCGGGCGAACAGCGCGTCGATGGTGCGGGTCAGCGGCAGGATCTCCTGCGGCACGTCCGGGCCGCCGATCGGCGTCAGCTCGTGGTTGCGCCGCGCCAGGCGCCGGGTCAGCGGATCGAGCACGCGCAGCCCGTGATTGACGCCGAACCACACCAGCGACAGCACGCAGACGATCAGCAGCGCCTGGGTGAGGATCGCCAGCAGCAGAATGCTGCGCGCCTGCGCGTGGCGGTCGTGCAAGGTCTCGGCCACGGTGATGACGAGGGTGTCGTCGGGATGGTTGCGCGTGGCGATGGTCAGCGTGACCGCCCGCAACGCCCGGTTGTCCAGCCGGGTGTCGAACAGTTCGGGGGGGGCGCCCACGGCGGGGATGCGTGCGGCCTGCGGCAGGCGGTCGTTGCCGGCGATCACGCCGCGCTTGCGGCTGACCACGCTGAAATAGCCTTCGCCGGTGGGGTCGTACTGCAACAGGAAGCGCGCCTGCGGGCTCAGCTCGCCGCCCAGCTGCTCGTTGCCCATCATCTTGGCCAGCGTCAGCGCGTCGTTGCCGAGGTCGCGGTCGTGCACGTGGTTGGCGTAGCCCAGCGCCACGCCGTAGGTGAGCAGGATGTCCAGCATCAGCAGGATCGCCACCGGTATCAGCAGGAACCCCAGCAGGCGGCGGCGCAGGCTGGGGCGGCGGGCGGGGGCGTGGTTCATGCGTGCTTGCCGTCCTCGGCGGTTTCTTCCAGCAGGTAACCGAGGCCGCGGATCGTGCGCACGCCGGTGCCGCTGCCCTCCAGCTTGCGGCGCAGGCGGTAGATCGCGATGTCCAGGCCGTTGTCGGTGAGTTCCTCGTCCCAGCTGCACAGCGCCTCGATCAGCTGGGCGCGGCTGGTGACGCGGTCGGCACGCAGCGCCAGCGCCTCCAGCAGGCCGAACTCGCGCGCGGTGAGTTCCAGCGGCTCGTCGTCCAGCCAGGCGCGATGGCCGGGCAGGTCCAGCCGCAGCCGGCCGAGCCTGAGCTCGGGCACGCCCTGGCTGCTGGCCCGGCGCAGCAGGGCGCGCACCCGCGCCTCGAATTCGCTGAGCGCGAAGGGCTTGACCAGGTAGTCGTCGGCGCCGAGGTCGAGCACGCGGATGCGCTCGTCCAGCCCGTCGCGCGCGGTGATCACCAGCACCGGCACGCCGGCACCGCGCGCGCGCAGCCGGCGCAGCACCTCGCTGCCGTCCAGCTGCGGCAGGCCCAGGTCCAGCACCAGCAGGTCGTAGTCGTGGTCGCGCAGCGCGGCGTCGGCCAGCTGGCCGCTGGCCACATGGTCCACCGCGTGGCTGCCGTGGCGCAGCGACGCGCAGATGCCTTCGGCGATGGAGGGATCGTCTTCGGCGAGGAGGATGCGCATGCGGGCGAGGTTCCTTCAGTGCATGGCCGGTCGAGCGCACAGCTTGCCATGCGCCACCCGTCTGACAGCTTAGCGGCGATGGGCCGCCGCCGATGCAGCCGGGCATGACCTCTGGCCTATGTCGGCGAGCCGACCCGAGGCGCAGTCTGGAGGGATCACTGCGTGGGGAGAGCGCGAATGGGGTCGAACGGGGGCAGGGGCGGGCTGTGGCTCGCCGCGTTGGCCGTGGGCTGGTGCGGTGCCTGCGCGTGTTTCGCGCAGGAGCCGGCGACAGCGGGAAGCGTGGCGGCACCGGCGGTCGCCGCCACGGCACCGGTCGCGACGGCGCCGGTGCCATTCGCGCCGGCGCACCGGACCATCATCGCCACGCCCAGCGCGGCGGACGCCTGGGGTGGCGAACGCACGGGCCGGGAAGCCACGCTTTCCGACCGCGTGGTGAGCTACGCGATCGACGCCAGCCTTGACGCGCCCAGGCACCAGGTGGCCGGCAAGGAGCACATGACATGGCGCAACCGCAGCGACCGCCCGGTCAGCCACGTCTACTTCCATCTCTACCTCAACGCCTTCGAGAACGACGGCAGCACCTGGTTCACCGAGCGCAAGGTGCTCACCGCGCATGGCCGCTCGCGCGGCAACGCCGTGCTGAAGGACGGGCAGTGGGGCTGGATCCGCCTGCAGAGCGTGGCACAGGACGGCACGGCGCTGACGTGGAGCTTCGTGCATCCCGACGGCGGCCCGGCCACCGACCACACGGTGGTGCGCATCGACCTCGCCCGGCCGGTGCCGGCGGGCGGCACGCTGGCGCTGGACATAGCCTTCCTCAGCCAACTGCCGCGCGTGGTGGAGCGCACCGGCTGGTGGGGCGACTTCAACCTGGTCGGCCAGTGGTTCCCCAAGATCGGCGTGCTGGAACTGCCCGGCGAGCGCGGCGCCACCGCGGTGCGCTGGAACGTGCACGAGTTCCATTTCAACAGCGAGTTCTACGCCGACTTCGGCAGCTACGACGTGCACCTGGACGTGCCCAGCGACTACACCGTGGGTGCGGTGGGCCGGCTGCAGGGCGCACCGCAGACGGCGAACGGCCGCACCACCTACCACTACGTGCAGGGCGACGTGCACGACTTCGCCTGGGTGGCCGCCAGGGGCTACAAGACGCTGGACGGAACCTGGACCGGCGCCGGCAGCCCGAAGGTGGACGTGCGGGTGATCTATCCGCCCGAATACGTGGCCAGCGCCGCCCCCACGCTGAAATCCACCATCGACTCGCTGGGCTACTTCTCGAAGACCATCGCGCCGTATCCGTACCGCACGGTCACTGCGGTGATCCCGCCGTACAACGCGGACGAGGCGGGCGGCATGGAATACCCGACCTTCTTCACCTCCGAGGGCTACAAGGAGGTGGAGCCGGGCACCATCAGCCAGTACATGAGCGACTTCGTGAACATCCACGAATTCGGCCACGGCTACTTCTACGGCATCCTCGCCTCGAACGAGTTCGAGGAACCGATGCTCGACGAGGGCATGAACGAGTTCTGGGACGACCGCATGATGCGCGCGCGCCACGAAGACCTCACGGTCGCCACGCCGTTCATGAAGTGGCTGGGCATCGCGCCGGCGATGAGCGGCTTCCAGATGGAGCGCCTCGGCGCCGGGCTCGACCGCCCCGAGGATCCGCTGGCGCAGAACAGCTGGGACCGGCTCTCCAGCTCCAGCTACGGCACGGTCTACACGCGCACCGCCACCGCGATGCACGACCTGGAGCAGCGCATCGGCGAGCCCGCGATGGAAAAGGCGATCCGGCTCTACTACCAGCGCTGGAAGTTCCGCCACCCCTCGGTGGCCGACCTGCGCCAGGCATTGGTCGACGGCTCGGGCGATGCCGCGGCGGTGAACGAGATCTTCGACCAGGTCGTGTATGGCACCCGGCACATCGATGACCGCGTGGCCGACATCGACGCCCGGGAAGTCCTGCCGCAGGCCGGCGTGAGCTGGAAGGACGGCAAGCCGGTGGAGGCCGACCAGGCGGCGCTGGACAAGCAGATCGCCAGGCAGCGCGCGGACTGGAGGAAGGCGCATCCCGGCGCCAGGCCAGGCAGCGGCGGACCCTTCCCATGGCACAGCACGGTGACCGTGCTGCGCGACGGCGGGCAGGTGCCCGAGACGCTGCGCGTCACCTACGCCGACGGCAGCCACGAGGACGTGCGCTGGAACGACGATCGCCGCTGGGCGCGCTTCGACTTCGAGAGGCCGAGCAAGGTGGTCTCGGCCGAACTCGACCCCGCGCAACAGGCCTATCTCGACGCCGACAAGCTCAACGACAGCTACGCGACCAAGCCGGACGGCGCCGCCTCGCGCCGCTGGACCGCCGACGTGGCCGCGTTGCTGCAGACCTTCTACTCGATGCTGGTGACGCTGTGATGATGGCCAGGACGATGGCTCCGCGCGCCGGTTTCGGCGCCCTGTTCTCCGCGATGGGCGCCGCCCTGCAATGGCGGCTGCTGCTGCTGTGGCTGCTGCTGATGCTGCTGCCGGCCACGGTGGTGGCGTTGCCGCTCTGGCGCACGCTGGGTGCGCTGCTCGACCACTCGGTGCACGCCGGCGCCTGGGCGCGGCAATTCGATCCGCTGATGTTCGGCGATGCGCTCGGTGCGCTGTCCGGGCATACCGCGTGGCTGGGCGGCGCTGCCCTGCTGGCCCTGCTGCTCACGCTGCTGATGTCGCCCTTCCTCGACGGCATGGCGGTGGGCAGCGGGCGCGCCGCGCGCACGCTGGGCTTCGGTGCCCTGCTGCAGAATGGCTGGGTCGAGTACGGGCGCATGTTCCGGGTGATGCTGTGGTCGCTGCTGCCCTACGCGGTGGTGGTCGCGGTGGCCGGCGCGGGCATGCACGTCGCCGACCGGCATGCCGAGCAGGCCGTGCTCGAATCGCAGGCCGACGCCTGGGCGCACGGCGCGCATTGGGTGCTGCTGCTGGTGTTCGTGCTGGCGCAGGCCGTCGTGGAGTCCACCCGCGCGGCCTTCATCGCCGACAGCGGCCTGCGCTCGGCCACGCGTGCCTTCGGCCGCGGCTTCATGCAGCTGCTGCGCCGGCCGCTGAAAACCCTGCTGTTCTACCTGGTGGTGAGCGTGCTGGGCCTCGCGATCGCGGCGGCGTTCGGCATGGCGCGCATCCACACCACGGCGGTCGACGGCGGCTTCTGGCTGGCCATCCTGCTCGGCCAGCTGATCGTGCTGGCGCTGGCGTGGATGCGCGTCGCGCGGTTGTTCGCCTTGGCGCGGCTGGCGCGGCCGCGCTGACACGATCCGGTTGCCCCGCTCCGCTGGAGGGAGCGGGGCTTCCGCCCTTGGCGCTGCCGAGGTTCCAGGGCGACTCCTGACGCCTGTGGGCGCCCGCCGATGGCGCGTGGCGTGGCCGGGCTTTTAGGGCCGGCCTGCTGTCTGTCGTGCGGCCCGGTCGTCCACGCCTCAGCGCCGCAAGGCGGCCTGGAAAGGCCGCGCGCTCCTGTGCGCTGAAGCAACCGCCAAGGCGCGGCAGGGCTGCGCGCAGGGCACAAAAAAAGCCGCGCTTGCGCGCGGCGTCGAGGAGACCACGGACCGCGACGGAGGCCGCCGCGGTCCGCCGGCACTTACCAGATCTTCACCTGCTTGTCGCCGGAGCGCACCATCGCGTCGCCCGGCTTGCACTGGAAGGCGCTGGCGAAGGCGCTCATGTCCGACGGGGCGGCAATGGCGCGGATCGCGATCGGCGAGTGCGGATCGGTGTTGAGGCGCAGCTCGGCCGCCTTCTCACGCATGCTGCCGCGCCACACGCGCGCCCAGTTGAGGAAGAAGCGCTGATCCTCGGTGTAGCCGTCGATTTTCGCATCGGCTTCCTTCGGATCGGCCTTGAGCGCGGTCTGCAGCGCGTCGTAGGCGATGTTGAGGCCGCCCAGGTCGGCGATGTTCTCGCCCAGGGTCAGCTTGCCGTTGACGTGCAGGTTCGGCTTGTCCTTGATCGGCGAGTAGCCGTCGAACTGCTCGACCAGCGCCTTGGTGCGCTCGTCGAACTGCTTCTTGTCCTGCGGCGTCCACCAGTTGGCGCGATTGCCGTCGCCGTCGAACTGGCTGCCCTGGTCGTCGAAGCCGTGGCTGGACTCGTGGCCGATCACTGCGCCGATGCCGCCGTAGTTGATCGCGTCGTCGCCGTTCGGATAGAAGAACGGCGCCTGCAGGATCGCGGCCGGGAAGTTGATGGTGTTGGTGCTGGGGTCGTAGTAGGCATTGACCGTCTGCGGGGTCATGCCCCATTCCTTGCGGTCGGTCTTCTTGCCGATGTGCGACAGGTCGAACTGGTAGTTGTACTTCTGCGCGGCCTGCAGGTTGGCGTACCAGTTGTCCGGGCTGATGGTCAGGCCCGACCAGTCGCGCCACTCGCCCTTGTCGGGGTAGCCGATCTTGGGCAGGAACTTGTTCCACTTGTCGATGGCCTTGGCCTTGGTGGCGTCGCTCATCCAGTCCAGGTGCTCGATGCGGTCCTTCAGCGCGTCGCGCACGTTGGTGACCAGCTGCTCGGCGCGCTGCTTGGCTTCCGGCGTGAAGTATTTGGCCACGTACAGCTCGCCCAGGCCCATGCCCATCGCGCCGTTGACGCCGCCCAGCACCTGCTTCCAGCGCGCCTTCTGTTCGGGCGTGCCGGTCAGGGTCTTGCCGTAGAAGCCGAACTTGTTGTCGCGGAACGCCTTGGACAGTGCGCTGGAGGCATCGTCGATGGTGTGGAAGCGCAGGTAGGCCTGCCACTCGGAGGCCGGCGCGGTGGCCAGCAGTTTGTCGAACTCGGCGAAGAACTTCGGCTGCGACAGCGAGAAGCCCTTGTCGATGGTCACGCCCTGGGTCTTGAAGAACTGCTCCCAGCTGAAATGCGGGGTGACCTTGTCGGCGTCCTTGATGCTGACGAAGTGGTACTGGTTGTCGAGGTTGCGCATCTCGGTGGGCGCCAGCGAGGCGCCGGCCAGCGCGGTCTCGAACTTCATCACCTCATCGGCCTGCTTCTTGGCGTCGGCCTCGGCCACGCCGGTCAGCTCCAGCGTCTTGGCGATGTAGGCGAGGTAGGCGGCGCGCAGGTCCTTGTACTCCGGCTTGAAGTAGTAGTCCTTGGTGGGCAGGCCCAGGCCGCCCTGCATGGCGTAGCCGATCTGCTGGGTGGCGTCGTGGAAGTCGGCGCCGGAGCCGAAGCCGAACACCTGGCCGTCGCCCTCGGCGGCGGTCTGGTCGAGGTAGTTCACGATGTCGGCGGTGTTCTTCAGCCCGTCGATGGTGGCGAGCTTGGGCTTGATCGGATCGAAGCCGGCCTTCTCGATCGCGGCGTCGTCCATGCCGGACTTGTACAGCCAGCCGATCTTCTGCTCGACCGAACCGGCCTTGGCGCTGTCGGCGTTCTTGGCGGCGTCTTCGACCAGCTGGTGCTGGTCGTCCAGGCTCTTTGCGTACAGCTGCACGAAGGAGCCCCACATCGGGTAGTCCGACGGAATCGGATTGGCGGCGACCCACTTCGCGTTGACGAAGCTGTTGAAGTCCGTGCAGGCCTCGCTGCCCGGGCCCAGCTCGCCGACGTCGAACACGCTCTTCGGCGCGGCGGCCGCTGCGGTGGTGGCTGCTGCCGCCGGAGCGGCGGCAGTGGCCGACTTGGCCGGCGCCGGGGCGGGGGCCTGCTCGCTCTTGCCGCAGGCGGTCAGCGCCAGCGCGACGGCGGCGGCCAGTGCCAGGGGCTTCAGGTACTGCTGGGTCATGGACTTCCCTCTCTTAGGTGTGTGTGGTTCCGCCGAAGCGGTGTTCTGCGCATGCCGATCGGCCGCGGGCCCGTACCCCCGTACCGGCCATGACCGCCCACGCTAGGCCGATCGTCATGGACGGCACAGTGTCAAAGGTCAGGGGTGCTGCCGGCAACCCGGGCCGACCCGGTGCGCTACGGCGGCGGCGGGTCGGGCAGGCGGCGCGGCGCAGGAAGGCTCTCCGGCGACACCGCGCCGCCCGAGATGATGAACGCCATCGCCTGGTCCATGGTCCAGTCGGTGGGGGTGAGCTCGCTCATCGGCACCAGTTCCAGGTAGCCGCCGGTGGGGTTGGGTGTGGTGGGGATGTACACCGCCGCCATCTCGCGGCCGCTGCCTTCCTCGACCAGGGTGCGGGTGACGAAGCCCACCACTTTCATGCCGGGCCGGGGAAATTCCACCAGCACCACGCGCTGGGTGCCGCCGGGCTTGTTCTGCAGCACCGCCATCAGTTTCTTGGTGCCGCCGTAGATCGTCTGCACCAGCGGGATGCGCTGCAGCAGGCCGTCGAAGGCGTCGAGCAGGCGCCGCCCGATCACCCGGTTCGCCAGCCAGCCCACCGCATACAGGCCGACCAGCGTGAGCAGCAGGGCGAGCACGAACACCAGTCCGCTCTTGTTGAGCGTGTCGGCGACATGTGGCGCCACCAGCCGGAGCGCTTCCGTCAGCGCCGCCACCAGTGGCGCGCCGATGCCGGCCAGCAGGCCCAGCACGAACTTGAACACCAGCACCGTCACCCACAGCGGCAGGAAGGTGAGCAGGCCGGTGATCAGATAGCGTTTGAGTCGCAGAGGAGGCATGGCGGCAAGAGCAGGGGAGGGACGGTCCATTGTAGGGAACGGGGCAGGCTTGGGCAGCGGTGGCAGATTGCTGTGACTTTTCCCGCGTTCGCGCGAATCATGCCGGCAACGACTCCGGATACGTGGACGGACATGGGCGGCAAGGCGGACCAGCAACGCTTCGAGACGCTGTGGCGCGAGCACCGGGGCATCGTGCTCAAGGTGGCCGGCGTGTATACGCGCCACGCCGAGGAACGGCTGGACCTGGCGCAGGAGATCGGTGCGCAGCTGTGGCGCTCCTTTGCGGCCTTCGACGAGCGCAAGGCGAAATTCTCGACCTGGCTGTACCGCATCGCCCTGAACGTGGCGATCTCGCACCTGCGCCGCGAGAGCGGTGGGGACGGGCGGTTCGAGCCGCTGGACGAGAGGCACCTCGAAACCATCGCGGGCGAGTCCGCTGCGGAAGCGGACGAACGCGTCGAGGCGCTACGTGCCTTCATCGGCGAGCTCGACGCGCTGAACCGCGCGCTGATCCTGCTGTACCTGGAGGACCGCAGCTACGCCGAGATTGCCGAGGTGCTCGGCATCAGCGCCACCAACGTGGCCACCAAGATCAACCGCATCAAGCACAAGCTGCGCGGCCGGATGACCGCCGCGTCCACCACGGGAGCATGAGCATGGAACTCGACGAGATGAAACAGGCATGGGCACGCATGGATCTGCGCCAGGACGACATGGAGGCGCTGCTGCGCCAGGACCTCCGCAAGCGGCGGATGGACAAGCTGCGTTCGACGATGCGCAAGAGCATGGTGTGGCAGGCGATCGAGAGCGTCTGCTGGGTGGCCTTTGTGGTGTGGGTGACCTCGTTCTGGGTGGACCGTCGCCATGTCACGCACCTGCTGGTGATCGGCCTGCTGCTGCATGCCTACGGAATCGCCGGCATCTGGTCGGGCGTGACTCAGTTGCTGCTGCTCATCCGCATTTATCTGTTCGATGCGCCGGTGCTGGTGCTGCAGCGGCGACTGGCGCAACTGCGCCGCTTCCGCATGATCAGCACGCTGGCGCTGGGCTTGCCGTGGTGGTTCCTGTGGCTGCTGCTGCCGCTGGTGGTGTTGACCTGGTGGTCGGGGGTGGACATGTTCGCTGGGGCGTCGGAGTGGATCTGGGCGAACATGGCGGTCGGTGCCGTCGGCACCGGTTTCAGCCTGTGGCTGGCGCGCCACCTGGCTGGCCGCCCGACCCGGTCGCCGTGGCTGCAGCGCATGATCGACGATATGAGCGGCCGCAGCCTGGCGCGTGCTTCGCGGCAACTGGAGGAGATCGCCCGCTTCGAGCGCGAGTTGCCAGTCAGGCCGCCGGTGTGACGCTCTGGCGCGCCTTCGGCTTCAGCCGCACGTAGATCTGCTTGCGCACGCGGGCGACCACTTCGCCGGAGGCGGTGGTGATGTCGGTGTCGAACCAGCGCAGCACCTTGTCGCCACCCGCGGCAGCGGCGCGCAGTTCGTCCACGGTGGCATCGTCGAGGCGGAAGCGGGCGCAGACGTCCTCGCGGCCGGGCGCCACGAAGTCGATCGTGCCGGCCTTGTCCCACACGTAGTAGTCGGGGCCGAGCCGGTGCATCGCCAGCAGCATCCAGAACGGGTCGACCATCGCGAACAGGTTGCCGCCGAACTGGCTGCCCACGTAGTTGCGGTTCCACGGGCGCAGGCGCAGTACGACCCTCGCTTCGGCGTAGTCGTCGCTCAGCGACTGCACGCGGATGGCATTGACCAGGAACGGTGGCCACAGGTTGAGCAGGCGACGAAAGGTGGAGGCGCGCATGGAGCCGGTGAGCGATAAGGGCAGTGCGGAGTCTACGGCAAGCCTGTGCCGTCGCAGGCTTGCCGAGAGTGCAGCCGTGGAAACGATGGCGAAGGGTCAGTGGTTGGGTGCGAACTCGGGACTTCCGCGCAGGCCGAGTTCGAGATAGCTGCCGGCCAGCCAGCGGATCTGCAGGGGTTCGCCCGCGTCGGCGATCGATTCGGTGCTCACGTCGCGGCCGGTGCCGTAATTGATCTGGACTCCGGGAACCTTGGGCACGCCGATCACGGCCACGATGCGGCTCCCTGTGGGGAGCAGGCGCGAGGTGACCACCTGGCTCTGGAAGTTCAGCGTACTCGGCTTTCCGGGGGTGAGGAGGTGGCGATGGGTGCGATCCCGCATATAGCTCACCCTTCCCAGATAGGAAGCGAGATCGAGGTAGCGGCCATCCGGTGTCCGCTCCAGGAAATTGACCACGAGGTCGAAATCGCGCTTGTTGATGGTGACGCGCAACTGCCCCCGGAACAGCCCGTCGATTTCCAGCGGTTGCTTGAGCGGCGCTGTCTCGAACACCAGCATGTTGCGAGTATCCAGCGTGCCGGCCGCCGGCTGGAAATTCGCGTCGCTGCGATCGCGAAAGTCGACGAGCAGCCGCGGAAGCGCGCCTTGGGCGGGCGCATCCGCAAGCAGCCAGTGATCCGCCTCGCGCTGGCCGGTGAGGTAAAAGCGCTCTCTTCGCGTGGCCATGTCCGCCAACGTCGATACGTGCCGCCATGTATTGGCACCCATCACTTCGAAGTTCACGCGGTCGCTGAGCAAGGGCGGCATTGGCGCGCCACGGAAGACATGGTCAAACCATGCCAGCCGCAAGTCCTGAAGATCGATCATGGCCGCCTTGTCGATCACATAGTCGTCGACCTTCGCCAGGACGCCGGTCTGCATGGCGATGTGGTGGTAGGGACCGATGATCATGCGGTCGTCGGCCGACGGGCGGTACTTGAGGTGCTGCTCGAAGTAGTAGAGCGCGCCCACCATGCCGCCGTCGTAGTAGCCGGTCTCGACGAAGACTGGAATGTCGATATCGGCGAACTCGCGACCGTAGGGAATCAAGCGCTGCCAGTAGGCGTCGTAGGACGGATGCTTCAACCAGGTGTCGAAGATGGGGTTGGGCTTGCCGTCGAGCTTGTCGAGGTCGCGGTAAGGCCGGCCGCTCGCGTACCACCTCCGTTCCAGCCGGTCCCAGTGGTTGCGGTCGTCATAGGTCTTGTCGTCCAGGCCCTTGGTGTCCGTGGTGTAGAACGGCCAGGGGTAGATGAAGCTCTGGAACACGTTGCCCTGCATCGGCGTGTCGATGCCTGGCGCGTTGGTGGCGTTGGTGGCGATGGCTTTCAGCGCGGGCGGGTGATGCTTGGCGGCAGCCCATTGGGTGAAGCCGTTGTAGCTGCCGCTGAACATGCCGACGCGGCCGTCGCTCCAGGGCTGGCGCGCCAGCCAGGCGATCACCGTGGCCGCATCTTCCCCGTCATGCACGTAGGGGACCACCGGGCCGGGGCTTCTTCCCTTGCCGCGCGTGTAGGCGACGACGCCCGCGTAGCCATGGGCCGCCATTTTCATGGCGTCGTCCAGGCTCCAGCGGTCCTTGGCGTAGATCGTGAAGTTCAGCAGGGCGGTGAGTTTGGCCGTCGCCGTCGGGCGGCGGCGCACGAGCATGACCGCGATCTTCGCGCCGTCCGGCGTCGGAACCAGGATGCGATCATCGATCAGGAAACGACGCTCGGTGTCTGCCCTGAGCAGCGGCTCCGAAGCCGGCGCGAGATAGCTCCATGCGGTCAACGCCTCGCGGGATGCAATGAGGCTTGCAGCCGCGGGGCATCGCGCCAATGGCTTGCTGGCGCAGATTTTCTCCTGTTCCGCCTCCTTGGCGCGCAGGTTGTCCAGGTCGACGTGAAACCAGGAATGGACATCCACCGCCTGCCTGTCCGGAAGCGAGCCGTAGAGTTCGGAAAAGGCGCGAGCCAGGGCGGCACCGGGTGCCGCGCCGGCCGCCTCATAGGCCTTGGTCCGCGCGTAGATCCGCCAGGGTGCGAGGGCGGGAACGAGTCGCGGTTCGCTCGACCGGTAGACGTCCCCGAGCCGGTGAAGCGTCGCCTCGGCGTCGGCGAAATGTCCCGCGGCGAGTTGCAGCCGGTAGAGCGTGGTCAGGTCGGAGGGTTCCCCGGCCGAGGCGTAATCCGGGATCAGCGCCGCAGCGACGGCTGGCACCTGGGGTGGCGTGGGCGGGGAGCTGCCGGCCTGGACGGCACCGGTGGCGAGGCTTGCGGCAAGCAAGAGGGGCAGGGCGAGGTTCATGCGGTCCTTTCTCCAGGGAGGCGACGAAACGGCGGCTCGCCCTGGCCGAGGTGCGGACGGGGCGCGGCGATGGTCGCGGGACCGGGAAGGGAAAGGCGGGAAAATCGGCGAACGGACACTTCGCTGCGGCGAACGGATGCGGCGAACGGTCAAATAACGCGGTCGCGCAGCAATTTGGCACCGGTGCGGCTGGTCGACACGGTGTGGCCAGTTTCCATGTGCAGCAGCAGGCGCCCGCCGCCGGCGGGTTCCGCCCGGGCGATGCGGTGGGTGTTGACGATCCAGGAGCGATGCACGCGAACGTATTGAGCTGGATCCAGTGACTTGGCGAATTCCGTCAGAGTCGTGCGGACCAGGTGCTTGCCGGTAAGCGTCCTGACTTCGGCGTAGTCGTCCGCGCCGCCGATGCTGACCACGGTGTCGATATCGACAGGGCGCAGTTCATCGCCGATCCGCACGAAATAGCGCGACGGCGCCGCATCGGCCCGCGCATCGGGACCTTGACCCGATACCGGTTCGGGAGGAGCAATCACGAATGCACCGGGCTGTAGCGCCTCAGCCAAGGGAGCGGGGCTGCTGCTCTCCCGCCCCGGGCCGGCCTGCGCCATGGCGTATGCCGGTTCTTGCGCGGTAGGCGCCATGCTTTGAGCCTGCAAGTGGGAGACCGTGGCAATCAAGGCATAGGTAGTCACATTTTCCAGGGACTGCCAGGCCGTTCCCTGGGGCGTGAAGGGCTGCACCAGGAACCCGGACGGTCCCCCGCCATCAAACAAGCCCAGCAGGACAATCAGCAAACCATATGAAAGCACGGCGAACGCCGCACACAGCAGAAAATGGGCCATCAACTGGAAGGCCGCTGGTCTGCCGGCCACCTTGCCCACGATCAGGCGGCGCACGACCGCACCGAAAATCACTACCGGGATGGTATTGGCGAGGCCGCCCAACAGGGACTCGGCAGGGCTGGAATGGTTGGCCAGCCGAAGCGTGATCGAATACGCCGCAAAGATGCCGGCGATCGCCAGTAAATCAAAAGTCCGCTGCCTCATTGCCTGCCCGTCGCCTTCCAGACGTGCCAGAGAATACGTTCGAATGTCCCGGCCTTCATCTTCGGTGCCAGACGATCGCGGAATCCGCGGATACCCTGGCTATCTGCGGGTATGCCGCGATACGTTGACGGCAATGACGTGGCGCCGATGGCGGAAGCGGATTTGCCCGTTTGGCGGCGGAACGAGGTGCAGCGGCCAGGAGAGCCGCACTTCGATGCCGGATTTCGTTCAAGGGCTGAGCAGGCGGGTGCGCCGCCGGATCAGAACAGCAGCGAGGCCATGCGGCGGCGGTAGCGGCCGACCAGCTCGGCGTCGTCCAGCGTGCTGAAGGCGGCGAGCAGGCGCTTTTTCGCAGCACCGTCGTTCCAGTCGCGGGCTTTTTCGAGGATGGCGAGGAACTGTTCCAGGCCGGCGGCGGGGTCGTCGCCCAGCAGCAGGCGCACGCCGAGCAGGTCGCGTGCCTGCCAGTCGGCAGGGTCGGCGTGCAGGCGCCGTTCGAGTTCGGCCTGTGCGGGCGCGTCCTTCAGCGAGCGCGCCAGTTCGAGCTGATGGCGCAGGCGTACGGCACGCGCGTCGGTGGCGAGGTTGGCGGGCAGGGCGTCGAGTTCGGTGGCGGCGGCGTCGCTCTGGCCGGCCTGGGCCAGCGCCACGGCGAGGTCGAGCTTCAGTTCGGCGTTGTCGGGCTCGGCGGCGATCGCCTGCTGCAGGCGGTTGATCGCCGCTTCCGGCGTCTCGGCAGGCGCCGCGGCCTCCTCGATTCCGTCATCGGTGCCGTCCAGCGGCTGCACGTGGCGCGCCAGGAATTCGCGCAGCTGGCCCAGCGGCAGCGCGCCGGCGAAGCCGTCGGCGATCTGGCCGTCCTTCACCAGCACCACGGTCGGCACGCTGCGGATGCCGAACATCGCGGCGAGCTGCTGGTTTTTGTCCACGTCGACCTTGCCGAGGCGGAACGCGCCCTTGTATTCGGCGGCCAGCTGCTCCAGCAGCGGGCCCAGCGTCTTGCACGGGCCGCACCAGGTGGCCCAGAAGTCCACCAGCACCGGGGCGTCCAGCGAGGCGCTGATGACCTCGGTCTCGAAGTTCTGTTCGGTGACTTCGAAGACGTAGTCGAGGGGGGCGTCGGTCACGGCGGATTCCGGCAGGTGGGGAAACACCCCAGATCAGGGCGCAGTCGAGCATATCAAGGGAACCGGGCGCGCCGGGCGCGCTTTAGCCGCTGGCCCGCCGGATTTGCGAGAATCGCGGCATGGACGCGTCTCCACCCGACGTCGCGGGTCAATGCGCAGCCGCCCACGCGCTGCTGATCTGCGAACACTGCGACACCGTGCACCGCCGCCGTCCGCTGGCTAGGGGCGAGGTGGCCGAGTGCGCGCGCTGCGGGGCGGTGCTGGAGCGCTGCCGCGGCATGCGTGCTGACACGATGCTGGCGCTGGTGTTGACCGCGCTGGTGGTGTTCGTGCAGGCCACACTGTGGCCGATCGTGACGCTGGGCCTGAACGGCCAGCACGTGGCCGCCACGCTGTGGGACGTGATCCACATGATGTGGCTCGACCATTCGCAGGTGGTGGCGGTGCTGGCCGCGGCCACGCTGTACGTGTTTCCGCTCGCCAAGATCCTGACCCTGGGCTGGCTGCTCATCTACGCGCGCAGCGGCCGCCGCGCGCCGGGCTTCCGCCGCCTGATGGTGGTGCTGCACCACCTGGGGCCGTGGACGATGAGCGAGGTATTCGTGCTGGGCGCGCTGGTGTCCATCGTCAAGGCGCACCTGTACTTCGACGTGCTGCCCGACCCGGGCATCTACGCCTACGGCGCGCTGATGCTGCTGATCACCGTGTTCGCCGGCATCGACCTCACCCGGCTGTGGGACGAGACCCGCGACGACGATGCGGAGACAACGTCATGAGTGCGCTGCCCCGCGCCGGCGACCTCGGCCTGATCGGCTGCCACGTCTGCGGCCAGGTCTGCCGCGCGCCGCACGCCGGCGAGGGCGAGGGCGACGCCGCCCCGGCCTGCCCGCGTTGCGGCTCGCCGCTGCACCGGCGCAAGCCCGCGGTCTACACGCGCACCTGGGCATTGCTGATCGCCGCGTTCCTGATGTACGTGCCCGCCAACGTGCTGCCGATCATGCGTACGGCGAGCCTGGGCGACATCGACGACAACACCATCATCAGCGGCGTGGTGGAGCTGTGGGTGAAGGGTTCGCCGGGGCTGGCGGTGATCGTGTTCTGCGCGAGCATCGTGGTGCCGATGCTGAAGTTCCTCGCGCTGGGCACGCTGCTGGTCACCAGCCGGCGCGGCAGCAACTGGGCGCGCCGGCAGCGCGCAAAGCTTTATCGGCTGGTGGAGCTGATCGGCTACTGGTCGATGCTGGACGTGTTCGTGGTGGCCCTGCTCACTGCGCTGGTACGCTTCGGCTTTTTCAGCCTGGTGGAACCGCTGCCAGGCGTGGTGTTCTTCGGCCTCACCGTGGTGCTGACCATGTTCGCCTCGATGTGCTTCGATCCGCGCTTGATCTGGGACGGCAAGGAAGATTCCGATGACTGACGAGCAATCCGGCGCATCGCCATCGTCCGGCGGCGACGCGCTGCCGCGTCCGGTGCTGCGCAAGCGGCGCACGAATGCCTCGCTGATCTGGCTGGTGCCGATCCTGGCGGCGATCGTCGGCGCCTCGCTGGTGGTGAACAGCTGGCTGCAGGCCGGCCCCGGCATCACGATCAGCTTCCAGAGCGCGCAGGGGCTTGCCGAGGGCAAGACGCCGGTGAAGTACAAGGACGTGGTGATCGGCAAGGTGGAGAAGATCCGCCTCAGCGGCGACCGCAGCCATGTGCTGGTCAAGGTGGCGCTGGACAAGAGTGCGAAGGCGTTCGCCACCCGCGGCACGCGCTACTGGGTGGTGCGCCCGCGCATCGGCCTGGGCGGCGTCTCCGGCGTGGACACGCTGTTCTCCGGTGCCTACATCGGCGCCGACACCGGCGATTCCAGCGCGGAGGAGGATGAGTTCAAGGGCCTGGAGACGCCGCCCGCGGTGACCCACGGCGAGCCGGGCAAGAGCTACACCTTGCATGCCGACGACCTGGGCTCGCTGGACATCGGCTCGCCGGTGTATTTCCGCCGCATCCAGGTGGGCCGGGTGGTGTCCTACCAGCTGGACAAGGACGGCAAGGGCGTGTCGCTCGCGGTGTTCATCGACAGCCCGAACGACCGCTTCGTGAACGCGTCCACCCGCTTCTGGAACGCCAGCGGCGTTGACGTGTCGCTGGGTGCGAACGGGCTCAAGCTCAACACCGAATCGCTGGCCACCGTGCTGGCCGGCGGCGTGGCCTTCCAGGACCCGGGCGCCCCGCACGACACGACGCCCGCGCCCGACGGCACCAGCTTCCAGCTGTTCGGCGACGAGACCACCGCGATGGCCCCGCCGGACGGCGAGCCGCACTACATCCGCATGCGCTTCGACCAGTCGCTGCGCGGGCTGGCGGTGGGCGCGCCGGTGGAATTCCTCGGGGTGAATTTCGGTCGCGTGGTGTCGATCCGCATGGACTACGACGCCAAGACCCAGCGCTTCCCGCTGATCGTCGGCGCCGTGGTCTATCCCGACCGGCTGGGCCAGGCGCATGCCAAGCTGGAGGCGCTGGCGAAGCAGCGCGGCGACAACGCCGACCTCTCGCACATGATCGGCAAGCTGGTCGACCACGGCCTGCGCGCCCAGGCGCGCACCGGCAACCTGCTCACCGGCCAGCTCTACATCGCGCTGGATTTCCTGCCGCATGCGGCCAAGGCGAACTACAACCCTGACGTGCGGCCGCTGGAGATACCCACTGCGCCGGGCAGCTTCGACAAGCTGCAGGAGCAGATGGCCGACATCGTCGGCAAGCTGGACAAGGTCCCGTTCGACCAGATCGGCAACCACCTCAACGACTCGCTGGCCAGCCTCGACGCGACGCTTAAGCAGGTGAACGGCAAGACGCTGCCGTCGCTCGACGACACCTTGCACGACGCGCGCAAGACGCTGGGCACGGCGAACGACACGCTCTCCGGCGATTCGCCGCTGCAGCAGAACATGGGGCAGACGCTGCAGGAATTGCAGCGCACGCTGCGCTCGCTGCGCGTGCTCACCGACTACCTCGGCGTGCATCCGGAATCGCTGCTGCGCGGCCGTACGACCGATCCCAGGCCGGTCGAGCCGAAGCAACCCGCCGCACCCGCCAACAGGAGCCAGCCATGAGCCGCTCGTGGATCCTTGCCGGCGCCGTCGCGCTGGGCCTTGCCGGCTGCGCATCGGCGCCGCTGCACTACTACACGCTGGTGGCGCCCGCCGGCGCGGCCGCGCCGGCGGCGGCTACCCCTGCGCCGTACCCGTTCGAGCTGCTGCCGGTGACCGTGCCGGCCCAGGTCGATGTGCCGCAGCTGGTGGTGCGCGAAGGCGGGCAGGGCATGCTGCCGCTCAACGACCAGCGCTGGATCGCGCCGCTGGGTGACGAGGTCCGCGGAGCAGTGGCAGCCGACCTCGCCCGCGCCCTGGGCGTGGCGGACATGAGCGGCCTGCCCGGCAACGGCCAGCCGCGCCTGCGCATCAAGCTCGACGTGCGCCGCTTCGAATCGGTACCCGGCGAGCATGCGTTGCTCGACGCGGCGTGGAGCCTGCGCCTCACCGGCGGCTCCGGCGGGCAGGATGCGCTTGCCTGCAGCAGCCGTATCAGCGAGCCGGTGGCGGCGGGCTACGACGCCCTGGTGGCCGGCCACCAGCAGGCGCTGGCCGTGCTGGCCGCCCGCATCGCCGCCACGGCGCGTGCCTACGAGGCCGGCGGGCAGGCAGTCTGCCCCGCCGACTGAGGGCCGCCGCCGGCAGGGCAGGCCGGGCGTTCTGCTAATCTGATCCGTTCTCCGGGCAGCCAGCCAGCTGCGCCGGGCAGCCAGCAAAGACTTTCGGCCACGGACCCATGCAAGACACCCACGACACCAGCAAGACCGAGCAGGATTACCAGCCGCAGGCGGTGGAAGCCGCCGCGCAGCAATACTGGAACGCGCAGCGCGCCTACGAGGTGAAGGAGGACCCGGCCAAGCCGAAGTTCTTCTGCCTCTCGATGCTGCCGTATCCCTCGGGCGCGCTGCACATGGGTCATGTGCGCAACTACACCATCGGCGACGTGATCAGCCGCTACCAGCGCATGCAGGGCCGGAACGTACTGCAGCCGATGGGCTGGGACGCGTTCGGCCTGCCGGCCGAGAACGCCGCGATCAAGAACCGCACCGCGCCGGCCCGGTGGACCTACGCCAACATCGAGCACATGCGCGGCCAGCTGAAATCGCTGGGCTACGCGATCGACTGGAGCCGCGAGTTCGCCACCTGCCGTCCCGAGTACTACCGCTGGGAACAGCTGATGTTCACCCGGCTGATGAAGCAGGGCCTGGCCTACCGCAAGAACAGCGTGGTGAACTGGGACCCGGTCGACCAGACCGTGCTGGCCAACGAGCAGGTGGTGGACGGCCGCGGCTGGCGCTCCGGCGCAGTGGTGGAGAAGCGCGAGATCCCGCAGTGGTTCCTGCGCATCACCGACTACGCGCAGGAGCTGCTCGACGGCCTGGACACGCTGCCCGGCTGGCCCGACGCGGTGAAGACCATGCAGCGCAACTGGATCGGCCGCAGCGAGGGCCTGGAGATCCACTTCGCGGTGGCAGGCGAGGCGGAGCCGCTGACCGTATTCACCACCCGCCCCGACACCTTGATGGGCGTCACCTTCGTCTCCATCGCCGGCGAGCATCCGCTGGCGCTGAAGGCGGCGGCGGACAACCCGCAGCTGGCCGCCTTCCTCGACGAGCTGAAGCACGGCGGAGTCTCCGAGGCGGAACTGGAGACGCAGGAAAAGCGCGGCATGGCCACCGGCCTGTTCGCCATCCATCCGGTCAGCGGCGACAAGCTGCCGGTGTGGGTCGCCAACTTCGTGCTGATGGGCTACGGCACCGGCGCGGTGATGGCGGTGCCCGGCCATGACGCACGCGATTTCGAATTCGCGCACAAGTACGGCCTGCCGATCCGGCAGGTGATCGCCGCCGGCGACGAGGCCTACGACCCGGCCAGGTGGCAGGAGTGGTACGGCGACAAGACCCGCGCCGACATGCGCGTGATCAACTCCGGCGAGCTGGACGGCAGGAACTATCGCGAGGCCTTCGATTACCTGGCGACGAAGCTGGAAGCCGACGGCAAGGGCCAGCGACGCGTGAACTGGCGCCTGCGCGACTGGGGCGTCAGCCGCCAGCGCTACTGGGGCTGCCCGATCCCGGTCATCTACTGCCCGAAGTGCGACGCGGTGCCGGTGCCGGAAGACCAGTTGCCGGTGGTGCTGCCCGAGGACGTGGCCTTCAGCGGCGTGCAGTCGCCGATCAAGGCCGATCCCGAATGGCGCAAGACCACCTGCCCGCAATGCGGCGGCGCCGCCGAGCGCGAGACAGACACCTTCGACACCTTCATGGAGTCGAGCTGGTACTACGCGCGCTACACCTCGCCGGGCGCCGATGCGCAGGTGGACGGGCGCGCCGACTACTGGCTGCCGGTGGACCAGTACATCGGCGGCATCGAGCACGCGATCCTGCACCTGCTGTACTTCCGCTTCTACCACAAGCTCATGCGCGACGCGGGCCTGGTGCAGTCGGACGAGCCGGCCACCAACCTGCTGTGCCAGGGCATGGTGATCGCCGAGACCTTCTACCGCGACAACGCCGACGGCTCGAAGGACTGGATCAACCCGGCCGACGTGGAGATCCAGCGCGACGACAAGGCGCGCGTGGTCGGCGCGGTGCTCAAGGCCGACGGCCGGCCGGTGTCGATCGGCGGCACCGAGAAGATGTCCAAGTCCAAGAACAACGGCGTGGACCCGCAGGCGATGGTGGGCAAGTACGGCGCCGACACGGTGCGCCTGTTCTCGATGTTCGCCGCGCCGCCGGAGCAGTCGCTGGAGTGGAACGAGGCCGGCGTGGAGGGCATGGCGCGCTTCCTGCGCCGCTTCTGGCGCGAGGTCGTCACGCACGCCGCGCAGCCGGACCACCCGGTGGTGGATCCGTCGCGGCTCGACGCCGGGCAGAAGGCACTGCGCCGCCAGCTGCACGAGGCCATCCAGAAGGTCAGCGACGACTTCGGCCGCCGCCACTCCTTCAACACCGCGATCGCCGCGCTGATGGAACTGCTGAACGCCGTGGGCAGGTTCGCCGACATGAGCGAGCAGGGCCGCGCGGTGCGCCACGAAGCGCTGGAAACCATGGTGCTGCTGCTGAACCCGGTGGTGCCGCACGTCAGTCATCACCTGTGGCAGGTGCTGGGTCATGCCGAGGCGGTGCTGGAGGACCAGCCCTGGCCCGCGGTGGACGCCGCGGCGCTGGTGCGCGACAGTCTCACCCTCGCGGTGCAGGTCAACGGCAAGCTGCGCGGCACCATCGAACTGCCCGCCAGCGCCGGCAAGGAGGAGGCCGAGGCGCTGGCGCTGGCGCAGCCGCAGGTGGCCGCCTTTCTCAAGGAGCTCAGCGTGCGCAAGGTGATCGTGGTGCCGGGCAAGATCGTCAACATCGTCGCAGGATGAAAGCCATGAATCGCATGCTTCGTGTCGCGCTGCCGCTCGTCGCCGCCCTCGCGCTCGGCGCCTGCGGCTTCCACCTGCGCCGCAACGCCGCGCTGCCGCCGTCGATGGGCCACGTCCACCTCACCGTTTCGGGCGGCGGTGCCCTCGAGCGCGGGCTGACCCGGGCGCTGGAGAACGCCGGCGTCACCGTCGAGGACAACGCCGGGCCCGGCGTCGCCGAGCTGCGCGTGCCGGTGGCCTCGTTCGGCACCCAGTCGCTGACCCAGGGCGGCTACGTGCGCATCACCGAATACGCGGTGAGCTACAACGTGGAATTCGACGTCAGCGGCGCCGACGGCAAGACCGTGCTGCCGCATCAGCGCATCAACATGCAGCGCGAATACAGCTACGACTCCACCGACACCGTGGGCAACGCCTCGCAGGT
>Ga0187815_10000118_pt1 | contig 38129 bp, 39 predicted proteins | sample NC_S_5_FD_132962 | JGI IMG/M metagenome (GOLD analysis project Ga0187815, IMG submission 132962) | Wetland sediment microbial communities from Neuse River Estuary, North Carolina, USA - ASW-S_5 | ecosystem: Environmental > Aquatic > Freshwater > Wetlands > Sediment | place: USA: North Carolina... | reverse complement strand
GCATCCGCTCTTCCACGGCACAAGTCTCCTTCCACCCCATCGGCAAGTCCTCCCTTGCCGATCAGTTGACCTGTTACCCATGTCGCCGGTCTAATCTGTTACCTAAGTAGCCGGTCAGGACCGTTGCACCCTCTCCCCTTGTGGGAGAGGGTCGCTTCGCGAAGCGAAGCGGGGTGAGGGGTCTCTATCCGCGGAGACAGACCCCTCATCCGTCGCGCATCTATCGATGCGCGCCACCTTCTCCCACAAGGGGAGAAGGGAAGTGGAGCGCGCGGCCGCACAATGTCCCTCACTCCGCCGCGTGCACCGGCGGCTCCGTCGGCATGTCGAATATCTTGTACGTCTTCGGCATGTTCACCGGCCGGTAATCCTTGCGCGCCGCCATGCGCTTGAGCACAGACTCATGGATCACCGCGCCTTCCGGGATGAAGCGCGGCTCGCCGTCGGGGATATAGAAGCCGAGCCACGATTTCCGTTCCGGCCATTCCTTGTACTTGTCCCGCTTCGGCAAGACTTCGAGCAGGCGCCAGGCGAAATTCATGGAGTCGTGCGCATCGGCCGCCACATCGGGCGCGACGTAGTGGAACGGGCTGTTCTTGCGCGACCTTCCCCAGGCGAGCTGGTTCACGGTCCTCGTATTGACGGTGAGCTTCTGCTTGCAGGCCTCATCGATCATCCACAGCAGCGGATATTTCGAGATCTGGCTCTCCGCTTCCGGATAGCCGCCGCCGATATCGCCATGCACGCCGGCGAACCACACCTGCAAAATGTCCTGCTCCTTCTTTCTTTCGTCGGGCGCGTAGGGATTGCTCATGAAGATTTGCGGGTCGTCCCACGGCTTGAGGCGGAACATGCGCCGCCGCTCGTCGATCGCGATCGCCTGGCGGAACACCTTCACGGTCGGATTGGCAACCGTGAACGCCAGCTCCTCCGCGCTCACGACGAAAATCCAGCGGTCGAGCCGCGGCACGAACACGCTGGCCACACTGTCCCACACGCCGACGAAATCGATCACCGGCCAGCGCGCCGAGGTGATGCGGGCAAACTGCGCGGCGTTGTCGAAGGTGCCCGCGGGCAGCGGCCCGTTCTCGTCACTGGCCCCGTCGGTGAGCGCCTTCAGGTCGAGGCCGTGCGCCGGCGCATCGGTGGAGAACTGCTTGTAGGCGATCTGGCCGGAGCCCGCGAGATTGACCTGCTCCGGGGAGATCAGGCCGATCTTGTGGATCAGCCCCGCCAGCACGCGCACCGTATAGGCGCCGCGCGAGAAGCCGAACAGATAGATGCGGTCGCCCTCCTGCCAGTGGTTGACCAGGAATTGGTAGGCCGCGAGCACGTTGTCGTCGAGCCCGTAGCCGGTGGCGAGCCCCAGCACGAGGCTGATATTGGCGCGGATCCTGTGCCAGGTGCTCGGCTGCGCCAGCGTGCCGACGCCGGGATCGTAATAGACGAGCTGGCGCGGCGACGTCTTCGCCGTCTTGCGCAGGCAGCGATAGAGCTTCAGCACATTGGAGATGTTCTCGCTGATCTCGTTGCCCGTGCCGTCGCACAGGATGACGATGCTGCGGCCGGTGGTGTCGGTCATTTCGGTCCTCTCCGTCATTCCGGGGCGCGACGAAGTCGCGAACCCGGAATCTCGAGATCAGTTATTCCGACGTTCCCAATCCTCGATCAGCCGGTCGACGAAGTAGTCGACCGACGATCTGATGTCCGGGTCGGGCACATGCCGCGAGTACAGTGCGTGATGAGGCGCGAGAAAGCCGGCAATCGCTTCTCGTGGAACATCCAACAATCGGCCAAGGGTAACAACCTGCGCCGCACGCGCAATGCCGTGCGAAACCAGCCATGTGCAAGGCTCGACATCGGACGCAAGCAGGCGAAAAAGGCCGGTGAACGAACGCGCATCGCGAACGATGGGTAACAGCCGCGCGCTTGCCGTCGTCGTAACATAGTGCGTCAGCTCTCTGCTCGCCAACGGTAGCGGTATGCAACGCTGCTTGTCCGGGAGATGGAGACAATCAAGATTAAAATTCATGATGCATCCAATCTGCCGATCGTGCTGGGCGATCCATTGCCCGAAATTTGGATGGCCATATTTCAGCAGGGCGTTGATCGAGAATTCTTCAACAACGGGAGACCTGAAACCGAATTTGGCGACTGCGTCTTGATGCCGCCTTATGCCTCCACCGACATAGAGAAAATGCTCTACCTCATCGGAATGGCCTGTGGCCCTGTACACCGATGGGTGATGCACATCGGCCCATTCGCGTACATTCGTGGTGACTCGCGAATATCCGAGTGAGGCAAGCGAAGCATCGATGCACTCGTTTCCTGCCACCTTGCACATCCGTCTGATGTCAGTTCGTCAAAGCGCCGACCGCTGCCCCGGAGGCGCGCGGCCGCGCTCGTCCCATTCCAGCGCGGTCACGCGACCGCCGCGCGACACACGCACAAACTTTAGTCGGCCATTGTCATAATAGCTGTAGTTGTATTCAAAGAAAACCTCGCCGCGCGGCACTTTTACGGGGCGCACTAGCCGGCCTAGACCGCTATTCCAGTCGGGTTGGGCGGTAAAGATTCATGATGGTCTAAATCTAGACTTGCTCGGGGCTCAAACTTGTCGATGATTCGCATTGTGATTTTCACGTGGGCCATCCCGTCGTGGCCTTTCCAGGCTGTTAACAGCCTTGTGCAATTATCGGTGTTCAGCCGGAAGAGAGAACATCAACATGGCCGAAACCTCGATTGAATGGACAGATTCGACTTGGAATCCTGTTGCAGGTTGCGCGGTGATCTCCGCGGGCTGCACAAACTGCTACGCCATGCGGATGGCCGCACGCCTAGAAGCGATGAACGTTGAGAAATACAGTGGCCTCACTCGCAAGAGCGGAGGGCGATACGTGTGGACCGGTCGCATACGTTTAGATGAAGGCGCTCTCTCGATCCCCCTACGGTGGAAGAAGGCGCGAAAAATCTTCGTCAATTCAATGTCGGATTTGTTTCACCAAGACGTACCAAGCGAGTTCGTCGCGCGCGTTTGGTCAGTGATGTCAAAGACACCACACCATACCTACCAGATTCTGACGAAGCGGCCGGATCGATTGAAGAATGTGCAAGAGCAACAGGCGCTTCCGCTTCTCCCGAACGTGTGGCTTGGGACTTCCGTTGAAGATTCGCGAGTTTTGCATCGCATTGACGAATTGAGAGGAGCGCCAGCAGCGGTTCGTTTTGTGTCTTTCGAGCCCTTGATCGGTTCAGTTGCCGGAGCAAACTTAAACGGCATTCAGTGGGCGATTGTCGGAGGGGAATCGGGGCCGCGTGCGAGACCCATGGAGGAGAAGTGGGTCGAAGAGATTCATTCGCTCTGCTTGGACGCCGAAACAGCATTCTTCTTCAAACAATGGGGCGGCCGTAACAAGAAAGCAGCAGGACGTCACTACCTAGGTCGAACTTGGGACGCTCTCCCTGATTTGAGAATATGACCCGCTATGTTTGTAGCCAATCCAATTGCTTTGGGAGCAGGATTGGAGATTGCAAAGAACAGGGCGAATTGCGGTATCCCACGGTCGTCGTTGAGCCGAAGTGGAGGGAGCACCTTAGGAAATAGACTGCGCAAGCGCTTTCCGAAGTACTCTTCCATATCGTCTACTTCGGCGGTACGCGCATGTCGTTCATCTATGTCTCCAAGCAAGTCGATTCGCTTCGTGCGCTGGTACCAGTCTGTCTGCCAGTCGGATGTACCGATCATTCGCGTAAGCGAATTTCGCTTTGACTCGTCAATGTCTTCTGCGTTCCTCGTCGCTTGTCGAAACAGCCCAGCGAGAGAGACTAGGTACCAAACGTCAATCGCTTCGGTGGCTCTAATCACTTCCAAGGTGCGCCATTCCACCGTCATCCCATAGGGATCAAGAAACATAACAGCTCGAGTCCCCGACCAATTGTGCTTCTCAATGAAAGTCGTAATTGCTGCGTTGGCGTCACCTGGTATGACGTCGATTGAGCGAGTCGAATGGGTCGCCTTCAGTTCGAGTAGAGCTGCGCAATGCCGAGGCCGTTTCTCCATAAAGATGAGACGATCGAAATGAGGACGGATGTCTATCGCGATTTTCGCCGATCCTCGGCGTCGATCGATCCGCTCTTCAACTTCAGGCCCAAGCATATCGGCCGCGCGGCCCGGGATGACGACGGTGCGTTCGCCGGTGCCGGCAAACGCATCAATGTACCAAAGCTCAGAAAAGTTCGGCCTCAAAGCCGTGGTGAATGCACTGAGATAGCTCTCGACAACAGATAACTTCAAATCAGTCGATACGCTGCCAAATTGGTGGTCGGCTCCGGCCATCCTGAATCAATTCATTCGCAGAACGTTGGCTACTGAAAATCAATCTTTAGTCGATTGCTGCCAGAAAGTACAACCTATCCCACAATAGGATAAAGCAGCAAAAACGGCCGGGTCGTCTCCGACCCGGCCGCTACAAACTCAACTCTTAACGCCTAAGCTCTCACGCTACTGGACGCTACTTGCCCCAGTACAAGCCCCAACTCTTAATCCTCAGCTCGCGGCCTTCTCAGGCTCGGTGCCGAGCTTCTTCTCGATCTGGCGCTTCAGCTCCAGCGCCTTCGGCGAGAGCGCGCCGGCGCGGGCCTTCAGCAGGTACTTGTCGAGGCCGCCATTGTGGTCGACGCTCTTGAGCGCATGGGTCGAGACGCGCAGGCGCACGTTGCGGCCGAGCGCGTCCGAGATGAAGGTGATGTTGCACAGGTTCGGCAGGAAGCGCCGCTTGGTCTTGATGTTCGAGTGGCTCACCTTGTGGCCCACCTGCGGGACCTTGGCCGTCAGTTCACAGCGCCGCGACATGATCGCAAAATCCTCTACCATCCCCGCCATGTCCGGCGCACGCGTCGCGCCCGCGGGGGTCCAAAATCTCGTCCATTTCCAGGAACGGGCGGACGTATAGGGGGCGGGCGGCGCGGCGTCAAGGTTTCGCTTGCCGAAAACTCGCGTCAAATTGGCGGTTTCGCTGCAATTTCAGAGTCTTAACCTACCATATAAAGGGCGTAATCGCCGCCGACATGAGTGGGCTGTTGCTTTATGGAGTTACCGGGGCCGCTTTTGCAGGTTAGATGACTGACCGCCCGCGCCCAGAACAGGACCGCCGCTTGCCCTTGGGGATCTGCACCCGCGCCAATCTGCCGCGCCCGGCCTTTGCCGGGATCGCCGGCCTGTGCGCGGCCGCTTTTCTCATGCTGGCGCCGCTGCCGGCCGCAGCCCAAGGCCGGCTCGAAGCGCATTACGAGGCCTCGCTCGCCGGCATCCAGGTAGGCAAGGGCACCTGGGGCATCGAAGTTACCGAGGATTTCTATTCAGCGAGCGCGCAGGGCGCGACCGCGGGGCTGTTGAAGGCGTTTTCCGGCGGCACCGGCTCCGGCGCGGCGCAGGGGCGCATTATCAACGGCGCGCTGGTGCCGATGAATTACGTCGCGACCATGTCATCGAAGAAATCCGAGACCATCACGATCAACCTTGCCAATGGCGGCGTGAAGGACTTTTCCATCGCGCCGGAGCCGCCGGTCGATGCCGACCGCATCGTCGTGACCGAGGCGCACAAGAAGGGCGTGGTCGATCCCATGACGAGCTCGCTGGTGCGCGTGCCCGGCAACGGCGAAGTGCTCGGCCCCGAAGCCTGCCGCGGCGGCTCTTCCGTGTTCGACGGGCGGCTGCGCTATGACCTCAAGCTCGATTTCAAGCGCATGGAAACGGTGAAGGCGGAGAAGGGCTATCACGGCCCCGCCGTGGTCTGCGCCGTCTACTTCACGCCAATCGCGGGCTACATCCCCGACCGTCCCGTGATCAAATATCTCGCCACCGAGCGGCGCATGGAGATCGTGCTGGTGCCGATCGCGGGCACGCGCGTGCTGGTGCCGTTCCGCCTGACCATCCCGACGCCGTTCGGCGCCGCCGTGCTGGAGGCGACGCAGTTCGTCACGACAGCCACCCCGCCGCGCGTGGCGAAGACGCAGTAGACTTTCTACGTGCAGTAGACTTTTTACGTCATGGCCGGGCTTGTCCCGGCCATCCACTTTTTTTGCTCAATCGCGGGGAAGACGTGGATGCCCGGGACAAGCCCGGGCATGACGAGTGCAGAGACCGCGCTTGCCGTCCCTCCCTTCTCCCCTTGTGGGAGAAGGTGGCGCGCATCGACAGATGCGCGACGGATGAGGGGTCTCTATCCGCGGATAGAAACCCCTCACCCCGCTTCGCTCCGCGAAGCGACCCTCTCCCACAAGGGGCGAGGGTAAGCAGCCGGGCTGCGCGGGCGACGAATCCCCATTGACTCTTGCCCCGTTCTGATTCGACTCGGGTCCGCCTATATTTTAAGGAATCGCGGCCGAAACCCGAGCCTTGTTGGCCCCTCGCAAACTTGATCTAGTGTCACCATCTGCACCAGGGCCCCTGATGTTGCGGTGAACGAATCCGGAGCCGGGAAGAGTCAGCGATTCGGGCGCCTTTCGTTCCAGACTCGTTCGCAGGCTTAAGAGGTGCGGCAGGAATGCATTCCCAACCGTCGCAAAGTGAGACAGATCGGGCGCAAATGGTGCCTTATGAATCAATGGGTTCCTGAGGTGACCGGCATTGCTGGCCAGGTAAGGCAGTCCACTCGTCGCGTCCGCCTTCGCTCGTCGGGCTATGGCGGACAGGCGCAATGACGAAGTGACGAAAGCCGCGCCAGCACATAGATACATCCGCAGACATGGCCTTTTCTCCTTCTCACGCCACGTTCGGCAATGAACGGGCGCCCGGCGCCGGCGTCACCGCCGTGCTGGGTCCGACCAATACCGGCAAGACGCATCTCGCCATCGAGCGGATGCTCGGCCATTCCTCCGGGCTGATCGGCTTGCCGCTGCGGCTGCTCGCGCGCGAGGTCTACAACAAGATCGCCGATCGCGCGGGAAGCGAAGCCGTCGCGCTGATCACGGGCGAGGAGAAGATCAAGCCGCGATCGCCGCGCTTCTGGGTGTCGACCGTCGAGGCGATGCCGCGCGACATCGACGTGTCGTTCCTCGCCGTGGACGAAATCCAGATCGCCGCCGATCTCGAGCGCGGCCATGTCTTCACCGACCGCATCTTGCACCGGCGCGGGCGCGACGAGACGCTGCTGCTGGGTGCTGCGACGATGCGTCCCATGATCGAGAAGCTGCTGCCGGGCGCCTCCATCGTGACACGGCCGCGGCTGTCGACGCTGGAGTTCGCCGGTGACCGAAAGATCACACGGCAGCCGCGGCGCACCGCGATCGTCGCCTTCTCCGCCGATGAAGTGTACGCCATCGCCGAGCTGATCCGCCGCCAGCATGGCGGTGCGGCGGTTGTGCTGGGCTCGCTCTCGCCGCGCACGCGCAATGCGCAGGTGGCGATGTTCCAGAATGGCGACGTCGATTATCTCGTCGCCACCGACGCCGTCGGCATGGGGCTCAATCTCGACGTCGACCACGTCGCCTTCGCCAGCGATCGCAAATATGACGGCTACCAGTTCCGCCGCCTGACGCCGGCGGAGTTCGCGCAGATTGCCGGCCGCGCGGGGCGCGCCACGCGCAACGGCACCTTCGGCACCACGGGGCGCTGCGCGCCGTTCGAGCCCGAGCTGGTCAATGCGCTGCAAAACCATTCCTTCGACAGCGTGAAGACGCTGCAATGGCGCAATGCGCGGCTGGATTTCTCCTCGCTGGGCGCGCTCCAGGTGTCGCTGGCGCTGCCGCCCAACCATGAGGCGCTGACGCGGGCGCCGATCGCCGAGGACATGCGCGTGCTCGACCACGCCGCGCGCGACGGCGAGGTGCGCGATCTCGCCCATGGCGCGGCCGCCGTGGAACGGCTGTGGGACGCCTGCGCCATTCCCGATTACCGCAAGATCTCGCCGGCCGCGCATGCCGAACTCGTGACCACGATCTTCGGCTATCTGATGCAAAAGGGGCGCATTCCCGATGCCTGGTATGCGACCCAGGTCGACCAGGCCGACCGCACCGACGGCGATATCGACACGCTATCGGGCCGGATCGCGCAAATCCGCACCTGGACCTTCGTCGCGAACCGGCCGGACTGGCTGGCCGACCCCGAACATTGGCAGGGTGTAACGCGCGGAATCGAAAATAAATTATCGGATGCGCTACATGAACGCCTCACGGAGCGTTTCGTTGACCGCCGTACCAGTGTATTGATGCGCCGCCTGCGGGAGAATACGGGTTTGAATACTGAGATCGGCAAGACCGGCGAAGTCATCGTCGAGGGCCATACCATCGGCCGGCTCGACGGCTTTACCTTTGCGCCCGATGCGGCGGAAGCCGGCGGCGACGCCAAGGCATTGCAGGCCGCCGCGCAACAGGTATTGGCGCGCGAGATCGACGCGCGGGCCGAAAAGCTTTCGGCTGCACCTGACGATCAGTTCATCCTGACCTCCGACGGTACCATCCGCTGGACCGGCGATGCCGTGGCGCGACTTGTCGCAGCCGAGGACGCGCTGCATCCGCGCATCCGCGTCATCTCCGATGAACGCCTGACCGGCGCGCCGCGCGAGGCCGTGCAGAACCGGCTCGATCTCTGGCTGAAGACGCATATCGAAAAGCTGCTGGGGCCGCTGTTTGCGCTCTCCAAGGCCGAGGACGTCACCGGCATTGCGCGCGGCATCGCGTTCCAGCTGGTCGAAGCGCTGGGCGTGCTCGAGCGCAACAAGATCTCCGCCGAGATGAAGGATCTCGACCAGCCCTCGCGCGCGCTGTTGCGCAAATACGGCGTGCGGTTCGGCGCTTATCACATCTATTTCCCGCAGCTCTTGAAGCCCGCGGCGCGCGCGCTGGCCGCGCTGCTCTGGGCGGAGAAGCAGAACAACGTCGATCTGTCGGCGCTGTCGGGTGCGCAGCATCTGGCAAGCTCCGGGCGCACCTCGTTCCCGGTCGACAAGAGCCTGCCGCGCGATGCCTATCGCATGCTCGGCTATCGCCAGTGCGGCGAGCGCGCGGTGCGCGTCGACATCCTGGAGCGCCTGGCCGATCTGATCCGCCCGGCGCTGGCCTGGAAGGAGACTTCGCCGGGCGAGAAGCCGGCGGGTGCCTTCGACGGCCGCGGCTTTGTGGTGACGCAGGCGATGACCTCGCTCACGGGTTCCGCGGGCGAAGATTTTGCCTCCATCCTGCGCGCGCTCGGCTACCGCATGGATCGCCGTCCGCCGCTGCCGGAAAAGCCGGTCGAGAAGGTTGCGACCGTCGCTGCGGAGACGCCGCCGGCGGAAGCCGCGGCGCAAGCCGATCTGTCGCCGTCGGCCGCATTGCTGCCCGAGCTCAATATCGCCCCGCCGGCCAATGACAATTTGCTGCCTGCGCCCGCGCCGGTCGAAGCCGAGCCTGCCGCTGCGCCGGAAGCTGAGCCGGTCGCTGCTGTGGAGCCGGAGCCTGTCGCAGAAGCGCCTGCTACCGAAGCTGCGGCGGAACCCGCCGCCGCTGAAGTGCCAGTGGAGACGGTATCCGGCGAAGCGCCTGCCAGCGAAGCCGCGTCAGCCGAGGCCGCCGCTGCAGAAGCCCCTGCCGAAGCTACCGCTGCGGCACCCGAGGCCGCCGCGGAACCGGCGCTGGTCGAAGTCTGGCGGCCCGGCGGCCGTCACGAGGAGCGCCGCCCGCGTCACGAGCGCCCCCGCCATCGTCACCGCGATCAGCGCAAGGGCGACACTGCGCAGGCCGCATCCGGCGATGCTGCGGCCCAGCCGGCGGAGGGTGAAAAATCCGGCGAGCATCGCGGCCGGCGCGAGCGTCACCGCGATTTCAGGAAGCCGCGCGAAGGTGGCGAGGGCGCGGTGCGTGAAGGCCGGCGCGAGGAGCGCGGCGACCGCCGCGAGCGCCCTGAGGGCAAGGATCGCGACGAACGCCGCGACAAATTCGAGCGCAAGGATCGAGGCGAGCGCGGTGATCGCGGCCGCGATCGCGACAAGGGCCGCAGGGATCGCGAGTCCGGTCCCTCGCATCGCCAATATGCGAGCAGCGCCAACCCGCGCGACCGCGGCGCGGCCGATCCCAATTCGCCCTTCGCAAAACTCGCGGCGCTCAAGGAACAATTGGCCCGCAAGGACTAGCGCGCTACATAGGGAGTGCGTTTGGACAAACAGCGCCTCGACAAATGGCTGTGGCATGCGCGGGTGGTCAAGGCCCGCACCAGCGCCGCAGCGCTGGTCGAGAGGGGCCATGTCCGCATCAACGGCGTGCGCGAGACCTCGCCGGGTCACGCGGTGAAGGCAGGCGACGTCATCACCATTGCGCTGGACCGCGGCGTGCGCCTGATGAAGGTGGCTGGCTTCTCCGAGCGGCGAGGCGATGCGACCGCCGCACGCGTGCTGTATGAGGATTTGAACACAGGCCGGGAGTGACTATTTCAAGCGGGCAGGGATGCGTGAAAACGCTGCGTTTCGGCGCCCCGCTTCCCTTGCGGCAGCGCACATCCTGCGCTAGCAAGCCCCCGGAAATTGCCGAGAGAGAATACGACCGTCCCGGAGCCTTGGATGACTTACGTCGTCACTGAAGCCTGCATCAAGTGCAAGTACACCGATTGCGTCGAGGTCTGCCCCGTCGATTGCTTCTACGAGGGCGAGAACATGCTGGTGATCCACCCGGACGAGTGCATCGACTGCGGCGTGTGCGAGCCGGAATGTCCGGCGGACGCGATCAAGCCCGACACTGAGCCCGGGCTGGAGAAGTGGCTCGAGGTCAACGCGGAGTATGCCAAGAGCTGGCCGAACATCACCCAGAAGAAGGACGCCCCGGCCGACGCGAAAGAATTCGAGGGCGTCGAAGGAAAGTTCGAGAAATATTTTTCCCAGGCCGCGGGAACGGGAGACTGATTCGCAGGTAGTCCAAAAGGCTCAGTTAGGGCCGCTTCGGGCCTGATAAAACGCGCCCGCTTAACCCTAATTCTGTAACAGAGTGTCAAAAACAGCCCGAATGCGCCCGGAATCGGGCGCAAATCATTGATTTTTGCGCAAAATGTGCTATATTGGGCACATTCTAGCTGAACCCGTCAGCCCCGCTTGGCCCCTATGGGTTCCCGTGAAAACCTTGAACAGGGGGCGTGGCCGTTTCCCGCGCGCAGGCTGTGTCACAGAAAACGCGTAAACAGAGTGCTTCCAAGACCGCCAAGAAAACTGCTGCGGCGAGCCGCAGCGCATCCAAGGGTCGTGCCAAGGCGTCCGTAAAGGACACCAAGAAGGCCGCGGCTGCAAAGTCCTCCAAGAAAAGAAGCGCAATGCCATCCAAGAATGCCAAGACTGTCGCGAAAGCGGCTGGATCGAAGTCGTCTGCTTCGAAGGTCGTCGCGAAAACTGCCGCCAAGCCTTCTGTTGCCAAGCCCGCCGTGAAGCCTGTTGCCGCCGCTCCCAAGACTGCCGTGAAGCCGGCAGCTCCCCCGCGCGTGGAAGAGAAGAAGCCGCTGACCCAGCGCCAGGGCTTCAAGACAAACGAGTTCGTGGTCTATCCGGCGCACGGCGTCGGCCAGATCCTCGCCATCGAGGAGCAGGAGATCGCGGGCGCCAAGCTCGAGCTGTTCGTCATCAATTTCATCAAGGACAAGATGACGCTCCGCGTGCCGACCGCCAAGGTCGCCAATGTTGGCATGCGCAAGCTGTCCGACCCGGCGCTGGTCAAGAGGGCGCTCGAAACCCTCAAGGGCCGTGCCCGCGTCAAGCGCACCATGTGGTCGCGCCGCGCCCAGGAATACGAAGCCAAGATCAACTCCGGCGATATCGTTGCGATCGCGGAAGTCGTGCGCGACCTCTATCGTTCGGAATCGCAGCCCGAGCAGTCCTACTCCGAGCGCCAGCTCTATGAAGCGGCGCTCGATCGCCTGTCGCGCGAAATCGCGGTCGTGCAGCACTCGACCGAGACCGAGGCGGTCAAGGAAATCGAGAGCCAGCTCGCCAAGAGCCCGCGCCGCGGCGCCAAGACCGAGGCCGAAGGCAGCGCCGAGGGCGATGCCGAAGGCGACGATCTCGACGCGGAGGGCGACGATACCGCCGTCGAGGACGAAGCCGCCTGAAAGGATGGCGAAAGCGAGAATTGAAACGAAAAGCCCGGCGTGATGCCGGGCTTTTTGTTTGAGGGCATGCTCTCGCGGCCGTCATTGCGAGGAGTAACGCGACGAAGCAATCCATATCGCCCAAGCACCAAGACCGATTGCTTCGCCTCGTACACAACAAATGACGGTGGGTAGCCGACCGCACTTCCCTTCTCCCCTTGTGGGAGAAGGTGGCGCACATCGACAGATGCGCGACGGATGAGGGGTTCTCTCCGCGGATGCAGCTTTCTGAAATGAGAGATGTACGTCCGCGGATAGATACCCCTCACCCCGCTTCGCTGCGCGAAGCGACCCTCTCCCACAAGGGGAGAGGGTACTAGGGGTCCTGACCCGGCTACATAGGTAACAGATTAGACCGGCGACATGGGTAACAGGTCAACTGATCGGCAAGGGAGGACTTGCCAACGAACGCTCACGCCGCCAGCGCGTCGGGATTGACCTTGCGCTTGGCGAGCCGGGTCAGGAGCGCATCGGCTCGTTTTTCTTCCTCGAGGGACAGGTGCAGCATCTTCTGCTCGTCGCGCAGATTGAGCTGACCGGCCAGCGCCGCCGCCGTTCCATAGGCGGCGATCTCGTAGTGCTCGATCCGCTGGGCAGAGGCGATCAAGCCGGCGTCGCGCAGATTGTCGCTGGTCAGCATTGCGAGCATCTTCATCGTCTCGGCGATCAGCGTCCGCATGGCCTGGTCGACATGGGCGTCGGGATCGGCGCCGTGCTTCAACAGGATGGTCTCCAGCCGCACGGCTTGTGTTTCCGTTTCGGCGCGATGATGGATCAGCGCGCGCTTCAGCTCCGGATGCGAGGCCGCGCCCGCCATGCGCAGCAGCATGCTGCACAGCTGCTGTTCGGCACTGAAAAGTTCCTGGAGCTCGGCAAGGAAAAAATCCCTGAATTTGCTGATTTCCATGCTGCCCTCCCTTTGCTTGGGGAACGGGAGGGCGCATCCGCGTCTCCCTCCCTATCAAACGAAGGCTGCGCGGCATCTGTTCCAGTTGTTGGGATCCCAAGTCCGTAGGATGGGTATGGCCAACGGGCCGCGCGAACGCGCGCCCGATGACAGGCTCCGCGAAACCCATCATCTAACGATCGAGGGGAAGGAGGTGACGGGTCTCGCTTCGCTCTACCTATCCTACGAGGAACGTGGTCCTACGAGGAACGCCGCCGCTCCTATCGCCCCGCGCCTTCGCGCCGCATGCCGCCGGCGCTTTCCTCGCGCTTGACTTCGGGGAACAGCCACATCGCGAAGATCATGAAGGCGCCGAGAAAGACGACCACATACTGGATGCGGTCATGGCCGAGTGCATGCTGCCAGTAAACGGCGATCGCCGTCACCAGGACCACGAGCGCCGACAGCGCGAGCTTGATCTTCACAGGCATGGCTCAATCTCCCCGACGGCTCACGACATGTTGGCCCAATTGAAACCGCCGACCTTCGCCAGCGCGGCGAGCGCGATTGCCTGCACGCCGGCAAGCATGATCAGCCCGGCGCGGCCATCGCGAAAGCGCGCCGGCAACGCCTCGAACAGGCCGGGCGCGAACAGCACCACCAGCCCGGCAACGACGATCAGCGTGCTCCACTTAAGCTCGCTGTAGCCGTAGAAGCCGGTCGCCGCCGCGAGCAGGATCAAGAGCGCCGCATTGCCGGCGACCAGCAACGCGGCGAGCTTCGATCTTGCCGCATCGGGGCGCGCGCGCAGCGGAAACATGCCGGCCAGGATCAGGAAGGCGAGCGCGCAACCGGTCGCGAATGCGGCGAAGTAGAGCGACGAGACCCAGTGCGGTTCGATGGCGTCCATGGCCTTGCCTTGCGGAAGCGCCGGACCTATTCGGCCGGCGTGGCGTATCCCGTCGGCGCCATGCCGGGCTTCGGCGTGCGCGAGGTCTTGCGCATGTCGGTCTTCACGAAGCGGGTGTCATAGCCGTTGAAGACGTGGCCGAGCAGCCCGCGGTTCAGGTCCGAGGTGCCGAACAGCCAGTCCATGACCGGGAACGTCAGGTTCATGTTGCGCTCCATCATGATCGACTGGTTGTGATGGGCGGTATGATGGCGCCGGATCGTGTTGACGAACGGCACGTTGCGGACGAACCAGTTCTCGTCGACATGGCAGCAGAAGTGCATGAACTCGTAGATCAGGTACATCGACGTCGTCGTCGAGATCAGAAGCCAGCCGACATTGGGCGAGACCAGGAAGCCAAGCACCAGCGCCGGCGGGATCGACATCATCGTGAACGTCACGAGCGCGTACGGAGGAAAGAACGTCACGCGCCAGTCGTGGTGATCGGCAAAGCGCATCTCCTGCTCGGTGAAGAACTGGTGATGCATCAATGTGTGCCGGTTGTAGATCGCCCGGAATGCCTTCACCTGCGAGGGCCGGTGCATGACGTAGCGGTGGATCCACCATTCGAAGAAATTGGCGAACAGGAACGTCACCGGAACGATCAGCAACTCCCACCAGCGCAAATCCCTGACGTTGGCGAAATAGACCGACAGCGCAGTGAAGCCGATCACGTAGATGACGACGACATGCACCCAGCCATTGTACCAGCCGGCGACGCGATAACGGTAGTTTGCCCGGTAATTGCGCTGCCGCTCCGTCATCGGACTTGAGGACAATTCCATCGCTCGTCTCCGTCGCTGTTCTTCCAGGGCAAATCCGCAGGTTGCGATCCTGATATATCACCAATCTATTAGACCGGCAACGGCCGGTTTTGAGACATTTCGCCACCGAAAAACCGCTTGATGCAATCTCGCTGATATATTTATGGTATGGCAACGGCGCGCGGCAGACGCGCCCAATCAGGGGAGGCATTGCCATGAAGCTGACGCGCCGCGACTTTTCCAAGATTACCGGTATGGGCATCGTGGCCGCGGCCGCACCCGGCCTGTTTGCGCCGGCGCTGGCGCAGGCCAAGCCGCTGCGCATCGGCATCATCGCACCGCGATCGGGCGCTGCCGGCACCGCCGGCGAGTGCGGCATCCGCGCGGTGCAATGGGCGGCGGAACGGATGAACAAGGACGGCGGCATCGCCGGCCGCAAGTTCGAGTTGGTGATTGAGGAAGAGACCAACCCCAAGGACACGATCGAGCGGCTTCGGCGATTGATCCTGCAGGAGAAGGTCGACGCCGTTCACGGCCTGATCTCGACCGGCGTCAGCCTGGGTGTCGCGCCCGTCGCCGAGGAAGAGCAGGCGCTTGTCGTGATGTGGGACGGCACCACGCAGGATGGCGTCAAGGAGATGTTGCCCAACCCCAAATACGTCTTCCGCTCCACCGACAATGAATGCGAAGCGGTGATGGGCTCGCTGCTGGCGGTCAAGCACTTCAAGGGCAAGTTCAAGCGGGTGGCCGGCATCAACCCGGACTATTCCTATGGCCGCAACAATTGGGAAGCGTTCCGGCAGATCCTGGCGCGCTACGGCATCGAGGCCGAGTTCGTCGCCGAGCAATGGCCGAAGGTCGGCACCATGGACCTGACCTCGCATATCGCCGCGCTGAAGGCGGCCAAGCCCGATCTGATTTTCTCCTCGATGCTGTTCGCCGACCTGCCTGTCTTCATGAAGCAGGGCCATGCCGCGGGCCTGTTCGAGGGCGTCAAGCTGGTGCTGCCGGCGGCCGGCTGGCAGATCAACCAGCTCAAGAAGGAGTTCATGCCGGAAGGCATCATCTTCGGACACAACACGCTGTATTTCGATCACCCGCAGGCCTCGGCGCTGCAGAAGGCCTTCGTGCAGGACTACATGGACCGCTACAAAGAAGCGCCGCACTGGGAGGCGGACCGCGCCTATTTCGCAATGGCCACCTACAAGGCCGGCGTCGAGGCTGCGCAGAAGGCGGCCGGCAAATGGCCGACCCAGGAACAGGTGGCCGAGGCAATGCCGGGCCTCGAGGTGGAAAGCCTCGGCGGCAAGGGCCGCTTCCGCAAGGACAAGATTGCCGAGCAGGTGTTCTATCAGGGGCCTTCCACCAACACGAACAAGTACGATTTCCCGACGCTGGCTTCGATCGATACCTTCGATGCCGCGCAACTGCAGAAGCCGCCAGGCGCGGATTTCTGGGAGTGGATCAAGACCGCGAAAATGCCGGTCTGAGGCATGACCGAACTGGTGGACGTCATTCTCGGCGGGACGTTCCACGCCGCTGTGCTGTTCCTGGTCGCCGCGGGGCTGCAGCTCGTGTTCGGCGTGCAGAAGCTCGTCAACCTTGCCTGCGGCTCGTTCTATGCGCTGGGCGCCTATTTCGGGATTACGGCGGTCGGCCTTGCCATCAAGCTCGGCATGCCGCCGCTGTTGTTCTTTCCGGTGCTGGTGCTGGCGGGACTTGCAATCGGTCTCGTCGGGCTGCCGATCGAGCGCGTGCTGCGCACGATCTACCGGCGCGACGAGAGCTATCAGCTGCTCATCACCTTCGGCTTCCTCCTGATGTTCCAGGACGCGTTCCGCTATCTCTGGGGCGCTACCCCGCGTACCATGGACAACGTCTATCTCGTCTATGGCACGGCGGACGTGCTGGGCGTGCGCGTGCCGACCTATAATCTGCTCGTTATCGCCGCCAGCGTCGCGATTGCCGCCGGGCTTGGATACTTCCTCGAGCGGACCAGGACCGGGCGGATCGTGCGGGCCACCGCCGAAAACCGCGACATGGCCGAGGGGCTCGGAGTCAACGCCTCGAAGATCTTCGCGCTGGTGTTCACCGTCGGCTGCATGCTGGGCACCGTCGGCGGCGCGCTGGTGGTGCCGTCAGGCGCCGCATCGCTGGACATGGCCGTCGAACTCGTCGTGGAATCCTTCGCGGTGGTCGTGATCGGGGGGCTCGGCAGCATGCGCGGCGCGATCGTCGGCGCGCTGATCGTCGGCCTGATGCGCGCGGCATCGATATTGTTGATGCCGGAACTGGAGATGCTGTCGGTCTATCTGGTCGTGGTCATCGTGCTTATCGTTCGCCCGGTGGGCCTGTTTGGAAAGGCCACCGCGTGAGCATGCCCTCGGTCGATATCGCATCGCCGGCGGTCTCGCGCGCGATGCCGCGCATCAGCGGGCTGTGGGTGCTGCTCGGGCTGCTTGTCGTCATGGCGGTGCTGCCGGCGTTCGCCTCACCCTATGTGCTGCTGCTGATGCTCCCATTCATGGGTTACGGCATTGCGCTTTTGGGCTTCAACCTGCTGTTCGGCACCACCGGGCTCCTGTCGTTCGGGCACGCGATGTTTCTCGGCATCGGCGCTTATACGGCAGCCGCGCTGACGTCCAAATTCGGTGTGAAGAGCTTTGAGCTTCTGCTGCTGGCGGCGGCGCTCGGTTCCGGGCTGATCTCGCTGGTCGTCGGCATGCTCTGTGTGCGCTACACCCGGATCTTCTTCGGCATGCTGACGCTGGCGTTCGGCATGCTGTTTCACTCCTTCCTGTTCAAGTTCTACGCCGTCACCGGCGGCGATCAGGGCATGCGGGTGCTGCGCCCGTTGCTGCTCGGCATGGAGTGGCGCGGCGGCAAGACCGCGTTTCTGACCGGGCCGTTCTACTATTATGCGCTGGTGCTGTTCGCGCTGCTGGGCCTTGCGATGTGGCGCATCACGGCCTCGCCGTTCGGCCTGCATCTGAAGGCGATCCGCGAGAATGCCGGCAAAGCCGCCTATGTCGGGGTGCAGATCTTCCGCATGCGGCTCGCGGCCTTCGTGATCTCGGCGGTCTACGGCGGCATCGGCGGCACGATCCTGGCCGTCACCACGGGACTGGCCGATCCGGAGCTGGCCTACTGGACGCATTCCGGCAATCTCGTCTTCATGGCGGTGCTGGGCGGCAGCGGCACCTTTGCCGGCCCCGCGATCGGCGCGCTGGTGTTCGTGCTGCTGCAGGATTACGTGATGTCGGTGACGCAATACTGGCGCTTCGTCATGGGCGGTGTGCTGGTGCTGCTCGTCGTCTTCCTGCCGCAAGGCCTGTCCGGCGCGGTGGGATTCCTCGCGGGCAGGCGCAGCGGAGGGCGATGAGATGCAGCCTGACCGCGCCGCCGCCAGCGCCGAGCCCCTGTTCGAGACCATCAACGTCACCAAGCGCTACGGGCCGTTTGTTGCGCTTAGCGATGTATCCTTCCGGGTGAGTGACGGCGAATTCGTCTCCATTGTCGGACCGAACGGTGCCGGCAAGACCACGCTGGTCAATGTCGTGACCGGCCTGTTGCGCCCGACGATTGGCGAGGTGCGCTTCCTCGGCCGCGACATCGCCGGCGTCGGCGCGGTGGAGCTGGCGCGGCGCGGCATGTCGCGCGCGTTCCAGCTGGTGAACATCTTTCCGGCGCTGACGGTGCGGGAGACACTTTCGGTGGCGGTGGCATCGCGGCTGCGCCGCATCGCCAATCCCTTCCGCTCGCTGCGCCGGGATCACGTTCTCCAAGCCGATGTTGAACGCGTTGCCGAGGTGCTCGGCCTGCGCGGCAAGCTCGACGCCGTCGCTTCCACGCTTTCCCAGGGCGAGAAGAAGCTGCTCGACATCGCCAGCGCCTTTGCGCTCAATCCGACCGTGATCCTGCTGGACGAGCCGACCAGCGGCGTTTCGACCGGCGACAAGCACGCCATCATGGAGGTGCTCGTGACCGCCGCCAGGGCGGCCGGCGTTCGCGCCATCGTCCAGGTCGAGCACGACATGGATCTCGTCGAGCGCTATTCGCACCGCATCGTCGCGCTGCAGGCTGGCGCCGTTCTCGCCGACATGCCGCCCGATGCGTTCTTTGCCGATCCTGCGATGATATCGGCCGTGGTCGGGTCCCGCCCGCAGACGCAGAAGAGAGCGCACTGATGCTGGATGTGTCGAACCTCAAGGTCGATATCGAGGGCAGCCGCATCCTCAATGGCATCAGCCTGACGGTGGGACCCGGCGAACTCGTCTGCCTGGTCGGCCGCAACGGCGCCGGCAAGACCACGACGTTCCGCACCATCATGGGTTATCGCCGCGCGCTGTCGGGCGGCATCAGCTTCGATGGCGCTGAGCTGACCCGGCTGCCGACCTGGCGGATCGCGCAGGCCGGCATCGGCTTTTCGCCGGAGGAGTCGGAGGTCTATGCGGATTTGACGGTCGAGGAGAACATCGAGCTCTCGACCTGGACGCGGCCGTCCGGCCGAGCGGCCGGCGTCCGTATCGAGGAAGCCTACAAGGTGTTTCCGAAGCTCAAGCAGTATCTGGCGCGCGGCGGCGCGCAATTGTCGGGCGGCGAGCGCAAGATGGTGTCGATCGCCCGCGCGCTGACGCTCGACCCGAAATTGCTGCTGCTGGACGAGCCGTTCGAGGGACTATCGCCGGCGATCATTCCCCTGATTGCGGAGGGGGTCGCCTCGATCCGCGCCATGGGCAAGGGCGTGCTAATGGCTGAATCGAACGTCCACCACATTCCTGAATACGCCGATCGCATCTATGTTCTGGAGCGCGGCGAGGTGATGTTTTCGGGCACGCTGGCGCAGGCCCATCGGGATCGCAACGTCATGCGGGTGATCGCGGGCCAGATCGAGACCGCCTCGTGAGACAGGAGGAGCGCATGAAACGCTATGTCGGAGACCGCACCATCGACGGCGTCAAGGTGACCGTCGACGGCGCCCCGCTCGATCCCGCCTTGAGTGTGGCGGAGTACACGAAGAACGGCTTTGAATGGAGCTACGAGGGGCCGGAACCGCGTCAGCTCGCGCTGGCGCTGCTGGTCGACCATCTCGGCGACAAGGAGGCGGCCAAGGCTGCCGTCGAGCCGTTCATGCAGGCGGTAGTCGCCAATTTCGACAATGAGTGGGAAATGACCTCCGACGACATCGCGCTTGCGCTGACCACGCTTCCCGGCAAGGCTGCCTGAATGACGCTGCAATACCGGGCCGCCGTGCTGCATGCGGCGCAAACGCCGCTGTCGATCGAGACCGTCACCGCCGCTTCCCTGCAGCCGACGGACGTGCTGGTGCGCATCCGCGCCGCCGGCCTCTGCCACACCGATCTTGAGGTCATCGACGGCTCGCTGCGCTACCCCTTGCCGATCGTGCTCGGCCACGAGGCGGCAGGCGTCGTCGAACAGGCCGGGGCGGCGGCGCGCGGCGTCAAGGCGGGCGATCATGTCGTGCTGTCCTGGAATCCGCATTGCGGCCATTGCTTCTACTGCGACCGCGATGCGCCGATCCTGTGCGAGCAATATCTCGGCGAAGGCCCGAAGGCGCGCGCGTTCGACGGCGGCATCCGCACTTCGCTCGCCGATGGACGGCAGCTGCAGCAGCTGATGTTTTTGGGCTCGTTCGGCGAGTACTGCATCGTCTCCGACCAGCAGGCGGTTGTTGTTCCGAAGGAGATCCCGTTCGACCGCGCCTGCCTGATCGGCTGCGGCGTCATGACCGGCGTTGGCGCGGCGCTCAATCTCGGCGCCATCGCGCATGGCGACACCGTGATGGTGATCGGCTGCGGCGCGGTTGGCCTCGCTGCCGTGCAGGGCGCGCGGCTGGCGGGCGCAGGCCGCATCATCGCGGTCGATCTCGACCCGGCGAAGCTTGCCCTCGCGGCAAGGATGGGCGCCACGGACGGCGTCGACGCCTCGAAGGAGGATGCCGTCGCGTTCGGCAAGCGCGCAACCTCCGGCCGCGGCATCGATGTCGTGATCGAGGCTGCCGGCAGCGCGACCGCATTCCGCAATACCACCGAGGCGGTGCGTCCGGGCGGCCAGATCATCTGGCTCGGCAAGGTCGACGTCGACAAGGACGTGTCGTTCCGATGGGGCTCGCTGATGCAGGAGAAGCGGATCCGCCGCGTCAGCTATGGCAACGCGCGCCCGCGCCGCGATTTCCCGCTGTTGGCGCGGGCCTATCTCGACGGCGCCTTGAAGCTCGACGAAATGATCTCCCGCCGCATCGCGCTTGCGGAGATCAACGAGGGCTTTGCGGCCTTGCGGCGCGGCGAGAGCATCCGCAGCGTGATTATGTTCGATTAACGAGTAGGATGGGCTCTACCCATCCTACAACATCGACGAGATCAGGTATCGAGCGTCTTGCGCGCAAAGTCCTCGATATAGTCGATCAGTCTGTCGGAGGCGATGGCGGCGGCCTTTGCCTTCTTCTGCGACACGGCTTCGGCGACGGCCGCGTGCAGCTTGGCGGCCAGCGGCAGGTCGGCCACCTCCTGATAGTGCTGGTACCAGAACCGCCGCGACAGCGCGTTCATCAGCCCCATCGAGCGCCGGGCGAATTCGTTGCGGGCCGCAGTGGCGATCAGCACGTTGAAGCGCTGGTCGAGCCGCATGAAGGCGATATCGTCGGATTTGGTGGCAGCCTCCAGCATGGCCTTTGCCACCTCGGCGAATTCGGCGCGCTCCTCTGGCGTGGCGCGCTCCGCCGCGAGCGAGGCCATCAGCCGCTCCAGCTCGCGGCGCACCTCGAGCAGCCGCAGTTGCAGCCGCAGATTGATCTCGGAGACCATGATGCCGCGCCTTGGCATGATCACGACGAGGCCGTCGCGCGCCAGCCGCTGCAGTGCCTCGCGGATCGGCGTGCGGCCGATCTTCAGGCGCTGCGCCAGTGCCTGCTCCGAAAGGATCGTTCCCGGCGACAATTGCAGGGTGACGATCATCTCCTCAAGCTCGTGATAGGCCCGGTCGGTGAGGGTGCCGTCCTCGGCCTCGCCATTGCCGCCCCGCCGCTTCGTCGGTGTTTTCGCTTTCAAGACGCCTCTCATTCCGTCGGCAGGCGGCTTTCGCATGCCGCCCAACCCAAGCATATATCGATCATATATCAAGGGCCAAGACGGGGCCAAAGGCGGTCTCAATCGCAGGATGGGCAGAGCCAAGCGAAACCCATCATTCGGCAGGCGAGGGGAGAGGTGATGAGTTTCGCGGAGCCTGTCATCGGGCCGCGCTACGCGGACCCGGTGGCTCTACCCATCCTACGGGAGGAATACGGGACGACAGTAGTGGTCAATCCACCACGATCTTCACGCGATCGCGCACTTTTACCTGCGCATGGGCCTCGAGCCCGTTCAAAATGCGAAAGCGCTCGGCGGGGCGGTCGACGCCGGCCATGCGGTGGGCGAGCGATTCCACGGTGTCGCCCGGCTGCACGGTGATGACCTTGATGCGCAACGGGCGGGCAGCCTGGATTTCTTCCAGGGTCAGGCGGCGGAAGGAATTGACGGTCTCGCGGGCGTTGCGCTCGCTCTCGGTCGACTTCTGCCGCGAGGCGAAGATGAAGCGGTAGACGTCGGCGCCGAAGCGCAGCACATAGACCTTGAAATACCACTGGTCGCCCTGCGCGGTGGCGGAGGCCGCCGGGAAGCCGTTGACGGTCAGCTCCTCGGTCGAGCTCTTGTCGACATTCTCCATCCAGCCGGAATTCAGGTACGCCGAAAGCGACTGATCGGCCGACACGCGCACCACGTCGAAGCGCATCGCCTGTGTGCCGCCGTCGCGCACGCCGATCACCGCCTGTGCGGTGTTGTCGAGCGTGAAGGTATCGGGCGCGGCAAAGGTGAAGCCGAGCTTCGGATGCAGGAAGCGGCGGCCGCGCACGAAGCCTTCGCTGGGGTCCTCGCCGTAGACGATGTTGTCGATCGCGGCGAGATAGGTTTCGCGGTCGCGCTCGCCGCCCTGCGGCGAAGAATACTGCCGGGCGCTCGCCCGCGCGTTCTGCACGCGTTCGGGCGTTGCCGGATGCGAGGACAGGAAATCCTGCGCACGCGGATCGAGCGAAGTCTTGCCGGCCTTCAGCGCGGCATTGCGCTCCATCGCGGTCAGGAAGCGCGAGGCGCCATAGGGATCGAACTGCGCGCGGGCGGAAATGCCGACACCGATGCCGTCGGCCTCGAATTCCTGTGCGCGCGAGAAGCTCGCCATCGTCAGCTTGGTCTTGGCGAGCGCAAGCGCGGTGAGATCGGGGTCGTTGCTCATGTCGGTGACGACGCGCGTCACCACCGCGGCTTGCCGCGCCTGATCCTCGCGGATCGCCGCGTGCTTGGCCAGCACATGCGCCATCTCGTGCGAGAGCACCGACGACAATTCGGATGTGTCGCTGGCGAGCGCAATCAGGCCGCGGGTGACATAGAGCTGGCCGGTCGGCAGCGCGAAGGCGTTGACCGCGCCGGAATTGAGGATGGTGACGCGATAGGCCTGCTCGGGCCGGTCGGAGGCGGCGACGAGGCGGTCGACCGTCTTGCTGATCAGCGCTTCCAGCTTGGGATCGTCATAGACCCCGCCATAGGAAGCCAGGATGCGTTCATGCTCGCGCTCGGACGCCGGCGTCTGCGCCACGGCGCGGCTCGGCTTGGCCGGCGCCGACAGCGTCGGACCGGGGGTCTGGAAGCGGGAGATGTCGCCGCAGGCCGACAGGGCGACCGCCGCGCAAACGAGCGCAGGCGCCGCCCAAAGGCTGCGGCCCTTTCGTCCCATTTGCCTTCTCGTCCCTGTTACCACCCGAAAAACCGCTCTTCTTGTTAATTTACAAGCAGTTCCAGCTGCCCCGGCCGGAGCAATTCAATTCGTGGACCGGTCCGCGTCTCGATGAAGCCGCGAACCCGAATCCGTCGATTCTCGAGGGACTTAGGCGCCATGCCGGCCGCCTCAAAAGACGGTAGCACGCGCCGTGAGATAGTCACAGCGAAATCCCGTGTCCAGTTCCGGCCGAAGTTCAGATAAGTCGTTGCCCCGGCCTGCCGGACCGACAGAACCCTGCCTTCCACCAGCATAAAGCGCCCATTCCCGGCCAAGATATCGCCGGTACTTTCCGCGTTTTTTGTGGCCGAGTGACCCGCCCAGATGCCCTTTTTGGTTGCGCGGCCGGCCGATTCGGCCGCGAGCAGGGCACTGGCGCAGTCCTTGTCCCGGATGTCGGCGGCGGCAAACGCCTCGCCTTGCGCAAGCAGCGTCGCCTGCACCGAATTCTCCTCACCCCCGACGAAGACGAAGGCGATCTGGCGGCCGTAACGGTCCGGCGCGTCATCCTCGCCGCGCAGGATGACGTCGCGGCCGGCGACGATCGCCGACAGCGCGGCCGTGCGCTTTGCCGATTCGAGCGAAACCGGTTCGATGCCGGCCAGCCTGATCTCGCGGCCATCGGTGAGGCGCAAGCTGCGCGCATCGATCACGGCAGCGACGCGCCCTTCGCCCTGCGCCTCGAAGGAGCAGGGTGCGGCAAGCGCGGCGCTGAGCGGGGCAAGCATCGCCAGCGCCGCGGCAAGCGCGGTCCGGATTCGACGGATGAGATGACGGCTGTATTCTGGCGGCATAGGGCTTGGCAAAACTATCCGGATTCGCGTCCAAGGGGGAGACGATGGAGGTCAGTGGCATCGCGCATATCTTTCTGACCGCCGCGAATTTCGAGCGCGCCCGCGATTTCTATCGCAAGCTGCTGCCGTTCCTGGGCATGAAGCCGATGATCGATTCCGACCAGATTTACTATTGCGTCGGCGGTCGCACGGCGGTGGCGATCCGCGCGCCCTCGCCGGAGAATGCGGGCGCTGCCTTCGACCAGAACCGCATCGGGCTGCATCACCTCTGCTTCCGCGCCCGCGAGCGGGCCGATGTCGACGAGCTGCATGCTTTCCTCACCTCGATCGGAACAAAAATCGTCCGCGCGCCGCGCGAGGATCAATGGGCGGCCGGCTATTACTCGATGCTGTTCGAGGATCCCGACGGTATCAGGCTCGAGATCAATCACGTGCCGGGCAAGGGGCTGCTGACCTGAGGCAGGAAGCTTCGCTGGTGGCTTCATCCTTCGAGACGCCGCTAATGCCGCCCCTCAGGTCTGGAACCGCGCAAGCCGTTAGACCCTCATGGCGAGGAGCGCGGCAAGCGCCGCGCGTCTCGAACCATAAGCCTGTCGAAGCCAACCATTCCGCAAAGCGGAATTGCGTCAGTGCGCAAGACGGCCTGCGCCGCTGTGTGCTTGCTGCCCACTTGGCCATGCGGCATGATCGCGGCCAACGAGAAGCCGCAGAGCCAAGCGGCACAAGAAAATCAAGGGAGGTTTTCATGAAGCGGATCGTTGCGGGCGCATTCGCCTGCGCGCTGGCGATGACGGCAACGTCGGCGCTGGCGCAGACCAAACCGCTGAAACTCGGCGGCATCCTCGACATGTCCGGCCTCTATGCCGACATCACCGGTCCCGGCAGTGAAACCGCGGCCAAGATGGCGGTAGAGGATTTTGGCGGCGAGGTGCTGGGCCGCAAGGTCGAGATCGTCGTCGCCGACCATCTCAACAAGGCCGACCTTGCCGCGAGCATCGCGCGCGACATGCTCGACAACCAGGGCGTGGAGATGATCTTCGACGTCGCAGCGTCGGCCACGGCGCTGGCCGCCGGCGAGATCGCGAAGGCGCGCAACAAGCTCATCATCTTCAACGGGCCGGCCACGATCGCGCTCACCAACGAGGCCTGCGGTCCCTATACCGTGCACTACACGTACGACACCTTCGGTCAGGCCAACGTGACCGGGCTTGCCGCGGTAAAGTCCGGACTCGACACCTGGTTCTTCCTCACCGCCGACTATGCGTTCGGGCAGGCGCTGGAAAAGGACACCACCAACGTCGTGGTGAAGAACGGCGGCAAGGTGCTGGGCAGCGTCCGCCATCCCCTCAACACGTCCGACTTCTCGTCCTTCCTGCTGCAGGCGCAGGCCTCCAAGGCCAAGGTGATCGGGCTTGCGAACGCTGGTGGCGACACCATCAATGCGATCAAGCAGGCTGCCGAGTTCGGGATCATGAAGGGCGGGCAGAAGGTGTCGCCTTTGCTTGTCTTCATCAGCGACATCGACAGCATCGGTCTCGAAACCGCGCAGAACCTGATTTTGTCGGAGGGCTTCTACTGGGACCTCAACGACGAGACGCGGGCGTTTTCCAAGCGCTTCATGGAGCGCATGAAGCGGCCGCCGACGACGGCGCAGGCCGGTGTCTATTCCTCCGTCCTGCATTACCTGAAGGCGGTGAAGGCCGCCGGCACCACCGATCCGGCCGCCGTGATCAAGGTGATGAAGGAGACGCCGATCAACGACATGTTCGCCAAGAACGGCAAGATCCGCGCGGACGGCCGCATGGTGCATGACATGTATCTGTTCGAGGTGAAGAAACCGTCGGAGTCGAAGGGGCGCTGGGATTATTACAAGCTGCTCGGCACGGTTGCCGGGGATCAGGCCTTCCAGCCGCTGGAGCTGTCTCGCTGCCCGCTGGTGAAGAAGTGATGGCGTGACGAAGTCGCGCCGTCATCCCGGGGCGATGCGAAGCATCGAACCCGGGATCTCGAGGTTCCCCGATGCGCAATTGCGCATCTGAGGTCTGGTGCTTGCGCACCATCCCGGAACGACGCAGCCAATAACAAACAACGAAAGCCACACGATCATGAGCAACGAAATCGTCCTCCAGAACCTCGACCGCGGCCTGCTCACCATCACCATGAACCGGCCGGAGCGCCGCAACGCGCTCAATCCGGACATGACGCGTGGCCTCGTCGAGGCGGCGCGGCGTGCGGCTGAGGATCACGAGGTGCGCGCGGTCCTGATCAAGGGCGCGGGCGGCACCTTCTGCGTCGGCGGCGACGTCAAGTCGATGGCGGAAGGTCGCGCGCCGCTACCGTTCGAGGCCAAGCTGGCAAACCTGCGCAAGGGCATGGAGGTCTCGCGGATCCTGCACCAGATGCCGAAGCCCGTGGTGGCACAGCTCGATGGCGCAGCTGCGGGCGCAGGGCTTTCGATCGCGCTGTCCTGCGACCTCAGGGTGGCGAGCGCGTCCTGCAAGATCACGACCGCCTTTGCCAAGGTCGGCTTCTCCGGCGATTATGGCGGCACCTATTTCCTCACCCAGCTGCTCGGCAGCGCCAAGGCGCGTGAGCTCTATCTCCTGTCACCGGTCCTGACCGCGCAGGAGGCCCTCAATCTCGGCATGGTCACCAAGGTGGTGCCGGATGCGGAGATCGGGGAAGCCGCGCGCGAGCTTGCGATGTCGCTGGCGCAGGGGCCGTCGATCGCGCTCGGCTTCATCAAGCGCAACATCAACAATGCCGAGACGATGTCGCTGGAGGCTTGTTTCGATGGCGAAGCGATCCATCACACGCGTGCCGGCGAGACCGCCGATCACAAGGAAGCGGCCAAGGCCTTCGTCGAGAAGCGCAAGCCGGCGTTCTTGGGCCAATGAACTGGCCAGAGGGAGCTGACGATGTCGGAATACATGCGCCTGCGGCAGATCTGCCTGGTCGCGCCGCACCTCGAGCCTGTGATTTCCGACATCGCAGGCATCATGGGGCTGAGCGTCTGTTATCGTGACGGTAACGTCGCGAAGTATGGGCTGGAGAACGCGCTGCTCCCCGTCGACACCATTTTGTTGGAAGTGGTGGCCCCGACGCAGTCAGGCACGGCGGCGGGCCGCTTCCTCGACAAGACTGGAAACCGCGGCGGCTACATGGCGATCTTCTGCTGCGAGGATCCGGATGCGCGCGGCGCCAAAGCCAATGCCATGGGCGTGCGCACGGCGAACGTCATCACGCATGCGCCCTATCACGGCGTGCAGCTGCACCCGCGCGACTGCCGCGCTGCCTTCATCGAGTTCAACCACACCGACGGCAGCGACGACGTGCTCGGGACCTATCCACCGGCGGGGCCGGACTGGCAAAAACATATCCGCAAGGACACCACCGTCGCGCTGACGGAAGTGGAGATGCAGAGTCCGGACCCGCAGGGGCTGGCCGAGCATTGGGGGAAGATCATCGGCATTGCCGTCTCGAACGGCGCGGCCGGCCCGGTGCTGAAGCTGCCGAATGCGACGTTCCGTTTCGTGAAGGGGCCGGCGGATTTGATGACTGGATTAACGTTCCGCGTCGCCGATGCCGCCAATGTACGTGAGGCGGCAAGGGCGAGGGGCTGCAAGGTCGACGGCGATGCGTTCGATCTTTGTGGAGTGAGATTCGGACTCGCCGCGTAATACTGTCGTTTCCGTGAAAGCAGGGCCGTGCTCCGCGTCCCGCGGAAAGGGCCCGCGGGGCGACGGACTATGCTCGGACTTGCCGCTGGCTCAACCGGTCGCGAATGACTCCAGCCGGACATTATCTCCAGCTGCCTGCGCGTTTGATTTGACCCCAACGAGCGGTCTGCACATTACCGACAAACCAGTACGGGGGTCTTCGCGTAGGTTAGCACCTTGTTTGTCACACTGCCGATCAGAAGCGTGGAAAGTCCGCTACGGCCATGCCATGACATGACAATGAGATTGCAGCCTTTGTTCTCGGCTGCTGCGATGATGGCTTGATGGGGTTGCATGTTCTCCACTTGAATCGTCTCGCAGGAAACGCCGGCCTCCTTGGCTGCATTTTCCGCGCGATCCAACACGCTCGCAAAGTCGCCTGTGACTGCAAGAAGCGGTTCCACAACGTAGATGATGAATACCTTGGCTCCAACGGATTTAGCCAACGCCAACCCATGCGTCACCCCAAGCTGCGCTAGCTCCGACCCATCTGTCGGAATGAGAATGTGCCGGTACATGCTTCACCTCCCGATCGTCTGGACGTACCGTTGCCTTCCGAAGGTAAGCTGGGCCCGCGTTTCGGATACAGTTTGAGATAAATCAATCTATCGGCCCATCATGCTGCGATCCGGAACGTCCGCAATCGGCCCCCTAGGTCTAGCGATTGCTGCTATCTTTTCGAGCCAGGCAATCAGCCTCAGGCAATTGCCCGTGGCGGGTCAGAAATGAAGGAAGGATAGCCGCCGCTGCTTGTTCAGGATGGCGGACGTCCGATGAAACGACATGAGGGTCCACAAGATGACGGGTACTTGGCAGCGCCGGGGCTTACTGCGCGCGATGTCCATCTTGGCGGTATCCGCAGTCATCGCGGCCGTGCTTTCGTCTTGGGGCAGGATCCGTGACTTTGGCTCTCTTCATGCCTCGCTGCTGACGGGATCCCAGGGTGGAGCTTACTACGTCCTCGGTTCGCAACTTGCGAAACGAGCAAGTGACGACGGACACCGGCTCCATGTTGTCGCTACCGCGGGCTCGCTTGAAAATGTCCGCCGAGTAATCGGGGGCCGCGACGGATGCGTCGATCAGTTTGCGTTCGTTCAGGACGGCACGCCGGTTCCGCCTGATTCCGGGCTCGAACTGCTCGGGCGTCTTCCTGACCCCGAGTCGCTTCTGTTGTTGGGCCGACGCAATCGCCCGCCGACCAGTTTCGCCGATTTGCGCGGTGCTGCCATTGGAATAGGCCCCGAGGGATCGGGCACGGCATACCTTACGAGCCTCCTTCTCGGTGACGCCGATCTGGCGGGACTGAACATCCGGACGTCCTATCACGAGCTGGAAGAGCAGGCGCGGCTGGTCGCCCAAGGCTCGCTGGATCTTGCCGTCTACGTCATGCGTGACGACGCAGAATTCCTGCGTTCGATCATTGCCCGCTACAACTTGGACATAATAGATCTGCCGGATCTCCCGGGGTTGGTCGGCCGCTATCCGTGGCTCAGCCTGGGGCGCGTTCCGCAAGGTCGCTACGATTTGGTCCAGCGGATACCGCCAAATGACAAGCTCGTTCCACAAGTCAATACGCTAGTCATGGCCAGCCCGTGCACCAGGCGCGCCGATCGCATCAAGCTGCTTGCGTTATTGAGCGCAGAGCTCCCGAGGTTCGTTCGCAGCAATCCGCCGGGCTCAACAAGCTCGGCAACCAGACTCTCTCTCGCGCCGGAGGCCAGACAATTCTTCCTGACGGGCGAGCCGGAATTTGCGGATCGATACTTCCCTTGGCTGGTCAACGTCATGTCGCCTGCCTATTGGGTCTATCTTGTCATGGCAGTGACCGCCCTCTTCAATGGGCTCAGGTGGCTGAGTCGTTATTGGCTCTGGCGAATCGACGATGCGCGCGAGAAGATCGAGGCTGAGGTCAGACAAATAGCTGGCGATGTCGTGAGCCATGGGCCTGCACCATATTTCTCAACCCACGAGCTGCTGGTTGATCGAAAAGCGCGCATGACTGCTCAACTTCTGCTGAACCGCCTTGCGGCATTACGAACTCGTTGTGAGCGCCGAGCAAACTCTTACGCCACTCCGATGGGCGACGAAATGTTCTATCGATTCCAGCAATCGTTGATTGATGATACGACAGCGCTTTTGAAATCGCTCCTGTCCAAGCCTTTGCCTTCGTCTTCGTAGCAGGCTGGAAAGGGACAAGGGAAAAGTTGATCCAGGCAGTCATTCCGGGACATCGCGAAGCGATGGACCCGGAATCTCGCGATTCCCCGATGCGCAATTGCGCATCTGAGGTTCGTGCTTCGCACGCCCCGGAATGACCATGAAGAGCTTACCGCCCCTTGAAGTTCGCGACGCGGCGCTCGGCTGTTGCCTTCACGCCTTCCTTGAAATCTTCCGTGGCGCGCAGCTTGGTCTGTTCCGCGAGCTCGTGGTTGGTGGCGGCGAGCACGCGGTCGGCAAGGCCGGCGCGCATGGTGGCGCGGGTGGAGATCAGGCCGAGCGGCGAGCACTCTGCGATTTCGCTGGCGAGCTTCATGGCCTCTGCGCGCACCTGGTCCTGCGGCACGCAGACATTGGCAAGGCCCATCCGGGTTGCTTCCTCGCCGGTGACGCGGCGACTCGTGTAGAAAATCAGTTCGGCGTTGTTTTTGCCAACAAGGTCGGGAAGCGTTGCCGTGAGGCCAAAGCCCGGATGGAAGCCGAGCTTGGTGAAGTTCGCGGCAAAGCGCGCCTCGGGGCAGGTGACGCGGAAATCCGCAGAGACCGCAAGCCCGAGCCCGCCGCCGATAGCCGCGCCATGCACGGCGGCCACGATTGGCTTCTTGTTGCGGAAGATGCGCACGGCCTGAACATAGAGATGGTTGATCGGCAGGTTGGCGGCGGGATCGCGCTGTGCCTGCTCCTCCTGCTCCTTGCGCTTAGGATCGGAGAAGTCGGCGCCGGCGCAGAACGCCTTGCCGGATGCGGCGAGCACCGAGGCGCGGATCTCGATGTCGTTGTCGAACTCTTCGAGCGCGTCCGCGATCTGGTTGATCAGCGCGACGTCAAAAAAGTTCAGCGGTGGCTTCCTGATTTCGATCAGGCCGACATGCTTGTGCTTCTCGACGCCGATATCGGTGTATTTGGCCATCTGTGGTCTCCAATGGAATTCAGTGTTTCGGCGCAGAAAGAATCACCTCTCCCATGGGAGAGGTGGAAGGTGCGCGCGTTGCGCTGCCGATCTCATCAACGCAAACCAAGTCCGCGGGCGATGATGCCGCGCAGCACCTCAGTTGTGCCGCCCTGAATGGTGAGTTTTGGCGCGGTCTTGATCGCGAACGACAGTTGCCGCTCCAGCGTCTCGCGATTGCTCGCGGTCTCCTCAACGAAAGCGGCGAGATCGCGCACGCGGTGCGGCAGCTGCTGCTCCCAGATGGTGCCGATGTCCTTGACGATCGAGGCTTCCACGACCGGCTCCTTGCCGGCCTGCAGCATGCCTGCGACCGACACCGACATGCGGCGCATGGTGTGCACCTGCGCCACCAGGCGGCCGATGCCTTCGGCGGAACGGGTGTCCGGATTCTTGCCGACGGCGCGGACGAGCTCGGTCAGCACGTAGTAGGTTTCGAGGAAGCGTTCGGGGCCGCTTCGCTCATAGGCGAGCTCGGAGGTCGCCTGCTTCCAGGCGCCGTCGATCTCGCCGAGCACGTGATCATCAGGCACGAAATAGTCGGTGAACACGACTTCGTTGAATTCAAATTGCCCGGTGATCTGGCCGATCGGGTTCACCCTGATGCCCGGCTGTTTCATCTTGACCAGGAACTGGGTCAGGCCGTGGCGGCGGTTCTCCTTGGTTGGCGGCGAGGTGCGGAAGATCGCGATCATGTAGTCGGCGATATGCGCCGACGAGGTCCAGATCTTGGTGCCGTTGATGAGATAGCCGCCGTCGGTCTTGGTGGCGCGCGTCTTTGCCGCGAACAAATCGGAGCCGGAATTCGGCTCGCTCATGCCGATGGCAAAGCACAATTCGCCTTTGCAGATGCGCGGCAGGATGTCCATCTTGATATGCTCGGGCGCATATTTCAGCAGGACCGGCCCGCTCTGGCGGTCGGCAACGAAGAAGCGCCGCGTTGGCGCGTTGGCGACCCGCATCTCTTCGGTGACGACATAGCGCTCGAGGAAGGAGCGTTCCTGGCCGCCATATTTCTTCGGCCAGGTCATGCCGATCCAGCCGCGCTCGCCGACGCGGCGGGAGAATTCCGGCACGTCGGTGTCCTCGCGGTTGGGCTTGCTCGTGTCGAAAGTGCCGCGCGCATTCTCCTCGGCGAGAAAGGCGCGCACTTCCTTGCGCAATTGTTCGCATTCGGGCGGCAGGCGGATCGGATCGAAACGGAGGGCTGCGGTCATCGTGTGTCTCGTTCGTATCAGCGTGAGGCCACCAGCGGCCACAATTCATCGGCGCCGCGATCGGCAACCAGTCTGCCGAGCTCGACGGCCCAGTAGCTTTCCGAACCGAAATCGTCGCGCCAGGCAAGCGCCCGCAGCGAGAAGCGGTGCAGGATGTGCTCGATGGTGAAGCCGATCGCGCCATGCACCTGATGGGCAATGGCGCCGCCCTTTTCGGCCGCCTCCGAGCAGCGGATTTTTGCCGCGGCCGCTTCGAGGAAGACGGCATCGTCAAAGCCCTTGGCATTCGCAATGGTGTCGGCCGCGGAGGTCGCCGCCGCCAGCGCCGCGGCGGATTCGCCGGCGAGCTTGGCGAGATTGTGCTGCACCGCTTGGAATTTGGAAATCTTCTTCTCGAAGGCGACGCGCTCGTTGGAATAGCGCACGCTGATATCCAGCATCGCTTCCAGCGCGCCCGCGATCTGCAAGCTACGCACCACGCCGCCCATCAGCATCAGCTGCGTCTGGTCGAAACCCTTTGGCGCCGGCTTGATCGCAACTGTCTCGGTCTTGTCGAGCACGACGGTGTCGCTGTGGTCGCCACCAAGGCCGATGCCGGATTCGATCCGGCATTTCGCGGCATCGACCAGCGCGATCGAATTGCCTGCCAGCACGGCGAAATGTTTGGCGGCCTTCGCAAAGGGCACGCCGCGGGCGCGGCCGGAGAGGGTGCCGTCCGCATTGAGGGTGATGCGATCCTTTGGCGTCGCGGGAAGCACCGTCATCTCGCCCTCGGGCGAGGAAATTTTCGCCTGTGACAGCAGCCAGCCGGCGAGCATGGTTTCGGCCAGGGGGACTGCAATGGCGTGGCGGCCGGCGGCGTTGAGCACGGCAAAACCGTCGGCGAGGCTCGCGCCCGAGCCGCCGCAGTCCTCGGGGACCCAGGCGAGCGGCAGACCTGCCTCGCTCAGCGCCTGCCATAACGGCGCTTTCCATTCGCCCTTCTTGTCGTGATTGATGGTCTGGGCGTCGGCGAGATCGGCGAAAATCTTTTCCGCAGTCTCGACGACGATGTTCTCACTCTCCGCCACGTGCGCTCCCCGATCCTGATTGGCTACGCGGCCAGCGGTTTCGCCGGGCCGGGTGCGATCTTTTCTTGCGCTTTATGATGAGGAAAAGCCATAGGCCTGACAAGCGCCGGGAGCAGGGCCGCTTGCAGGAGCGGAATACGCCGCGCATGGCAGCCCTTATTCCATCGAGCGGAGTATCTGTTGGCCCTGACTTCGCCGCGCGATATGGTATGCCAGCGGCAGAAACGAAGTTTAGAACAACAAGAGGAAACGGATGTCCAAGGATGGTCTCTACGCGATCGTGACGGGGTCGGCTTCGGGACTGGGAGCCGCGACCGCGGCCATCCTGGCCAAGGGCGGTGGCAAGATCGTCGTCAACTATTCCAACAGCAAGAAGGAAGCCGAGGAGACCGCGGACCTCTGCCGCAAGGCCGGCGCCGAGGTGCTGGTGGTGCAGGGCGACGTCTCGCGCGACGAGGACTGCAAGAGGATCGCGGCTGCCGCCAGCGGCTGGGGCAAGCTCGACATTCTCGTCAACAACGCCGGCACCACCAAGCATGTGCCGCATCACGATCTCGACGGGCTATCGGCAGAGGATTTTCAGCGCATCTATGCCGTCAACACCATCGGGCCGTTCCAGATGATCCGTGCCGCGCGTTCGCTGCTGGAAGCCGGCGCGAAGGCGAGCGGCCGTGCGTCGGCGGTGGTGAACGTCTCCTCCGTGGCGGGCATTTCCGGCGGCGGCTCGTCGGTGGCCTATGCCGCCAGCAAGGGTGCGCTCAACACGATGACTCAATCCTTGGCGCGCGCGCTGGCGCCGCTGATCCGCGTCAACACGGTGTGCCCCGGCTATATCGATACGCCCTGGTTCACCAAGGGCCGCGGGGAAGCCGGCGCCAAGCAGGTGCGCGACAGCGTGATCGCGCGGGTGCCGCTGAAGTCGGCGTCAACGGCTGAGGACATCGCGCAGCTGGTGTGCTTCCTCGCGCTGCCGCAGTCCGGCCAGATGACCGGCGAGTTCGTCCGCATGGACGCGGGAATGCATCTGATTCAGTGACGTTCAGTCATTCCGGGATGGTGCGTTAGCACCAGACCCGGAATCTCGAGATCCCCCGATGCGCAATTGCGCATCTGAGGTTCGATGCTTTCGCATCGCCCCGCGATGACTGCTACGCCGTCATTTATTCCAGTCCGGTATCGCGCCCCGTGCGACCAGCCGGTTCCAGATGAACAGCACCACCAGCGCGCCGATGGTGGCGGTGATGAAACCGGCGCCCTGCTCGGGACCGTAGTGGCCGATGGCCTGGCCGATCCAGGTCGCCAGGAATGCGCCGGCAATGCCGAGCAGCGTGGTCAGGATGAAGCCGCTCGGATTATTCGGTCCCGGCGACAGGAGGCGCGCGATGATCCCGGCGACGAAGCCGACGACGATAATCCAGATGATTCCGCTCATGGTGTGACCCCTTTCGCAGGTCCGGCCTCAGATACGGCGCGACAATTCGTTCTCGTCGGGCAGCCGTCCTTCGGGTGTCAGGTGATCGACCACGCCGGGCAGGTACTTGCTCAGTCCCTGCAGCAGCTCGTCGCGCGACATGCCGCTCTGTGAAGCGATGGAATCGATCTTGTCGGCGCCGAGGGCGTTCGCGAGATCGCCGGGGGCAATCGGCTTGTTCTCGCCCTTGCCAACCCACGAATTGGCGGCCTCTCCCTGGCCGCCCTCCTGCAATTGCTTCAAGAGGTCGCCGAGCCCCCCGGACAGGATGCTGCCGGCGGCGCCCCCCGCCAGCAGGCCGCCGAGCCCGCCCTTCAGCAGGTCGCTCAAACCGCCACTGCCGGCGGGCTGGTCGGCACTCACGGTTTTGGGCGAGGGCGCCGGGGTCGGCGCAGGCGAAGGTTGTGTGCCGGGCTGGCTGCCGCCAAAATGCTTTACCGCTTTCCAGGCGAGCAGCGCCAGGATCGCCATGGTCATCGGCGACATGCCGCCGCCGGAGTCAGTGCTCGGTTTGGAGGGGCCGCGCGGGCCTTGCTGCATGCCGTTCAGTACGTCGAGTAAACCCATGGTGGTCTCCCGCAATTACTGCCCCGCGGGCGAAAGATAACGGCGCCCCATGACGGTTACAAGGCAGGGCGGGTAGGGCGCCGATAGGCAGCAGGTCCCTCGTCTGCTATCGAACCGGCTGCAGGGAGGCGGCTGGATGAATTCGGAACGGCCGATCGGTATCGCGGGGGCGGGCAGCGTCGGCTGTTTCGTCGGCGGCATGCTGGCGGCCGGCGGCCGCCGGGTAGCGTTGCTGGCGCGGCCGCGGGTGATCGGCGAGATCGAGGCGCACCGCCTGCACCTGACGAGCTTTGACGGGTTTGACCGGCTGCTTTCGGCCAACCAGTTCACCTTGTCCGGAAATCCCGAGGTTCTTGCCGATGCCGCCATCGTGCTGGTGACGGTGAAGAGCGCCGATACCGCGGCGATGGCGGGCATCATTGCCGACCACGCGCCTGCCGATGCCGTGATCGTCTCCCTGCAAAACGGCGTCAGCAATGCGGCGCTGCTTCGGGAAAAGCTGCCCGGCCATCGCGTGCTCGGCGGCATGGTGCCGTACAATGTGATTGCGCTCGGCGAAGGCCGGTTCCACCGCGCCACCTCCGGCGACATCGTGATCGAGCGGGATGCGGCGGGGACGGCGGAAAAGCTCTCGGTATCCGGATTGAAGATGCGCGCCACCGATGACATCGCCGGCGTGCAATGGGGCAAGCTGCTCTTCAACCTGAACAACGCGCTCAATGCGCTCGCCAATCTGCCGCTGCGCCAGCAACTCGCGCAAAGGTCCTGGCGCATTCTGTATGCCGACCAGGTGGCGGAAGCGCTGGCGGCAATAAGAGCCGAAGGCATTCGCCCGGTTTCAACGGCGCCGCTGCCGGTCAGCTGGATGCCGCCGTTGCTGCGGTTGCCCGATGCATTGTTCGAAGTGGTGCTCGGGCGGACCATGAAGATCGATCCGCAGGCGCGCTCCTCGATGTGGGAGGACCTGCAGCGCGGCCGCCGCACCGAGATCGATTATCTGCAAGGCGTCATCACGGACATTGCCGAGCGGCGCGGGCTTGCTGCGCCACTGTCTCGCCGCATCGTCGAATTGATCCGCAAGGCCGAGGCCGATGGCAGGGGCTCGCCGGGACTGATCCCGGAACAGATCCGCGGCTAGGCCTGCGCCTTGCAATCGCGCTGAAGTCGCGCGAATCTGCGGCTCCGGCGGAGGCTCGACATGACAAGAATCTGGATAGGGCTCGCGGCCGCGATTGCCGGCGCTCTCGCAGCACCCGCACATGCCGTGCCGCCGACGGCCACTCCATCGCCCGGCTACGACGCGCGGCTACAGGAGAGCCGGCGGGGCTCGGCGACCATGACCCTCACGCCGGCGCCGCGTCCGCCGAAGGCGAAGCCGAAGAAGCATCCGCAACATTAGCGGCGCGAGTAGCCTTGCCGGGATTCCTGATGATGGTGATCACGGCCTGATGCCGCCACTCGCGTCATTCCGGGCTGGCGCGATGCCCGGGAATGACAGCCGGGTCAGCTCTTCTTGCCCTTGTCCTTGTGAGGCGTGGGGCTGAACAGTTTCTTGAGATCGTTGATCCCTGCGGAGAGCCGCGGCCAGTCGCAGGAGAAGGTGCCTTTCGGGCAACCGCCCAGGGAGCGCGTCCGCGGCGGCGGGGGTTGTCTTGCCGGGCTTGCCACCGGCACCGGCACCTTCACGTCGCTCCGCAGCGCGACCTGTTGCAACTGCTGACGCTGCTGCTCCTCCCGCTGTTTCGCTGCGAGCGCGGCGGAGGCGACGCTGCTGCGGCGCTCGCGCTCGAGATAGGCGATGTACTCCTCGTCGATCTTCTTCTGCTCTTCCGGCGTCGGATTGGGGCCCGCAATGTCGAAATTGCGGTTCTGCATGAAGTCGTAATAGGTGTAGCCGCCGCCCGGCTTGCGGCGGCCGGCGAACTTGGCGTTGCACTCGGAGAGCTTCTTGGTCTTCTCTTCCTTGGTCGACGTCTTTTCGGCCGCCGCCGCGCATTCCTCGAAGTCGGCCGGTGCGCCGCGCCACCACTGCGCGTGTGCGCTCTCCGGCGCCAGCACCAGCAGGCCCCCGATCGCGGCCACGGAAAGCAACGCGCTTGACGCGGTTCCCAAGCGTAGAGTCCTCACACCACAACTTCCGAGAGATTGTCGCCCATTCCCGGACGGCTTGTCACCCCAGAACGGGGCATTTTTCCGGCAAACCCCAGATTTGCCTGGATCGCGCCAACGGGGATTGAATTTGCTCCGTTTTTTGGCGTGCCGCCGGCGGCAACTTGCCACGATCGGGGTCTTCCCCGGTTGCCTTCGGCCGCGCTGGGACGATACGATTCGCCCAAAAGAAAAACAGGGAGGGCGACCATGATTTGGCGGAGCGGCGCTATCGCGAGGCTTGGGACGTGGCTTGGGACGTGGCTTGTGGCAGGGCTGCTGTCGCTTACAGGCATTGGCGAGGTTTCGGCGCAGGTGATCACACGGCAGGTCACGTTGGTCGTGCCCTATTCCGCCGGCGGCGGCACCGACACGGTGGCGCGCCTGATCGGCAACCAGATGTCACGCGCGCTGGGCCAACCCGTGGTGATCGAGAACGTGGTCGGCGCCGG
>Ga0187815_10000117_pt1 | contig 38157 bp, 36 predicted proteins | sample NC_S_5_FD_132962 | JGI IMG/M metagenome (GOLD analysis project Ga0187815, IMG submission 132962) | Wetland sediment microbial communities from Neuse River Estuary, North Carolina, USA - ASW-S_5 | ecosystem: Environmental > Aquatic > Freshwater > Wetlands > Sediment | place: USA: North Carolina... | reverse complement strand
TTATTCCGCACGTCACCAATGCCATTAAGGACTTCATTCGGGACGGCAACGATGAATTCGACTTCGTTTTGTGCGAGATCGGCGGCACCGTCGGCGATATCGAGGGCTTGCCTTATTTCGAAGCGATCCGTCAGCTTGGCAATGATCTGCCGCGCGGCCACACGGTCTACATTCATTTGACCCTGATGCCGTTCATACCGAGCGCAGGCGAACTGAAGACCAAACCAACTCAACATTCGGTTCGCGAATTGCGGGCGATCGGCATTCAGCCGGACATCTTATTGTGCCGCACTGATCGCGAAATTCCCTTGAGCGAACGACGCAAGCTGGCGCTGTTCTGCAATGTTCGCGAAAGCGCGGTGATCGAGGCCCGCGATGTCGACAACATTTACGCGGTGCCGGAGGCCTATCACGCCGCCGGCCTCGACAGTGAGGTGCTGGCGGCATTCGGTATCGAGAACCCGCCGTCACCCGATTTGGCGACCTGGCATCTCATCAACGAGCGCATCCGCAACCCCGAAGGCGATGTCACGATCGCGGTGGTCGGCAAATATACGGGAATGAAGGATGCCTATAAATCGCTGATCGAGGCGCTCTCGCACGGCGGGGTGGCCAACAAGGTCAAGGTCAATCTCGATTGGATCGAAAGCGAGGTGTTCGAGAACGAGGATCCGGTGCCGTTTCTTGAACATGTTGACGGCATTTTGGTGCCGGGCGGATTTGGTCAGCGCGGTGCCGAGGGAAAAATTCGCGCCGCACAGTTCGCGCGTGAGCGCCGCGTGCCGTATTTTGGAATTTGCTTCGGTATGCAGATGGCCGTGATCGAGGCGGCGCGGAATCTTTGCGGCATCGAAGCCGCCAACTCCACGGAATTTGTCGCTACGGCCGAGCCGGTCGTCGGCCTCATGACCGAATGGATGAAGGGAAATGAGCTGCAAAAGCGCGGTCTGACTAGTGATATGGGAGGCACCATGCGGCTTGGCGCCTACCCGGCGGTGCTGCAGCGCGGCTCGCGGGTCTCACAAATCTATCATGCTACTGAGATTTCCGAACGCCATCGCCACCGTTACGAGGTCAACACCGCGTACAAGGACCGTTTGGCCCAGCATGGGATGCGCTTTTCAGGCATGTCCCCGGACGGCCTTCTGCCGGAAATAATCGAATATGATGATCATCCCTGGTTCGTTGGCGTGCAATTTCATCCCGAACTGAAATCGCGACCCTTTGCGCCGCACCCGCTATTTGCGTCCTTTATCAGCGCGGCGGTTGAGCAGAGCCGGCTGGTGTAATTTTCAAGCGCGGTCCCCAACCTGCCGTCAGGATGGGCGGCTCGGATCATCGAAATCGACGGCTTACATCTCATTCTCGGGAGGCAACTCATGATCTATGAAATGCGTATTTACCGCTGCGTACCCGGCAGACTTCCAGCTTTGCTGCAGCGCTTCGAGAAGGTCACGCTCAGCCTCTGGAAGAAACATGGCATCCGGCAGGCCGGTTTCTGGACCACGCTGGTCGGCGATTCCAATCACGAATTGACTTATCTGCTGGCCTGGGAGTCGCTTGCCGAGCGCGAGAAGAAGTGGACCGAGTTTATGAGCGATCCACAATGGATTTCCGCGCGTGCCGAAAGCGAACGTGACGGTCCGATCATTCAGAATGCGCGCAATCAGATCCTTCAGCCGACCGCGTTTTCCGCGGTAACATGACTTGGAGCGCTGCCGCCACACCCAGGATCCGCGCCAGCAAGGCTGTGATGAGCGCAAAACCAAATTCGGTCGTTACCGTTGGCGAGGTCAAGTTCGGCAACGCCCTGCCGCTTGCCGTGATCGCCGGCCCCTGCGCCTTGGAAAGCCGCGAGCATGCTTTCGAAATGGCCGCCGCGCTCAAGGTGATCACCGGCAAGCTCGGGCTCGGTCTTGTCTATAAGACCTCGTTCGACAAGGCGAACCGCACCAGTGCATCGAGCGCGCGGGGGCTCGGTCTCGACAAGGCGCTCGCGATTTTCGCCGATTTGCGCGAGCGGCTTGGCATTCCACTTCTCACGGATGTGCACGAGCCAAGCCAATGCGCGGTCGTCGCGGAGGTGGTCGATGTTTTGCAGATACCGGCATTTCTCTGCCGCCAGACCGACTTGCTCATTGCCGCGGCAAAAACCGGACGCGCCATAAATGTCAAAAAAGGCCAGTTCCTCGCCCCGTGGGACATGGCCAATGTCATCGCCAAGATTACCGGCGCGGGCAATCCCAATGTACTCGTGACTGAACGCGGCGTGTCCTTTGGCTACAACACACTCGTTTCGGACATGAGGGCGCTGCCGATCCTGGCTAAGATCGGCGCGCCAGTGATCTTCGATGCCACTCATTCGGTGCAGCAGCCCGGCGGGCAGGGCACTTCATCCGGCGGCGAGCGTGCTTTTGTTCCGGTACTGGCGCGCGCAGCAACCGCTGTAGGCATTGCGGGGCTGTTCATCGAGACCCATCAAGATCCCGACCACGCGCCGTCCGATGGGCCCAACATGATCCCGCTCAAGGATTTGCCCCCGTTGCTGGAGCGGCTAACGCAATTCGATCGGATCGCGAAAACAGGCTGAATTGCAAGCGCGGCGCGATGCAGCTCACTTTTCTTCCACTTTATGCGGCACGGCGGATGCAACATCAGCGTCCACAGTCGGGATCTCCGCTTCGGAGCAACCCGCAAGCCGCAGCGCGATCCGCAACCGCCCGCCGGCCTCCTGCAGAAGAGCGGCGGCTTTATCGGGCGTGCAGCCGTGCAAAATCAGCATCGCTTTCTTCACATTGCCGCCGGCCCGATCGAGCGCATCGCGGAGTTCATGCTCGCTGCGACCGCTGAGCCGGCGCAATATGTTTTGGCTGCGCCCGATCAGCTTCGCATTGACGGCTTGAACATCGACCATAAGACCTTCGTGCACGCGGCCCAGCCGTATCATCACCAATGTCGACAGCAGGTTGAGCGCCACGCGCTGGGCGGTGCCGGCTTTCATACGCGTTGAACCCGCGATCGGCTCGGGACCAGTCTCGAGCAAAATCGGACAATCCGCCTCGATGAGCAGCGGCGTCCCGCGATTATTGGCAATGCCGATGGCGAAGGCCCCGCGCCGTTTTGCCTCGCGCATACAGGCGACTGTGAACGGCGTGGTTCCGCTCGCGGCCACCGCGATAATGACATCCACGGATTCAATTTGATGTTGCCGGATCAGCCGCGCGGCCTGGTCAATCTGGTCTTCGGCGCCCTCAGCCGAGCGCAGGAGCGCATCCTTGCCGCCTGCCATCAGAAGCAACAGGCGTTCTGGTGGCCAGTTGAACGTCGGGATAAGCTCAGCGCCATCCTGGACGGCGAGACGACCGGACGTTCCCGCCCCAACATAAATCAGTCTTCCAGTGCCGGAGAGGCGCGTCTGCATCGCCGCTGCGGCTTGCTGTATGGCGGGCAGGGCCGCCCGCACCGCTGCGACCGCCGCCATCTGGCTTTCGATCAATGCGTCGAGGATATCGCCGGGTTCCCACCGATCGATATCCGAAAACCTTGGACTGGCGCGTTCAGTCTCCATGGATCCAATATCGGTGTCGCAGGCGTTGACTGGAATGAACCTTAAAACAAACCAAATTGGCCCTATTTTGTTCTTATAATCTGGCGCGATTCCATGACTTTAGGAAGTTGATGGCAGAACGAAATCTTCTGATTTTGGGCGTTGATGGCGGCGGGACACAGTCCCGGGCGCGCTTATGCGCCTATTCCGGGAGGTTGCTGGCCGAGGCCGCAGGCGGCCCGGCCAACCTGCGTCTGGGAATTGAGGCCAGTTTTTCATCGGTTCTCGATGCTGCACGCCAGTGTCTCAAGGATGCTGGGATGGCGCACCAGAATCTTTCGCGCATTGTCGCATGTCTCGCCCTGGCCGGTGCGAGCGAGCCGGGGCATTTGGATGCCGCCAAACGCCACCGGCACCCCTTTCGCGCCGCCGTTATCACCACCGACGCGCACGCCGCGTGCCTTGGAGCCCATGACGGCAGGGATGGAGGCGTGATCATTGCCGGGACCGGTACGGTGGCATGGGCGCTAATTAAAAGAAAAACTTATCGCGTTGGCGGCTGGGGCCTGCCTATCTCCGATGAAGGGAGTGGGGCATGGATCGGGAGCGAGGCGTTGCGTCGTGTGTTGTGGGCGCATGACGGTCGGATCGCATGGACGCCGCTGCTGCGCGAGCTGTTTGCGGATTTTTCCGACGATCCCCACGCGATCGTTGGCTGGACCGCTACGGCATCGCCGCGTGACTTTGGCGCCTTCGCGCCGCGTGTCGTCGACTACGCCCGGAACGACGATCCAGTGGCGATTGAATTGATGCGAACCGCCGCCGCCCACATCGATAGTCTTGCGGCAAGGTTGATTGCGCTTGGTGTGCCACAATTGGCTTTGGTCGGTGGATTTGCCGCGGCACTGCAGCCGTGGCTTGCGCTGCAAACAATGTCGCGGCTCGTCCAGCCGGCTGGAGACGCGGTCCAAGGTGCACTGACGTTGGCTCGCGCGGCGGCGCAATCGCTGCAAGATGTTGCGTGATCTTTGCCAGGGTGTGAACGCGCATGAAACTTGCCGCCGGGATGGAAAGCGACTTGCAGGAAGCGGCGGCAGCGGTCGAGCGGCAGACCAATGTTCTGGCCGCGCCAACAACGGCCCTGATCCGCGAGCTCAGTCGTCATCCGCCGCGCGTGGTCGTTACCTGCGCGCGCGGCAGTTCGGCGCATGCGGCGACCTTTGCCAAGCACTTGATCGAACTTCGGCTTGGGATACCCGTCGCTGCCGCGGCGCCCAATATTGCGGCCGTCTATCACCGCGCGTTGAGTCTGAAAGGTCAATTGTTCCTGGCGATCTCGCAATCCGGCCGCAGCGACGATTTGATTGAGACCGCGGCGATGGCGCGAGCCGCGGGCGCGATCACGGCGGCTATCGTCAATGACTCAAAGAGCCCGCTGGCGGAGGTCTCACAAATCGTTCTGCCGCTTGGCGCAGAAACCGAACGAAGCGTCGCCGCGACCAAGAGCTTCATCGCATCGCTTGCGGCGCTATTGCAGCTTACAGCGTTTTGGACCGATGATCCTGCAATGCGGTCGGCCCATGGGCGGCTGCCAAATCGTCTGGCGCAAGCAGGACGACTTGATTGGGCCCCAGCGCTTGCTTCGCTCACCGGCGCTGACAGCATGATTACGCTTGGCCGCGGCCCCACGCTTGCGATAGCCCGCGAGGCTGCTTTGACACTAAAAGAAACGTGCGAGCTCCACGCCGAGGCATTCAGTGCCGCTGAGTTCCGCCATGGACCAATTGCGCTTATTTCCGGAGCCTTGCCGATCCTTGCTTTCAATCCAGGGGATGATGCCGCGGCCAGTTTGACGGCTCTGGTCGCCGATTTACGCCGCAAGGGCGTTCGTGTGCTCGTCGCCGAGCCTGGAAATTCGCGCGACGATCGCTTGCCGGTCTTACCGCCCGATCATCCGGACGCCGATGCAATCTGCATGATCCAAAGCTTTTACGCCTTGTTGGTCAAACTCGCAGCGCAGCGCGGCACCGATGCGGATCGGCCACGGCATTTGCAAAAAGTAACGCGCACGCGATGAGTGCCAAAGCCAGCCGCCGGCCGCACGCAATCGCCGCGAGCTGCGTCTTTGATGGCGCAGTCGCGCATCGCAATGCCGCGGTCATCATTATTGATGACCGGATCGAGAGCGTTGTGCAGCACGCCGAGCTTTCCGGCAATTTGCCCGTGTATGAATTGCCGCCGGGCGCGTGGTTGGCGCCAGGCTTTATCGACCTTCAGGTCAACGGCGGTGGCGATGTTCTGTTTAATGATGCACCAACACCTGAGACGATACGCCAGATCGTAGCGGCGCATCGCCGGTTCGGCACCACAGCCTTGCTTCCTACCTTGATCAGCGACAGCCCGGCAAAAATGAACGCCGCCGTGGCGGCGGTTGACGAGCTCAGCGGTGCCCACCCCAGCGTTCTCGGCATCCACCTCGAAGGTCCGTTCCTCTCCCCGGAAAAGGCTGGCGTGCACGCGCCGCGCCACATTAGGCATCCGACCGCAAATGATCTCGATCTAATTACGGCACGTCGCCGAGGCGTGACCCTTGTCACCCTGGCGCCCGAGCAGGTGCCGCCTGACTTTGTGGGCAAGCTCACAAGGGCGGGGGTGCGCGTCGCGCTCGGCCATTCCATGGCGACCTATGAACAAACACGCGAAGCCATCGCCGCCGGCTTGGCCGGTTTCACGCATCTATTCAACGCCATGCGAGGGCTCGACTCGCGCGAGCCGGGGCCGATTGCTGCGGCGCTGGATTGCACCGATGTGTGGTACGGCCTCATCGTCGATGGCGTTCACGTTGCTCCGGCGATGCTGCGGCTGGCATTGCGGGGCCGCGGCCGACCAATTCTGGTGACGGATGCGATGCCACCGGTCGGCGGCACGCGCGCGACATTTGCCCTCAACGGCGACAAAATTTCTGTACGGGATGGGCGTTGCATGCGGCAAGACGGGCGGCTCGCCGGAAGCTGCCTCGACATGGCCAGCGCGGTGCGCAATTGCGTGCGCTTGCTGGGCGTGCCGCTGACAGATGCGCTCCGTTTCGCCTCGACGCAGCCAGCTGAATTTGTTGGGCTCGACGCGAAGCTTGGTAGAATCGCGCCGGGATTGCGCGCTGATCTGGTGGCGATCGATTGCGAAACTATCGAGGTGCATCACACCTGGGTTGCCGGTGAACGTGAATAAATTCGCTGGCGCGACTACGCGAGCATATCGCGTGTAAGCGGGATCACCTTGCGGCCATAGAGTTCGATGCAGCGCATGATCTTTTCATGTGAAAGCGTTCCAGCGCTGTATTTCATGTGAAAACGTGAAATGCCGAGTGCTTTGGCTGTCGTTGAGATCCGTCGCGCGACTGTCTCCGGCGCACCGACATAGAGCGAACCGCGTTCGATTTCGCTGTCGAATTGCGTTCGAGTCATGGGCTGCCAGCCGCGTTCGGCGCCTATGCGGTCGCGCATTTTTTTGTAATCCGGCCAGAGCTCCTCACGCGCCTTGTCGTCGGTCTCGGCGACGTAGCCGTGCGAATGCACACCGATCTCGCGCACCGGGCGGCCGAACTGTGCAAAGGCGCGGTGATAGAGGTCGACATAAGGACGAAAGCGATTGGGATCGCCGCCAATGATGGCCAGCATCAGCGGCAGATCGTAATGCGCCGCGCGAACGACGGACTCCGGACTGCCACCGACGCCAATCCAGGTCTTGAGTGTGCCGCTCTCGATCGGCGGAAATATGCGTTGATTGGTGAGGGGAGGGCGCGTTTGACCTCGCCACGTGACTGGCTCGTTCTTCAAGATTGCCGCAAACAGATCGAGTTTGTCGTCAAACAGCGTTTCGTATTTCGATAGGTCGTAGCCGAACAGCGGAAACGACTCAGTGAACGAGCCGCGCCCGAGGATTACCTCGGCGCGCCCGCTCGATATCGCATTGACGGTTGAGAACCGCTGAAAGACCCGAATGGGATCATCTGACGAAAGCACGGTAACAGACGAGGCCAGGTGAATACGCGTCGTGCGCGAGGCGATAGCGCCAAGCAGCACTTCGGGGGAGGAAATAGCAAAATCCGGCCGATGATGCTCACCCAGGCCGATGCAATACACGCCGACCTCGTCGGCAAGCACTGACTCTTCAATCACGTTCCGGATCACCTGAGCATGGGTCAGCACTTGCCCGTCGGAGCCAGCTTGAATGTCGCCGAAGGTGTCAAGACCAAGTTCAATTTGTTGCGCCATCAGTTCGTCTCATCAATTTTGGTATGACTACCCGGCCCGGAGGTATTTGTCATAACAGCGGATCACGACTTACCAGAGCACCCTGGCTTGGCGATCTATTGTGTTCAATTGCTGCAGCGCGAACACCCGGGGACTGCAAATTTCGGAAAAATCGGCTATTCATCGGTTGAGCGTTAGTCACCGGTCGCAGCCGGGCCGGAGGTTTTGTCGCGTAGGGAGAGTTTGGAGATCGTCATGCTCAGCGCGGAACAGAATGATCGCATCACCCGCGTTGGTCCCGATAAGCCAGCTGGACGGGTGTTGCGGCGTTATTGGCAGCCGGCGGCTTTGGTCGACGAACTGAGCGGTAACCGGCCGCTCAAGGCGGTAAAGCTTCTGGGGGAAGAGCTCGTGATCTTCCGCGACGACAAGGGACGCTATGGGCTCCTCGGCCGCTCCTGTCCACATCGCGGCACCGACCTTGCCTATGGACGCCTCGAAGATGGCGGCCTGCGCTGCGCGTTCCACGGTTGGCTATTCGACATCAAGGGCCAATGCCTGCAAACGCCTGCGGAGCCGGCGGACAGCAACTTGTGTCGCAATATCCGGCAAAAGGCCTATCCGGTGATCGAGCGTAGCGGAATTTTGTTTGCCTATTTGGGACCCAGCGTACCGCCGGAATTTCCGCGGTTCGATTGCTTCATCGCTCCGAATTCGCACACCTTTGCTTTCAAGGGAAAGATCGCCTGTAACTGGCTTCAGTCGCTTGAAGTCGGAATTGATCCGGCGCATACGTCGTTCTTGCATCGGTTTTTTCACGACGAGGATCCAAAACAAGGTTACGGCAAACTGTTTCGCGATACGTCAATCGATTCCGCAATGCCGATGACAAAAATCATGCGCGAATTTCCTAGACCGCGCATCGACGTCGAAACGACCGATTTTGGATTCCGCATATTGACGCTGCGTCGGATCGATGCGCAAAACACCCATGTCCGCGTGACGAATTTGGTCTTTCCAAATGCTTTCGTCATTCCGATGAGCCGCGAAATGACCATCACGCAGTGGCATGTGCCGATCGACGATACCACCCATTATTGGTACGCCATCTTCACCAGCTTCGGAACTCCCGTCGACAAGGACGAGATGCGGAGCCAGCGCCTGCAGCTCTATGAATTGCCCGACTACGTTCCGCGCAAAAACAAGAACAACAATTACGGTTTCGATCGGCACGAGCAGGAGCACGAGACATATACCGGGATGGGCGCCGACATTAACGTTCACGATCAGTGGGCTTGTGAGTCGATGGGGCCGATCGCCGACCGAACCCAGGAGCATCTCGGTCAATCGGACAAGGCGATCGCCGCCTATCGGCGGCTGTTGCGGTCCGCGATCGATGCCACGGAGAAGGGCGGCTCCCCGCCGATCATTTTTGATGCAGCCGCTGCGAGGGCGATGACTGGGCCGCCAGCCATCGATGGTATTGGTCCGACGGACGACTGGCGCGGCTACTGGCAGCGAACCGATGCCAACAAACGCAGCGCCGCCAGCTGGGCCGATTCGTTCTAAGCGCAGCGGGGCGGGAAGCCGGGAGCACATCGGGCAGCAACATGTCCTCGCACAAACGCCGGTCGTTGGCTCGAAGCTTCGTCGATCGGTACGGCTTATGGAGTGAAGCGCAAGCCCGCGCCGCCGCGGCTGTCGACAAAGCGATCGTCCAAAAGAGCCTCGAACTGGTGCGCTTTTCATTTCCGGATCAACACGGCGTCTTGCGCGGCAAAACGCTTCTGGCTGGGGAAGCATCGCAGGCGCTGCGCAACGGCGTCACAATGACCAGCACCTTGTTTGCCAAGGACACTGCCCATCGCACCGTTTTTCCCGTCTTCGGGCCCGGCGCTGGAATAGGCGTGCTCGAAATGGGCGGGGCCGGCAACTTCATCATGGTGGCCGATCCGCGAACTTTTCGCACGCTGCCTTGGGCCGACAATACGGGCTGGGTTTTATGTGATTGCTATTTTGCCAATGGCAGGAAAGTCCCGATCGCAACCCGACATCTTTATTGCGACGCGCTCGCCAAGCTTCGGAAAGCCGGTTTCGATTATGCCGCTGGCATCGAAATCGAGTTTCACCTCTTCAAGATTGAAGACGCGCGGCTCGGCGCTGACACGCTGAGCTGGCCGACCGAACCGCCGCTGGTGAGCCACACCACGCATGGCTATCAATACCTGACAGAGGGCCGTTACGATCAGATCGCGTGCGTCCTTGATGTCTTACGCAAAAACGTCGTTGCGCTGGGGCTGCCCCTGCAATCGCTCGAAGTTGAATTCGGACCCAGCCAATATGAACTCACCTTTGCTGCCGAAATCGGCGTTACCGCTGGCGACACCATGGTGCTGCTTCGCAGCGCGCTCAAACAGGTGGCGCGGCGTCACGGTTATCTTGTGAGCTTCATGTGCCGGCCGCGTCTGCCCAATACGCTCGCCAGCGGATGGCACCTGCATCAGTCGCTGCTTGATTTGAAATCGAGGGCGAACGCTTTTATATCGCAGAATGACAAAGACGTGCTGTCGCCGCTTGGGCGCGAGTTTTTGGCGGGGCTATTAGCCAATGCCCGTGCAACTACCACGTTCACGACGCCGACCGTCAATGGCTACAAGCGCTATCAGGGCGTTAACACGATGGCTCCCATTCAAGCGGTTTGGGCCACGGACAACCGCGGAGCCATGATCCGCGTCATAGGCGAGGCCGGGGATTCCCGAACCCATCTTGAGAATCGCTGCGGCGAACCGCTGGCCAACCCGTATCTCTATATGGCTTCGCAGATCTACGCGGGGCTCGACGGCATCAACCGCAATCTCGATCCCGGCCCGCCGACCCAGGCGCCGTATCAAAAGAGCTCCGGACTGGCCCTGCCCGCCACACTTGAAGAGGCGCTTGCGGCGTTACGCGCGAGCGCTTGTTTCCGTGCCGGATTTGGCGAAGACTTTGTGGACTATTATGCTCGCATGAAGGAAGCTGAGATCGTCCGGTGCCGCAAGGAAACGACCAATAACCTACAACAAGCCGATGTCAGCGAATGGGAGCACCGTGAGTACTTCGATATGCTCTGACGCACGGCCGTTAGTTAGAGGAGGGGATTGAAATGAAAAGATCATGGATTGCAGCAGGAGCCGCGCTGACGCTGGCCGCGGGACCGGCATTGGCGCAAGACAAAGCCATCAAGATCGGAGTGATCTCAACTTTCACCGGTCCGCCCGCTGCCATCGGCAACGATATGAAGAATTCATTCGAACTTGGGCTCGATCATCACGCCCGCAAGCTCGGCGGCTTGCCCGTTGAAGTGGTTTATGTGGACGACCAAACCAAGCCGGAGGTCGGGGTACAGAAGACCCAAGAGCTCATCGAATCTAATCACGTCGATTTCGTTGTTGGCTATATCTGGTCGAACGTACTGCTGGCGTCGCTCAAGCCGTTGATCGATTCCAAGACCATGACGGTTGTTACCAATGCCGGCCCGTCACAATTCGCCGGCGAATTGTGTTCGCCCTACGCGTTTTCGACGTCATGGCAAAATGATCAAACGCCGGCGGCGGTCGGCCTCTACATGAACCAGAAAGGCGTAAAGTCTGCCCTTCTGATCGGCCCGAATTACGCTGCTGGAAAAGACATGCTGGCGGGCGTGCAACAGACCTTCAAGGGTCAAATCGTCGGGCAGGAACTTACGCGCTGGCCGGATCAACTCGATTTTTCAGCTGAACTGTCAAAGGCGCGCGCCGCAAAGCCGGATGCGATCTTTGCCTTTTATCCGGGTGGCGCCGGCGTCCAATTCGTCACGCAATATGTGCAGGCCGGGCTGAAGGGACAGATTCCGCTGTACACGGCCTTTACCATCGATGATTTGTCGCTGCCGCGCTTGAAGGACCTTGCCGTGGGTATCCCCGGCGCTCAGGAATGGGTCAACGACTTTCCCAATCCTACCAATCAGAAATATGTCGCGGACTATAAAGCGAAATACAATGCGTCACCGTCTTTCTATGGCGCGCAGACCTATGATGCCGTGGGCTTGATCGATTCAGCGGTTACGGCTGTCAAAGGCGATCTCAGCAATAAAGAAGGCATGCGCAAGGAAATGGAGAAGGCGAATTTCAAATCGGTGCGCGGCAATTTCAAGTTCGGCAACAATCACATCCCGATCCAGGATTTTTATCTACAGGACGCCGCCAAGAATCCTGATGGCAGCTATTCGCTTCACACCGTCGCGACCATCGTCAAGAACGATCAGGATCGCTTCCACGATCGATGTCCGATGAAGTGAGCGTGCATCACGCCCGCCTAGAGCGGTCGGCTCGGTAGCCCCATGGCCGGCTTGAGATCGTCGCAGTCCGACACCGCGGTGCATTCAGGTCGGGATCCACGTTCGGCGCGAGTGGACGAGCACTGCCAGCGTGCCCGGCAGCAGCCCGGGCACAGACAAATGGCGTAACGGCGTCTCTGTCAATCATGCTCTATTTCTTCGAGCAGTTTCTCAACGGCATCCAACTCGGGATGCTGCTGTTCCTGCTGGCGGCCGGCCTGACGCTGATCTTCGGCATCATGGATCTCGTCAATCTGGCGCACGGATCGCTATACATGCTCGGCGCCTATTTCGCCGCCACTTTTGCGGATTGGACCGATAGCTTCCTCCTCGGCGCGCTGCTTGCACTTGCCGCCACCGCCGTGACCGGGATGCTGCTCGAAGTGATCGCGATGCGGCGGCTATACGGCCGCAGTCATCTTGATCACGTGCTCGGCACGTTCGGCTTGCTGCTGTTCTTTAACGAGCTGGTGCGGCTGATTTGGGGACCCGCCGGTATGACACTGTCGTTGCCGAGCGAGATGCTTAACGCTGTCGAAGTGTTGCCAGGCCTGTTTTATCCTCTTTACCGTCTTGTGATTATCGGGGTTACACTCGCTGTGGCAGTGCTCATGTATTTGCTGATCATGCGCACGCGGCTCGGCATGCTGATCCGCGCTGGCGCGTCCAATCGCGAAATGGTTGGCGCGCTTGGCGTCAACATTAAGCTCCTTTACACGATGGTATTCGGACTAGGCGCGGCGCTTGCCGGTTTCGCAGGCTTAATGCAGGCGCCGATCCTCACGGTCCAGATCGGGATGGGTGAAAACATCCTGATCGCCGCGTTTGTCGTGGTTACCATTGGCGGCATCGGCTCGATCCGGGGTGCTTTCGTGGCTTCCCTGCTTGTCGGATTAGCCGATACCGTCGGGCGTACCTTCGTGCCCGATCTGCTGCATACTTTTTTGAGCGATAGCGCGTCGTCAAGTCTCGGTCGGGCGCTGTCTTCGATGATGATCTATTTGGTGATGGCGCTTGTGCTGATCGCACGCCCTGAAGGTCTCTTTCCGGCGGCAGGTAAATGAGTCCCGCACCCAAGCCGCCTGTTAAGACGGGCTGGTCAATCGGGATTGTCACTCCGCGCATTGGCTTGAATATAGCCGTGATTGCAACTCTCGCGGTCGTTCCGGCCTATGCCGCGCTGACGGGCAATGCCTTTGCGCTGACCCTGTTCACGCGCGTCGTCATTCTAGCAATCGCCGCCCTGAGCCTGAACCTGATCATGGGGTTTGGCGGAATGGTGAGCTTTGGCCATGCCGCCTATTTGGGGATCGGCGGTTATGCGGTTGGGGTTCTGGCCAAGGAAGGCATCGGCTCCGGCTTCGTGCAGTGGCCGATCGCGATCGCCGCTGCCGCGCTCTACGCCCTCGTCGTCGGCGCGCTCAGTCTGCGCACGCGCGGCGTCTATTTCATCATGATCACATTGGCATTCGCGCAGATGGTCTATTACGTCGCCATCGGGCTCGACCGCTACGGCGGTGACGATGGCCTCACTATCTATCACCGTAGCGGGTTCGGCGGCCTGATCGATCTCAGTAACCGCACGCTATTCTATTATCTTTGTTTCGGACTGCTGCTTGCCGGTACTTATCTGGTCTGGCGTATTGTCAATTCGCGTTTTGGCATGGTCATTCAAGGTGCCCGATCGAATGAACGGCGTATGCGCGCGATTGGCTTTCCGACTTTTCGCTACCGGCTTGTCTGCTTTGTGATCGCCGGCGCGATGTGCGGGCTGGCCGGCGCGCTCCTTGCCAATCACACCGACTTTATCAGTCCGGCCATGATGCACTGGACGCGCTCGGGCGATCTTATCGTCATGGTGGTGCTGGGCGGCATGCAGGCAATGTTCGGGCCGCTAATCGGCGCTCTCACCTTTCTGGTCCTGGAGGAGGGGCTTTCACGGCTTACCGAATATTCCAATCTGATCCTTGGTCCTTTGCTGCTTGTCGTCGCGATCTCGATACATGGTGGCATCGACGGCTTGATCGTGGGGCGGCGCAGTGGCTGAGGCTCTTCTCGAAATCGACGGCCTGACCAAACGGTTCGGCGGTGTGGTCGCAGCCGACGAATTTTCACTTATGCTTCCGGCGGGTGAGCTGCATGCGATTATTGGTCCGAACGGTGCCGGTAAATCCACTCTGATTGGTCAATTGACCGGAGAGGTCGCGCCGGATAGCGGACGCATCCGTTTCGATGGCCTGGAAATCACGAACCTTCCGGTTTATCGGCGGAGCCAATTGGGTTTGGCGCGCTCCTTTCAGGTTACAACGCTGTTTCCGGACTTCACCGCGCTCGACAATGTCGCCCTTTCGGTGCAGGCGCATAGTGGCCATTCGTTTCGCTTCTGGAGCGACGCGCGGAGCGAAATCGCACTGAGGGAACCGGCGCGAACGGCACTTGCCAGAGTTGGCCTTGCAGAGCGCGCGGCCACTCTGGTAGCCGACCTCAGCCATGGTGAGCGGCGCCAGCTGGAAATTGCCATGGCACTCGCCGGCAGACCGCGAATGCTGTTGCTCGACGAGCCGATGGCCGGGATGGGGCCGGAAGAATCGATCCGGCTCGTGGAACAGCTTCGGGCACTCAAGGGCGCCATAACCGTCATGTTGATCGAGCACGACATCGATGCTGTGTTTGCTTTGGCGGACCGTATCAGCGTCCTGGTCTACGGTCGCATCATCGCGACTGGCGATCCGGCAGCGATTCGTTCTGATCCCGCCGTACGCGAAGCTTATCTCGGCGAAGGTGCGGCCGATGGCTGATACCTCGACTTCCCTTCTCGAATTGCGCGACGTGGAGACGAGTTATGGATTGAGCCGCGTATTGTTCGGGATTTCGCTTACCATCGGGCGCGGGGAGATGGTTTCGCTGCTCGGCCGCAACGGCATGGGCAAGACCACGACCGTGCGCTCGATCATGGGCTTAACGCCGCCGGCGGCCGGGTCCATCCGCTTCGACGGCGACGAGATCCGCGGTCTTCCGGTCTATCGCATAGCCAAGCATGGTATCGGCCTGGTTCCTGAAGGGCGCCAGGTGTTCCCAAATCTTACTGCTCGGGAGAACCTGATTGCGACCGCGGCGAATTACGGTGGCGCCAGCGAACCGTGGACGCTCGAAAAGGTACTGGCGTTGTTCCCGCGGCTTGCCGAGCGCGCCGGCAGCATGGCCCATTTGCTCTCCGGAGGCGAACAGCAAATGCTCGCCATCGGCCGCTCGCTTATGACCAATCCGCGTCTCTTGATCCTCGACGAGGCAACAGAAGGTTTAGCGCCGCTGGTGCGTGACGAAATCTGGCGTTCGCTGGAGCGCCTGCGCGCCAGCGGCCAATCTATCCTGGTCATCGACAAGAATGTGAAAGCTCTGACCCGAATTGCTGATCGCCACTACATCATCGAGCGGGGGCGTGTGGTGTGGGTCGGCACTTCGCGGGAATTGGCGCAGGCATCCGCTATTCAGCACCGATATTTGGGAATTTGACCTCCCGCCTTCTCAGTCATTCCCAAGGCGCTCTCCTCGCGGAAGTCGCCACCGAGACTACGCCGTCAAGCGATCGAGTTCGGGCAAACGACACGCGAAGACCGCCGCGCATGCCGATCTTTACTTCAACGAGCGTCCGCGAGGCCCGCCAATTGCTGCGAGGCGGCGCTTGAGCCGAGCTCGGCAGCGCGTTGATACCATTGGCGCGCCTGGGCAAGATCCGGGGCCGCGCCAATCGCGCCGAGGCGCTGGAGCACAACTGGGTCAAACGTCGTTCCGAGCGTGAAGGCGCCTTCGGCGCTGCCTGCCTCGGCGGCACGACGAAGGAGCAAGCGCGCAGCGGCAAGATCGCCATTGGCAATTAAATCCTTGCCCCGCTTGACCAGAATTGCGATCTCTTCGCTGTCAAGTCGCAACGGCCGACGATCATTGGCGCGCACTGGCGGTGCAGGCGCCATCGTCACGGTCTCGGCAGCTGTCGGCGCTGTGACTGGCACAGGCACCGACGTGACTGCCTCTGCGTCGGCAGTCGCGACAGCAACCGGCCGTGAATTGCCGACCGGGGTGAGCGCATCCGCTGTCTGCGATAGGGTCGGTCGCAAGTGCGATGGCTGTACGTCTACGACGTTGAAATGTTTGCTCGCAATCGCCGGGGTGGAAGTGGTGATTTCGGTAGTTTTCTTCACACCGGAATAGGACACGAGACCCCAAGCGACAAGAGCGGCCAGAGCCGTAACGCTGCAGAGCCGTATCAAGAATGGCCGGATGACCGCAATACGTTTGGATGACGGCTCCGGGATCAGGTCAGGATCAAGGGCAAGCTGGCGCTGCAGCGTCAGCATGGCGCGGTCGCCACTGAATTTAGGTTTGAATTTTTTCGACCTCATTTCAGTCTCCGCCACGGTGTTTGCCCGACGCCGAGGCGTGGGTTTCGCGACCGGGCGAATGCGCTCGCGCGCCCAAGGCGGCGCGTAGATCAATGTGGGGTCGGTATCGTCGTCGAGGTGTATCGGAGAACTCATGATCGCCTCCCATGCTTTCAAGCTCCGATGGCACAAGGAATCCGTCGACTTCCTCCAATTGTTGACCGGCGTTGGTTGCGACGTGACGAATTCGTACGATGGCTGTCCCTTGGCAGCTTAGTTGAACACTGGCTCGCACTCAGAGCGGCCCGCAGGATCGGGGCCGCGTTGGCGTGCAGACGTTCGCCGGACTTGGCGAGTTTGAACTGGGCCGGTATTGGCAGCTTACCGGCGCGCTCGGCAGAACGACTGAACTGCAAGGACCTTCTCGCGATCGGCAGAACCGCTGCCAATACGCCAATGACCTGAAGTATCCGGTACGGCCGCCGCAAGCGTCCCCTCACAACACCCCCCGAGCGGCGGACCCCACGCCTTACGCCACACACACAGTGGCGCGGTAGCCCGCAACGTCTCACACTGCCATCGCCGCGCTTGCTAACCGGACCCGCTATTTATTGCCACACGTGTCCTGCGCGAACTTTTGACAAACATCGGCAAACATTGGGGCGGCTATATGATAGCGGTACGATCATTCCATGGCGCCCGTAACCCTTTTCGGCGCTTTCGTGCATGACAGACATCCATTGGCCGCCTCAATGATCGAGATAAAATTGCAGGTGCGGTCGCCTCGGACGGAAAAACGGTCTGAGCGGCGTGGTTCGCCGGCAAGCGGCGCGTTTCTTGCCCTTCCGCCGGATCGCGTCGCCGGGGTCAGCCGTCCGCGCTTGGAGCCTCTGGCAGCCTTTTCACGCTTTCGGAAATGATCTTACTGAGCTGCGTCACCTGTTGGCTCAAAGCAGCGTATTCTACAATTTCGCGATGGATGCGCTCGCCGTCGGAATGCAGTTTTTCACGCAAGTCGCGTAAATCGCCGATCAGCGTATCGATCTCGCGCGTCGAGTTGCCGGAAACTCGGCGGAGCAAGGCGCTCAAACTACTGGTAGTTGCATCGCTATTCGAATTATCGCCCTGACGGAATACGGCGCCGGCATTTGTCAGTGTGCGGACGTTTTCCTCGACGTCGAGATCCGTTGCTTTGAACTCTGCGGATGACTGAATCGGTTGTACATAACTCATGACACCACCCTGATGGCCGTTCGCTGTTCGCGCGGACGGTCCCCGTGTGGATGGCGGCATGAAAATGTGACCACTTCAGGACTCGTTATTGCTTCGAATTTTAGCGACCTCCGTTGGGCATAGCTCGAGGCTTGCCAGGTTTGACTATTTTTTGACAATGTGTTGCCGCGAGGTCGTCTGAATCGACAATTTATGTGGATGCGGGGATGGATATAGACGGGGCCAAAAGGGCATTCTGGTGCACTCAGTGCAGCGTCACGTGCCATGCTTGAATCGGGCGGCGGGGGCGATTTTTTCGCAGCAATCGTGAATGCGATTTTGCTTGCGCTATGGGCAGTTCTGCCGGCTTTGGCAGTCGCTTACGCGCGCCAGTGTGTGCTCGCGCCGCGTCGTCGGCCGGAATTCATGCTACAAAAGTCCGAAAGGAGTGAACTCAAACGAGCAGTTGAGCTCTATGGGCAAGTTCGGCATCGGCTTGAACAAATGCGCGAAGGCAATGAGCTCATAAATGGCTTTTGGCGTACCGCGTTGAAGCGCCACAGCAGTATTCCCGAGCAAAATGAGGAACTCGAAGACCTCAAGGCCTACGCGCAGCATTTACAAGCGATGATCTCTCGCCTGAGAGGCCAACCGCTTTTACGACTGAAATCGTGGATCGGCAGCAGAAGCGTGCAATACGCGCTAGGCTACGCCATTGCGATTTATTGCGTTAGTTTCGTTCTTTTGTGGCTGCTCACGTTTACGATTTCCGATCAGCCTGCCTGGATGCAGGAATTCCAGGCGGAAACGAATGATGACGAGCAATTCTTTTACGCCAATGCAACGGCAATTGTTTTTTTAGCCGTTGCCACGCCAATCATCTATTTTATACGGCGCTATAGTCTGCGCTGGCAGTATAGCCTTGAGTTCTGCGTGTTCGCCGATCTGTCCGATATCGGACCTACCGAATCAATCTACGAATCCGATATTGCCTCCGGTGAGGAGGTTATTGCCTCCGGTGAGGAGGCCGCTGCGGCGACCGCCGACGTCCAGAGCGATGAAGACTGGATTCGCATTCTCGGAGTTTCCGAGTCGGCCACAGTCGAAGAGGTTAAAGAAGCCTACAAAACGCTGATCAAACAAAACCATCCTGATCGAGTGCAGGGCATGTCGCAGGCTTTTAAGAAGCTGGCCGAAATTGAAACCAAGAAAATCAACGCAGCATATCGCCAAGCCTTGAGCGCGGCATCGCCTGCTTAATCCATCCGCGTCTCGCCCGTATCGCGCTGGCTGCACACTGGGCGGCCGTTCAGAATCTCCGCGATTGAGTTTCAATGCGCTTTCGGCTCCATTAAACGGTGGAATGTGAGCGGAGCTGAGGGCGGGCCTCGTTTGTTGCCGCCGCCAATTGGATGACGCCGAGCATTATCGAAACAGTTGCGGCGCACCGGCAAGGCGTGATCGCGCCGGCCGACACCATTCGGCAATGTTACGAACGCATTCGCGCCATCGCTGATCCGGGGATATTCATCAGCTTGCGAGAGGAAGCTGCCGTTTGCGCGGAAGCTCAATCGCTCTCTGCCGAAAGAGCCTGCGGGCCGCTGTTCGGCGTGCCTGTGGCGGTGAAAGACAATATTGACGTAGCGGGTCTGCCGACCACTGCCGCATGCCCGGCATTTGCTTATTCACCCGAGTGCGACGCGGTAGCTGTGGCTAGGCTCAGGGCGGCGGGTGCGATCGTCATTGGCAAGACAAACCTCGACCAGTTTGCCACTGGGTTGGTCGGTACACGCACCCCGTATCCGGTGCCGGGCAACCCATTGCGGAGCGATCTCATTCCCGGCGGGTCCAGTTCGGGATCGGCTGTTGCTGTTGCCAGGGGCATTGTGCCGATTGCGCTCGGGACCGATACCGCAGGATCGGGCAGGGTGCCGGCGATGTTCAACAACGTCGTCGGACTGAAGCCGAGCCTTGGTTTGGTGTCCACCCGCGGCGTCGTGCCCGCCTGCCGCTCGCTCGATTGCGTCTCTATTTTTGCGCTCGCCGTCGAAGACGCTTGGATCGCGCTCACGGTCGCGGCCGGCTACGATGACGCTGACCCGTACTCACGCCCCGTGCCGATTGGCACGATCCGTTCGGCGGTAAAGTCGGCAAAGCTCGGCGTTCCGCGAAAGGGGCAGCGGGAGTTTTTCAACGATACACGTGCGGCAGCCGATTACGATCAAGCACTGGCCCGCTTGAGCCGTCTCGGATACGCGATGGCCGAGATCGACATGACACCGTTCTACGAGACCGCGCGGTTGCTCTACGAGGGGCCCTGGCTGGCCGAGCGTTACATCGCTGCTCGGCGGTTAGTCGAAAGCGATTCGGCTGCCCTTCATCCGATCACCCGCCAGATCATCACCAAAGGTGCCACATTCACCGCGACGGAGGTGTTTGAGGCTTTTTATCGCCTTGAAGGATTGCGAAAGATCGCCGCCGATACGTTTGCGGATGTAGATGGACTGGCACTTCCAACTGCGCCCACCGTTTACACTTGCGAGCAAATTCTTGCCGACCCAATCAACCTCAATTCACGCCTTGGCACCTACACGCATTTCGTGAATCTGCTCGGACTGTGCGGCGTCGCGGTGCCGGGGGCGCTTCATGCCGACGGAACGCCGTTCGGTATCACTCTTCTCGCGCCGGCCGGCGCCGACGCACTGGTTGCTTCAATTGCACGGCAATTTCAGGCAGACAGCGGGCTCCTTCCGGGAAGCATTCGGCAGTGCCAAAGCCGGCGCCCTGGACAAGGGAACTGAGTGCGACATTTCTTGTCACGTTGCCTGCCAAATATGCAGACCGCGACCGAAACGCCTGAATTTCCAGTTCTTTTGCTGGCACGGTCCTTGCTGATTGCTTCATAAATAGCACAGGAGGCCTGCAATGATCCGGCGCCGCGAATTAATCATCGGCGCGGGGGCGGCGGTGGTCGCCGCTCCCGCCATTGCCTATGGCGAAGAACCAATCGTCATCAAGATGGGCGCGCTGAAGCTCATTCACTCCATCGCGCCCTATTTCTACGACAGCTTCACGCCGTCCGGTTACCAGGTCGAGGTGATCCCGTTCGAAAGCCCCGCCGACGGCAAGAATGCGGTTGTTACCAAATCAGTCGACTTCGGCATGTTCGGCATTGCAGCCGCAACGCTCGGCGCCGCCGCGGGCGAGCCAATTGTCGTTATCGCCAGCGCCTGCAACAAGGGAATGGCGGTGATTGCGGCGAAAGACTCCGGAATTGATTCGATTAAGGACCTAAAGGGCAAGCGGGTCGGAATCTGGCCCGGCTCGACGCAGGAGGTGTTTATCCTGGAGCGGTTGCACATGGAAGGAATGTCGATCGCCGACATCACCCCGGTGCGGGTGTTTTTCAGCGACATGCATCTCGCACTCGCGCACGGCGATATCGACGCCTATGTCGGCGCCGAACCGGGCCCGAGCGTGAGCTTGGCCAGCGGTGTCGGCAAGCTCGTCGAATATCCGTACAGCACGGCCATGGGCGCGCTGAACATGGTGTTCGGTGCGCACCGCGACACACTCAAATCCAACCCGAAACTCACCACCGTAATTCTCGACATTCATCGCCAAGCGTCGGAATACGCCATGAAGAACCCTGACGAGATGGTGAAGATGGCGGTGGCGAAGCTCGGTCAGAAGCAGGAAGCGATCACTTATTCGGTGCCGAATGTCGAGCTGACGTGGCGGTTTGGACCGGCCGAGATCAAGCAGGCCGAAACTTACGCCGAGCACATGCTTGCATTGCATCAGATTAGACAGCTGCCGGAATTCGCAACCTTCTTCGATACTCATTTCGTGGAGGCAATGGAGAAGAAGGTTTGAGCGCGTCGCTTGACGCGATATCGCCGGGAGCACTGACTTCGCTGCCGACGGCCGAGCCTGCCCGGCTACGCCGCTTCGCGCCGCTAAGACGCCTGCGCGATCCGGCGCTCGCAATCATTTTTCCGGCGCTCGTGCTGGTGCTCTGGCACCTGGCAACCTATGGACGCAAATACAGCCTCATTCCGCCGCCGACCGAGGTTGCGCGCGCGCTGTACGACTTGGCGTTCGGCGGCATTTACGATGACGCCTATAGCCGGACGCTGCATGTGCACTTGTTGGCCTCGCTCAGCCGGGTTTATGGCGGTTTCGCCATCGCGGCGATACTGGCGTTGCCACTTGGACTTATGATCGGACGCCTGTCGATCATGCGGCGGTTGCTGGATCCGACGCTGCAGGTCTTGCGTCCGATCCCGGTCACTGCCTGGCTGCCGCTGTCGATGATCATTTTTGGACTGGGTCCGCGTTCAGCGTTCTTCCTGGTTTGCCTCGGCGCGTTTTATCCGATCCTCATCAATACGATCTTCGGCGTGCGCTCTGTCGACCTGCGCTTGTTCGAAGCGGCCAGCATGCTCGGTTGCCGCAGCACCGCTCAATTCCACCGGGTTGTCCTGCCTGCCAGCTTACCGGCGATCTTCACCGGGCTGCGGCTTGGGCTTGGTTTTGCCTGGGTTGTGATCGTCGTCGGCGAGATGACCGGCGTACCGACCGGTCTAGGTGCGATCATCATGGAGGCACGTCAACTATCGCGAACGGAGATCGTGATTTGCGGCATGATCGTCATCGGCATTGCCGGATTTATTTCCGACCGCGTGGTCTTGCTACTTGGGAAACGGCTCTTGCGATGGAGTCCAAACTTTGCCTGACTTAAGCGGTCCGCTCCTGGAATTACGCGGGGTGTGCAAAGAATTCGCGCTGCCTGGCCGGCGCGTCGAAGCGCTGCGCGACGCTCATCTGCGGGTCAGCAGCGGCGAATTCGTCTGCCTGATCGGAGCCTCGGGATGCGGAAAATCGACCTTGCTACGGATAGTAGCGGGTTTCGAGACAACCACGCGCGGGCAGGCGTTGATGTCAGGCGCACCGATCACTGGGCCCGGACCGGAGCGCGGCATGGTGTTCCAGGATTACGCTCTGTTTCCGTGGCTCACGGTGCGCCGCAATATTGCTTTTGGCCCGATCTCACGACAGCGGCCGAAAGAGGAGGTGGACGGCACGGTTGATCGATTTCTTGGGCTCGTCGGGCTGCAACGGTTCGCTGATGCTTATCCGCATCAATTGTCGGGCGGCATGAAACAACGGGTCGCCATCGCGCGGGTCCTCGCCAACGATGCCAAAATCGTCCTGATGGACGAACCATTCGGCGCGCTCGACGCAATGACACGTGAGCACCTCCAAGATGAACTGCTGGAAATCTGGGAGCGCAGCGGTCTCACCGTTTTGTTCGTCACGCATTCGATCGAGGAGGCCGTTTTTCTAGCCGATCGAATTGTCGTCATGTCGCCGGGCCCCGGCCGCATCGAAAGTGAGGCCACCGTGTCGCTACCGAGACCGCGCGACGTGGTGGCGCCGGATTTCAATGAAATACGCCGTCAGCTGGCGCTGAAATTGCACAGCCATCAGCCTCGCAAGGCGGCTTGACGGGTGAACGCCAATCGCGCTTCGGATCTTTCATGGGTTCGATCATCTGGCGAGGCATGACGCGCGGCGAGTTGGATGCCGCCTACAACAACAGCGCAGCAGTCAAGAACAGTGCTGAAAAGCTTGCCGAATGGTCCGCACGCAGCGCGCGGACCCGGTCACGGCCTGGTGCTTTGCTGGATTTGCAATACGGGCCGCGGCCGCGAAACCGGATTGATGTTTTTCAATGCGGCCGCGCACAAGCCCCCTTGTTCGTGTTTATTCACGGCGGCTATTGGCAGCGAAACTCAAAGGAAATATTCGCCTGCATGGCAGAGGGCGCGCTGGCAAACGGCTTTGATGCCGCGCTGGTCGGCTACACGCTCGCCCCTGAAGCAACGTTGACCGATATCGTCGGCGAGGTACGAGGGGCGGTTCGGTGGCTCCGCCTGGACGGGCCGCGGCTCGGCATCGCGGCGAAAAAAATCCTGTTATCCGGCTGGTCAGCCGGCGGGCACTTGACTGCCGCCGCTTTTGCCGAGGCGGATGCCGGGCTCGCCATCAGCGGCATTTTCGACCTAGAACCATGCCGGCTTAATTATTTGAACGAAAAACTTCAGCTTTCGTTGGAGGAGCAAATCGCGCTGAGCCCGATCCGGCAGCTGCCCGTGTCCTCTCCGCCACTGGTAATCGCGTTCGGCACCGGCGAATTGCCAGAATTGCAACGACAGTCGCGCGACTATCATTCCGCTCGCAAGGAAGTGGGACTGCCGTCCGACCAGATGCCGCTCATTGGACACGATCATTTTTCAATTCTGGAAGAACTCGCCAGTCCGGACGGCAAACTCGCCGCGTGCGTGTCTCGGCTGGTGGCGTGACTCGCCAGCTGTTCGGCGAGCCGGAGCCAATTTGCCGCTCGCTTATCCCGGCTGCGCACGCGGACGGTTATGCCGAGACAGCACAACGGCGCCGAACTTGACGGTTCGAACCACAAAAAAGGAACGATCGCCACAGTCGTTGCCGGATCCCGCAAGCCTCTCACGCGATTCCTTTGAGTGATGTCCCGCCGTCAAGCGTGAGCACTTGTCCGGCTAGCGCGTCGTTTTCGGCAATAAAGATCACGGCGTGAGCGACCTCTTCGGGTCGGACAAAGCGTCCGATCAATGTAGCCCGCGCGCAAGCCTCTTTGCTCTCGTTTGACGCGCCCGCCCAAGCCGGCGTTTCGGTGTAGCCGGGCGCAACCGCGTTGACGAGGATCTGCGGAGCAACCGATTTGCTCAGCGTTGCGGTGACATTAGTCAGTGCGGCTTTGAATGCGGAGTACTGCAGATATTCCGGATCGCCAGTAGTGGGATTTCCATAAATCGAAGTGATATTTACGATTTTGCGCAAGTATGACGATGGCATCGAGACAAATTCCGCACTCGTACGCATCGCCGAGAGCAGAATATTTTTATACTCGTACTCCCAGATTGAGTCTTCGTTGAGGTCCCCGGGCCGTGATTCGCCGGCATTGTTGATCAGTACATCAACGGTCGACGTTGTTCGTTTGATTTCATTAAATAGCGATTTTATCGCGCCGGAATCCATAAGATCGGCTTGGCAGAGTCGTCCGCTTGAAACCCTTTCAACCTCCCTGAGCGTCTCCTGCGCGCCAACTTTATTCTTTCCATAGTGCACGAGCACATGCGCACGTTTCTGGGCGAAAGCAATGGCGATTGTCTTGCCGATGCCGCTTGAAGCGCCGGTCACCAATACGATTTTTCCCTGCAGGTCCATGCGTCATCATAATTCCAACTCCCGCCCCACGAAAATGGGTCGCACGGCGAAAGACGCCTGTCGCGTTGTGCTACCGAGGCTTGTACGATGTCGCGCGTGTCTCGACGGAAACGCCGCAAGCGCCGGCCAAAGGACAGGGAGCGAAGATTAAAAAGAGCGCCCGATTTTGTACATCGGAGCTGTGAAGCTATTAAGCCTTCCACTTCACCACGGCCTTGGTCGTGGATGCTTTGTTTCGTTTGCACTCCCTGTTTGTTCGCTCATTTCACAGAATGCAAACGCCAGATTCCCCGTAGATAACTGCTGCGAGACGCGTCGGGCGCAGAGGCGGGTTAATCACTATCGTTGCATTTTGAATTGGCGTTGCTCGGCATGCTCATTGGAGCGGACACGAATCTTGTATGCGTGTTGCTTGTCATAATTGCTTTGTTGGAACGATTCGAACGTTGAATCTATAGCTGACAATACCAATAATGCCGGCGCCATATACGCCCGGTTCTGACATAAGCGCCAAATCTGTTGCGCAGCAGAAATTGCTTTTTGGCGCTGTCATATTCGATCTTGGAAGCAGCGCGACAGTGGTCAGCGGGAGGCTGCATCGCATTTGCTGATGAACACGGAAGCGCCAAGATCGCTACAATGACAGCGAGCGCTCTCGCGACCGCCGTGCTATTCGTCAGCGTGCACCGTCGTCCGCTGTGCATTGGCTCCAGCTCGCCCAAAGCCCGCCATATCCGGTCAATCAAAGCTGTAAATGATACGAGCGGCTAATGTAAAGCGGGCGACATTTGACCGCGATCATCGCTTCAACGTTTGCAAAGGCTCGCATTGCGGCGCAAACCACGCTTGAATGGCTGAGCGCGGGGCACGGCAGGGATCACCTTAATAGTCGTCGGCGTGGTTGTAGTTCAGTTCCTGCGTGCCCTGATCAAGGGCCAGCCGAACCAAAGGAATCCGGACTGATGGCCTTCTACATTTGCACCGCCTGTGGCACGCAGCATGCCGAGAGCGAGCAGCCGCCCACTCATTGCGTGATCTGTGAAGAAGAGCGGCAATACATCCCCCCGCGAGGGCAAACGTGGACTACGCTTAACGCACTCCAGCAAAGCCACACCAACACGTTCCACGAATACGAAAAGGGTATCATCGGCATCGGCTCGACGCCTGCATTCGCCATTGGGCAACGCGCGCTGCTCGTGCGCACGGAAAACGGCAATATCTTGTGGGACTGCATCGCCCCGCTTGATGACGCGACCGTGACGATGGTCGAAGGACTCGGTGGCATCGATGCTATCGCGATCTCGCATCCGCATTTCTATACGACGATGGTGGAATGGGCGCGTGCCTTCACGGCGCGCATTCACCTGCATTCAGCCGACAAGCAGTGGATCATGCGGAGCGATCCTGCGGTCGAGCTATGGGACGGCGAAACCAAGACCCTGTGGGATGGGGTCACGTTGGTCCGTTGCGGGGGTCATTTTGAAGGAGGCGCGGTTCTGCACTGGGCGAGTGGGGCAGGGGGCCGCGGGATCGTTTGCGCCGGCGATATTCTTACCGTGGCAACCGATCGCAAATGGCTGTCATTCATGCGGAGCTATCCGAATTTCATTCCCCTATCGGCGCGCGCTGTTAATAAAATCGGTGCAGCACTGAAGCCGTTCGCGTTCGAGACCATCTATGGCCACTATTTCGATCGCGTTATCGCCAAGGACGGCAAAGCTGTCCTGGAAGCCTCCGTCGCGCGTTACGTGGCGGCGATCGAAGGCAAGCGGGGCTATGAATGAGCGGTTCACTCGCGGTCATAGCGTCCTTCCCCGCGAGCTGTCGGATCCGTTTCCGTTATGAACGAAAACGCCCCTGTTCATCTGATCAGCGTGGTGGCCTGATCAACGATTGATTGCGGCAAGGCGATGCCGAGAGATTTGGCGCTTCTGAGGTTGACGACCATTTCGACCGCAGTTGATTGATAGATCGGCAGGTCGGCCGGAGCGGCACCGGCCAGAACCAAACCGCTATAGGCGCCGGCCTGGTGATACAGCTCCGTGAGTCTACTGCCGTAGCTCATCAGACCGCCGGCAGCGGTAAAAGCAGTTCCCTGGAAGACCGCTGGAATGCTGTGTCGGGCCGCTGACGAGCCAAGATCAGCACTAGCGTTGAGAAAAAATTCATCGTCAGCGATGACGAGGCCTCCTGCTTGCGATTGAGCCAGCTCAGCAAACACATTGCTAAAGTCACGTCCTGTACTCGCCCGGACGAGCTCTATCGGGACGCCAATTTTCTGAGCGGATGCAAGCGCATCGTTGATTTGTGCGTCCCGGTTTGAATTCTGAGGATTAAGAAGAAATCCAAGTACAGCTGCAGCTGGGACCGCCGCGTGCAGCAAGTCCAAACGCTTCTGTTCTCGCCCGACGACCATGCCGGCCACGCCGGTCACGTTCGTGCCAGGATGGTTGAGGCTAGCGACAAGTCCGATCTCGATTGGATTTGCACTGACCGCAAACACGATCGGGATGTTTGTGGTCGCGGCTTTGGCGGCTAGCGCGGCTGGACTACCGAAGGCGGTTATCAATGTAACTCGGCGATTGACCAGGTCGGCTGCAAGCTCAGGCAATCGGGCATAATCGCTTTCCGCCGAATGGTATTCGACTGTCAGGTTTTGGTTTCTGGAAAAGCCTTCAACCTTCAATCCTTCGTAAAAGGTCGAAAGCTTTAAGGCCGTCGCAGCCGCACTATCCAGAACGCCAATGATCGGCGTGGGCGCTTGTTGTGCATTCAGGAGCTGCTGCGGCAACATCGCCGCTCCGATTACCGCGATGCATTTCCGTCGGGTGAATCTTCCCATCATTCGATCTAATAACGGCAAAGGCAATTGGCGGAAGGGGTGTCCGCCAATTTCTCAAAAAATAATAGTAATTTCAATGTGATTGCGTAGGAGACTATTGCTAACCCACAAGCGATCCCACATGCTTATGTGATCAATGAGGAGGCTTCAGCGCAGGAGGATGAAACCGTGTCCGCGTTTGACGCGCACTGCGGGACCTAATCCGCAACCGTCTGCATGTTTCAGATGTGCCCCGTCAAGCAGCCTCCGCCGGTGGCTACATGTCGCCGCTTTTCGGTAGGTACGGTAACCGCGCACGGATCTTCAGTGCGCGCTGATAAAAATATCTCGCTACCCTACTGGTAACGCTGCTTTTTGACTTTATATTCATGCCATCGTTTGAATAATGCGCGTTCAGACAATTCTTATTCGCGAGGCCCGACATCCGCCTGCTGTAAAAGACGCGAAATATACGCTCGTTCGTGGTGAAGCGCGATCATGACCGACAAGCCAATCGACCTCGACCAGCATCGTGGCATGGCCGCGCAAAAAGCTACCGAACTTCGCAGGCTGTTGGCGGATGTGGAGGTGAACGAAAAAGAACTGCGACGGCGGCAGGAGGAACTCGAGGCCCATTTGCTGGCCGCGCCGGCGCTGAATTGGCATGAAGCGGCCGAAAAGGCCCGGTACCTCCTCAATCTTTTTTCGGCATCGCTCACGGCGCACGATCCGCGGCGACAGAAGCTAATTGCCGCCGTGCTCGCCGATTTCAAGCGACTTTTAGGTGAAAATTAACGCGCTATCACAGGACCGAACGGCACGCCGCGTCGGATCAGAAATCGCCTTTGATGGAAATTGATATGCAACGCCTAATGGCGCGCGTTCTCAGTCCGGGTATTCACTCAATAGCTGCCTTAATGCCAGTTTCCCGGCGCTGTTGGCCTCAGCCACCGATTCGAAAAAAATCTCGGATTGCTTGATCGGGCTCTTTCTGCCGGCCCGATAGATCTCCCATCGCCACGGTTTTGGTGGCGACGCTCTGTTCTTTACCACAACGGAAAAGTCGGCGTGATCGATCATGCGGAAACCCTATCACGTAATAATGTCGACATCACACGCTATACGCTGGATGTCATTGACGTTGGTTCGGTGATCACAGGGGCCTTCAGACGAAAAGCTGGCGGCCAGTCGAATCCATACGACTTTGCTAAGGTAGGGGGAGGGCAAGGATGGCATTTCGGGTCGGCCATGGGTTTTTTAAAGGGGCTTAGTCCCCCCGGAGCATCAGCGATCAAGGAAGCTCCTGAGCATGCTCGATCGACTCGGATGTTTGAGTTTCCGCAGTGCCTTAGCCTCGATCTGCCGAATTCGCTCGCGCGTTACTGAAAATTGTTGGCCTACTTCCTCCAGCGTGTGATCGCTATTCATGCCGAGGCCAAAGCGCATGCGCACGATGCGCTCCTCGCGTGGCGTCAGTGACGCCAGTACGCGCGTCGTGGTCTCGCGCAGGTTTGATTGGATCGCGGCGTCGATCGGCAGGATCGCGTTCTTGTCTTCGATTAGATCGCCGAGGTGAGAGTCGCCTTCGTCGCCGATCGGTGTTTCAAGTGAGAGCGGTTCTTTGGCGATTTTCAGAATCGTCCTCACTTTGTCGAGCGGCATATGTAGCTTCTCGGCGATCTCCTCAGGCATAGGTTCACGGCCGACCTTGTTGAGCATCCGCCGGCTTGTGCGCACCACTTTGTTGATGGCGTCGCTCATGTGAACAGGCACACGGATGGTGCGCGACTGGTCGGCGAGGGAGCGAGTGACTGCCTGCCGGACCCACCAGGTCGCATAGGTCGCAAACTTGTATCCGCGTCGATACTCGAATTTGTCGACCGCCTTCATCAGACCGATGTTGCCTTCCTGGATCAAGTCGAGGAACTGCAGGCCGCGGTTGATGTACTTCTTGGCAATCGAAATGACGAGGCGCAGATTGGCCTCCACCATCTCCTTCTTTGCCTGGCACGCTTCGCGCTCGCCGCGTTGCACCATTTGCACGATCTTGCGGAACTCGCCGATCTCGAGCCCGGTCTCGCTCGCGAGCGTGTGTATGTCCTGGCGGTGCTGCTTGATCTTGTCCTGGTCCTTGGCGACGAATTTCTTCCAGCCGTTTGCGGAGAACTTCGACACGCGGTTGAGCCAGAGCGGGTCAAGCTCGGAGCCCAGATAGTTCTTGAGGAAGTCGTCCCGAACGACACCGTAGCTCTCGGCAAGCCGCATCAAGCGGCCTTCGTGACCGACCAGCCGCTTGTTGATGTCGTAGAGTTGATCAACCAGCGCGTCGATGCGCGCTCGGTTCAGCCGTAGCGATTTCACCTCGCCGATGATCTCGTTCTTAAGCTTTTTATACTTGCGCTCCTGCGCCGGAGAAAGCGATTGGCGTTTGAGCCGGGACTGGATGTCCTGATCCTGCAAACGGCGAAGCCGCCGGTAGGCGCCGGCGATAGTGTCGAATGTCGCGACCACCTTGGGCTTGAGTTCTGCCTCGATCGCCGCGACCGAGAGCCAAGTTTCCATCTCGTCATCATCGAGGTTGCTCTCGCCATTCATACTCTCGGTTGCCGTTTCCCGGCCGTCGCTGCGTTCTCCGGCGGGCTTGAGCGGGGTCGCGAACACCGGCGCAATGGTCGGCGCCTGCAGCGCAGGCGGCCGCCCGGCTTGGTTCGGGGCGGCGATGCCGGCAGTCAACTGGTCGTCGGGGGCAACCATCGGCATGGCCTTCGCATCGGGGCCGCCATAGGTCGCGTCGAGGTCGATGATGTCGCGCAGGAGAACCTTGCCCTCGTTGAGCTCATCACGCCAGATAATGATGGCCTGGAAGGTAAGCGGGCTCTCGCACAGGCCCGCGATTATTATTTCGCGGCCGGCCTCGATGCGCTTGGCGATGGCGATCTCACCTTCGCGCGAAAGAAGTTCCACCGAGCCCATTTCGCGCAGATACATGCGCACTGGATCGTCGGTGCGCTCGGCCGGCCCCTTGGCCTTAGGCTTGGCCGAAACTGACCACTGCCGGACTTCGACTAGCTCCTCGCCTTCGGCTACCTCTTCCGAATCCGCGCGAGTTGGCACCTCTTCCTCAACCTTATTGGTCTCGACCACGTTGACGCCCATTTCTCCGAAAATCGACAGGATACTCTTGAGCTGCGGCGAACTGGTCTCGTTTGAGGGCAGCACGCCGTTGATCTGAGCGAGGGTGACGTAGCCGTGCTTCTTGGCGCTACGGATCAGCTTCTTGACAGCCACGTCGGAAAATTCGAGCCACGGCAGATCCCGGATATCCGATTCCCGTTTCTGCGGCGCGACTGGCGTGCGCTGTTCGGGAGGCGTCTTGATATTGCTTGCCATGACTGTCTCCCGGATGCCCCAAAGCAAAGGTGCCTGGGAGATCATCACCGCCTCATGCGTTTCTTTGTACTGAGCGCCTCATGCGTTCATTTGTACAGTATTTGTCTCACGGTAAGGTTCCTTTGAACAAATCGCACAGCCAAGTAACCGCGCAATCATCTCTCCCGTGGCCCGCAGCTCTTTGGTCTCCCTGTCGGGAACGTGTCGAAGATCACTTCAGCCGCGCGACGGCGAGCCAACAGAGCGGCCACCCGATCGCAACTTGGCGACCGGTTCGGAAACCGAACCCTGGGCTTCCTTGGCCAAACGAAGCGCCTTCAAATGCGCGGTCTTTTTACGAATGGCGGCAGCTTGAGCCTCATATTCCGCCATTGCTTTTTTAGCCTCCCGCGCGCGCTCTTCTTGTCTGAAACTCTTTTCTGCCCGTTGTCGGGCCTGATCTGGTGTCATGAATTTTTCCCGTGTGACAACCCGGTCGCAACCACATTGCGGCCCTCGTGGGGTTGATCGCTTGCTTATGTCGGTCAGGTGTTAAGAAACATATAGGCACTAATCGCACGGAAAAAAGCCTTGGAGATAAAGCGCTGGACATAATGAGCCTTGACCCGCACCGCCATGACGCTGGCGGCGGACCAAGTCGCGCACCCAGAACCCTGGCACGAAAGCGGCCGGAATCGTCGTGGTTGCTTCCTTTGCACCGGTGCCCGCACCGGCCATTTGGCACTTCATTGGCCTGACGTTTTGACTTGGACCAACTTCTCTGCACACGCCCTGGCTAAGTGGTAGTCGGGGGAACTAGCTCCTGGCTGTGTCGCCCAGCCGCCCTTCTCCAAGTATTGGCCTTGTTGCCAGTTCGAAGAAATCTTTTGCAGGACTGCCAGGTTCGCTTTCGCATCACTGTTCTGCAGGAATTTCTCCACGCAGATCGGCGCGAGGGCCGCTACGACGGCGCTGTTAGCCCGCTCATCCGCAAGTTTGATGGCGGTGCCGCCAGTCATCCAGCCGCCCCAAGAAAACCCTATCACCATCGACGCAACCGCGCCGATAGCGATTCCTTGCAGGAGACGAGTCCGCGACTCGCCCACCAGAATTGATGGAACTTGCATGGCTTTTGCCCTTTCGGTCAGAGGGGTGTGCGCCGCACGCGGCGCGTGCAACGACGGAGCCGCTGACGGTACCCCAGCCGAACGCAACGCTATTTGGCGTGTTATTGTGCCTGCCGACGGCACTTGCCGTCCAGCGGGGCTGAGACCGCCGTGTCGATTCGGTGGAGACATGCCATGATGAGGCGAGAAAAATTTGCGATCGCAAACATCTACGTGCCGATAAAGCGCCGAGCAACGCTCAAACCGGAGACCGTCCAAGAGATTGCGCGAAGTATCTTAGAAGTCGGACAGCAAGCGCCCATCCTGGTTCGGCGTGACGGTGATCGCTTCGTCCTCGTACACGGGTTGCATCGCCTCGAAGCGTGCAAGGCATTGGGCGAAAAGACGATCTACGGATATCTCGTCCAGGCCCAGAAGCACTAATCCAGAACTTCACAATTGGCTTTCCTATGGCAAAGAAGATCAATATGGTCATCTGGAGACCGCCTTCCGAGGAATATCGGAAGCGGATATCTGCCGATAGTGCATCGGGGTAGCAGGCATGGCGTGAACCGTGCCGTGAGGGCTCATGTCGTCAGCGCGTCCGTGCAATGTCCTCATGATCTATCCGCGCTTTGGGGCGGGTACGTTTTGGAATTTTGCCGCGGCCTGTGAACTATTCAACGCGCGTTACCCGACGACGCCGCTCGGCCTTATCACCGTAGCAGCCCTGCTGCCAAATACATGGACCATCCGACTGGTCGATCGAAACACTGAGGCGTTGGCCGACGGCGATCTTGAGTGGGCCGATTTGGTCATGACCGGCGGCATGCTGCCGCAATATTTCGACACCATCGAAGTCATCGAACTGTGCCGTGCGCGGGGCAAGCCGGTTGTCGTCGGCGGGCCCGGCGTGACCTCCGTTCCTCACCTTTACAGCAAAGCAAATTTTCAGGTTCTCGGCGAAGCCGAGGGCATCATCGACAAATTCATCTCAGCGTGGGAGGCAGGCGCAAGGGAGGGAGTATTCGAGGCCGAAAAATTCAAAATCGACGTGACCAAGAGTCCAGTCCCCCGGTTCGACCTATTGAAAGTCGAGCATTATCTTTACATCGGAGTGCAGTTTTCGCGTGGCTGCCCATTCACCTGCGAGTTCTGCGACATTATCGAACTCTACGGGCGGGTTCCTCGCGCTAAGACCAACGCCCAAATGTTGCACGAGCTGGACACGCTCTATCGTCTCGGTTACCGCGGTCATATCGATTTCGTCGACGATAATCTCATCGGCAACAAGAAGGCGGTCAAGGCATTCCTGCCTGAACTAAAGACGTGGCTCGAACAACACGACTATCCATTCGAGTTCACGACCGAGGCGTCGCTTAATCTGGCCGACGATGCGGATTTAATGAAGCTGTTAAATCAGGCCAATTTCATCGGGGTGTTCGTTGGAATCGAGAGCCCCGACACAAGTACGCTAATCGCGATGCGCAAAAAACAGAATACGCGGCGGGACATTGCCGAGAGCGTGCATAGGATTTACGCGGCTGGGCTCTACGTAACTGCAGGTTTCATTGTCGGCTTCGACAGTGAGCGGGGATCGGTCGCAGACGCCATTGTCGAGCTCATCGAGGAGGCCGCTATTCCGGTCTGCATGGTCGGCCTGCTTTACGCGCTGCCAAACACCCAACTTACGCGTCGGCTTGCAGACGAGGGCCGCTTGCACGCGGAGCTCTTATTCGATCCCGCTGCCGGCATGGATCAGTGCACGCAAGGTTTGAATTTCGATACGTTGCGGCCGCGACGCGAAATCCTGTCCGATTACAAGCGGGTGCTCGAGAAAGTCTACGATCCTGTTGCCTATGCCAAGCGTCTCCAGCGCTTGGCAAGTCTGCTCGGCAGCTCCAACCCCAATCGTCAAGTGCGTGCGAACGATTCCAGGAGCAAACTTGGCGGCCTGGAGGTTGTCCATCGTATTGTGTCCAAGCTGCCGGGAGCACAGGACATCTTCCGACAAGCGATCATTCAATGTGCATCGAGAAATCCGCAATGGGCTCGGATTATCGTGCTGCTGACGGCGCTTTATCTCCATCTCGGCCCATTCTCACGGCACGTTATCCGTCAAATCGAGCAGCAACTTGATGGACCGCCGGATGTCGCACAAGATCAAACGGCACCGGCAAAACAGGTCGCAGCGACTACGGCCTAAAGGCAGCACACCCGCCTGACATCACAGTCGGGCGTGTTCCGAAGGGCGCGGGGTATGCGTCATTACCAAGAGCCCCGCAGCCAATCGGTTCGCGCTGGCGTCAGTGCCAACTCCGAACTAACATTAGCGGTGGATCATTTAATGAACGCCAGGCAGGTTGCGGAGAGGACCGCTATTGGGACAGCTCGTCGTAGTCTCGAATAGAGTCGCCGTTCCCGAGAAAAATGCAAAGGCGCGCGCCGGCGGGCTTGAAGTTGCTGTCAAGGCGGCACTCAAGCACAAAACTTGCACTTGGTTCGGCTGGAGCGGAAAGGTCGTCGCACACACCAAGAGTGCCACCCAAACGGTGGTGCGTGACAAGATTACCTACATCACGCTTGATCTCTCCAAAGAAGACCACCAGGAATACTACAGTGGCTTCACCAATCGTGTGCTATGGCCGATCCTGCACTACCGGGTCGATCTCGCCGAGTTCTCGCGCCGGGATCTGACTGGCTATTTGCGTGTCAATGATCACTTCGCGCGCGAGCTGCACAAAGTGCTTGAGCCAGATGACTCCATCTGGGTGCATGATTATCACCTGATGCCGCTGGCCAAGGCACTGCGCGAGCGTGGGCACAAGAATCGCATCGGCTTTTTCCTTCACGTTCCATTTCCACCGCCGGAAATACTGACGGCATTACCGCACCACGAGCGCCTTATTCCATCACTGTGCGAATACGATCTCATCGGGTTCCAGACCGGGGATGATGCTTTTAATTTCAGCCGCTACCTCACCCGCGAATGCGGCCTACACAGTCGCGATTTCAATTTCATCGTTGGCGATCGGACGATTCGGATTGACGTGTTCCCGGTCGGCATCGAAACGGAGGCGTTCGCCGAGCTTGCCCAGCGTTCAGTGCGATTGCCTTTCGTCAAACGCGTGATCGCGAGCCTGGCTGGCCGTGCGCTCATCATCGGGGTCGATCGCTTGGACTACTCGAAAGGGATCGCCAATCGGCTTTCGGCATTCGAGCTATTCCTGCAAAAGCAGCCGCAATGGCTTGGCAAAGTGACCTATTTACAGATCGCGACCAAAAGCCGTTCCGAGATTCCGGAATATGCCGTTATCGAGCAGGATATTGGATCGGCTGCGGGACGCATTAATGGCGCCTTTGGTGAAGCGGACTGGACGCCGATTCGTTACATCAATCATCCCTATAGCCATTCGACGCTAGCGGGGCTTTATCGTGCCGCCCGTGTTGGGCTCGTGACCCCATTGCGTGACGGGATGAATCTCGTGGCCAAGGAATATGTCGCCTCGCAGGATCCGGATGACCCTGGCGTGCTGATCCTGTCGCGGTTCGCCGGCGCGTCGCAGGAATGCAAAGCAGCGCTGCTGGTCAATCCGTACGACCCCGATAGCGTCGCTGCAGCCATCGGGCAGGCGCTCGCTATGTCATTGGCCGAGCGGCGAGAGCGGCACAACTCGCTGTTCCGGGTCCTCTCCCGCAACGACGTCCAACAGTGGGCAGACCGCTATGTCGCCGCTCTGGAGCGCAAGCCGAAAGCGCTCAGCGAGCTTGAGCAAATGCATTCGGTGGGATCGTGATGGATCAATGGCTGGGAGTGAACTGGTGCGTCGGGGTTTCGTCACTAAAAAAGATATTCCGGTACGTCTTCATGATTCTTTGCTTATCCCCCTCAAGAGCAAACGCGGCTCATTGCATTCATCGGCTATGAGATCAGGCTAAAATTGTTAACCCAACTTCCGCAAGCGACGGCGCCGTGGATAGCTGCTGCTCTCATATAGGCGCCGGATGTCATCGCTGCTGAAGCGCTCATCTCCCACCTGCATCCATGCCCCGAGCGTACGGATGGCGGTAAAATCTTCGACTGCGAAACGAATTGCATCTGCCGCCGTGGCAAAGCGACGATAACTGATGTGCTGACGCGTACCATGCTTGCGTTTTGGCATGAATAGTTCGGCTGATGAAGTGTAATCGAAAGTCATCAGAATGATCTTCGACCGGGGTCACGCCACACTATGCGGCGCGGTCGAGCTGGCTTTCCTTGGCCACCCGCTCGTGCGGCTCGGTGGAACTTTTAATCCTGTACTGGAATTCGTCGCCTTCGGGCGGCAAAAGTTGCGTGATCTTATAAACGTTGCTCGCACCGCCAGCGCCTAACGGCCGCGACGTGTAAGTCACCGACTGGCCGATCTTAAATTTGTGATGGGTCACAGTATTCACCATTATGGCAGATCAGATCGCGCACCCTTGCAGCGTTTAGACGACTCTCCATACGCTGCATAGACCACCGTGAAAATTGCGTTTGTGGGCACTTGTCGAAGCAGTCCGCTTATGTCCGATTTGGGTCATTGAGTGGCACTGCAACCATCGTCATCTTTGCGGTCGTCTTTATGTTGCCGCTTCTTGCTTCTGCGATCGGAATGGTCATGCATTTCCCTCAACCGGCGTTGCGGGATTAACGATCAGCTTTCATGCTTGGGACCGGTCGCGCCCGTGCGCGTGCCGACCAACTCAACGGTGCGCCCTTTTTGGCGCGATGTCGAGAACAATGCGCTTACTCAGGAGTTCCTGGCCGAGATGCTGGGGGCGCGACGGACGAGCGCCACGCTTGCGGTCAGCGCCCTGCAGAGATCGGACCTTGATCCGCTGCGGCCGCGGCCATATCCGATGGCTTGATCTCGAAGGCCTCCGGGAAAGCGCTTGCGAACGTTATGCAACAATCAAAGTTCACGCCGGCCGACTGCTGGGTGTGATCTCGTCGGACCTGGCTTGAGTTTTCAGCCAGATTTCGCGCCCATGTTTGGAACCGGACAGACCAAGCGCCGTTAGGCTTAAGGAAAGACCTAAGGTGCCGAGATCAACCGGCGTTCCACTTGCGGCACTTTGCAAGGGAACATTGAGCAGCGGCTTGCTCATCTAGGTCGAAATGCAACTAACACCACGGTTTGGAGAGGCGTCATGCAAGACGCTACGTATTTGCGTTTGCAGGCCGAACTGTGCCTGCGAATGGCGCACCACATCCGCGATGATAAACTCGCCGCAAAGTTTCGCGCTGCGGCCACGCAGTACTTTTTGCGTGCCGAAGCCCAACCACTTCGCGGTGACATGTGTGCGAATCGGTTAGCAAATTGGCCCGTGCCTGTAACGGGCGATGATTAAGCACTCATCCGCTGATCGCGGCGCTGCGCGCGAGCAATTCTCCATCCTCGCTGAGCACAAATACAGTGACCGCCTGGTCCTGAGTACTGTTGCGGCCGAGTTCGTTGGCCACGACCGTGGCGTGGGTTTCGGCCTCGTGCAGCGTCGGGAATTCTTCACCGATGTCATCCGTCAGCATGGCGCCACGGTACTGGGCTTGGAACAAATAGCGGGCCATCGCAAGCCCTCCTGCAAAGTTGAGACTTTGTCGTGAGCGCTCGCAGCCGGACGCTCAACCGAAATACACATATTATTTTATTGCTTTTCCCCCCAATGCAATTGTTCAAAATTGAACAGTCAATTCAACATGGATGCGTGCGCGACGGTGGCGCAACGACTGCCCATTCAAACATCCCTCGCCGAAAAACCCACCCTCGCCGAGTATGGCGACCACCGCCTGCTTTCCCTGCTTCGACGCCACGACAAGTTTGA
>Ga0187815_10000116_pt1 | contig 38242 bp, 33 predicted proteins | sample NC_S_5_FD_132962 | JGI IMG/M metagenome (GOLD analysis project Ga0187815, IMG submission 132962) | Wetland sediment microbial communities from Neuse River Estuary, North Carolina, USA - ASW-S_5 | ecosystem: Environmental > Aquatic > Freshwater > Wetlands > Sediment | place: USA: North Carolina... | reverse complement strand
GGCTGTACCTGTAGTTTAACCCGTGTGCTTTCCCTTACCGGACTGTCGCACACGGGACTGCGGGCGCAGTCGGCGCCCGGCTTTCCCTGCGCCCTCTTCAAAGAGGAGGGCCAACGAGATTGCAAAACTCAGGCGAAATCACGCCGTGAGAATGAGAGCGCGTGTCCGGCGTCATCGCCCGCGAATGCGGGCGATCCAGTATTCCAGAGATGTTTGTGATTGAACCGAGAGGCCGCGGCGTAATCGATCCCCCGCTTTCGCGGGGGATGACAAGTGAGGCCTTCGCAGTGATATCGAGGATGCGGCGCGGCCGCGTCTCCTCAGTACCGGTAATGATCGCTCTTGTACGGGCCTTCCGGCTTGACGCCGATATAGTCGGCCTGGTCCTTGCGCAGCTCGGTCAGCTTGACGCCGATCTTGGCGAGGTGCAGGCGCGCCACCTTCTCGTCCAGCGTCTTCGGCAGCACGTAGACCTTCTTTTCGTACTTGCCGTCCTTGTTGCCCGCGAACAGCTCGATCTGCGCCAGCGTCTGGTTGGTGAACGAGGCCGACATCACGAAGGATGGATGGCCCATCGCGTTGCCGAGGTTTACCAGGCGCCCTTCCGACAGCAGGATGATGCGGTGCTTGTCGGGGAATTCGATCTCGTCGACCTGCGGCTTGATGTTGGTCCATTTCAGATTGCGCAGAGAGGCGATCTGAATCTCGTTGTCGAAGTGGCCGATGTTGCAGACGATGGCGCGATCCTTCATCGCGCGCATGTGCTCGATGGTGATGATGTCCTTGTTGCCGGTGGCGGTGACGAAGATGTCGGCCCGCGGCGCGGCATCTTCCATGGTCACGACCTCATAGCCTTCCATCGCCGCCTGCAGCGCGCAGATCGGATCGACCTCGGAAACCATGACGCGGCAGCCGGCCTGACGCAGCGAAGCCGCCGAGCCTTTGCCGACATCGCCGAAGCCCGCGACCATCGCGACCTTGCCGGACAGCATCACGTCGGTGCCGCGGCGGATGCCGTCGACCAGCGACTCGCGGCAGCCATAGAGATTGTCGAACTTCGACTTGGTCACGCTGTCGTTGACGTTGATCGCCGGGAACAACAACGTGCCCTTGTTCGCCATCTCGTAGAGACGGTGCACGCCCGTCGTGGTCTCCTCCGAGACACCCTTGATGTTCTTGGCGATCTCCGCGAACCAGCCCTTCGGCTTCTCCTTGAGAAGCTTCTTGACCAGCGCGTAAAAGATCTCCTCTTCCTCGGAAGCAGGCTTGTCGAGGAAGGCCGTATCGCCCTTCTCGGCGCGGTAGCCGGCATGCACCAGCATGGTGGCATCGCCGCCGTCGTCGAGGATCATGTTGGGCGTGCCGCCGCCGTGCCAGTCGAACAGTTTTGCGGTGTAGTCCCAGTACTCGGTCAGCGTCTCGCCCTTCACGGCGAACACCGGAATGCCGGCGGCGGCGATCGCCGCGGCCGCGTGATCCTGAGTCGAATAGATGTTGCAGGAGACCCAGCGGATGTCGGCGCCGAGCGCCGCCAGCGTCTCGATCAGCACGGCGGTCTGGATCGTCATGTGCAGCGAGCCCGCGATGCGCGCGCCCTTCAAGGGCTGCTTCGGGCCGAATTCCTCGCGCGTCGCCATCAGGCCGGGCATTTCCGTCTCGGCCAGCGAGATTTCCTTGCGGCCGAACTCGGCGAGCGAGATGTCCTTGACGATGTAGTCGGTGAAGGCTGGCTTCTTGGCGGCGGCGGTCATGAGAGGTTCCCTGTTCTTGCGTTCGTCATTCCGGGGCGCGCGGAGCGCGAACCCGGAATCTCGAAATCACGGAAAAAGATTCCGGGTTCACCGCTGTCGCGATGCCCCGGAATGACGCGTGAAAGACTAAACCGCGCGGCGCAGCGCGTCGGCGAGGTCGGTCTTTTCCCAGGAGAAACCGCCGTCCTTGGCCGGCGCGCGGCCGAAATGACCGTACGAGGCGGTGCGCTGGTAGATCGGCCGGTTGAGCTTCAGCGTGCGGCGGATGTTGGTCGGCGTCAGCCGAAACAGCTCGGGCAAAACCTTCTCGAGCTTCTTCTCGTCGATCTTGCCGGTGCCGTGGGTTTCGACCAGCAGCGACATCGGATCGGCGACGCCGATCGCGTACGCCACCTGGATGGTGCAGCGCTCGGCAAGGCCGGCCGCGACCACGTTCTTGGCGAGGTAGCGCGCGGCATAGGCGGCCGAACGGTCGACCTTGGTCGGATCCTTGCCGGAGAAGGCGCCGCCGCCATGCGGGGCGTAGCCGCCATAGGTGTCGACGATGATCTTGCGCCCCGTGAGGCCGCAGTCGCCGTCGGGACCGCCGACGACGAAATTGCCGGTCGGATTGACCAGGAAGTCGCTCGGCTTCTGCGGCATCCAGCCCTTGGGCAGCGCCGATTCAACCGCGGTCGAGATCATCTCCTTGATCAGGCCGGGGGTGTACTTCTTGTTGTTGCGGCTCTTCTCGTTGTGCTGGGTCGAGACCACGACCTTGGTGCAGCCGACCGGCTTGCCGTCGACATACTTGACGGTCACCTGGCTCTTGGCGTCGGGCTGCAGGTCGGCGAGCTGGCCGTTCCGGCGCTTCTCGGAGAGCACCTTCAGAATCTTGTGTGCGAAGTAGATCGGCGCGGGCATGAACGAGCCCTTCTCGTACACCTCGCTCTCGGTGCAGGCATAGCCGAACATCATGCCCTGGTCGCCGGCGCCCTCTTCCTCGCCGCTCTTCTTTTTCTTGGCGTCGACGCCCATCGCGATGTCGGGCGACTGGCCGTGCAGCAGCACTTCGATGTCGGCGCCGTGATAGGAGAAGCCGTCCTGGTTGTAGCCGATGTCCCTGACCACATCGCGCGCGATCTTGCTGATCAGCTCGCGGTCGACCACCGATTTGCCGTTGATGGTGCGGAACAGCTGGCCGCGGCCTTCGCCGGCGATCACGATCTTGTTCGTGGTGCACAGCGTCTCGCAGCCGAGACGGGTGTTGACGAGGCTGTCATCGGCGATGCCGAGCTCGACGTCCTTGGCGATGAAGGCATCGAGGATCGCGTCCGAGATCTGATCCGAAACCTTGTCCGGATGTCCCTCGGAGACGGACTCGCTGGTGAACAGATAGGACGCGCGCATCAAAGACCTCTTCTTGCGCCGGACCGCCGGCAGCTTTCGTTCGTGAGTGAATGGTTGATGTCAGTCTCGGCGGCGCGAGATGACGTAGGATTCGTCGTAAAACCAGAGCCCGTTATGCTTGCGCAGAACCTCCCGCGTCGCCTCGAGAGTTCGGCTGTTTTCAGTCATTTCCGCCAACCGGTCGTCTTCAATCTGGGCGACATACACCGCCGCATTCCACGCTGCAAAGGCCGTCGAGGTTCCGATCGCGCCGGTCACCTCGTTGGGCAGCGCTTCCATATCATAACGGAAGATGGAACGGTTATCGGCATAGGCATTAAAGTTAAGGTCGCGCCCGGCCGACCCCAACTCGTATTTTACCGCGCGCAATAGCTCATGGCGGCTCACCGTGAAAGGATTTTCTCCCGGCCAGACCGCCTGGATGATTTCGAGGCCCGGATCGTGCCCGTAGGAGTGGATTCCAATCAGCCGGCCGCCAGCCCGCAGGGCCCGGGCCAAGGGCGCGATGATGCGCTTGGCCCGGAAATTCACAGAGGATTTGGCCCGATAGGGCTGGGAGGCGATGACCAGGTCGAAATTGGCCTCGGTCCGGCCGGCCCGCGGGATGATCGAATCGAGCAGAAACCGGTGGTCCTCCCGGTACAGCACCAGCGCCACCGGCCGTTCATAGATCGGCATGCCCGATTTGGGGCTGATATTGGCCCGCCAGTTTTGCTCCAGAAACGGCCCCAGTTCGGCGATTTGCGCCCCGAACTCCCCGGAGGAAGCGCCCTGCAGCGCCACCTCGTGCCAGATCATGCCGGCCGCTGCCGCAGGCGTTGCGGGCGCAAGCCAAGGGGCTTCGGCGTAGTACATGTTGGTCAGGACGAAGACGGTCGCCGGATGCTCGAACAGCCGGTCCGGGACCTTGTCCAGCGTCAGGCGGACATCCTCCAGGCTAAGCTCCTTGCCGGCGATGTAGAACGGCATGTGCGGAAAGCGCCCATGCATGGAGCGCAGAACCCGCGCCAGCACGGTGCCGTCGCCGACGCCGGCGTCGAAGACCCGCAGCGCCGGCGGGCGGGGATGTATACTGGCGAGCTCCAGCGCCACGCGGTCGGCGATGACGCGCTTCTCGCTGCAGGTGTGGACGAACAGCAGGTATTTCTGCCGGTTCTCGAAGAAGCGGAAATTGCTGCGGGGATCGCGCTTCTCCGGCACCACCTCGAGCCCGCGCACCGGCGGCAGGCCGCCGGGCGTCGAGGCCGCGATATAGGCCTGGATCCGGTCCAACGTGTCGGTCGTGATGCGCTTACCCTCCCGCAGCCGAGCCACAAGCTTGCCGTCATTGACGGCCCGGCGCCCAAAGGTCGATTCCGCCATATCCGAACGGCGGCAGAATTCGGTGATCTGGGCCAGAATCTGGTCGTTTTTCATGGAAAGCCGATTGGGACGCCGGTGGGCAGCCTGATTTGACAGCTCTCTCCTATCACCCTCTGCCCAACCGGCAAACCGCCAGCCGCCGCCGTCCCTGCGGCTTGAACCCCGTCCCCGCCGTCCGCAACCAAACCGCAGGACTTTCCTCACTGTTCGCGGGACACTTCATGCGCCAATTCATCCTGATGTTGCTGCTGGCGTCCGCGCTGTGGCCGGCCCCCTCCTTCGCCCAACAGCGCAGCCAGCTCGGGCCGCTCTGCACCACCGACACTACGCCGGCGGACCAGCAGATCGATGCCTGCAACAAGATCATCGCGCTGAAGGTTTTCACCGGCGAGAAGCTCGCCACGACCTATTTCTGGCGCGCGGTCGGCTGGAACAAGAAGGGCAACTATACCCAGGTGATTGCAGATGCCAGCGAAGCGATCCGCCTCGCGCCCAGCGTGCCCGCCTACAATCTTCGCGGCTCGGCCTATTACGACAAGGGCGAGTACGACATCGCGATCGCGGATTACAACGACGCGCTACGCATCGGCCCGCCGAGCGGCATCATCTATCACAACCGTGGCAATGCCTGGCGCGGCAAGGGCGAATACGCCAAGGCGATCGCCGATTACGACATGTCGATCAAGCAAGGACCGAAGTCGGCGTTCTCCTATCAGAACCGCGGCGCCTCGAGGCAGGCGCTGGGCGACACCGACGGCGCACTCGCCGACATCAATGAGGCGATCCGCACCGACCCTTCACTGCCGCAACCGTTGACCAGCCGCGGGGTGATCTGGCGCGCCAAGGGCGATTACGACCGCGCCATTGCCGACACCACCGAGGCGATCCGCCTCGCGAAGGCGAAAGCGCCGGTCAACATCATGACGCCGCCCGGCAGCGTGCTGATCTCGGCCTATATCCAGCGCGGCCTCGCCTATGAGGCGAAAGGCGACTATGCCAACGCAAAGCAGGACTACAACGCGACGCTGCAAGGCATCGCCTCCGACGCTGGCAGCAAGGCCAACCAGGCCACCGCAAAGGTGCGGCTGTCGCTGCTGTCGGAAGCGGACACACCGCGCACCTCGCCGACGTCAGCATCTGCGCCGACGCAGACGGCAGCGCCCTCGGCTGCTCCGCAGCCCGGCGCGGTCGCGAGCCGCCGCGTGGCGCTGGTTATCGGCAATGGCGCCTATAGCCACGTCAAGGCGCTGCCCAATCCCTCCAATGATGCGCGCTCGATCGCAAGGAGCCTGCGCGGCATCGGCTTTGCCGTCACGGAGGGCATCGATCTCGACCGTACGGGCATGCAGAACATGATCCGCGAATTCCTGCGGGAGGCTGCGCGCTCGCAGGTCGCGATCGTCTATTACGCCGGCCATGGCGTGCAGATCGACGGCCGCAACTACCTCGTGCCCGTCGATGCGCAGCTGAGGCCAGGCGGCCGCCTGACCGACACCATGATGGACATGGACACCATCATGGCCGGTCTCGACGACCAGCTGCGCACCAACATCCTGATCCTCGATGCCTGCCGCAACAATCCGGTGGCGCCGCAAGTCACTGCGGCGGGCGCGGGCGCAGGCCGCGCCATCGAGGCGAGCGGTCTTGCCGCGCCCTCCTCGCTCGGGTCAGGCTCGACGCTCGGCGCGGGCACGCTGATTGCGTTCGCGACCGCGCCGGGCAAGGTCGCGCTCGACGGCGAAGGCGCCAACAGCCCGTTCTCGGCGGCGCTGTCGCGCCACATCAGCACACCTGGACTCGAGGTGCAGCAGATGCTGACCCGTGTGCGCGCGGAGGTCGTCGCCGGCACGAAAAACCAGCAGGTGCCGTGGTCGAATTCCTCGCTGCTCGGGGAGGTCTATCTGGCGGAGAAACCTTGAGGTGCAAACCAGAACTATTGCTGCCGGGAAAAATACGAACGTGCCACGAACGCGGCCTTGGCGGCCTCACCGGTCTCGTTCAAGTGACAATTGTCGAGGAACCAATCGTCATCAGCCCTGAAATCGTGCGGATCGATATAGACGAGGCTCTTCTCTTCGGCGATGCGCTTCATGATGGCGAGATTGCGCGCCAGGCCGACCTTCCACGCGTGCTCAAGACCCGCGAGATCCGGCCGGTTTCGCGAAAGCAGAGCCTCGCGAGCCTCAACGAATCCGAACAGGACCGGCGTCGCGCCGTCCTCGATGATCGTGCGGACCAGAAGATCGAGATTGCGCTCGAAGCCGATGGTCGGCGCATGTGTCACCCGCTCGACTGCTTCGGCCCGTGGAATCTCGAGCAGGCTACCCGGCGCCGGCGAAAAGACGGTGGTCAGAAGATTCCAGTTGTGCGCGTAGAGCAGCTTCGCCGGCCACCCGCCCCAGCGCAACATGGTCTGGTCAAACGGACCGGCGACAGGCCGTGTTCCCTGGGCGCGCAGGTGAGTGTATTCGGCGTTGTATGGGGCGAAGAACATGGCGATCACGTCATTGCCGCCCTCGTGGATAATCACGATGTCGGGTTTCAGATAGCGGTGACGGAACACGTAGCCTGCAAGCAGTTCGGCGGTCGTAGCGGACGGAAGACCGCCGTTGATCACTTCGTACCCCGGTCCAAGCATCTTCTGCAGTTGCGCAGACCACGCATTCGCCGGATCGGGAACGTAAGGATAACTGAACGTCGTCGAACCGCCGAGAACCAGAACTCTCTTCGGCCGCTCCGACGATGCGCGCTTTGGCTGCGGGACGATGCGATAACCGCCGGCGTCGATCTGGAGAAAACCATTGCCGGCAAATCCCGGGCGGTTGGTATAGAGCAAATAGGGGTGAGCAATGATGCTCGAGTCATTTCCATAGATGTCGGAACGTTCCCTCAGAACGTATTCGACGACGCGAATTCCGTTCTGATGGTTGCGTTGGAAATTCTCGGAGTGAAAGACGAACCTTGCGCCAATGCTTATCGTGAAGGCGCAAAATGCGACGCTCAACACCAGAAGTGCGCCGCTCAGAAGGCGCCGCGCGAATTGCTTCGACATCAAGCAAATTCCTTAGCATCGCGCTCTTGTCCGGAAAAGCCCTCCGGCCGCGGCCATGCGCCGGCGAGGAAGCAATCCATTCCTCCGCTTGTGGCACGATTGATTGCTTCGCTTCGGTCGCAATGACGAGGACGGCTCACAGCAACGCGAGAAAGGCGCGAGGCTATTTGCCCCACACCTCGGCCGCAATCTCCACCGCCAGGCGCAGCTTCGCCCACTGCTCCTCCTCGGAGAGGATGTTGCCCTCCTCGGTCGAGGCAAAGCCGCATTGCGGCGACAGCGCGAGTTGCTCCAGCTGCGCGAACTTGGCCGCCTCGTCAAGCCGGCGCTTGATGTCGTCCTTCTTCTCCAGCTCGCCGAACTTCGAGGTGATAACACCGACCACCACCACCTTGTTGCCCTTGGGCAGGTAGCGCAGTGGCTCGAAGCCGCCGGCGCGGTCGGAATCATATTCGAGGAAATAGCCGTCGTAGTTGGTGCCGCCCAGCATGACCTCCGCCACCGGCTCGTAGCCGCCGGAGGAAATCCAGGTGGAGCGGAAATTGCCGCGGCAGACATGCGTGGTGACGACCATGTCGGCCGGCTTTTCGGCGATGGCGTAGTTGATGATGCGGGCGTAGATCTCCTGCAGGCCATCCGGGTTGTCGCCGCGCTCGCGCGCCTTCTTCAGCTCGTCCTGCGAGCAGAGATAGGCCCACACCGTGTCGTCGAACTGCAGATAGCGGCAGCCGGCGTCGTAGAAGGCCTTGACCGCCTTGCGGTAGGTCTTGCCGAGGTCGGAATAGAACTCCTCGAGATCAGGATAGACCTTGTTGGAGATCGACTTGCGGCCGCCGCGGAAGTGCAGCACCGCGGGCGACGGGATCGTCATCTTGGGCGTGACGTGAGCGATGTCGGCGTGCTTCTTCAGGAACCTGAAGTGGTCCAGCATCGGGTGATCGTCGGGGAAGTCGAGCTTGCCGATCACGCGCACCGCATCATGCCGGGTCTGCACGCCCGCGAACTGGATGCCGGTTTCGGGGTGGAACAGCTCGCAGCCGGTCAGCTTGGCGAGGAAGTCGAAATGCCACCAGGAGCGGCGGAATTCGCCGTCGGTCGCGAGCTTCAATCCGACCGAGGCCTGCCGGTGCACGACCTTCTCGATCTCCATGTCCTCGATCTTGCGCAGCTCATCCGGCGTGATCTCGCCGTTCTCCAGCTTCGTACGGGCTTCCTTGATCTTCGGCGGGCGCAGGAGGCTGCCGACCTCGTCGGCGCGGAAGGGAGGCTTGGTTCGCTGCATGATCTAAAGCTCCGAAATTCGTCAGTGACCGGCGTTGCCGGAGACGCCGAGGTGGCGCTCCAGCGCCGAGGGATCGGCCTTGAGTGCGCTGCTCGGCGCATCGTGAACGATGGCGCCGCGCTCCAATATCACAACACGGTCGGCAAGCCCCAGAATCTTTTGCGCATTCTGCTCGACAATGATCGAGCAGATGCCGCCGGCGCGGGTAATGGTGCCGAGCGCCCTCAGCAATTCCTCGACGATGATGGGCGCCAGCCCCTCGGTCGGCTCGTCCAGAAGCAGAACCTTTGGATTGAGCGTAAGGGCCCGGCCGATCGCCAGCATCTGCTGCTCGCCGCCGGAAAGCTGGTTGCCGTAATTGTTGCGCCGCTCCTTCAGGCGCGGAAACATCGCGTAGACCTTGTCCGCGGTCCATGGACCCGGCTGCGCCACCGCCGTCATGTTTTCCTCGACGGTGAGCGAGCGAAATATATTGCGCTCCTGCGGCACCCAGCCGATCCCGGCGCGCGCCCGCTGGTCGGGCCGCAAGGCGGTGATGTCGGCGCCGCCGAGCGCGAGGCTGCCGCCGAAGCGGCGGGTGATGCCGACGATGGAATTGATCAGGGTGGTCTTGCCGGTGCCGTTGCGGCCGAGCAGCGCCAGCACCTGGCTCTCCGGCAGGCTCAGCGACATGCCGGGCAGCACCACCGCCTCGCCATAGCCGGCGCGCAGGTTCTCGATGGCAAGCAGCTCAGGCATCGGCGCCCTCGCCGAGATAGACCGCCTTCACCTGCGGGTCGCGCGCCACCGCTTCCGGCGGACCCTCCACCAGCATGGCGCCGTTGACCAGCACCGAGATGCGATCGGCAAAGGAGAACACGAGGTCCATGTCGTGCTCGATCAGGAGCACCGTGACGTCGCGCGGCAGCGCAGCGACGGCGGCAAGGATGTCGTGGCGCTCGCTTTCGGGCACGCCGGCGGCGGGCTCGTCGAGCAGCAGCACGCGTGGCCTTGCCGCGATGGCGACCGCGATTTCCAGCAGCCGCTGCTTGCCGTAGGGCAGCGTCGCGGTCAGTTCGTTCATGACGTCGAGCAGATGGAAGCGCGACAGGATATCTGCCAGCTCTTCGTTGACGTCACTGCGCGTGCCCATGCGCCGCCACCAGTCGCCGCCGCGGCCGAGCCGCTCGGAGACCGCCAGCCCGACCGTCTCCAGCGGCGTCAAATCGGCATAGAGCTGGTTGATCTGGAAGGTGCGCGACAGGCCGCGCAGCACGCGCCTGTGCACGGCCAGATCAGTAATGTCCTGGCCCTCGAGCAGGATGCGGCCGGAATCCGGCTGCAGCACGCCGGTGAGCAGATTGATCACCGTGGTCTTGCCGGCGCCATTGGGGCCGATCAGCGCGTGGCGGGCGCCCCGCTCCACCCTGAGCGACAGGTCGCGCGTGACCTTCAGTCCGCCGAACGACTTCTGCAAGTCCCTTGTCTCCAGCGCCACCGTCATGATGCGTCGCCCTCCGGCACCGCGACGGCCACCTTGCGGCCGGTGATCCGCCGGATCACCAGGTTGGGCAGCCACAGCACCCAGCGATGGATGCGCGCGCGGCCAACCATCACGATGACCACGAGCACGAGACCGATCCAGAACAGCCAGTATTGTGGCGTGATCGCCTGGAACAGCTCCTGCAGTATCTTGAAGACGACAGCGCCGATCAGCCCGCCATAGAGATAGCCGGTGCCGCCGATGACGAGCACCAGCATCAGGTCGGCAGAACGCTCGAACGAGAATACGTCGAGCGAGGCAAGCGCCGTGGTCTGAGTGAACAGCGCGCCGGCAATGCCGGCATAGAACGCCGCCAGCGTGTAGATCGCAACCAGCCGGCGATTGACGGGAATGCCGATGGCGGAGGCGCGCAACGGATTGTTCCTGATCGCACGCAGCGACAGGCCGAACGGCGAGTGCACGATGCGCCGCGCCAGCAGGAACAGCAGGAACAGCACGATCAGGCTGTACCAGAAGCCGGTCTTGCCGAACATGTCGAAGGCGAACAGGCCGAGGATCGGCTGCATCTCGATACCCTGCAGCCCGTCGGTGCCGCCGGTGATGTTGGAGAAGCGTTCGCCGAGCGCTTCCATCAACAGTGCGATGCCCAGCGTCACCATCAGCCGCGTCAGATCGACGCCGCGGATCACAAGGAAGCTGGTGAAGAAGCCGAGCACCATCGCCGCCAGCCCAGCAACAATGAGCGCAAGCACCGGCTCATTGATGATGCCGTGCAAAGCGAGCAGCCCCGCCGAGTAGGCGCCGACGCCGAAGAAGGCGGCGTGCCCGAGCGAGACGATGCCGGCATAGCCGAGGATCAGGTCGAGCGAGAGCGTGAACAGCGCCAGCCGCAGGATGTCCGTCATGATCAGATAACGCGATGGGAACAGGAACGGACAGGCCAGAACCAGCACCCAGAAGGCGACTTCGCTGACGCGCCAGCGGCTGGAGGCCATCGCGGAGGTGGAAACGTCGTTCGCAGCGCTCATGGCATCACCGCGCGGCACTGCGGCCGAACAGGCCGTTGGGACGCCAGATCAGGATCACGATCATGATGGTGTAGATCACGAACGGCCCCATCTTGGGCACGTAATACTTGCCGGCGACGTCGCCGATGCCGAGCAGGAGCGATGCGAGGAACGGCCCGGTGATGCTGGAGGAGCCGCCGACCGTCACCACGATCAGGAAATAGATCATGAATTTCAGCGGAAAATACGGATCGAGGCCGAGGATCTCCGCGCTCAGCGCGCCGCCGAGACCGGCGAGACCGCAACCGAAGGCAAAGGTGAAAGCGAACACCTGGGGCACGTTGATGCCGAGCCCGATCGCGGCGCGCGGATCATCCACGGCGGCGCGCAGCCGACTGCCGAAGCGCGTGCGCGACAGGATCAGCTGCAGGGCCAGCGTCAGCAGCCCGCAGATCACGATGATCATCAGCCGGTAACGGCCGATGCCGACGCCGAAGAGATCGAACTGCCCTTCCAGCGCTGCAGGCAATTTGATGAAGATGCGCGACGATCCCATGATGTAGTCGACGGCGGCCACCGACATGAAGACGAGGCCGACCGAGAACAGCACCTGGTCGAGATGGCTGCGGGTGTAGAGATGGCGGTACAGCGTGCGCTCCAGCGCAGCCCCAATCGCGGCGCTGGCGACGAAGGCGAGCGGAAGCGCCGCAAAGAACGGCCAGCCCTGGTTGTTGACCAGCACCGCACAGGCATAGCCGCCGGCCATGGCGAAGGCGCCATGGGCGAGGTTGACGAAGTTCATCAACCCGAGCGTCACCGCCAGGCCGCAGGCGAGCACGAACAGCAACATGCCGTAGGCGACGCCGTCGAACAGGATGGTGAATACGGTGGTCATGGAAACGGCTTTGTGAGCCCGAGTAGTGATACAAGTCCAGCAGCCATCATGGCCGGGCTTGTCCCGGCCATCCACGTCTTTTCTTTCAGCGCATGTTGAAGAAAGACGTGGATGCCCGGGTCACTTGAACGAAGACGCGCTTCGCGCTTATGCCCGGGCATGACGCGTTTGAGATAATAGGCAAGCCCCGGGGTGACGCGCTTTCGCGCGTCACTTCTTGGTCTTGCCAGAGTCCTTCACCGCCTCGAAGGTCGCGAACTCCACGTTGTACAGCTCGCCGTCCACCTTCTCGACCTTACGGATGTAGATGTTCTGCACGATGTCACGCGTCTCCGGGTCGATCGAGATCGGGCCGCGCGGGCTTTCCCACTTCATGCCCTTCATGGCCTCGACCAGCGCATCGCCGTCGGTCTTGCCGCCGGTCTTCTTCAGCGCCTCGTAGATCAGATGGATGCCATCATAGCCGCCGACGGCCATGAAGCCCGGACGGTTGTTGAAGGCCTTCTTGTAGGCGGCGACGAATTCCTTGTTCATCGCCGACGGATGCGCCGCGGAGTAGAGGTGTGCGGTGACGGCGCCGAGCGCGGCGTCGCCCATGTTGTTGAGCAGGTCGTCGTCCATTACGTCGCCGGGGCCGATCACCTTGATGCCGCTCTTGTCTAGGCCGCGCTCGGCATACTGCTTCATGAAGTTGCCGCCCTGGCCTGCCGGCACGAATACGAACATGGCGTCCGGCTTGGAATCCTTCATGCGCTGCAGGAACGGCGCGAAGTCGGGATTCTGCAAGGGTACCTTGACTTCCTCGACGATCTCGCCGCCGCCGGCGGTAAAGTTCTGCTTGAAGAAGTTCAGCGCATCATTGCCCGGCGCATAGTCGGAAGTGAGCGTCGCCACCTTCTTGATGCCGTTCTTGGCGGCCCAGTCGCCGATGATGGTGGAGGATTGCGCCAGCGTGAAACTGGTGCGGACGATATAGGGCGAGCGCTCGGTGATGATCGAGGTGCCCGCCGCCATCACGATCTCCGGGATCTTGGCCTGCGTGGCCAGGGGCGCTGCGGCGAGCGCGGCCGGCGTGACGCCGAAGCCGGCGATGACGTTGACCTTGTCGTTGACGATCAGTTCCTGCGCGATCCGCTTCGTGTTGTCGGGAACGGCGCCGTCGTCCTTCAGGATGACCTCGATCTTCTTACCGGCGACGGTGTCGCCCTTCTGCTGCATGTAGAGCTTGATGGCATTGTCGATCTGCTTGCCGGTCGAGGCTTGACCACCCGTCATCGGCACGATGAGACCAATCTTGAAGGTGTCCTGGGCGCAGGCCGGCACGCTGAACAGCGCAGCCAGACTGCAGACGCCGGCTAGAGCGCCGCGGCGGGACCATGTCGATGTGGGCACTTCTCTCCTCCTCTCAATGACTTCGTGGGACCGCCTGACGCGGTTCTTCACGCCTTTTCCAACTAACCATGATATTTGTACTATTGTACAAATCAACAAAACCGGTCAACAGCAAAAGATTGGCACGTTCCGGGAAGAATAGCTGAAAAAGCAATAGCTTGCGCGCAGAGAGCGGGGTACTCAATTGGCGCGGCTTCGCGTCACTCCACTGCGCCATGCTACAGGTCGAGGGGCACGTGGAGCCAGCGGCATAGACGCGGCTGAAAGGCGGGATCACCGAATCCAAGAGCTAGGCGAAGCGTCGGAATAATTCGGAATCAGCCGCGCTATCGCCTGTTCTGCGGCTGCCGGCATGGTCTGCGTTCAAAATTCCCCCCTTGTCACAACTTCATTTGGCCGCTGTTCGGTGATCTATACAGCATCACCCGGTCCTGCTACTTATCGGTGTTAATTCAGATAGATGCCACCATTTGCGCGCCTGATCCTGTTGACCATCGGCATCGTGGCCCAAGCGAGCGGCTTGGCAGGGTGTGGAACGATGAACGAGCGGCTTGCGGCCGGTGTAAGCGACGCTATTCCGGCCCTGGGCGGGCGGCTTGCCCGCTGACGCGCCGCCGAGGCCAGGAACTGCAAAATATGACGAGTACATGAAAGAGCGGGATAGAAGGCGATTGTTGCCGGCATCGGAGCGCGACGAAATGCCCAAGGGCGACGAAGCACAACCGCAAGTCCAGCACGAAAATCGCTAGGAATCGTCGATTAAAAGCTCTATCGACCGCAATTCGCATCGGGTATCTGCATAGCGGGAGCCGGCGCGGGCACGATCGGGCAAGAGAAGAAGTTGTTAGCTGGGGACGACTAAGAAAGTGCAGGCAGAAGCACAGCCGACCCGCAGCCTTGTGATAGGCGGCAGCGGTCTCGTCGGCGGATACATCGTCGAGCATCTGGTGAAAGGCGGCCAGCGCCCGCTCGCATTGTCGCGGACCGCACGAAGTCACCCGGTCGTGGACTGGCATCGCGGCGATCTGCATCATGCCGAAGCGCTGGAATTCCCGCCGGTTACGACATTTTTCTGCACGGCCGATGCCCCCCTGTTGGCGGAGGCCCTGCCCCATCTGATCCAGCCCGCGCTGAAGCGCCTGGTGGCGTTCAGCTCTACCAGCGTGCTCACCAAGCAGGACACGGAGGTTGCAGCCGAACACGCCATGATCCAGCAACTGGTGGCAGCCGAGCGGCGCATTGCAACCATCTGCGAGCAGCACGGGATCGGCTGGACCATCCTGCGGCCGACGCTGATCTACGCCGAAGGCCGCGACACCAACATCACACCGCTGTCACGGCTGATCCGAAAGTTCGGATTCATGCCGCTGGTCGGCGGCGGTCCCGGCCTGCGGCAGCCCGTCCATGCCGAGGATCTGGCGATCGCTGCGATCACCGCCGCGCAAAACGATGCCGCGATCAACCGCTTCTATTCCCTGCCGGGCCCCGAGACCATGACTTACCGGGAGATGATCGGACGCGTGTTCGACGGCTTGTCCCTGCCGAGACGTTTCGTATCGGTGCCGCCTTGGCTGTGGCGCGCCAGTTTCGCGGTCATCAACCCGCTGTATCCGGACGCCAACGTCGCCATGGGGATCCGCATGATGAAGGACATGACCTTCGATTCCACACCCGCGAGGGAAGACCTGGGCTGGAGCCCGCGAGGCTTCCGGCCGACGTTCGGCACGATCGCGAAATGATCGACCTATGAACTCGACGGTCGCTGCCGTTTAAAATCAATCCCGGTGCGACCGCCCATCGCGTGAACTCATAATCTGCTCCGCCGCCGCGACAGGCGAAAACATCGCCCGCCCAAGCATCCTGCCGCGCTCGGACATCGACCGACGCAGGCCATCGTCATCAGCAAGCTGCTCGGCAAGGCGCGCCAGCTCAGCGACCGAACTGCCGACATAGACCTTGCCGACCTCGTTCTCCTCGATGAGGAGTTGCAGGTCCGTGTCGGCGTTGACGCGGGCAAGGACCGGCAGCCCATAGTGCATATACGAAACGAACTTTCCGGGAATGTTGTGAGTCTTGTGGTCCGGATGAAGCGCGACCAGCCCGACCTGGCATTGTTCAAGCAGACCCGGTATCTCCAGCGAGTCGATCTCGTCGAAGAACAGCACGTTGTCGAGTTCGCGTGAGGTCTTCTCCGCCTGCAATCTGGCGAACTCCGAACCGCGGCCGACGAACAGAAAACCGATGTCTCGCCGGTGCCGCAGCGCGCCAATCAGTTCCATGAAAATATCCATGCCCTGGGCCACGCCCATATTGCCGATGTAGGCGAAGATCTTTCGGCCGGCGAGCGCGGTCTTCTCGACCGCGATGCTGCAGCCTCCGGGAGGCGTTGCGGCTAGCCAGTTATGCAAAACTTCCACGCGGCGGCGCGGCTGTCGCTGCCATCCGGCGAGATAGGCGAGATTGGACGGAGTCTGAACTCCGATCACGTCGGCCATCGAATACTGGAACGCCGCGACCGCCTTGAAGAACAAATAGACTGGTCCATTTCGCATCAGGCCGAGATCGACCGCCCATTCGGGAAAGATGTCGCGCAGGATCAGATAGCGCCACGCCGGTGATTTACGATGCATCGCCGCAATCAGCGGGCCGAAGAAGATCGGCGGCGAGTACCAGACCAGCAGATCCCAGTTCGCCGCCGCGAACGGGCTCTTGCGGATGTTGCGATACATCGCAAACGGCAGCCATAACTCGGCCAGCGCCCGACGCACCATGGATGGAAAGCGCGTCGGAGGTGCGCCGACCCGCAGGACCTCGATGCCGTCGAGCCGCTCGATCTCCCATCGCTTGCCCGACAATTGCGCGGGCACGATCACTACCGGACGATGCCCGAGCGCGGCGAATTGCTGTGCAAGGTCGCGAAGCTGAACCGCTGCGGAGGTTCGCAGCGGCGGATAGTCCGTCGAGATCAGCGCAATCAACATGCTCAGAAGAAGTTGGTGATCTTGGTCCGGATCGCGTTCACGACCACGGCCGACGGCGAATAGTCTTCCTCGAATTCATAGCGTGCGCTCCACGGCAGGCTGACGGCGAGCGTCACCGCCTCGACGATATTCTCAGCCTCCATGCCGGAGACGATGGTGGCGCCACTTTCCAGCGTCTCCATGCGTTCCGTCGCCATGCGCAGGCTGACATTCGGCACTTTGTAGAAGAGCCCCTCCTCCGCCGCGGTGCCGGAATCCGACAGCACGCAATAGGACTGTTTGAGCAGCTGGTTGAAATCGTAGAAGCCGAGCGGCGGCATGATACGGACGTTCGGCGGCACGGTGATGTTCTTGAGCTTGCTGGTGGTGCGCGGATGCATCGGGAAGATGATCTCGCGCTTCAGCCGCTGATTCAGGATGCCCAGCGCCTGGAAGATGTTGGCGAGGTTCTGGGGGTCGTCGACATTCTCGCTGCGGTGCGCCGTCACCAGGATGTAGTTCTTCGGCTCGAGCTGGAGCCGCTTGAGGATGTCGCTGCGCTCGATCTCGGGCGCGAATGCCCGCATTGCCTCGAAGGTTGTGTTCCCGGTCACGATGATCTTGGAGGGATGAATGCCCTCACGCAGCAGGTTCTCGCGGTGATACTTATTGTAGGGCAGCAGGATGTTGCTGATGTGGTCGATCAGGATGCGGTTGCGCTGCTCCGGCATGCGGCGGTCCCAGGCGCGCAGACCCGCTTCCATGTGGAAGATCTTGATGCCGCGGTGCGCCGCCGGCAGCACGCTGAGGCCGCTGTAGGTATCGCCCAGGATCAGAAGCGCGTCCGGCTTTTCCTTCTCCATCAGCGCATCCGACTTGCGGATCACGTCGGCGACCTCGGGCCCGTAGCCGGACGTGTCGATGTCGAGCTCGTAGTCCGGCTTGCGCAGCTTCAGGTCCTTGAAGAAGAAGTCGCGCAGCTCCGGCGTGAAATTCTGCCCGGTGTGAACCATAATGTGCTCGAAATTGAGCTCGTCGAGCTTCTTGAGCGTCGCCCACATCTTGATCATTTCCGGACGCGTTCCGAAAATCGACATCACTTTCATTGGTATGTTCCGTGCTGGCTCTGTTGAACGGTCAATCCTGAAAAACCCGCTATCACGTCGCAGGCGGCGGAAAAATCGAAACCTCGGGCAGAGGCAGGATCATCTTCCCGCCGCGGGCGAGATAGTCGGCATTCCGCTTGCGGATTTCGTCGAAGAAGCTCCAGGCGAAGATCAGGAGGTAATCCGGCGGGTCGCCTTGCTGCAGGACCGCGCTCGGAAAGATCGGGAAATGCGATTTCGGCGTGCAATAGCCGGCCTTGGCCGGCGCATCGTCGATCATGTACTCCAGATGCGTGTGATCGATGCCGCAATACTGGATCATGGTGTTGGCCCGGCCGGAGGCGCCGTAGCCCGCGATCCGCTTGCCTTCGGCGCGCAGCCGCTTGAGCAGCGCGATCAGCTCGCTGCGGTGAGCCGCCACCGTCTCGGAGAATTTCTGGAACGTCTCGTAGCGGTCGAATCCGCGCTGCCGTTCTGCCGCCTCGAGCGCCTTCACCGCCGGCGATACCGAGGCCGCGTGCCTGGAGCCCTTCTTGCAGGCATAGAAGCGGATCGATCCGGCATGAATCGGGATCGGCTTGATGTCGAACACCATCATGCCGTGCCGCGCCAGGTGATTGATCGCCGAGAGCAGCGAGTAATAATACAGATGCTCATGGTAGATCATGTCGTATTGCAGTTCGTCGATCACCTTGCCGAGATAGTGCACCTCGAACGCGAACACGCCGTCGTCATGCAGGGCCTCGGCCACTGCCCGCGTCGCGCCCTGGATGTCGGGGATGTGGGCATAGACGTTGTTGGCCATGATGAGGTCGACCTTGCCGTGCTCGGCCACCACGCGCCGGGCAACGTCTTCCGTGAAATAGGCGTTGATCACCTTGATGCGGGAATCGTCGATGGTGGCGACCACGTTGGAGGCAGGATCGACACCGATCACGGTGCGGATGCCCTGATCGGCCAGTGGACGCAGCAGCACGCCGTCATTGCAGCCGAATTCCAGCACGGTCGCGCGGCCCGGATCGAGGAAGCGCCGTGTCACTTCCCCCGCATATTCCCTGAAGTGATCGCGCAACGTGCCGATCGAGGACGAGAAGTAAAAGTAGTCCCTGAACATCACGTCGGCCGGCACCTTGTCGGTGACCTGCACGGCGTAGCAATCGCGGCAGAAATGCAGGCGCATCGGGAACGTCCGCTCGGCGGCGAACTGTTCGGGCTTGAGGAACGCACCGGCGAGCCCGACCTTTCCGAAGTCCATGACCAGTCCCAGCCTGCTGCTGTCGCAGAAGGCGCACACCGGGTGGTCCGCAACGGGCACGTTCATCTGATATCGTTTCCCTGTTCCACTAGAGGACGATGGCTGATGCCGTCAGATTTCGGCGATCTCGCCATCCCAGCCCTGCAGGTGGCGCTGAATGAAGTCGAGCTTGAGCAGCAGTTCCTTCACCTGGGGCACGCTCAGGCGCTCGGTATTGTGCGAGGTGTAGTCGTCGAGCTTCGATATCTCTTTCTCGCCATGAGTGAAGTACATCGCGTAATTGAGGTCGCGGTTGTCGGCCGGAATGCGATAGTAGCGCGACATGTCCTCGACCCTGGCCATCTCCTCGCGCGACACCAGCGACTCATAGAGTTTTTCGCCGTGCCGCGTGCCGACGATCTGGACCGGATTGTCGGCGTTGAAAATCTCCTTCAGGGCCTGCACGAGGTCGCCGATCGTCGCGGCCGGCGCCTTCTGCACGAAGATGTCGCCCTGCCGGCCATAGCCGTAGGCATGCAACACCAGCTCAACGGAGTCATCGAGCGACATCAGGAAACGCGTCATGTTCGGGTCGGTGACCGTGAGCGGCTTGCCCGCCTTGATCTGCGAGACGAACAGCGGGATCACCGAGCCGCGCGAGACCATGACGTTGCCGTATCGCGTGGCGCAGAGCAGCGTCTCGCTGGATGACAGGTTGCGCGATTTGGCCACCATCACTTTCTCCATCAGCGCCTTGGTCTGGCCCATGGCGTTGATCGGATAGACCGCCTTGTCGGTCGAGAGAACGACGACCTTTTCGACATTGTTGGCGATCGCCGCGCTCATCACGTTCTCGGTGCCGAGGACGTTGGTGCGCACCGCCTCCAACGGATAGAATTCGCAGGACGGCACCTGCTTCAGCGCCGCTGCATGAAACACGTAATGCGCGCCCTTGAGCGCCTGGTGGATGCTGTCGTAGCCGCGCACGTCGCCGATGTAGAATTTCAGCTTGGCGTGGTTGAACGCCGTGCGCATCTCCTCCTGCTTCTTCTCGTCGCGGCTGAAGATGCGGATCTCGGCGACGTCGGTCGCCAGAAAGCCCCTCAGGATATGCTGTCCGAACGACCCCGTACCGCCGGTGATCGTCACGACCTTGTCCTTGAACATCATGTCCCCACAGACCCAAACTTGTCGCGATACATCGCGTCAACCAATTCCGGCCAATCCGGGGCGACGTAGCCCGTGGTTTTGCTGAACCGGTCCGCGACGAGCGAACGATCAGGACTATCCCGGTCGTCCGCGATCAGTTCGATGGCCTTGCCATAGCGTCTTGCCACCAGTTGCAGCAAGTCGAACTTCGAAATCGGCTTGGTCGCCAGATGGTAGATGCCCGACAGTTCCGGCCGCGGCAGCACGACGTCCCTGACGACATCGGCCAGCACGATGGTCGGAAATCCAGAAAAGATCGCCCTCGTGTAGCAACGGCACTGCTCCCGCTGCGCGAGAAACCACTCTAACAGCCCACTTCCGGATTGCAATTCATGGCCGATGATCGAGGTCCGCAGCGTAACGGCGTGAGGTTCGGCGATCTCGCCAAGCAGCTTGGAGACGCCATAGACGTCGTCCGCATCGGGCACGTCGTCCTCGCTGTAGGATCCGCGCTTGCCGGAAAACACGCCGTCCGAACTGATCTGCACGAGCCGGGCGCCGGCGCGGCGGCACAGATGCGACAGGCGCTGCGGCAGCACCGAATAGACCTGGATCGAGCGCATCGGATCGGCCGGTGCAGGCCTACCGACGGCGATGCAGTTGATAACGACGTCGGGCGCGATCGTGTCGAACAGGCGGGCGAGAACAGCCGGATCCTCCGCATTGCCGATGACGGCGAGGTGCGCAGCTTGTTCAGGCGAGAACAGCGCACGCGCCTCCTCGCGACGGATCGATCCGGTGACGTGCGCGCCCGCAAGCTTCGACATCGAGCGGAACATCGCGTTGCCGAGCAGACCCGTGGCGCCGAGCACGAGAATGTTCACGAAGCCCCCCGTTCGTAAGCGCCCATCAGGCAACCTGGGTCATGGTCTGCAACAATGCGTCGCGCTCCTTGATGGTGGGATAGTTGACCAGCACCGCGCGATAGACGCCCTTGAACACGAACAGGCTGCCGGCGGCGGCGCCGATCACGCCGAAATTCCGGATCAACTCGCCGACATGGTCGAGCGAACCGGCGCCACCGAGCATCGTGACCGGCACCCGCGCGGCCGCGTTGATCTGCCGCGCCATTTCGAGGTCGTAGCCCTTCATCTGGCCGTCGCGCTCGATCGCGTTGACCACGATCTCGCCGGCCCCGTATTTCTCGGCCTCCGCTGCCGCCTCCAGCATCGGCCGTCCAGTGTTAACGGTCCCGTTGTGGGTCCAGACGTCGTAAGCCGCGCTGCGCGGCCGCGGCCTGACGTCGAGCACGACGACGACGCTCTGCGCCCCGACCGCCTCGGCGGCTTCTGCAATCAGGCGCGGATTGCCGACTGCGGCGGAGCTGATTGCGACCTTCTCGACACCGAGCCCGATGATGGTCTTGACCTGCTCGACCGTCTTGACGCCGCCGCCATAGCACAGCGGCATGCGCGACTCGTAGGCGAGCTTTTCGATCATCTGGTAGTCAGGCGCCTGCCCGCGCACGGTGGCGTCGATGTCGTAGACGGCGAGCTCATCCACCGCCTTCTCGTTGAATATCCGCACGACATTGATGGGATCGCCGACATATTTCGGGCTGGAGAAGCCGACGGTCTTGACCAGTCCCTTGTCGTGGACGAGCAGACTCGGAATGATGCGTGGTCGCAGCACGGCTCAAAGCTCGGCAAAGTTCTTCAGGAGACGAACGCCATAGGCATGGCTCTTCTCGGGATGAAACTGCACGCCGTAGATGTTGTTGGAGCGCACTGCGCAGCCGAACGACATGCCGTATTCCGACGTCGCCAGCACGTTGTCATTGGATGCGCAGTCGAAATAGTAGGAATGCAGGAAGTAGAAGCGAGAATCCTGCTCGAGTCCCGAAAACAGCTTCTCCCCGCCTTTCGGAACGACGTCGTTCCAGCCCATATGCGGCAGGCGCGCCGGTCGCGGCAGCCTGTTTTCGTCGAAGCGCCGGACCCGCCCGTCGATCCAGCCAAGTCCCGAAAGCTTGCCCTCGTCGCTGCCGCGCGCAAGAATTTGCATGCCGACGCATACGCCGAGCACCGGCATGCCCTGGCGCAGCACCAGATCGACGACCTTCTCGCGCATGCCCGAGCCGTCGAACAATTCCATCGCGTGATCGAAGGCGCCGACGCCCGGCAGAATCAGCTTAGTCGCACCCTCAAGGCCGGCCGCGGTCGAGGCAATCGAGGCCGGAATGTTCAGCCGCTTGTAGAGATTGGCGAACGCCTGCACGTTGCCAAGCCCGTAATTGATGATCGCGATCATCTGAAGATCCGGTTGTCCAGCCCCAGCAGATTCGACACGCGCGCGCCCAGCGTAATCAGGAACATGTTGTTCCTGTAGTCCCGGAAAGTCTTGTTCTTGCCTTTGAAGATCGCTTCAAATTCGGCCACCGTCCAGCCCAGCTTGGTGGCGACGTACTCGAATTCGTGGGCCATCGTCTCCTCGTCCAGCTCGGGCTTCTGAAGGCGCGCCAGCGCCTCGTCGCGGGTCATCTGACCGGTGAGGATTTCGCTGGAGAAGTAGGCGCGACGCTTGTCGTAACCGAACTTGCGCGGCGTCCAATAGGCTTCATAGAAGCGCGTGAAGCGCGACTCGTAGTGCTTCTGCGGATAGGGCTGCCAGCCAAACTTCTCGTTCAACAGCTGGATAGCATCCTTCTTGATGAAGGGCACGTAGTCGAGCAGCTTCACCACCCGCATGCCCTTCACCCAGCGATAATACAGCCGGTACTTCAGGATGTCGCAGGTCGGAAACGTCTTGAGCGGGCGGCTGCCGAACTTCTTGTGAATGTCATGGACATGCACCATGTCGGTGGAGAAGTAGGTCCACTCCAGCGACTCGCGGACGCATTCGGTCGAGTTGTTGCCGCCGGTGATGACGTATTTGAAGCCGTGCTTGGCCGCGAAATTGTACATCGCCGAGAACAGGGCGAGATCCTGCGGCTGGTCCTGAAACGCCACCTGCGACAGGAAGAAGGCGCGCTGCAGGTCCTTCATCTCCTCCCAGTTCACGACCTCCGTCACGAGATCGAGATTGAGCGCCTCGATCATCTTCTGGATGTTGCTGACGCCGAGATCGGAATTCCAGCCGGTGTCGCAGTGGAACATCAGCGGGCGCAGCCCGAACTTCTCTTTCGCGACATAAGTGACGTAGGAACTGTCGAGCCCGCCGGAGATGCCGATGATGCAGTCGTGGTCGCGACCCTTGCCTTCGCGCTTGATGGTCTCGATCATGGGCATGATCTCTTGCAGCCCACGCTCGTCCGGATGCCAGTTTGGTTTGATATTCTCGTGGAAATTGCAGCAGTACTGGCACCAGCCTCGGCCGTCGAACTGCAGCGTCGAATCGCTGGTGTCCATCACGCAATTGACGCAAATCTGGTAGGGTCGCTTGGTCATCTAGTTTCAACGATTTCAATGAGTTACCAGCGGAAGGAGCCCCCGATTGCGGGGCACGCCGGTCGCGCGCCAATGCCCCCTTTAGCCGGTCTTGCACCGCAAATAAATACGATTTCAGGTTGGAACGGCGATCTCCGACAAATAAAAGAAGGCCTGCCCGGTTGAATGCCGTGTGGCCGCATTGCTTGGCCGTGAAGATGTCCGGCTTGCAGAACGGCTGGAATCTGTTGCGGAATTACAGCGCGCCCGCGTTCCGCCCATGTGTTCTCCCAAAATCGTTGCTGTGCTGCTCAGGGGCACAGCACGCGGGAACGCTTCGCAAGCAAGCCTTCGGATGCGGTCACATAGTTCGCGGAGGCGCGTGACGTTCGGCCGCAGCAAACGAGGACGCCGCAGCTGCACCCCTAGCGGATCATTCGCCGCATCGACAAATCGATCAGACTTCGCGCAAAAATCCAGCGCGACCACAGCTTTCGAAGCAGCGGCCGGGTCGAAACCGTACTCGTCGTATTGGTTCCATGCCTGCGCTTGAGCAGCGTCTTGTCGTCGACATGCAGATTGGACCGGATCAGATTGGCTGCCAACGCTATCCAGAGATCATGCGACTCGACGTACGAAGGAATCGGGGTGATCAGCGGCACCAGCTCGCGTCGAAAGGCCTGTGCACAGCCAAAATAGTTGGTCTTCCCGACGAAGATGTCGAAGATGTTGTTGAAATGATGCGCCGAGGTGGCCGATGACACGCCGTCGAACGCGACCTGGAGCGGCTGTCCGGATGCGTCAATCCATTCGAAATTGGTGCTCACCAGCTGAGCATCCGCCTCGCGCAACCGCGCGACCATGAGCGCAGCCCGGCCCGGCAGCCAGACGTCATCCTGGTCGGATAGGAAGATGATATCGCCGCGGGCCAACTCGATGGCCCTGCCGAATGAATAGACTTCGCGGCGATTGACAGGATTGCGAAAGACCCTAATGCGATGGTCGCCGATAGCCTCGATCACATCGACCGTGCGATCCGCAGAGCAATCGTCGACGACCACGATTTCATCGTCCGGGCCGAGTTCATCGAGAATAGAACGCAGTTGCCTTTCAACATACAACTCGCCCTGATAGGTTGCCATGCAAACGCTTAAGGTCATTCACCGCTTCCTTGCCCCTTAGACCGCCAGACTAACGGATGAACTCGCAAACGCGAATACGAGTCCTGGGACGGCTCGCGGGCCGCCGCACGCTGGCGGCCGCAAGTACGCTTTCGATGCAGGTAACGGGCGCGGCTCTCTCATTCGCGGTCACACTCCTGGTCGCCAAGCTGATCGGCGTGACGGGGCTTGGCTTGTTCTTTCTGAGCATCACCGTGGTCGAGATAGGTGCGACGGTCGCCCGGCTGGGTCTCGAAGGTGCAGCCTTGAAGTCGATCGCCATCGCCCGCGATTCGGGCGATCGGGCCATGATGGCTACTCTTTACCGCAGGTGTGCCGGAATAGGCGTGGTATCCGCCATTGTCATCGCCCTGCTGGCCTGCTTGTTGCTGCATCTGATCTCGACCGCCGCAGCTAGCCCTCCTGAATTTCTCGCGCAAGTCCCCTTGCTGGCATATGCGCTTGTTCCCGTGACCCTTCTGCCAATACAGACCGAAGCTCTAAAGGCCACGGGGCGGCCGGCAGCGGCTGCCTTCTTTCAAACTGCGTTTCCGCAAGGAATGTTGGTGCTATTCAGCGCCGTTCTGGCATGGCAGGGACTTGCGTCAATCAAGCTCATCCTGGCCGCCTATGCGCTGGCATTCAGCCTTGCGGTCGTCGCGTCAGCGATATGCTGGGGTTCGATCGTGAAGAAATTCTGGCTTAAGGCCGTCGTCTCTTCGCGCGGACTGCTCCAGGTTAGCATGCCGATGCTCGCTGTCAGCAGCCTGAATCTGGCTATGGCCTGGACGGATACGCTGGTCCTGGGCTTGTTTTCCAGCGCCGATCAAGTCGGCCTTTACGGCGTAGCGCTCCGGATCGCTTCGACCACCGCCTTCATTGTGATGGCCGCCAACAGCGTCGTGGCCCCCGAGTTTGCCGCGCTGCATGCCAGCGGACGACAGGCTGCTCTTGAGCGGTTGGCCCAACGCGGCGCGCTTTGGGCGCTCATCGCCGCCTCGCCCATGATCCTTGTCTTCCTTGTCTTTCCTGCCGAAATACTATCCCTGTTTGGGGAGCCGTTCGTGGTCGGCTCGTGGCCGCTGCGCATTCTCGCGCTGGCGCAACTTGTCAATGTTGCCACTGGACAGGTCGTGTCCCTGCTGATTATGACCGGCCACGCCAATGCGATGAGAAACAATCTCGCGCTGGCCGCGGTGTTAAACGTTGCTGGAAATCTGGCGCTGGTTCCCTCGCTGGGTGCGCTCGGCGCCGCCATCAGCACGGCATTCTGTATCGCGCTGACGCGAATCGTGGCTTGGCAGCAAGCGCGCCGCAAACTCGGAATCGGTATGTTCGGGTACCTGAACCTGCCTTCGCGCCGGTTCGCCAGCGATGCGGACGCGACGAACCAACAAGACGCTCGTTCCCGACCGAGCTGATGCGAAGCGAGGAGACGCCATGCGCGACCCGGTCATCTTTATTGGAATGCATCGCTCCGGCACCAGCATGCTTGGGCGGATGCTCGAAGAGCTGGGAGTGTTCTTTGGCGCTCGCAAGGATATCAACAACGAAGCCTTGTTCTTTCAGGATCTGAACGAATGGCTGCTGGGGCAGTGCGGCGGACGCTGGGACTACCCCCAACCCTTCAATCAGTACTTCTGGCGGAACGAAGACGTCATCAAGTGGACGGAGATCTATCTTCGCAATCTTCTGGCAAGCCCTCGCGTCGTTCAATTTCTTGGGGTGAGGCGTTTTCTTTCCGGGGGGATGCGCTCGCTGAACGAGCCCTGGGGCTGGAAGGATCCGCGGACAACTTTCACCTTGCCCGTATGGTTGCGCATCTTCCCCAACGCAAGAGTGGTGTCGATTGAACGAAATGGCGTGGACGTGGCTCAATCGCTCGTGACTCGCGAGCGCGCGATCCTGGGCGATGCACCCCACTTTTATCAGAAGTACCGAATGGCGTTCTTTCTCCGCCTGCGTCGAGGCGGCTTCGCCCACTCGCCGCGCTGCCTCGCACTCGAGGACGCTTTCTCGCTGTGGGAGGAATACACGGCACAGGCCGACAGGGTGATTGCACAGGTGCCTGCGGAGAAGGTATTGGCGCTGCGCTACGAGGAGGTTCTGGCCGATCCGGTCAAGTGGCTCGGCGAAACCGCGGCCTTCTGCAAGCTCGAGGTAGAGCCGGCACGGATCGAGCGCGCGGCGCGGAATATCAAGGCCGATCGCGCGCAGGCCTACCAATCGGATTCGGACCTCGCCCGATTCGCTGCTGCACACGCGACAGCGCTGAGCGCTCGCGGCTACTTTGCCCCCGGAACAGCGGAGTAGAAGCCGCGCGCGTCAAGGCGCGGCGATGACTTGACATTCGATCAATGCGTTCACGACGCGCTCGGCCGACTGCTCCGCCGTGTCAGCGAAGGTGCTGAGATGCACCTCTGGCTCCTCGGGGGATTCGTACGGAGCGTCGAAACCGGTGAAGTTCTTGAGCTTTCCGGCCTTGGCCTTGGCGTACAGTCCCTTGGGGTCGCGCCGGACGCATTCATCGATCGGCGCGTCGACAAACACCTCGATGAACTCTCCCTCGCCGACCAGGTTTCGTACCGCGGTCCGCTCGGCGCGATAAGGCGAGATGAACGAGCACAGCACGATCAGGCCCGCCTCGGTCATCAGCTTCGCCACTTCGCCGGCCCGGCGGATATTCTCGACGCGGTCGGCTTCAGTGAAGCCGAGATCGCGGTTGAGACCGTGACGCACATTGTCGCCGTCGAGGAGCATCGTATGGTGACCCATCGCGTGAAGCCGCTGCTCGACCATGTTGGCGATGGTCGACTTGCCCGCGCCCGACAACCCGGTAAACCAGACGATCGCCGCCTGCTGCCGCTTCAGCGACATCCGCGCCTGCTTGTCGATCAGTAGCGGCTGCCAATGCAGGTTGGTGCCGCGGCGCAGGCCGAAATCGATCATTCCCGCGCCGACCGTGTGATTTGTGAACCGGTCGATGATGATGAAGCTCCCGGTCCGCCGGTTTTCCGCGTAGGGATCGAACGCAACGGGCATGCCGGTGGCGAGATTGCAGACGCCGATGTCATTGAGCGCGAGCGTGTGTGCGGCGAGATGCTCACGCGTATTGACGTCGATCTTGTACTTGATGCCGGTGACGGTCAGCGCCGTCGTCCGCGTTCCGATACGGGCCAGATAGTTGCGGCCGGGCACCAGATCGTGGTCGCTCATCCAGATCACATGCGCCGCAAACTGGTCCGATACCTCCGGGCGCGATGTCGGGCTGACCAGAATGTCGCCGCGCGCAACGTCGATTTCGTCCTCGAGCGTGATCGTGATCGCCTCGCCGGCCTCTGCGGCCGCCAGCGCCCCGTCATGGGTCAGGAGCTCCCTGATCCGCGAGCTCTTGCCGGACGATGCCACGACAACGGGATCGCCCGCGGCGATCGCACCGGAGACGACGGTCCCGGCATAGCCGCGAAAATCGAGGTTGGGCCGGTTGACCCATTGCACGGGAAAGCGGAACGGCCGCTCGGCGGCTTCCGCCTCGACGTCGGCCGTCTCAAGGTAATCGAGCAGCAGCGGTCCCTCGTACCAGGGCATGCTTCCGCGGCGGGTGACGTTGTCGCCGAGGCGAGCCGAGATCGGAATCGGCGTCATCGTCCGAAAGCCGAGCTGGGCGTTGAACACGGTGTAGTCCGCGACGATGCGCCTGAACGTCGCCTCGTCATAGTCGACGAGATCCATCTTGTTCACCGCCAGCAGGACATGACGGATGCCAAGCAACGAGCAGATCAGTGAATGGCGGCGTGTCTGCACCAGCACGCCCTTGCGCGCATCGACCAGGATGACGGCGAGTTCGGCGTTGGATGCGCCGGTTGCCATGTTGCGCGTGTACTGCTCGTGGCCGGGCGTGTCGGCGACGATGAAGGAGCGGCGCGGCGTGGTAAAGAAGCGGTAGGCGACGTCGATCGTGATGCCCTGCTCGCGTTCAGCCTCCAGGCCGTCGACCAACAGTGCAAAGTCGATATCGTCCCCGACCGTGCCATGGCGTTCGGAATCCTTGGCCAGGGCCGAAAGCTGGTCCTCGAAGATCAGTTTCGAATCGTGAAGCAGACGGCCGATCAGTGTCGACTTGCCGTCGTCGACCGATCCACAGGTGATGAAGCGAAGCAAATCCCGGCTTGCCGGATTCTGCATGGATGGCGCGGACATCAGAAATATCCCTCGCGCTTCTTCTTCTCCATCGAGGAAGCCTCATCGCTGTCAATCAGGCGGCCCTGCCGCTCGGAAACCGTCGCGACCTGCATTTCCTCGACGATCTCCTGCAACGTCACGGCGCCGGACTCGATGGCACCGGTCAGTGGGTAGCAGCCAAGCGTGCGGAAACGCACGGTCCGCATCTCCGGCCGCTCGCCCGGCTCCAGTGGCAGGCGCTCGTCATCGACCATGATCCAGGTGCCGCTGCGCTTCACCACCGGGCGCGGCTTGGCGAAATACAACGGCACGACCTCGATGTTCTCGAGCATGATGTATTGCCAGACATCGAGTTCGGTCCAGTTCGACAGCGGAAAGACGCGGATGCTTTCGCCCGCATTGATCCTCGTATTGAAGAGATTCCACAATTCCGGCCGCTGATTGCGCGGATCCCAGCCATGTCCCTGCGAACGAAACGAAAAGATCCGTTCCTTCGCCCTGCTCTTCTCTTCGTCGCGGCGGGCGCCTCCGAAGGCGGCATCGAAACCATGGAGGTCAAGCGCCTGCTTCAGCGCTTCGGTCTTCATGACATGCGTATGCAACGCCGAGCCGGATGCGATGGGACCGACGCCGTTCGCGACCCCCTGCTGGTTGACGTACACGATCAGGTTGACGCCAAGCCGCTCCGCCGTGCGGTCGCGGAACGCGATCATCTCGCGGAATTTCCAGGTCGTGTCGACATGCATTAACGGAAACGGCAGCGGCGCCGGATAAAACGCCTTGATCGCAAGATGCAGCATCACGCTGGAGTCCTTGCCGATCGAATACAGCATGACCGGCTTTTTGAACTCGGCCACCACCTCGCGCATGATCTCGATCGACTCGGCCTCGAGCCGCTTGAGGTGCTTCGGCAGCAAGTTTGGACCGATGGTCGCCGGCGATTCCATCAGCATCGGTTTCCCGGTCCATGGCCTGCTTGCAGCAGGACCGTTGCGGCATCGGGCAACGTTTCATCGGTTGAGTGTTTCATGATGACGTCCATGAGGAATTGGTGCAAAGTCGATCAGAGCGGCGCGATCTCGTCGGCGATTGCTTGGAGATAGCGCCCATAGTCCGAATTTCGCAACTGTTGTGCGAGCCTCGCGAGATCGTCGCGGCCGATAAAGCCCATCCGATAGGCGACTTCCTCGGGACAACTCACCCGAAGTCCCTGACGCCTTTCCAGCGTGCGCACGAATTCGGACGCATCCAGCATCGAGTCGGGCGTGCCGGTGTCGAGCCAGGCGAATCCGCGGCTCAGTAACTCGACCTGCAGTTCGCCCATGCGCAGGTAGGTTGCGATTGCGTCGGTGATTTCCAACTCGCCACGAGCAGACGGCCGCAGGGACGATGCGATGCCTGTGATGCGGTGGTCGAAGAAATACAGCCCCGTTACGGCCCAGCGCGATTTCGGTGCCTTCGGCTTCTCGACGATCGAGACGGGGCGCCCCTGCGCGTCAAGCTCGATGACACCATAGCGCGCGGGATCGGATACCTGATAGGCGAATACTGTCGCACCGGCCGGATTGGCACGCGCTGCGGCCAGCATCCGGGGCAAGCCGTCGCCGTAGAAGATATTGTCGCCGAGGATCAGTGCAGAGCTTTCACCGCCCACGAAATCGGCGCCGATGATAAAAGCCTGCGCCAATCCTTCCGGTCGCGGCTGCTCGCGGTAGTTCATCCTGATGCCGAGATGATCGCCGCTGCCAAGCAGTTTCTGGAAGTGGGGAAGATCGTCCGGGGTCGATATCAACAATATGTCGCGGATGCCGGCCAGCATCAGTGTGCTGAGCGGATAGTAGACCATCGGCTTGTCATAGACCGGAAGCAACTGCTTTGATACCGCGCGCGTCATGGGATGAAGGCGCGTGCCGCTACCGCCGGCCAAAATGATGCCCTTCATGCATCGGCTCCAGCTAATCCTCGCGGACGCATCGCATAAGGCGTGGCTGTTGGCAATTACGACTTGCGGTACTAGGCGACGGATTGCCGCGACATGAGCGCCAGGCGTCGAACGCATTCGCGCACTCCGGCCTGCCAGTGCGGCAATTCCAGACCAAACTCTCGTCGCAGCTTCTCGCAGGACAGGCGCGAGTCGGCCGGGCGGCGCGCCGCCGTCGGATAGTCGCTGGTCGCGATCGGGTCAACCCGTGCTGCCGGCAGTCCCTGCTCTGCCGCCGCCTTGAATACCTCGCGGGCAAACCCGCACCAGGTGGCCTCCCCGCTGCCGACGGCATGATAGATGCCCCAGTGAATCGTGTCGGGGTCGGCGATCGCCCGCCGCGCAACGGCAAGAACGGTGGCGGCAAGATCGGGGACATAGGTGGGAGTTCCCCTCTGGTCGTCCACGACCCCTATCACATCTCGTTCGTTCGCCAGCCGCAGCATGGTCTTGACAAAATTGGCGCCCCAGGGGCTGTGCAGCCAGGCAGTACGCAATATCAGATGCCGCTCGCAAGCCTCCGCCACGCGCAACTCGCCTTCGCGCTTGCTGCGGCCATAGACGGTCGTCGGAAGCGTGGGATCGTCTTCGCGGTAAGGCGCAAGCTTGTTTCCGTCGAACACGTAATCCGTCGAGATGTGGATAATCGGGATTGAGTTGGCGGCACAGGCCCGCGCGACATTATCGGCACCCGCCGCGTTGGCGGCAAAGGCGGCATCAGGCTCGCTTTCCGCGCGATCCACGAAAGTGTAGGCCGCCGTATTGATCACCAGATTGGGCCGCTCGCGCGTGATCACCGATGCGACCGAGGCCGGATCGGCGATGTTGAGGGCCGGCCGGCCAACTGTCACAAGCTCGGTATCCGGCGGGGGACCTGCCTCCAGCAGCGCGCGCGCAAGCTGGCCTTCATGACCGCAGACCAATATCCGCATCCGGCGATGCGTTTCGCGATCGATGGTATGTCCCGGGAATGCCGCCACGCCCGCTTCTCGTCAGGCCTCATAGACGAAGGCCGGCGCCAATTCCCGAAGATAGGGCTGCCTGCGATCCTTGTCCGAAATTGTGATTGCGGCGCGGTCCACCGGCCATTCTATGCCCAGCGTGGGGTCGTCCCATCGAAGGCCACGGTCAGAAGCCGGCTCATAGTATTCGTCGACCTTGTAGATGACCTCCGTATCGGGCTCGAGCGTGCAATATCCATGGGCGAAGCCGCGCGGAATCCAGATCTGTCTCCAATTCTCGGCGCTCAGCACCTCGCTCACATGTTGTCCGAACGTCGGAGAGCCGACGCGAATGTCGACAGCCACGTCGAACACCGCGCCGCGCGTCACGCGCACGAGCTTGCCCTGGGCGTGCGGCGCCACCTGAAAATGCAATCCGCGCAGCGTGCCTGGATTGACCGAGAACGCATGGTTGTCCTGCACGAACTCGGCCGGCACGCCTTCGGCGGCCATGCGCTGGCGGCTGTAGGTTTCCGAAAAAAAGCCCCGATCGTCCCGATGCACCCGCGGGATGACGAGCTTGACGTCAGCGATGGCAAGAGGCCGTATCTCCACTACCGGCTCCCATCCCAAGCCAGCGCGACTGGCGCGACAACGCCGCTCGTCCGATCTGAGATCATGGTTCGCTTCGCTTCCCCTGCAGGAACATCGTTCGCGGCGTCACATACCACAGGAGGAACAGGACGGCTCCCCCATAGCTGAGCAGAACGGTCGACAACGGTACATTGAGCAGGATTTGGCACAGCATCGCGCTGGACACAAGAACGACGGAGGGCGGCAAACCGGCGGACAAGCGGTTGGCAAGCGCTACAACGAGCCCACCTGCAAGTATCGGGATTGGCGCAAACAGGTACCCGACGGAGGCAATCCCCTCGGTTGCAAAGAGTGACGCGTTGAAATTACCCCCGAACGGAAAATTCTCTCGCATCACGATCGCCAACGGAGCGCTGTAAGGACAATTCATAAAGGGCTTCAACATTCCCATCTGGCAAAAATGCGTCAGCTCATGCTTCGAAAAGAACTCGTTGTAGACGTCCATCGCGACCGACGGGATCGCCAGCATCCTGAAATTCACGTTGAAGAAGTAAGACGACGGAGACGTCACCTCGCCGTCATGCATGGAGATTACGAGAAGTCCGATCAGCACGGGCACCAGCAGCGAAAGAATGACGGCCGCTCTCGCCCCGAAGATCCGCAAGAGCAGGGCAAGAAAACCCAGCCAGATCGGCGCGAACAGTTCCGCCTTGGCTAGCGATACGGGATAATAAAGGAGCAACAGGAGCAGAACCGCGCCGGCCCGCCAATATCGCTCGCGAGCGGCATGGCAGGCGAACACAAACGGCAACGCCGCGCTCGATGTTATTCCGAGCAAGTATCGCAGCACTGGCGGAACCGGAGACAGTTCACCCCGGGCATTCGAGGCGTCTGAAGGAACGACAAATCTGAAATTGTAGCTCGCAGCAACGGCAAGGATCACAAGACTTAGCCAGAAGATCACGGTCAGCAGACGCTCGAACGCCAACTCCGACATCGTGAACCGTGGCCTTATGGGCGACGATACGAACAGGGCCGGCAACAGAAAGACGATGGCGGAGACGAACGACGAAATCCGCGGTCCCGCGCGATCATAGCCGTAGTCTGAAAAGTGGCTGAGCCAGAGATAGCCCAGGACCATGCTCGTGAAGTAGAAGCCGATGAAATAGCCGAAGCTGAATTCGGCAAAGACGAACAGCAGGAACACCGGCGCAAAGGCCGCGGCCCAAATCACCGCGCCCGGCAAATCACCATGATACAGGTAGTGATACCCCGGATAGGAGCGCGCAACCAAGACTGATGATAGTGAACATATCAAGACATAGAGCAAGATCACCAGCGCCAGGCGCCAACGGGCTTGTGGCGTCCGGCTGTCGAACATATCGGACAAATCGAGATGCATCGGAACCAGATATGCCATTACAAGGACGCAAACAACTGACGCAATGACCAGCGTCGCGGGAAAGCCGCCGCGCGGCCAAAAAATTGGCAGTTGATCCGCCCAGAAAGCCTTCACAGACGGAGCTGTTGGTCTATAAGGTTTTCGCCCCACAATCGCGCACGTGCACGGGCCTGGAATGGTTGATGTCAATGATCCGCACAACATCCAAGGAAGGCACCCAGAGCGCTGAGGGCGAAAAAGTCTTCAATCAGGAATTGGTGGGGGCTTTCCGTGATCACCTCCCGCTGATGTTGATCGGCCCCGCATTGGTCGCTTCGTTGACCTATGTCTTGCTGCTGTTCCAGCCCGGCACCTATGTCAGCACAACGATCTTGCGGGTGGACCGACCGACGGCAAGGGCGATACAGGCGGTGATGACGACCCCCGTGATGGCCGACCGGGTCCTTTCGAAATATCCCGGCTCACCGGCGGGCCGCGAGGCTCGCGCCAAATTCATTTCTGGAAATCTGAACTTCGCCGAGATCGACTCGGGTGATCGGCCGGGCGAACGAATGTATCGCATGGAGGTAAGCCATCGGAACGCCCAAAGCGCGCAATCCATCAGCTCTGATTTGATCGACACCTGGTTGGAGACGACGGTGCCAGTGGCCACCGAACGCAAGACCCTCGAGGCCGAGCTTGAACGGGTCACGCTCAGTGTTGCTACCTATTCCCAACTGATCGAACGGTTGCAACGCGAAGCAACGACGCTGCTTTCTCCGAACAGCATGGCCGGAGAGCTGGCGACGCCGATCACCGCCCTGATTACCAAACGCGATCAGGGACAGGCGACGATCGTGACGCTCCAGAACAAGCTCGCGGGCACAGCCCGCGATGCGGTCATCATCCTGCCTGCCGATCTGCCGCAAACCGCGGTTTACCCGGCCAAGCGAGGAACAGTTCTTCTGGCCGGCTTTGCCGCCATACCGCTGTTGTTTACCCTCGTAATATTGGGCCGCTATTTTGCCCCGGGCCGGTCGCCGCGTCAGCTCTTGTCCAGCTGGTTTGGTCGAACCGGATGACGGTGCTCAAGAACCCATTTCTCGTCTATATAGCCTCATTCGGAACGGTCCTTGCGATCTATCAATTGGGATGGTCGGACATCTATCCGAGCCTGTCCTGGGATTTCCTGCTGTTCTTCGCGCTGACCTTCCTCGCCTCGTTCTGGCTGGCACGACTGATAGCGCCCTTTGTTGACAACACGCACGACTACGTCCCCGGCCTGATGCCGAAATACACCGGCCTTTTCGTTGTCGCCACGTTTGCTGGCGAAATCTATCTGGCCGGCGGCATTCCCCTGCTCGCGGTCATCGGCGGCGCAAAATTTTACCGGCTTGAGGAGAATGCCGTCCACCTGCACGCGTTCACCTTCTGGAGCGTCTACTCGGCGATACGTTTTGCCGATTTTCTCTATTCGCGCCGCTATCTCTATTTGTTCGAGGCATCGCTGACGCTCATCTTCTATATCCTCCTGGTCTATCGCGGGCCCGCGATCATGGTCGTGCTGTCCTGGACATTCGTGTTTTTGATCAAGCAGGGCGGCCTCCGGTTCAGGCAGGCAGCCGTTGCCGTGTGCCTGATGCTGGTGGTGTTCTACGTCAACGGACGGATTGGAGACGTCAGGTCTCCCGGCCAGGAAACCGTCGGAGCGCCATCGGCGGCCTTCCGCGATTCCGGAATCCCGCGGACCTACTTCTGGACCTATCTCTATACGACGTCGCCGACGGCGAACTTTCAGCTCTCGGTCGATAAGTTGAAGGGCGAACATGGCACCGTGGCGGAGTTCATCGCCAGCGAGTTCCTGCCCGATACCATCTCGAAACGGATCTTGCCGATCCTCAACGACCGAATTGACACTGGAAGCGGAAACCTCGTGACGAGAGACCAGCTCTATAGCTGGGAAGCGCCGCAAGTCGCGCGCGGCATCAATATCTCGACGCTGTTTGGCCGCTCATACGGATTCTTCGGCTGGGTCGGCCCCGTGATCATGTTTCTGGCCCTGTCCGCATTCATCATGATCTACGCGATCCTGATCCGAGGGTCGCCTTATCGGGTGCCGGCGCTTGCGCTGCTGAATGTGCTGGTGGTGTTTTGCCTGTTCAACAACATGCTGGCCTCGGCGGCCATGATACCGCAGCTGGTATGGCCGCTGCTGCTGCCGCCATGGCGCAAGAGCTACGCCGCGGCGGAGACCAGGACAGTCAATCCATGAATACGACGGTCTTGCGTCCATTGAGGATCACTCGATCCTCGAGGTGATGGCGCAGGGCGCGCGCCAGCACGCGGCGCTCGATGTCACGGCCCTTGCGGACGAGGTCGTCGGGCGTGTCGCGATGGCTGATTCGCTCGACGTCCTGATCGATGATCGGTCCCTCGTCGAGGTCGCGCGTCACGTAATGCGCGGTCGCGCCGATCAGTTTCACGCCGCGCTCATGCGCCTGGTGATAGGGCCGCGCGCCCTTGAAGCCCGGCAGGAAGGAATGATGGATGTTGATACAGCGCCCGGAGAGCTTTGCGGAGAGATCGTCCGAAAGGATCTGCATGTAGCGCGCCAGCACCACGAGATCGGTTCCACTATCCTCGACCAGCTTCCAGATTGCCGCCTCCTGCTGCGGCTTGTTCTCCTTCGTCGCCGGCAAATGGTGAAACGGGATGTCGCCGAAATCGATGCCGACATAGGTCTCGCGCGGATGATTGGAGACGACCGCGGTCGGGAGCATGTCGAGTTCGCCCGTGCGCCAGCGATAGAGAATATCGACAAGGCAGTGGTCGGACTTGGAGGCCAGCAGCATCACCCTTCGCTTGGCGGCGCGGTCGCGCATCTGCCAGTCCATGGCGAAGCGCTGGGCAATCGACGAAAAGCCCGTCCGCAGCGCCGACAATTCGACCGCCAGATCAGCGGCCGTGAACACCACCCGCATGAAAAACTTCTTCGTCTCGACGTCGTCGAACTGCTGGGCGTCGAGGATGTTCTGACCGTTCTGGGCGAGGAATGTCGAGACCGCCGACACGATGCCGGGACGATCGGAACAGGAAAGGGTCAGGACGAACTGGCTGTAGGGCATTTGATCAAGATTTGGGCAGGAACGTTTGGGCAGGTCGGCAGATTTTGCGCCCTGCTCTATCACCGCCGGAGCCCTTGCGCCAATCCCGCTGCGGGGATCAAAATGAACAAAATCCGACACGTCCGCGTTAGAGCAGAATCATGGCTGACAGGTTGAATGGCTATCGTGTCCTCATCCTTGAAGCGCGCGAGGAGGCACAGTTCTCCCGCCTGCTGTCAGAGCGGGGCGCGGACGTCCTGCAGTGCCCGATGTTCGCTATCAACGATGCGACCGATCCTGCGCCGATCGAGGCCTGGATCAAGCGGACCATCGACAATCCATTCGACGACCTCGTGCTGATGACGGGCGAAGGCCTGCGCCGTCTGATGAAGGTGGCACGGCGGATCGGCGCCGAGGAGGATTTCGTCGCCGCACTCGGCAAGAGCAGGAAGTTCGCGCGCGGCCCCAAACCCGGCAAGGCACTGCGCGAAATCGGCCTCGAGCCGCAGATGACCACGGAGAAGCCGACTTCCGAAGGCGTCGCCGAGATGCTGTCGCACCTCGACCTGAAAGGCCGGCGCGTCGGACTGCAGCTTTACCCTGACAAGGACCACAGCGTGCTGATCGGCGCGATCAGGGGACAAGGCGCCGAAGTCGATACCGTATTGCCTTACGTCTATGACGCCAAGGCCGCGGATGCCAGCATCGTCACCGCCATCGACGAGATGGCGCGCGGACGCATCGACGCGATCGCGCTGACCAATCTCGGCCAGATCCGCCGCCTGATCGATACGGCGAAGAAGCATGGCTGGGAGGACAAGCTGCGCGATGGCCTGGCGCAAACGCCGATCGCCTCTGTGGGCCCTGCGGTTTCAGATGAGTTGAAGGCGCACGGCCTGCGCACAGATATCTGCCCGGCTGACAATGCCTACTTCATGCGGCCGTTAATCGCGGCGATGGCTGCGGCGCTCGCCGAGAAGAAGCCGCGGGCGGCGACGGATTGAGAGACAGCGCAAATAGTCCATTTTGGTGAAGTCACCGTCCTATTTCAACCGACTTTCATCATCTATCGCAGCGCAAACGCGACAGAATGCCCGTTGCCTCTTTCTGTGCTGGATGGAATCATTGTTGTGTTCATTATCAGAGAGCCTTGCGTCGTGCCCATTCCAGATCAGGTGACGACGTCGATTGAATCCAACATCCAAGTTTGTTCACTCAAGCCAAAGCGCTCGAGCGGCAGAGACATTGCTTGAGTCAGGAGTGTGTCCGATGGCTCTTACCTATTACCTGACGATTGACGGCATTGTCGGCGATTCCACCCGCGTCGGCCATGAGGGCGCGTTCACCATCCTCGACTACACCTTCGACGCCAGCGCGATCGTCAGTGCGGCGACCGGCGGCGGCAGCGGCGC
>Ga0187815_10000115_pt1 | contig 38636 bp, 34 predicted proteins | sample NC_S_5_FD_132962 | JGI IMG/M metagenome (GOLD analysis project Ga0187815, IMG submission 132962) | Wetland sediment microbial communities from Neuse River Estuary, North Carolina, USA - ASW-S_5 | ecosystem: Environmental > Aquatic > Freshwater > Wetlands > Sediment | place: USA: North Carolina... | reverse complement strand
GATGGTCGTCGTCCGAGCTGATGGGCCGCTGGGTTTTCACTGTTGTCGGTCCGAAGACATCTCCCGCTGCTTTTCTAGCACGGGTAGCGCTCGGCTCACAGCAAATGTTGACGTGACATCAACGTGATCGCTGCCCGCCTTGAAGCGCCCCGTAAGGTGGCGGACGGACATTTTATTGCCTGCGGCGCCGTGGCATAGTGGAACCGGTAAAGCCCGCGATCCCGCCGCCAAGGAGGCTTTTGGCCATGGCGAATGTCCGCGAACCCTACGTTCAGCCGATCCCGATCGTGTCGCTACGTCCGACCCAGATGACGGTGGGAATGCGCGAGGTAAAGGAGAAGCGCAAGCGGTGGCGCGAGCACAAATCGGAGAAGAAGCGCGCAGAACTGCTGGGCAAGCACATGATACCGGTCGTGCTCGGGCCCGACGAGCGCTACTACGTTGTCGATCATCACCATCTGGCGCGCGCGCTGCATGATGAGGGCGTCAAGGACATCCTGGTCACCGTGATCGGCAATCTCTCAATGGTCGAGCGCGACGCCTTCTGGGGCGTCATGGACAACAAGCGCTGGTGCTATCCCTACGATGTCAAGGGCGAGCGCCGGCACTTCAAGGACATCCCGAAGTCGGTGGCCGATCTGAAGGACGATCCGTTCCGCAGCCTGGCGGGTGAACTGCGCCGCGCCGGCGGATTTGCCAAGGACACCACGCCGTTCAGCGAGTTCCTGTGGGCTGATTTCCTGCGCCGCAGGCTGTCGCGCAAGATGGTGGACGCCGATTTCGCCAAGGCGATGGAAAAGAGCCTTACTCTGGCGAAGGGCCAGGACGCGATCTACCTGCCCGGCTGGTGCGGGCCGGCGGAGGACAGCTAGTTTCCTTTCGGCAGCCGGCCCATCAGGTAGAACTCGTCGTTCGGGCGCATCGCGGTGACGTTGGCCATGCGGTTCGACAGGGCGAAGAAGGCCGAGATCGCCGCGATGTCCCAGACGTCGTCATTGGAGAAGCCGTGGGCGGCGAGATCGGCAAAATCGTCTTCCGACACCTCTTCGGCCGAGCGGCTCACCTTCATGGCAAAGTCCAGCATGGCGCGCTGGCGCGGTGTGATGTCGGCCTTGCGGTAGTTGACGGCGATCTGGTCGGCAATCAACGGGTTCTTGGCGCGGATGCGCAGGATCGCGCCATGCGCGATCACGCAGTACTGGCACTGGTTGGCGGCGCTGGTCGCCACCACGATCATCTCGCGCTCCGCCTTGGTCAGCCCGCCTTCCTTTTCCATCAGCGCGTCGTGATAGGCAAAGAAAGCGCGGAATTCGTCGGGGCGGTAGGCAAGCGCCAGGAACACGTTCGGCACGAAGCCGGATTTTTCCTGCACCGCCAGGATGCGGCTGCGGATATCCTCCGGCAGCTTGTCGAGAGACGGCGTCGGAAAACGGTTCGCGGCTGGCTGCGTCATGAAAAAGGCCCCGGCTTGCTTTGCCGGGACCTTAATCGAACGCGCGCGTGGCGCAAGGCGTCTAGCGCAGCGGCTTCTTCAGCAGCGAGAAGCGATCGGGATCGAGGCCCAGTGAAGGCTGTAGCATCGGCGCCTCCACCGTCCGCGGTTCGGGCGCGCGCGGTTCATAGCGCGGTTCGGGCGCACGAGGCTCGAAACGCTGCGGCGAGGCGAAGCTGGAATCGCTCAGCGTGTCGCGATTGTCGCGACTGGAGGTAGCGCCGCGCCAGCGCTCCAGAACGGCGCTGACGAAATGCGTGTCGTGGCCGGCTGCGACTGATGGCGCAGCGGCGATAGTTGTCTCGGCGCGCGGCAATTGATGCGGTGGCACTTCCTTGAAGCGCAGCCGCGTCGGCAGCGCCACGCCTTCGCCGAAGGCCAGCACTTCGCGGGTACCGAGCGACGGCACAAAGGAGAGCAGATTTGCGGCCGCGTCGGAGACCGCGGAGCGCAGCAGCGTCTGGTCGCGTTCGTTGGCAAGGCGCATCGAGAACAGCGTGTTGCACTGGGAAATAATGGTGGCGTCGAGCTCGGCCGGACGTTGCGTGACCAGCCCAAGAAAGACTCCGTACTTGCGGCCTTCCTTGGCGATGCGCGATATCGCCTTGCGGGTCGGGCCGAAACCGATGGTGCGGTCAGCGGACGCGTAGCGGTGCGCCTCCTCGCAGATGAACAGCAGCGGCGAGACGCCGTCGCTCCACAGGCCGAAGTCGAACGCCATGCGGCAGAGCACCGACACCACGGAGTCCACGACTTCAACCGGGAAGCCCGCGAGTTGCATCACCGTCATCGGCCGGCCATTGGCCGGCAGCCGGAACAGATGGCTAATCACTTCGGCCATGGTGTCGCCGCCGACGTTCGCATTGTCGAACATGAAGGCGTAGCGCGGATCGTTTTTGACGGTGTCGACGCGAGAAATCAGCTTGTGATAGATGATGCGCGAGGAGCGGTTCTCCAGCTTGCCCATGCGCTCGTCGATCAGCGAGACCAGGTCCTGCAGCCGGTACGGCACCGGCGTGTCGACGGTGTAGCCGACCTGCTTGGGGTCAACGCGCTTCAGGCCGATCCGGTCGGCGTTCTGGTACTGGGTGTAAACGCCCTTCGCGAGCGGAATAACCTCGGCGAGGATGTCGAGCTCTTCGGGCACGCCGGGGCGGCCGGCGAACAGCACGTCGACGATTTCCTCGAAGTTGAAGAGCCAGAACGGCAGTTTCAGGTTGCGCGGGTTGAGCACCAGTGCCTTGTCGCCGAAGCAGCGGCCATACTCGTTGTGAACGTCGAGCAGGAACAGCCGCAGGTTCGGCCGCGCTTTCAGGATTTCGTTGAGCAATAGCGACACGCCGGTCGATTTGCCGACGCCGGTCGATCCAAGAATGGCAAAATGCTTGGACAGCATTTCCTCGACGTCGACATAGGCGATAACGGAGCGATCCTGCTGTAGCGTGCCGACGTTGATCTGGTCGGCTCCTGACGGTGCGTAGATCGTTCGCAATTCCTGACTCGAGATCAGTTCGACGGTATCGCCGATGGTCGGATAGTGGGTAACGCCACGCTGAAACTTCGGCTTCTCCGTTGCGTTGAGAATTTCGCCGAGCAAGTCGACGGACGCGATGGCGATGTAGTTGTTGTCGGCGCTCGAAAGGTTCTCGCAGGAGACCTCGGTTATCATGGCCACGATGATCGAGCTTGCGCAGCGGATGCTGACAAAACGGCCTACCGTGGCGCGCACCTCCGAAATCGGCATGTGGCTGGTCGCCAGCAGGCCAACTCGGGCCAGCGAACCGCGCACGGAGATCACACGTCCAAAGGGTGTCACAGCGTTAAACTCGATCGCTTACGGAATGATGTCCTCGGCATTATCCCGATACGGACTGGACAAATTGTTAAGCCGGGCGGGTTCCGGGTGCCTCAAATCAGCTGGTTTTGCGCCACTGCGGGAGGCTGCAAGCGCCTTTGCACATCCTGCCGCCTGATAGGCCTGCAAAACGGCGGGCTTCTCGACGCATTTTCGGCGCTGGCGCGATCATTAATGACTTGTTCACCATGGGCCAACGCCATCATGGTGCGAAAAACGGCGGCGGAACCGTCGCACCCCGCGCACGCGCGATGTTAACTCGCCTGAAACCTTTAACCCGCCGCTAACCGCAAGTCCTAACGCCACTTCCACTTGTATCGGGCAACGATGCCAGGATCAGGGGGAGGCATGAGCAGGTTCGGCAAATTCAGCTTCGGTCGGTCGCGCGGTAGCGAGGCGGCAGCACCGACGGCCGATGTCGATCCGGCAGCGGGCAGGGCGATTTTGAAGTGGCTCGTCCCCGGCTGCGCCGTGCTTGTCGCGAGCATTGCCGCCGGCATGGCGGTGACGGCTCCCAATCCGCGCGAATCTGTGCTGCTCGGTGCTGTTTCGGCTCTGGCCGTCACGGTCGGGCTGCTGCTGAAGCGCCATCAATGGTTTCACCGCACGCTCGCCGCCGAACGGCGCCACCTTCGCACCGCCGTCGACAATATTCCGCAGGGCCTCGTGCTGTACGATGCTTCGGCCCGGATCGTCGTCTGCAACCAGCCTTATCTGGACATGTTCGGCTCTCGCCCGATGTCGCCAAGAAAGGCTGCACCATGCAGCGGCTGATCGCGCACAGGAAGGAGACCGGCTCGTTCGACGGCGACGTCGAATCGTTCTGCGGCGCCATCATCCGTAATGTCAGGCTCGGCAAGGCGACGCGGCAGATCACGGAAGCGCCGGGTGGCCGCGCAATCGAGATCGTCAACCAGCCGCTGCCGTCTGGCGGCTGGGTTGCCACCATTGAGGACATTACCCCGCGCAAACGCTCCGAGGAGAAAATAGCTCATCTGGCGCATTACGATGCGCTCACCGATCTGCCGAATCGCGTGCTGTTCCGCGAGAAGCTGGACCAGGCGCTGAAGGACCTGAAACCGGACGCCCGGCTCGCGGTGCTCTATATCGACATCGATGAATTCAAGAGCGTCAACGACGCACTCGGCCATCCCGTCGGCGACGAGCTCCTGAAGGCCGTCGCCAGGCGTCTGCGTGGCTGCCTTGACGAGGCTGACATCGCCGCGCGGCTGGGCGGCGACGAATTCGCGATCATCCAGTATCCCGTGCACGATGCGGCGCAGACCGAACGGCTGGTCGGAGCCATTTACGGAGCGATCCGGCAACCCTTCGAATGCGCCGGCCACCTGATTACCACCGACGCCAGCATAGGCATCGCGCTGGCGCCGTGTGACGGCCAGCATCTCGACCAGCTCCTCAAAAATGCGGACCTCGCGCTCTATGGCGCCAAGGGCGACGGCCGCCGCACCTGGCGCTTCTTCGAGCCGGGGATGGATGCGCGCGCCAAGGCGCGGCGCACGCTGGAATCCGAGTTGCGCCAGGCCATCGCCGGCGGCGGGTTCGAGGTGTACTACCAGCCGGTGGTTGGTCTGTGCGACAACAGGATCAGGGGATCCGAGGCGCTGCTGCGCTGGCGCCATCCGCAGCGCGGAACGATCAGCCCGGCGGATTTCATCCCGGTGGCGGAAGATACCGGCCTGATCAACGAGCTCGGCCAGTTCGTGCTGGAGACGGCGTGCGGCGAGGCGGCGAAATGGCCGGAGCATGTCCGCATCGCCGTCAACGTTTCGCCGGTGCAGTTCCGCAGCCAGACGCTGGCGCTCAACGTCGCCGCCGCGCTCGCGGCCTCGAAAATCGCACCGTCCCGGCTCGAGCTCGAGATCACGGAAGCCGTGCTGATGCGCGACGACGAGGCGGCGCTGGCTATGCTGCATCAATTGCGTGCGCTCGGCGTGCGGATCGCCCTCGACGATTTCGGCACCGGTTATTCCTCGCTGAGCTATCTGCACCGCTTCCCCTTCGACAAGATCAAGATCGACCGCTCCTTCGTGAAGAACATCGGCGAAGAGGGCGCGTCCTCGGCGATCATTCAGGCCGTCGTCAACATCGCCAAGGCCAGCAACATGACGACCACGGCGGAAGGCGTGGAGCAGGAGTGGCAGCGCGAGCTCCTGCGCGAGCTCGGCTGCACCGAGATGCAGGGCTATCTGTTCAGCCCACCGGTTCCCGCGACCGAAATCGCGCGGCTGATGCCGGGCGGGAGCGACAAGGCGGCCTCCGCGGCCTGACCCGCTCTCAAGCTCACGCATTTCCCTTTCGCGCGCAGCGCATGCCCGCCTCATTGACTTCAGCAAGACCGGCAGGCCTAATTGTTCACAAAATGATTTCGCCGCCGGGGACAAGCCGTTCCCGGCCAACAAGAAATCGGGCAGGGTGGAACGCGATGATCCGCGGCATCGAGCTTTGAGCGAGACTGCGCGCTCCTCCGCGCTCGCCCCGTTCCGCATCCGGAATTACCGCCTTCAGTGGCCGGCCGATCTGCTCACCTCCTGGGCGTTCGAGATGGAGCAGATCATCCTCGGCTGGTACGTGCTGGTCGAGACGGGCTCGGTGCTGCTGCTCACCCTCTACGCATCCCTCGGTTATTTCGGCACGCTGATTGCGCCGATGTTCGGCGTGGTCGGCGACCGCATCGGCCATCGCGACCTCCTGGCGATGATGCGCGCCATTTATGCGGTACTGGCGGCGACGCTGCTGACGCTGGTCCTGACCCACACCTTGAGCCCACCTTATGTCTTCGTCATTGCGATCTTGATGGGACTGGTCCGGCCGTCCGACCTTGGCGTGCGTGGCGCGCTGGTGGCGACCATCATGCCGCATGATCTTCTGATCGGCGCCATCAGCATCTCCCGCACGACGATGGACACCGCACGCATCGCGGGCGCGCTTTCCGGTGCCGGACTGTTCGCGGCGCTCGGCATGGGCGCCGCCTACGCCGTGATCGTCAGCCTCTACATTGCCGCGATGCTGCTGACGCTGTGCGTGGTTGCGCCGAAGAAACCGCATCCGGTAACGGACGCCGCAGGTGAGGTGCCGCGCGCCTCGCCGCTGCGCGAGCTGAAGGAGGGTGTGGCTTATGTGTGGACCACGCCGCGGATGCAGGCCGCAATGTGGCTTGCCTTCCTGGTCAATCTGACTGCCTATCCGCTCACGAACGGGCTGTTGCCCTACATTGCAAAGACGATCTACGGCACCAACCAGACCGGGCTCGGCTATCTCTCGGCGAGCTTTGCAGTCGGATCACTCGCCGGCTCGCTCGCGCTCAGCATGATGGGCGGCGTCCGCGTCGCGCGGCTGATGGTGGCGTCAACCGTGGTCTGGTACGCGGTGCTCCTGGTATTCGTGCAGATGCAGACCGTGCCGACGGCGATCGTCTGCCTGCTGCTGACCGGCTTTTGTCAAAGCCTTGCCATGATCTCGCTCGCGGTCATCCTGATGCGCGCGTCCAGCGAGCATTTTCGCGGCCGCGTGATGGGTGTGCGCATGATGGTGATCTACAGCCTGCCGCTCGGGTTGCTCGCGGCCGGCAGCCTGATCGAGGAGATCGGCTTTGCCGCCACAGGCACGCTCTATGCGGCGATGGGCCTTGCGATGACCCTGGCCATCCTCGCGCATTGGCGCGCCGATCTCTGGCCGGTGCATGCGCCGGCCAACGCAAAGTAAGCGTGTCCGCTAGGTCACAAGCCGCGTCCTGAAGAACGCCAGAATCTCGTCGCGCGCGGCCGTTGTCGGCTGGCCTGCGTGGTCGATCAGATGCTGGGTGACGACGCTGTGCGGGTAGGGGACGTGGCGGGCGAAGAACGGCGACACGTCGCTGCTCGCCGCTTCATCCGGCAGTTCGCGTCCGACAAAGCGATCGCCCAGCGCCGCGGCATAGGCGGCAAAGCGCTCGGCGCGGCAGATTTTGTCACCCTTGAAGCGGTAGGCCAGCACGGTGAGGCCTTCGCGATCGAGCCGCTCGCGCACCGCGGCGAGTTCGTCCGGGGCGATCTCGAGGCCGGCCGGCTCGCGCAGCGGAAGCGACGGTTGCGAGAGCACCGGCGCCAGCATCGCCGGCTCCAGCATCATGGTGAGCGCAAAATTGCCGGTGAAGCACATGCCGATGGCGCCGACGCCGGGCCCGCCGCATTCGCCGTGTGCCAGCCGCGCCAGCGCGCGCAGCCATTGCGTCACGGGACTCGAGACATTGGCCGTCATGGCGCGGAATTCGGCGCTCATGCAGGCGCGCTGGAACACGGCGGCGCCTTCCTCGGCCTCGGGCACCGCGCCGTCGCGGCCGAACAGGGAGGGCATATAGACGGTGAAACCGGCATCGCGCACCCAGCGGGCGAAGCGCGCGACATGCGGGCTGATGCCCGGCATCTCCGTCATCACGATGACGGCAGGTCCAGTGCCCGCGATATAGACCCGCTTGGCCGCGTCGTTCAGGGCGATGTCGCGCCGGGCAAAGTCCTCGAGCGGGTCGTCCACCTTCATGCTGCGTGCGGGCACGGCGCCTGTATCGGTCATTGCTTCTGTCCAGTTGAGTTCATATTGTGGACTTAGACTTATACAGGCTAAATCCAGAAAGGCAACTCAGAAGGGTTGATGCCATGACCGATGCTCCCGTGATCCGCCGCTCGCCCGTCAAGCCCTGCGACTGCAACCTGGCACGCAGCTTCGAGCTGATCGGCGACCGCTGGACGCTGCTGATCCTGCGCTCGGCGATGTATGGGGTGCGGCGGTTCGACGATTTCCAGGCCGAGCTCGATGTGCCCCGCAGTGTGCTCAGCGCGCGCCTCGCGGCGCTGGTCGACGCCGGCATCATGGAGCGGCGCGAATATCGCGAGGACGGACAGCGCGCCCGCGCCGAATATCCCCTGACAAAGATGGGCGCCCAGCTCGGCCTGCCATTCTTCGCCATGACCGCGTGGGGCGACAAATGGCTTGGGGAGGGCGAGCCGCATTTCGGTCTGCAGTCGCGCGCCAACGGCCAGAAGCTCAGGGTGGCGCTGGTGGACGAGCGCGGCAAGCCGGTGAAGCCGCAGGACGTTCAATACGTCGTGGACAACAAGGTCTGGCCGCCGGAAGAATTCGACAGGCCGCGGCGCAAATCCGGCTGATCAGCCGCTTGCGGACGTTTTGCCGCGGCCGTTGCCTTTGCGGCCTTCACGTTCCATACAGCTGAAATGACAAAGCCGTTGCTGGGCCGCAGCATCAACCGCCTAGAAGACGAGCGCTTCGTGCGGGGACGCGGCCGCTATGTCGCCGACTTGCCCATGCCGAATGCGCTGCATGGCGTCGTCGTCCGTTCGACCCATGCGCATGCGCGCATCAATAGCGTCGATGTCGATGCCGCGCGGAAGATGCCCGGTGTTACGGCCGTTCTCACCGGCGAGGATCTGGCGGCGGACCAGATCGGGCCGCTGCCGTGCGGGGCGACCAACGTCGCCATGGCAAGACCCCTCGTCGTTCCGCCCTGCCATGCGCTGGCGCGCGAGGCCGTTCGCTATGTCGGCGAGCCCGTCGCCTTCGTGGTGGCGCAAAGCGCGCAAGCCGCGCGCGATGCGGCGGAGGCCGTTGTCGTCGAGTATGAGCCGCTCACGCCGGTGATCTCTCTGGCAGGAGCCGTGCTGCCGGAAAGCCCGGTGATCTGGCCGGAGGCCGCCGGCAACATCGCTTTTGTCTATGACCGCGGCGAGATGCAGCAGGTACAGGCTGCGATCCGTGGCGCCGCCCATGTCGTCGAATGCGAGCTGGTCAACAACCGCGTGGTGGCCGCATCGCTGGAGACGCGCGGTGCGCTCGGCGAGTACGACGCCTCAAGCGGCCGATTGCACCTGACCGCCTCGGCCGCCGGCGCGCACGCGATCCGTGACCTGCTCGCATCTTCCGTCTTCCGTATCCCCCGCGAAAAACTGCGCGTCAGCATTCCCGATGTCGGCGGCGGCTTCGGGATGAAGAACGTGCTTTATCCGGAGTGGGTGCTGGTGTTGTGGGCGGCGCGGCGCCTGAAGCGCCCGGTGCAATGGATCGGCGATCGCAACGAAGAGTTCCTTGCCTCCGTGCACGGCCGCGACAGTATTGTTCGCGCGCGCCTTGCGCTCGATGCGGATGGCAAGTTCCTCGCGCTCGAAGCAAGCGTCCTCGCCGACATGGGCGCCTACGTCTCGACCGTGGCGCCAGTCGTGCCGACCATGGCCATGGGCAGCGCGATGGGCGGCGTCTATGACATTCCGCAGGTGGCGTTCCAGACCAAAGGCGTCTTCACCAACACGACACCGGTCGACGCCTATCGCGGCGCAGGCAAGCCCGAGGCGAACTATCTGATCGAGCGCTGCATCGACATGGCGGCCGCCCGGCTCGGCATGGATGCTCTGAAACTGCGGCGCAAGAACATCGTTCGCCGCTTTCCGCATCGCTCGGCGATGGGGCTCTCGATCGAGCAGGGCAGCTTTGGGCACGCGATCGATCTCGCGGTCAAGGCTGCGGACAGCTTCAGGGCGCGTCAGCGGGAGTCGCGCAGGCGGGGCAGGTTGCGCGGGATCGGCTATGCCTGCTTTCTGGAAACCGCGCGCGGTCAGCCCAACGAGGTGGCTGAGCTGCAGGTGACCGAAGAGGGCCACATCGACATCAAGGTCGGCACGCATTCGAACGGCCAGGGCCATGAGACGACCTACGCGCAGATCGCGGCAGATAGCCTCGGTCTGCCGCCGGGACTGTTTCAATTCCGCCAGGGCGACACCGACGACCTCGACAGCGGAGGCGGGCACGGAGGCGCGCGCTCCATGCATCAGGGCGGCACCGCCGTGCTGATGGCGGCCGAAGGGTTGATCGACAATGCACGGTGGCTAGCGGCGCGCCTGCTGCAGACCGGCATCGAAGCGGTCCGCTACGAAGCCGGCATGCTGCGCGCCGCCGCAACCGGACAGGAGATCAGCCTGGAGGAGGTGGCGCGCTCGTCTTACGAGTCGCCCAGCGACGACATCGCGCCGGGCCTCGCGCACAAGGCGACGCATCTTTGCGACAAGTATACCTTTCCCAACGGCTGCCATCTTGCGGAGGTCGAGATCGACCCTGACACGGGCGAGGTGACGCTCGACCGCTACGTCATCTTCGACGACTTCGGTCGCCTGCTCGACCCACGCCTGACGCTGAGCCAGGTTCACGGCGGCGTGGTGCAGGGCATCGGCCAGGCGCTGTTCGAGCAGGCGGCCTATGAAACGGAGACCGGCCAGGTTCTCACGGGCTCGCTGATGGACTACGCGCTGCCGCGCGCCGACGACATTCCTGCCTTTGAGGGCGGCTTGATGCCGGACTTTCCCAGCCGCGCCAACCGCCTCGGCGTCAAGGGCAGCGGCCAGGCCGGCGCCATTGCCTCACCCGCGACCATCATGAACGCCGTGATGAACGCGCTCGCACCGTTCGGCGTGCGGCATCTCGACATGCCCGCGACACCGGCGCGGGTATGGCAGGCGATACGGGCGGCAAAGGCATAAGCGAGGGGTAATATCGTTACTCTCGGTATCGGCAGCGATGGTGCGCCATGCTATATCGAAAATCGATCAGGATGGTCGCAGGGGGCGCATTGCAACCAAAGAGGGATCACTATGTCTGATGCAGCCTTATCGTCGTCGACGGTAGGCAGGCGAACGGAGGTAAGCGAAACGCTGCGAGTGCCCTCAGCGATGCTTACCCGTCTGTTTGAGATCGCACCGACGCTCACCCGGCGCAAGTTTGCGAAGGGCGGGTCGCTGTACCGGCAGGGCGAGACCGGCAGCAGCGTTTATGTGGTCGTGTGCGGCCGCATCGGGATAACGATGCTGGGCGCCGCTGGCCAGGAGTTGATGATCGATATTGTCGGGACAGGAGCGCTTTGCGGCGAAGGCGCAGCGTTCGACGGTCTGCCGCGCTTCTCGAGTGCAAGCGCGCTCGAGCCGAGCGAGGTACTGGTCGTTCCCGTCAGCGAGTTCTGCAAGCTGATGTCTGCCGACGTCGAGTTGGCGGCATTGATTGCGCAGAACATCGCGCTGAAGCAGCGAACGTTGGCGAGCCGCCTGGTGCAGGTGGCACAGGCCTCACCGGAAGCGCGGATCACCGAGCTGCTCTCGCAGATCAGCTTTCCGGATTCTCCGGCGATCATGCTGACCCATCAGCAGATCGCCAATTTGATCGGCGCCTCGCGGATCACGGTCACGCGCGCGATGCAGAAATTGCGGCGCGAGGGTGCAGTTCGTTGCATGCGCGGCCGATATGAGCTGGTGCGTAGGCAAGCCGCGTCTCTTGCGAACTAGCGCTCGGCTCGATCCGATCGCAGATCGTCAATCGCCTGTGTATGGCGATACAGCCCCGTCTTGCGGCATGTCGTATCCTGTCTCCACTTAGGAGAAGGCGACAATGAACGCAGCGCACACAGCTCCGTCCTTCCGGCAGATGATGGGCCGCTTCACGACGGGCGTTGCCGTGATACTTGCGGCAGGTCATGACGGTCCCGTGGGTGCGACCGTCAATTCGCTGACGTCGCTCAGCCTCGATCCGCCGCTTCTGCTGTTCTGCGCGGGCAATGCTAGCCGCACCGGTGCTTGCGTGATCGAGAGGGGCCTGTTCTCCGTCAACATCCTGACCGCCACGCAACAGGACGTATCAGGCTATTTCGCGGGCAAGGGCGACGGCTGGGACGCCGCGCGTTGCCGCCGCCATGGCGACTGGCTCGCCATTCCCGACAGCAACGGCGCGTTGTTCTGCGAAGTGGTCAGCGTCTACCCCGGCGGCGATCATCGCATCATCGTCGGCCGGGTCAGGGATATCCTGGCGCCGGAAGCCGCGGAGCGGCCGCTTGTCTATCATGAGGGCCGTTACAGCCGGCTGGTGCCTGACTACTCGGCAGCCTGACCCGCCCCGCGTTTCCCCAACAGCAGGATGTGTCCCTCCAGTATCGCGATGTGGCCCTGCTCGCGAAGCCGCTGCAGCGTCCGCGTCACGGTCACGCGCGACGTTCCCGTCATGGCGGCGATCTGCTCGTGGGTAAGCTGGGTCACCAGCAAGCGTCCCCTGGGATGTTCGATCGCAAACATCTCTTCCAGGCGCGTCAACAGTTCCATGATGCGTTCCTGCGGTTCGCGCGAGGTCAGGTGCTTCAGGCGGATCGCAAGCACGCGCTGCTTGAGGCTGGTGACACGCAGCAGCGAGCTTGCAAATTCGGGATGCTCACGGAATGCCGCGCCCAGCCGCGTCGAATCGAATTCGATGGTTTCGGTATCCTCGACCGCGACGGCGCTCGAAAATCGTGGCAAGCCGTCAAAGGCTGCGCCTTCGCCGCAAATCGTGTTGGGGCCCATCAGTTCCAGCACGACCTCCGCGCCATCGACGCGGTAGATCGAGATCTGCACCAGTCCCTTCAGCACGAAATAGAAGCAGCTCGAGATTTCGCCCTGCTCGTAGAGCGCGGTGTTCTTCTTGAATTTGCGGCGCCGGCCATAGGCGGCGTGGCCGGTGAGCATCTCCACGAGCTCGCGGTCGATCCGCCAGGTGCCAAGCGTTTTCTTCGATGTGCGGCTCATGAGCATACGGCTCTGTAACGTGAAAAGTCTGCCGAACTCGTATAGGGCGATACAGCGCCCCCGCAGGACCCCGGTCTAGCGTCATTTTCAGCAACTTCCCCCGGAGGTACCCATGTCGTCAATGGCGCCGGTCCAGGCCCAGCGTGAAGAGGATGCCGATCCGGCCGCCGCGGTCCTCGCCCGCGCCGGACGGACCGAGCAATGGCTGCGCGGCAAGGCGGCCGAGATCGAGCAGCGGCGGTCGTTGCCGCCGGAAGTCATCGAGCGGCTGGTCGATGACGGATTGTTCCGTATCACCCAGCCAAGTCGCTATGGCGGGCTCGGCCTCGAGCCGCGTGCGGCCTGGGAGGCGACTTACGCGATCGGCCGCGGCTGCTCGTCGACGGCCTGGATCCTCGGCCTGTCGAGCGCGAACGTGGTGATGATCGGAAAATTCTCGGACCAGGCGCAGCGCGACGTCTTTCTTTCCGGAAAGCCGACCATCGTGTCCTTGCTGACCGGCGGCGTCGGCTCGGACATCGAGGTCCAGCATGTCGAGGGCGGCATGCTCCTGAGCGGACGCTGGCGATATGCATCCGGGATCGATGTCGCCACTTGGGCGGGACTGCTGGTGCCGGTACCGATCGACGGCCAGCCCGTGATGCATGTCGTGCTGGTGCCGGCGCAGGAATTCGCCGTCGACCATCAGAGCTGGAACGTGCTTGGCATGCGCGGTACCGGCAGCAAGGACATCTCGTTGGCGAAGACCTTTGTACCTGCGCATCGCTGGATGAACTGGCAGGTGTTGCAGGAGGGTGGACGTCATCCGACCTGTCCGCATCATGGCCCGATCAGCGATGTGCCGCTCAACGCCATCAACGCGATGTCGACGCTCGCGCCGACTTTGGGCGTTGCCTCCGCCGTCGCCGAAGAATTTTGCGCGATCGTGAAGAAGAAGGTCAGCCCCGCCGCGCAAAAAGTGCTGGTCGAAGATCGCGTTGCTCAGATCGAGGCGGCGACGGGGGAGGCCACGCTGGCGATCCTGCGCCGCGCATTGCTCGAGGATGCCGATCTCATCGTGCGTGAGGCCGGGCGTGCCGGCGGCGTCAGCCTGCTCGAACGGGCAGCGATGCGCACCCGCATCGCCGTCGCCTCGCGCCTTGCGCTGCAGACGGCACAGCGGCTATTCGCCGGGCTCGGCAGCTCCGTGCTCCCGACCGGCACCCGCATTGAGCGGCTGTTCCGCGACGTCCATGCCATGAGCACGCACATGCTGCTGCAGCCGGACGCCATTGGCGAACTCTACGGCAAGCTGCTGCTTGATCTTCCGTTGCCGCCGACGGCGCGCGTTTAGAAACCCAGGAGAAGAGAAAAATGAAAAAAGAGGCCATCCAGTCCGCCAATCCGATCTTCGCGACCAAGGACGGATCGACCATCTTCAGGAAGTTCGGCTATTCGCCCGCGGTGCGCGCCGGAGATTTCATCTATGTCGCCGGTCAAATCGGGCTGAACCCCGACGGCTCGATGCCGGAGGATGACGAGGGGCAGATCGTCAACGCCTTCGATCGTCTCAAGATCGTGATCGAAGAAGCGGGCGCCTCGCTTGACGATATCGTCGAGCTCGTCAGCTATCACGTCGGCCTACAGCGTCATCTCGCGCGCTTTGTCGAGATCAAGAGCCGCTATATCCGCGAGCCGTTTCCGACCTGGACCATCCTGGAGATCGCAGGACTGGCCCGCCCCGGTCTGGTGATCGAGATCAAGGCGGTCCTTTATGCGCCCCGGTAAGCGGGGCCGGCCCGAGGAATTTGGCGCTTGGTAGCGGGTGATACAGACAACGTCCGCAAGGCAGGTAACGTCCTCTGGGAATTCAGGAAATAGGGAGACGGCCATGAACGGCGGTCGGATCAAGGACATCGCCAATATCCAGAAACTCGGCCACGTTGAGTTCCGGACAACCGACCTCGACAGGGCGCGGGATTTCTACGTCAACTTGATTGGCATGCATGAGACCGACCGGGACGAGAACCGGATCTATTTGCGCTGCACCGAGGATCGGCAGCATCATACTTTCGTCTTGCGCAAGGCCGATAGCGCCGGCGTCGGCAGCATTGGTTTCCGCGTCTCCAGCGATGCAGACCTCGAGCGCATGAAGCTGCGCTTCGAGGAACTCGGGCTTCCCGTTCGCTGGGCAGGCAATGACATGCTGGGGCAGGGACGGACCCTGCGCATGCAGGATCCCCTCGGCTTCATCATTGATTATTACGCCGAGATGGCCAGCGTTCCCTGGATGGTGCAAAGCTACCACCTGCATAAGGGCGTCTCACCAACGCGTATCGATCATGCCAACGTCCTGACCCCGGACGCCCAGGCCGGGTACGAATGGTACACGCAGGAGCTCGGCTTCGGCTGTGCCGAGTACACGGAGTCGGAGCCGCCGGATACGCGCATCTGGGCAAGCTGGCTCTACCGCAAGGCGACCGTGCACGACATTGCCGTGATGACCGGCGCGGGACCGGCCGCCCATCATCTCGGCATCTCGTTGCCGGAGCCGATGGGCATTATCCGCGCCTGCGACATGCTTGCCGGTGCGGGCTACGCGGACAACATTGAACGCGGGCCGGCCCGCCACGGCATCTCCAACGCGCTGTTCGTCTATGTGCGCGATCCCGACGGCAACCGCTTCGAGCTCTACACGGGCGACTATCTGACCGGCGACATGTCGGCGGAGCCGATCCGGTGGAGCCTCAACAATCCGGTGCGCCAGACCTTCTGGGGTGCGCCGCCACCGCGCCGCTGGTTCGAGGAATCGATGGCGGTGGAAACATTCGACGGCTCGACCATGCAGGCGACCAAACCGCCGCTGCTGCCGCCGGTGCCGAACTACGTAGTCGACTAATCAGTATAACAAAGAAGGGTAGGAATCATGAAGAGAATCTCCGTCGCAGCCGCGGCATTGATGATGTCGGCGATGGCTGCCGGCGCCGCCGATAAGCCGGAGCTGCGCATCGGGTCGGTGGTCGCCATGACCGGGCCGGCTTCGGCGCTCGGCGTGCCCGAGAAGAACGCGCTCGACCTGCTGCAGGAGCAGATCGCCTCGGATACAAGCCTGCCGTTCACGGTCAAATTCATCACTTATGACGACGCGTCCGATCCGACCAAGGCCGTCAACAGCGTTCGCAAGCTGATCACCGAGGACAACGTCCATGTCGTGATCTGCTGCACCACGACGCCGACTTCGATGGCGATCCTTGAAACCGTGACCCAGGCCAAGGTGCCGAACATCTCGCTTGCGCTGGGCCAGAGCGTGATCGAACCGGTCAAGGACCGCTACTGGATCTTCAAGACTCCGAGCACCGACCAGCTGCAGGTGCAGGTGCTGGTCGACGACATGGTCAAGCGCGGTCTCAAGAAAGTCGCGTTCCTCGGCCTCGAAGACTCCTTCGGCGAAGGCGGATGGGTCGCGCTGCAGTCGGTCGCCAAGGCCAAGGGCGTCGAGATCATCGCCGCCGAGCGCTTCGCGCGCACCGACACGAACTTCACCCCGCAGGCTCTGAAGGTGCGGCAGGCCAGTCCGGGCGCCGTCTACATTCACGCCATCCCGCCGTCCTCGGCGCTGGTTCACCAGGCGCTGAAGCGCGTGGGCTACACCGGGCCGATCTATCACTCGGGTGGATCTGCCAATAACGCGTTCATCTCGATCGGCAAGGCCGATGTCGAGGGTGCGCTGCTCGGCACGACGCCGGTGCTGGTCTACGCTGAATTGCCCGACAGCAATCCCTTGAAGGCCGTCATCACCAAGTTCGCCGCCCTCTATGAGAAGCGGTTCAACGTGCCGAAGGTCGATATCTTCCCGGGGCAGTCGTGGGACGCCGGCAATATCGCGATCCTTGCGGCGTCCAACGCCGTGAAGGCGGGCGCCAAGCTTGACAATGTCGAGGCGTTCCGCGCCGCGCTGCGCGACAAGCTGGAAGGCGTCAAGGAGTTCGTCGCGGTGGGCGGCATCTTCAACTATTCGCCGACCGACCATCTTGGTCTTGACCAGCGTTCGACCTTCATCTCGGAGGTCAAGAACGGTCAATTCCGCCTCTACAATGCCAAATAAGGCATGATCGATACCGCTCTCTTTCTGTTGGTCGATGGCCTGACCAACGGCCTGATCTACGCGCTCCTGGCGCTCAGCCTTGTGCTGGTGTTCACCGTCACGCGGGTGGTGAACATCGCACAAGGCGAGTACGTCATGCTGGGTGCGCTGACCCTTGCCGACCTTCTGCAGGGCCGGATGCCAGGCACGCTGTACCTCCTGGTCGGCGGTCTTGCCCTCTGCATCCTGCTCGACGCCGGCCGGTGGCGGCGCAACTGGCGCGGTGCACTCTTGTTTTCGACCGGCCTCATCGTGATGGCCGTTGCGGCCGCACTGATCACCCGCATGGCGATTTCGCTGCACTTCCCCGTCATCGGCATGATGGCGGTTGCACTTCTGCTGGTCGCTCCGCTTGGCGTCCTGATCTATCGCTTCACCGTGCATCCCATTCCTGACGCCAGCACCATTGTCTTTGTCATCATCTCCGTCGGCGTATCGATGGCGGTGCAGGGGCTTGGCCTGCTGATCTGGGGCGCCAATCCTTATCCGGTCGAACCCATCGCCGCTGGCGGCTTGATGGCGGGGCCGGTGTTCATTCCCTACCAGGCCGTGGCCATCATGGTGGTGGCGCTGCTCTCGATGGGTGGGCTCTATCTGTTCTCGGAGTTCACCCTGATCGGCAAGGCGCTGCAGGCGTCCGCCATGAACCGGCTTGGCGCTCAGTTCTGCGGCATTCCGGTCAACCTTGCCGGCGGATTGGCCTTCCTGCTTGCCGCCGCCTTCAGTGCGCTCAGCGGCATGCTGCTGGCGCCACTGATTACGGCCAACTACGAAATGGGCTTCATGGTGGGACTGAAGGGCTTCGTCGGCGCCGCAATGGGCGGACTAGCCGACTATCCGTTGTCGCTTGCCGGCGTGATGATCGTCGGCGGCCTCGAATCGGCATCCTCTTATCTCGCAAGTGCCTACCGCGACGTGCTGGTGTTCAGCCTGCTCATTCCGATCTTGCTCTGGCGCAATGCCCGGCAGCGGGTGGAGACGAGGTAGCCGTGCCGCGCAGAACCCTTCTTGCCCTCGCGGCAAGCCTCATTCTCCTCGGCGCACCCTGGCTGTTGCCGCCGTTCTATGTCGGCATCTTCGCCTATGCGGGTATCTATGCGCTTGCAGCGATCGGTCTTGTGCTTCTGTTGCAGGCAGGCCAGATCTCGCTCGGTCAGGCTGCCTTCATGGGCCTCGGCGCCTACGGCTCGGCGCTGGTGGCGCGCGCCTATGGCATCGACAGCTTCTTCACATTGATCTTCAGCATCGCCGCAACCGCGCTGGTTGCTGCCCTGATTGGCTACATCACGCTGCGGCTGCGCGGCCATTACCTGCCGTTGGCAACACTCGCCTACGGCATTGCGCTCGCGAGCGGGTTCACCGCCTGGCACGATGTCACCGGCGGCGCCTCCGGTCTCGACAAGATTCCGCCATTGGGACTGTTCGGCTACGCGCTGACCGACGATCGCCTCTACACGCAACTGGTCTGGGTCATCGTGCTGCTGGCCGTGCTCGGCCTTGCCCGCCTGCGCAACTCGCGCGTTGGCCGGGCGATCACGACCCTGGAGTCGCATGATGGCATGGCGCGCAGCTTCGGCGTCGACACCACCGTGCTGCGGATCAAGGTATTCGTGTTCTCCGCCGTGCTGGCGGCGCTGGCAGGCGGGCTCTATGTTCACCTGCTTCGTTTCGTCAGCCCGTCGCCATTTTCGCTCCTGACTTCGTTCAAGCTTCTCATCATGGCCGTTGTCGGCGGCCCGGCCAGCGCGATCGGCGGCGTGGTCGGCGCGCTGACACTGGAGAGCGCTCAGTGGGCCTTGCAGGATCTGCTCGCACGCTGGGGCGCCACGGGAAATCTCGAGGTCATCGTGTTCGGCGTCATCCTTGTCGTGATGCTGCTGAAGTGGCCGCAAGGCCTGTCTCCGGCGCTCGAAAAGCTGCTGCCGAAGGCGAAGGCTCGCCGCAGCGATGGGGCGCCGTTGCCGGTGCGCACGCTGCCGGCCGACCGTACGGATTTGTTGCTGGAGCTGAACGGCATCGGCATCAACTTCGGCGGCCTGCAGGCGCTTGCCGATGTCGACATGCAGCTCAAGCGAGGCGAGTTCGTCGGCCTGATTGGTCCCAACGGCGCCGGCAAGACGACGCTGTTTGCCATCATCTCCGGCCTGCTGCGCCAGAGCAGCGGCACGGTCACCCTGTTCGGCGGCAAGATGCCGCAGAGCCATTCGATCGTGCGCGAGGGAATGGCGCGCACGTTCCAGCATGTCCAGTTGGTGCCCACACTGTCCGTGCTCGACAATGTCGCACTCGGCGCTTATTGGCGCACGTCCTCCGGCTTCATGCGCGGCCTGCTTGCGCTCGACGACGCAGAGAACGCGAGGGTGCTGGCGAGCGCACGCGCCGTGTTGCGCCGCGTCGGGCTCGAGGCCGAGGCCGAGCTTGCCGCCGGCAGTCTGCCGCTCGGCAAGCAGCGTATCGTCGAGATCGCCCGCGCGTTGCTCGCCGACCCGCAAATCCTGCTGCTTGACGAGCCGGCTGCGGGCCTGCGCTTTCAGGAGAAGCTGATGCTGGTGAAGATCCTGCGCCAGCTCAATGCCGAGAACGTCACGATCCTGCTCGTCGAGCACGACATGGAGCTCGTCATGGGGTGCGTGGAACGGCTCGTCGTGCTGGATCGCGGCCGCATCATCGCGGAAGGCGCTCCAAAGGACGTGCAGGCTAATCCGGCCGTGATTTCGGCCTATCTTGGTGGCGCGCGTGACAAAGCTGCTTGAAGTGTCCGGCTTGACTGTTGGCTACGGCGAGGCCGTCGCGCTCGACGCGATCTCGTTCGACGTTGCGCGCGGCGAGTTCGTCACCTTCATCGGTCCCAACGGCGCCGGCAAGACCACGCTGCTCAACAGCCTGATGGGGGTCTTGCGCCAGAAGTCGGGCACGGTGCTCTTCAAGGGGGAAGACCTCACGGCACTGAAGCCGGAGACGCGCGTGGCGCGCGGCATCGTGATTGTTCCGGAACGGCGTGAGCTGTTTCCGCAATTGTCGGTCGAGGACCATTTGCGGCTTGGCGCTTTCCTGCGCCGCCGGGAAGGGCGGGCAAAACTCGATGCCGGGCTCGAACGCATTTATGCGCTGCTGCCGAAACTGAAGGAGCGGCGCCGGCAGCTTGCCGGCACGCTGTCGGGCGGCGAGCAGCAGATGGTGGCGGTGGGCCGCGCGCTGATGTCGGAGCCGCAACTCTTGATGCTTGACGAGCCTTCGATCGGGCTTGCTCCGCGGATCACCGAGGAGATTTTCGAGACGATTGCCCGGCTCAAGGCCGACGGCATGACCGCGATCATCGTGGAGCAGAATGCGCATCTCGCTTTTTCGGTCGCCGACCGCGGCTTTGTGCTCGAGGTGGGCAACGTTGTCGCCTCGGGCATGGCGGATGAGCTGCGCCAGGATCCGCGCGTGCTTGCCGCCTATCTCGGCGCGGGGGATCGCTACCGCGACGCTTAAATTCACGCCAAACTGAAGGAAATCATCATGGCACGTACCGTCGTCGTTCCGCCCACGGGCTTGCGCCCCGGCATTCCCTATTCGCCGGCGATCCGCTGGGACAAGCTGTTGTTCATCTCGGGCCAGACCGGCTCCCATCCGGTGACGCGCGAATTCCCGGACGACATCAAGGCACAGACCCGGATCGCGCTGGAGAACGTCAAGGCGCTGGCAGAAGCCGGCGGCGCGTCGCTGGACACGGCGCTGAAGATGACCATCCACATGACCGACATGCTCAACGAATTCGCCGCGATGAATGAGGTGTTCCGTGAATTCTTTCCGAAGGACCCGCCGTCGCGCACCACCGTCGGCGTGGCGCATCTGGCGCGCACCGGCCTGAAGATCGAGATCGACATGATCGCCGTGGTGAAGGATGCCGTCTAGGACGGCTAGCCTGCTGCTGCGCGGCGGGAGGATCGATCCCGCCGCGGACGGCGCGCCGCGCGACAGCATCTTGATCGAGGGCGATCGCATCGCCTGGATCGGCGAGTCGCGCGATGCGCCGCGCGCCGGCCAGGTGATCGACCTCCACGGCAGCCGGGTCGTTGCCGGACTGACGGACGCGCATCTTCATCTCTTCATGCGCGCTCAGGAGCTGCTCAATCTGGCGCTCGGTCCGTCGACGACGTCGATTCCGGCGTTGCTGGAATGCGTGCGATCCGCGTGTGCGGCTGCCGCGCCCGGCAAGTGGATAATGTCCGCCGATTACAGCGAGCAGTTCCTTGCCGAGCGGCGGCATCCGACCCGGACTGAGCTCGATGCCGTCTCGCCGCGGCATCCCGTGCTGCTGCGGCGCACCGGCGGGCACCTGTCGGTTGCCAATTCCGCTGCGCTCGCGCTGGCCGGGTTCAATTTCAAGACGCCAGACCCGTCCGGCGGAACGATCGAGCGGGCGAATGGTGAGCTGACGGGCGTCCTCACCGAGAACGCCGCCGACATGGTGGCGGCCCTGATCCCGCCGCCGTCGCCGGCGCAAACCGTCGAGGCCATCCGCAAGGTCGCGGCAGAGTGCCTGAGCCTCGGCATCGTTGCTGCGGTCGAGGCGGCCGTCGGGTTCAACAACGGCTTTGAAGTCGAGTGGAACATCTGGCAGGCGCTGAAGGAGGCGGGCGGCCTGCCGCTGCGCATGGGGTTCATGCTGCGCATTGACCCCGCCGAGGCGCGCCGGCTGAGCCTACGCCCGACCGGCCACGATGATCATTGGCAGGTGCGCACGCTGAAATTCTTCGTCGACGGCATCATCGGCGCACGCACGGCTGCATTCAGCGAACGCTATGCCGACCGCGATACCCAGGGTTTCCTGATGGAACCGGCGGCCGATTTGCGAGCCAAGGTGATCGAGGCTCATGTGCTCGGCTGGCAACTTGCCGCCCATGTGATCGGCGACCGCGCTATTGCGCATTGGCTGGATTGCCTCGAGGCTGCGGCGGCGGCCGCGCCATCTCCCGAGCGTCATCGCCTCGAGCACTTTGCGGTGCCCGGCGGCGATGCGATTGCCAGGGTGCGCCGCCTCGGCGCAATCGTCGTGCCGCAATACGGCTTTCTGCAGCGGCTCGGTACTTCATTCGCGGCGGCCGTCGGCGAGGGGCGCGCGCAGCGGCTTTATCCCGGCCGAAGCGTGCGGCAGGCGGGCATCACGATAGCCGGCAGTTCAGACCATCCGATCGGCCCCTTGTCGCCCTATCCGGCGATCGCAGCAGCGGCGAACCGGACGACTTCCACCGGGCTCGTCCTGAATGCGGCGGAGAGCCTATCCCCGCGCGAGGCCCTCGCGGCCTATACCGAGGGTGGGACGCTCGCCATGGGCCATGAGGAGCGCCGCGGCCGGCTGCGGGCGGGAATGCTTGCGGATATCGCCGTGCTGGATCGCGACATTCTCGCGGGCGATGCCGCCGACATCGCTGCAACGCGAAGCCGATTGACCGTGGTGGGAGGCAACATCGCCCATTCGGATGGGACGCTGATAGGGTAATGGCACCTATGCCGAAATTTATCGGCAGGGGGACTCTTCAAAAACTATTTAACATGTTAAGTTAATTGCGAGCAGGACCGCCGGCTACTGTATGGGAGAGCCCGATGAACAAGCCCGTTGCCAACGCGCTGACCGAAAATATCCGCAAGGCCCAGCAATACCTGGCGCGATTCAAGAGCTCCACCGTGCCGCATCGGATCGCGGGCGAGAACGTTGTCGGCAGTGCGACGTTCGAGAACTTCGATCCGGCCGACAATGCGGTGCTGTGCCGGGTATCTTCGGGCGGCGCGCACGAGATCGATCTTGCCGCCGGTGCCGCCGAGGAGGCGTTCAGGATCTGGAAGGACGTGCCGGGCGAGCGCCGCCGCGCGCTGCTGCACCAGATTGCGGACAAGATCGAGGCGAGGGCGGACGAGATTGCCCTGGTTGAAAGCACCGATAGCGGCCAGGCCATACGTTACATGGCGAAAGCCGCGCTGCGAGGCGCCGAGAATTTCCGGTTTTATGCGGACAAGGCGCCGGAAGCGCGCGACGGCCTGTCCCTGCCGACCGAAACGCATCTCAACTACACGATCCGTCAACCGATCGGCCCGGTGGGCGTCATCACGCCGTGGAACACCCCGTTCATGCTGTCGACGTGGAAGATCGCGCCCGCGCTGGCAGCCGGCTGCACGATCGTGCACAAGCCGGCGGAGTGGAGCCCGCTCAGCGCGGTGATCCTCTCGGAAATCATGAGCGAAGTGTTCGAGGGCGCCGGTCTTCCCAAAGGCATCGTCAACCTCGTTCATGGCCTGGGCGAATCTGCCGGCAAGGCCCTGACCGAACACCCCGCCATCAAGGCGATCGCCTTTGTCGGCGAGTCGATTACCGGTAGTCACATCATGGCGCAGGGGGCGATGAGCCTCAAGCGCGTGCATTTCGAGCTTGGCGGCAAGAACCCCGTGATCGTGTTCGACGATGCCGATCTCGACCGTGCGCTCGATGCCGTATTGTTCATGATCTACAGCCTCAACGGCCAGCGATGTACCTCGTCGAGCCGTGCCCTCGTGCAGCGCTCGATCTACGCCGAGTTCACGGCGAAGTTGAAGCAGAGGGTGGAGAAAATCACCGTCGGGCATCCGCTGGATCCCGCGACCGAGCTCGGCCCGCTGATTCACAGGCGGCACGTCGAGAAGGTGCTCAGTTACACCGACCACGCGAGAGCGGACGGTGCCGAAGTCGCGACGGGAGGCACCCGCGCGCTCGAAGGCAAGGGCAATTTCGTTTGCCCGACGCTGTTTACCGGCGCGGCCAATTCGATGCGCATCGCACAGGAAGAGATTTTTGGTCCCGTGCTGACTGCGATTCCCTTCGAGGATGAAGCCGATGCGCTGCGCATCGCCAATGACGTCCGCTACGGGCTTGCCGCCTATATCTGGACAAGCGACGTTGGTCGCGCGCACCGCGTTGCGCAAAGCGTGGAAGCCGGCATGGTCTGGGTCAATTCGGAGAACGTTCGTCACCTGCCGACGCCGTTCGGCGGTGTCAAGGCCAGCGGCATCGGTCGGGATGGCGGCGATTACGCCTTCGAGATCTACATGGAACAGAAGAACATCGCGATCGGTCTCGACAAGCACCGCGCGCCGAAGATTGGCGTCTGATCGCCGAGGGGAGGGGAAGGCATGGACAGTCGTCTGCCGGGTTTCGATCCGGCGCTGCTTGCCGCGATACGGCCGGACGCAAAAATCTACGAGCTGTCACATGCGATGGCGCCGTCGATGCCCGTCTACCATCAGCATATTCCCTTCAGCCTCGCATTGCACCGGCGCCACGGCGACCCGCACCCAAAACCGCGCGAGGACGGCTCGAGCTTTGCCAATGAGGTGATCGTCACCTCGGGTCACTCGGGCACCCACATCGATGCGCTCGGACATTTCTCGCGCAACGGCTGCCTGCACGGCGGCATCAAGGTGTCCGAAGTCGAGACGCGCGATGGCTACCGCGAGCACAACGCGGCCGACATTCCGCCGATCGTTCAGCACGCGGTCATCCTCGATGTCGCGGCGGCAAAGGGCGTCGATTGCCTGGGGCCGGCCGAGGAGATTTCCGTTGACGACCTCGATCGGGCTTTGGCGCTGTCGAACGCAGAGATCCGCTCTGGCGACGCGGTGTTGATCCGAACCGGTTGGTCGAAGTACTGGACGGATGCAGAGACCTTCATCGGTCGCCGGGGAGGCATGCCCGGTCCGGGCGAGAAAGCGGCGCGCTGGCTGGTTGCACGCGGTGCAACGCTGGTGGGCTCGGATACGCCCGGCTTCGAATGCCTGCCGACGCCTGGTGTCTCGGTTCACGCCATCATGTTGGTCGATCACGGCATTCACATCATGGAAAACCTCAATCTCGAGGAAATTGCGCCGCAGCGGTTTCCAAGGGCGTTGTTCATCGCGCTGCCATTGCGCCTTTCGGGCAGCACCGGTTCTCCGATACGGCCGATCGCGATCGCGTAGGCCGGCGTCCTGGCGCTCGCGCGATGGCGCGTCAGCATCCATTTCTGCGACAATGATGAACGCAAGTCAGGCTTGACGTCCGGAAATCGGCCTGCTGTTATTGACTAACTGGTTAGTCATGACGGGGTGGGGGTTGGAGTTTGGCCGATCTGGACAATCGATTTCGGATTGCCGTCGATATTGGAGGCACCTTTACCGATATTGCGCTCCTGACTGACGCTGGCCTGATCCATCAGAGCAAGGTGTCAACGACCCCGGTCGACCCAAGTCTGGCCGTGATCGAGGGGGTGAGGCAGTTGCTCACTGAGCTCGCGATCGCGCCCGAAGCAATCGCCGAAGTGCTGCACGGAACTACCGTCGGCTCCAATACCATCCTGCAGCGCAAGGGCGCGCGCACCGGACTGATCACAACTCAGGGATTTCGCGACGTTCTCGAGATCGGCCGCATCCGCATGCCCGACATGTTCGATCTCACCTGGGACAAGCCGAAGCCGCTGGTACCGAGGCGGCACCGCCTGGAGGTCGTGGAACGCATCGCCGCTGACGGAACGGTGGTCGAGCCGCTCTCGGAATCGAGCGTGATCGCTGCGGGGCGGGCGCTGGTCGCCGACGACATCGAAGCGGTCGCGATCGCATTCATCAACAGCTATCGCAATTCGGATCATGAAGTGCGAGCAGAAGCCATTCTGCGCTCGCATTTTCCGCAGCTTCTGGTCACCACCTCCTGCGCCGTACTTCCGGAAATGAAGGAGTATGAGCGAACCAGCACCACCGTCGTGAACGCCTATCTGCTGGCGGCGATGCGTGACTATTTGCAGCGGCTGGAAGCGGGGTTGCGCAGCATCGGCATCCGTGCGCCGATCCTCGTCATGACGTCCAATGGCGGCATGCTTGCGGCCAACGTGACCTGCGAAAAGCCGGTGCTCGTGGTGGCTTCCGGTCCCGCGGGCGGGGTGATCGGTGCGGCGCGGCTCGGCGCGTCGCGCGAGGATCGCGACATCATCGTTTTCGACATGGGCGGGACGACGGCGAAGGCGGTCATCATCGAGGACGGCAGGCCGACCATGACGTCGGAATACGAGTTTCGTGACGGCATCTCGACCTCAAGCCGGTTCATCAAGGCTGGCGGCTATATGCTCAAGGTGCCCGCGATCGATATCGCCGAAGTCGGAGCCGGCGGGGGATCCATCGCCGGCATCGACAAAGGGGGGTTGCTGGTGGTCGGGCCGCAGTCCGCTGGCGCCGCGCCAGGACCGGCATGCTATGGCTTGGGCAACGAGCAGCCGACCGTAACCGATGCCAATGTCGTGCTTGGCTTCATCAACAGCAATTCCCTGGCCGGCGGCAAGCTCGCGATCGACAGCAAGTTGAGCGAGGAGGCGATCCGTAACCATGTCGGCCAACCCCTGGGGTTGCCGCTCGAGGATGCCGCACATGGCATCCGCGCCGTCGCGAACGCCGCCATGGCGCGCGCCGTTCGTGCAGTCACGGTTGAGCGTGGTCGCGATCCGCGCGATTTGACCCTCATGGCTTTCGGCGGCAATGGCGGCGTGCACGCACCGGACCTCGCCCGCCAGCTGGGCATTCCCCGTGTGGTCATCCCCCCAATGTCAGGCATTTTCAGCGCGCTGGGGATGCTTGCGGCGGACATCGAACACACGGCGCTGAGGACCATTGGCCGGCGCATCGACCGGATGACAGTAGGCGACCTCAAGGCAATCAAGTCGGACCTGCAAGCCGAAGTGTCGGAGCGGCTCGCGGCCGATGGCTATGTGGCGGGACGGACGGCGTTCCTGTGGGAAGCCGACCTGCGCCATGAAGGGCAGGCAACGGAGCTTGCGGTGCCCTTTGAAGGCGAAGATTTCGCCGAAATCCGCGAGCGTTTCGTCGCCGAATACTTCAAGACTTATGGATACCGCGACGAAACGCCGATCGAGCTGATGAAAGTGCGCGTCGCGGGCAGGGGACTGCGGGAAAACCGGCTCAATTTCGGCGACATGAAGATAGCGACGCGGCCCGGGGCCTCGCGCGGCGGCCAGCGCAAGATTTCCTTTGCGCGGGGCGAGCCCACGGTTGCCGTTTCGATTGTCGATCGTCATGCGGTGCGCGATATCCCGCAGCGCGGGCCGCTGATTATCGAGGAGTTTGACGCTACCATCGTGGTGCCGCCGGATGCCTGCGTGCACAAGGACGAGATCGGCTGCATTGTTCTGGAGTTCGAGCCATGAAAGTCGACCCGATCACCTTCGCTGTGATCAAGAGCGGCCTGGATTCCATTGCCGATGACATGGCCTACACCGTGGTGCGTATCGCGCGATCAGAGATCGTAAAGGATGTGATGGACTTTTCCGCCGCATTGTGCGCGGGCGATGGCCAGATGGTAGCACAGGCCAAGACGATCGCTCAGCATCTGGGCGCGATTCCCGAAGCGATGGCCGCAGTGCTGCAGAAGTTTGAGGGCGATCTGCACGACGGTGACGTCGTCATCATGAACGACCCCTACCATGGCGGCATGCATCTGCCCGATATCTTCATGTTCGTGCCGATCTTTCATGGCGGTCGGCGGCGCGCGTTTGCCGTGGTGATCTGTCATCACACCGATGTAGGCGGCCGCGTGCCGGGATCTAACGCGTCCGACTCTACTGAGATCTATCAGGAAGGATTGCGCATTCCGCCGCTCAAGCTCTACGAGCGCGGCGTGCTCAATACGACACTGGAGACGCTGATCAAGATCAACGTCAGGGTCCCGGACCGGGTATGGGGTGACCTCTCGGCGCAGTTTGCTGCGGCGCAAGTCGGCAAGCGCGGACTCGAAAAGCTGCTGCAACGGTACGGCGCCGACGAGGTCGACGCCTATATGCAGGAATTGCTCGACTATGCCGAACGGTTGACGCGCCAGGAGATAAGGACCTGGCCGCGCGGCACCTATCATTTTCTCGATCACATTGACGACGACGGGTTCTCCGACGCGCCCATTCCGATCAAGGTGGCCATCACGGTCAATGACGACGGTACCCTGTTCGTCGACTACACGGGCTCCTCGCCCCAGGTGCGTGGAGCCCTCAATTCGACATTGAGCTTCACGCACTCGCTGACCTATTTGAGCGTCAGGTGTGTCCTCGCCAAGGATGTTCCCAACAACGTCGGCTTATTCCGTTGCATCAAGGTGAGGGCGCCGGAAGCCTCGGTTCTCAATCCGGTGATGCCAGCACCATGCGCGGCGCGCGCGCTGACCGGCTACCGCGTATTCGATACGATGCTAGGAGCGCTGGCCCAGATCGTTCCGGACAAGGTGCCGGCGGCAGGTGAGGGCGGCAACAGCGTCATCTGCATCAGTGGCCTGCGGCCCAACCGCCAGCCCTTCATCATCGTCGATATGATTTGCGGAGCCTGGGGCGGCCGGCCCGACAAGGACGGCGTTGAGGCGGTCACCAACGCCTCGCAAAACCTGTCCAACATGCCGGTCGAAGTGATGGAGGCCGAGCACCCCGTTCGCATCGAGGACTACTCTTTCGTGCCGGACAGCTGCGGCGCGGGACAATACCGGGGCGGGGTGGGCGTCCGCCGCAGCTACCGCGTTCTTGCCGACGAGGCATTGCTGCAAATGCGCACCGATCGCGTGCGGTTTCAGCCGTATGGACTTTCCGGCGGTGCGCCGGGCGGACAATCCCGCAATTTCATGGAGATCGGCAACGAGCGCACCGCGCTACCCGGCAAGATCACGACGCGAATTGCCAAGGGGACGCTGATCATCCACGAGCAAGCCGGGGCCGGCGGTTTTGGCGATCCGATGCTGCGCAATCCGGATGAGGTTCGCGAGGACCTCCTGGACGGCAAGATTACCGCCGGTTACGCCCGCAAGCATTACGCAATGGCATTCGATCCGCGTGGAGCGCTTGACGCCGGGACTACCGCGAAGCTGCGCGCCGAGCGTACGCCCTTATCGACGGATGGTCGCGATGGTGGTTGACGCGACGATAGCCGCAAGGAAGGGCGCTTCCGGGTCGAAAGGCCCGGCAAAGGTCACGCGCAATCCCGAGGCCAGCCGCGTCAAAATTCTCGATGCCGCACGGATCGAGTTTGTGTCCCACGGCCTTAGTGGCGCACGCGTCGACCGCATTGCCGCGCAATCTGGCGTCAACAAGAACCTGATTTACCATTATTTTGGTTCGAAGGACGCTCTGTATCTCGCCGTGCTCGAGCGCATCTATGCCAACTTGCGCACCAGCCAGCACGACCAGGATTTACGACAGCTGCCCCCGATACAGGGCATGAAGCGGCTTGTCGGCAATACCTTCGATCATTTTGTGGCGACGCCCGACCTCATTCGTTTGATGAGCGTCGAAAATATTCACTATGGCGAGCATCTGAAGACCTCAAAGATGGTCAAGCCGCTGTATCGCGGGCTGCTCGACAGCATCCGGATTTTGCTCAAGCGCGGACAGGACGACGGCGTGTTCCTGGCGGACGTCGATCCAATTGACCTCTATCTTTCAATTTCGGGGCTGGCGTACTTTTTCCTGTCGAACCAGCACACGCTGTCATGGTTGCTCGACCATAATCTCGCCTCGCGGCATCGCGTCGCGAAGCGTCGGGAACACGTCATCGATATGGTGCTGAGCTATCTGACGCAGCGCCCCAGCGAAACGATAAAGACGAAATAGAATAATCAAACGGGAGGGAAAATATGAGACGTTGGTTTGCTTCGGTACTGATGCTTTTGACCGCAATTGCCCTGGGAACGCCGGCGTCGGCGCAGGATAAATTGACAGTAAGACTTGATTTCTCTCCGTGGGGTGTCCAGTCGGCGATGCATCTCGCCAAGAACAAGGGATGGTTCAAGGAGGCCAATCTCGACATCGATATCCAGGACGGCCGCGGCTCCGGCAACACCATCCAGCTCGTCAATGCGGGGCAAGCTGATGTCGGGCAGGTGCAGGTCGGCCTGGTCGGCTCCGCGCGCGCAAAGGGCGCCACCATCCGCTCCATCGCTACGTTCCAGCGCCGCACCGACCTTTGTATCCTTGTGGACAAGGCGTCGACGATCAGCAAGGTCGCCGATCTGCGCGGTAAGACTGTCGTCGTCTTTGCAGCGAGTCCGTGGACCCCGTTCATCGACGTCTACCTGAAATCGGGCGGGCTCACGCGTGACGATTTGAAAGTTGACGTCGTCGATCCTGCCGCACTGTGGGGTACGTATATCGCAAAGCGGGCCGATGGATTGATGTCGACGGTCGGTTCGGCGCTTCCGATTGCCGAAGAGCCGCGGCCGTCGAAATGCCTGCTGGCCTCGGACGCCAATATCGCCTTTCCTAGCTACGGGCTTGTCGCGCGGGAAGACACCATCGCCAGCAAGGGGCCTGCGCTCCGCCGGCTGATCCAGGTCGAGCAGCGGGCATGGCAGTGGCTGCGCGAGCACCCGGAGGATGGGGTGAAGGCAATGATGGCGGAAAGGCCGGATGCCAAGCTGGATGCCAAGGTGCTTCTTGGCCAGATCAAGCTGACGCTGGATTACTTCGATACGCCGGCAAGCCAAGGCAAGCCGATCGGCTGGCAGGCCAAGGAGGATTGGGACGCGGCGTTGAAATCCATGGAAGCCGCCGGCGTGGTCAACGCGGGCTGGAAATCCTCGGACTACTACACCAACGCGCTCATCGATTAAGACCATGCTCGCTGAGCCGGCCAGGGTTGCAGATGCCTATGTCTCGCTGAGGCGCGTGGGAAAGACCTATGCGTCCTCACGCGGGCCGGTCAACGCGCTGGTCGGCATCGACCTCGACATCAGGCCGCATGAATTCGTCAGCGTGGTCGGCCCATCGGGCTGCGGCAAGAGCACGCTTCTCAAGCTCGTAGCCGGGCTTGAGGAGATTTCCTCCGGCTCGCTGCTGGTCGGCGACGCGCCCCTTCGGGGACCACCCGACGGACTGGGAGTCGTGTTCCAGCGCGACGTGTTGCTCGACTGGCGCACGATCCTCGACAACGTCTTGCTGTCGATCGAACTGGTCCGCAAGCCGCGTGCGGAAGAGCGCGAGAGAGCCATGGCACTGCTGTCGCGCTTCGGGCTCGGCGGCTTCGAGCACAGGTTTCCCTGGGAATTGTCCGGCGGAATGAGGCAGCGCGCCTCGATCTGCCGCGCCTTGCTTGCAGACCCGAATCTGCTGCTGATGGATGAACCGTTCGGCGCGCTGGACGCCATGACCCGGGATGACCTCAATGTCGAGCTTGCGCAGATCTGGCAGGACACGCGCAAGACGCTTCTGTTCATCACGCATTCGATTGTCGAGGCGGTATTTCTATCGGACCGTGTGGTGATGATGAGCCGCGCGCCCGGCATGATCGTTGATACGATCACGATCGACCTGCCGAGGCCGCGGCGGCTTGCGGTGCGCGACAGCGCGGAATTCGCCAGCTATGTGCATCGCATCCGGCATCATTTTGCCGAGCTCGGAATTGTCAAGGAATGAGCGCGCTGTTCAAACGCGTGTTGGGCGGCGACAGCGAGGCCCGCGATATCGTCGTCGTTCTGGCGGTGTCGTTGCTGCTGTGGGAAGCAGGCGTACGGCTGTTTCAGCCGTCGCCACTGATCCTGCCTGCGCCGACCGCGATCGTGGCGGCGTTTATGGAAACTCCGCTGCTGTTTCTGCGTCATCTGGGCTTCACGCTCCTTATGACGCTGATCGGCTTCGGCTTGTCGGTCGTGCTCGGTGTCGCGCTTGCCGTGGGTATCGTCTATTCGCGGTTTCTCGAACGCACGGTGTATACGCTTCTCGTTGCGCTCAACTCGATTCCGAAGGTTGCACTGGCGCCGTTATTCGTGATCTGGATGGGGACCGGGCCCCAGCCGAAAATCGCGATCGCCTTGATGCTTGGCATCTTTCCCATCGTGATCGATACCGTGCTCGGCCTGCGCTCCGTCGATCCGGACATGCTTTCGCTTGCGCGGGTCTCCAAGGCCTCGTCCTGGGCCGTGCTGACCAAGATCCGCTTTCCGTGCGCGCTACCCAGCCTGTTTGCCGGCATGAAGGTCGCCATTTCCTTTGCACTGGTCGGCGCGCTGGTCGGAGAGTTCGTTGCCGGCAGCTATGGCATCGGTTTCCAGATCCTCGTTGCGCAGGGGAATTTCGATACCGTGCGGGTGTTCGTCTCGCTGTTGCTGCTCGGAATCGTAGGCACGATACTGTTTTTCCTGGTCGACTATGCCGAGCGGTTGCTGCTGCCATGGCACGTTTCGCAGCGCGCCCGGCATGAGCGTTCTGCCGATCGCGCATGATATCTCGCTCGCGCCTGCTCGGCACGATTGCACTGGTGGCAACAGCCGCCTTGTGGGGCAGCAATCATGTGGTGGCGAGGGCGGCCCGCGAAATCGTCCCGTTGCCTGCCTTGGTGTTCTGGCGATGGGCGATTGCGGCAGCCGCACTGACCCTGATCGCGCTGCCGTCTTGCAGAAAGGCATGGCCCGAGATCCGTCCAAGGCTGGGAGAATTGGCCCTGGGAGGCGCCGTGGGGGTTGGATTGTTCTCCTACTTCCTTCTGGGAGGCGCTTACCAAAGCCTCGCCATCGAAGTTGGGTTCATCAACGCCACCACGCCGATGTGGGTGCTGCTGATCGGCTTGTTAATGGGACGCCAGTCGGTAGACGAGGCGATCACACCGCAAGTAATCGGAGGCTTGGCGCTCGCTTTCTTTGGCACGATCCTGATCATCACCAAAGGACATGTTGAAGTAATTACCGGCTTGCAGTTCAACCTCGGTAATTTGTGGTCGCTGCTGGCGGCCATCGCGTTTGCGTGGTTCTCGATCCAGGTACGCGAATGGAGTCAAACCATCGCGCCGCTGCCGCTTACGGTCGTCACGGGATGGGCCGGCGTTCTGTTGGTGATGTTGCCGGTCTATATTGTTTGGATCCTGTGTGGTGGTGCGTGGCTCTCCTGGGATTCCGCCAGTTCATCCCACGCCCTGATCGCGATTGGCTACATGGCACTTGCGCCGACCATGCTCGGCAATTTGTTCTACCTGTTTGGCGTAGCGACCAATGGTCCGGCGCAAGCTGCGACTTTTCTCTACCTTAGTCCGCTCTTTTCTGCGGCTCTCGCCGTAGCCTGGCTTGGCGAGGAGATCGCCTGGTTTCACTTCGCCGGCGTCACGGCCATTCTGTCGGGATTGTTTTTCGTCAGCCGACCGAAGAAGGGGTCTTGAGCGTCCCAAGCTTGCCGGCTTCATTCGGGAGTGAGCCATGGCCGGCTAGTGCCGCGCCGGCGCCTTCAGGTCGATATGTCGGAGAGACAGCGCTACCGGGACCATGATTGCGCCGATCATGGCGAGCGTCCAGAACACGTCCACATAGGCCAGCAAATCGACCTGTTTTTGCAGGGACTGTCCTACAAAGGCGATGGCCTGTGAGGCCGCTTCAGACGCGTTGGATCCTTGCGTCTCGAAGAAGCGCGTCATCGCATCGATCGTTTGCTGGTAGGCAGTATCCGAGGGGACAATGTGCTCGACCAGGCGGGCTTGATGGAATTGCTGACGCTGGGCGAACACCGTCTGCACCAGCGCAACGCCCATCGAACCGCCGAGATTGCGCGCAACATTGATCAGGGCGGAAGCCTGGTTGGTCCTTTCCGGCGGCATACCCTCATAGGATGCAGTCGTGATCGGCAGGAACAGCAGCGGCAGCCCGATCGCCAGATAGATGCGCGACATCGCGGCGTAGCCGTAGCTAATATCGCCGGTGATGCCGGTGAGGTGCCACATGGAGAGCCCCGCTATGCTCGCGCCCGCGGCGATCAGGTATTTTGGCTGTACCCACCCGATCAGCCAACCGGTGATCGGCATCATCGCCATCGTGACGAGTCCGCCCGGCGAGAGGACAAGACCGGCAAGCATTGCGGTGTAGCCCATTTCGGTCTGCAGGAACTGCGGCAGGATTTGCGTGGTCGCAATGACGATCGCGCCGGTCCCCAGCATCGCCACGAAGCAGGCGCCGAACTGCCGTTGGCCCAGCAAGCGGATGTCGATGATCGGGTCGTCGTGCATCAATTCCCAGATCACCAGTGCGATCAGACAGAAGCCTGCCGTGAGCGCGAAGAAGACGATCATGTTCGATCCGAACCAGTCGTTGCGCTGTCCCTCGTCCAGCACGAACTCCAGCGAGCCCAATCCGACCGCAACGAGTGCGAAGCCGACATAGTCGACGCGCAGGCCTCTGCTCAAAAGCCGCTGCCGCTCCTCTTCTGCGCCGGAGGGCTCTTTGACTAACGTTCCTACCAGGAACAGGGAGAGCAGACCCATGGGCACGTTGATCAGAAACACCCAGTGCCAGGAGTAGGTATCACTGATCCAGCCGCCGAGCGTCGGACCGACGACGGGCGCGACCACGACGGCGATGCCGTAGATCGCAAACGCCTGGCCGCGTTTTGCGGGCGGAAAGGTGTCCGCGAGGATGGCCTGCTCACTGGTCGCCATGCCGCCACCGCCGAGACCCTGCAGAATGCGGAATAGCACGAGAGCCTCCAGACTCCAGGCGATACCGCACAACAGCGACGCAAAGGTAAAGACCGCGACGCAGATCATGTAGAAGCGCTTGCGTCCGATTACCGTGGCCAGCCAGCCGGAAATCGACAGCACGATCGCATTGGCAACCAGGTAGCTGGTGATGACGTAGGTACTTTCATCGAGCCCGACGGCGAGGCCGCCGGCGATATAGCGCAAGGCGACATTGGCGATGGTCGTATCGAGCACTTCCATGAAGGTCGCGATCGAGACGACAAAGGCGATGAGATAGGGATTGTGTCCGCCGGCGGCGGAGCGCTCTGGCGACCAACCACCGGCCGCGGACCCGATGGTGCTGCTCATTTCACCTTCGTCCAGGGCACGACCGACATGCCTGGCCCGATCTGCAGGTCGTCGGGCCAGTGATCGACCACGATCTTCACGGGCACGCGCTGCACTACCTTGACGAAATTGCCGGTGGCGTTTTCCGCCGGCAACAGGCTGAAGGCGGTGCCTGATCCGGGCTGGACCGATGCCACGCGACCCGTCAACTTCCGGCCCGGATAGGCGTCGATCGTGAATTCGACCTTCTGGCCGGGCCGCATATACTTGAGCTGCGTCTCCTTGTAGTTCGCGACGATCCAGATATCGTCCGGAACGAACATCATCAGCGCCTGGCCCGCCGTCGCCAGGGTCCCGACTGCACCGGACAGCTTGACGACGCGTCCCGCCTGCTCGGCAGTGATGCGCGTGTACTGCAGGTTAAGCTTGGCCTGCTCGAGTTGGGCTTGCGCCTGCTGTTGCGAAGCGCGCGCGCTTTCAAGCTGCGCCTCGAGCGTCTTGACGCCGAGTTGGGCGGCAATCAGCGCCGCCTTTGCCCGCGAGGTATTGGCCTGCTGTGCCCGTAAGTCGGAACTAGTCTGCTGTTCGCGCTGAACCGTGCCGGCGCCTTTCTGCACCAGATCCTTGGCGCGGGCCTCTTCCTGCTCGGCGAATTTCAGTTGGGCTTCGGCCTGGTCCAGCTGGGCCTTGGCCTGATCGATCTGCTGATGCTGGCTGTCGATCTGCGCCTTTACGTTGTCGATATTGGCCTTTGCGACCGCCACCTGTGCCTTGGCCTGGTTGACCGAGATGACGTAATCGCGATCGTCGATCCGCGCCAACAGGTCGCCGGCATTGACGTGCTGATTGTCGGTGACCGGTACTTCGGTCACGTAACCGCCGACCTTCGGGGCAACCGCGAAGCTGCGGGCAGCGATGAACGCGTCATCGGTGGATTCGTAATCGCGGACGCTGAACCAGTAGAGGGTTCCGCCGATCAGGGCCGCCAGCAACAGACAGGTTACGAACGATGCCAGCAGCCGGTGCTCGCGAAGGCGGTCGAGCAGGGAAGGCGATGGTTTTTCCTTTTCCCGCGTTTCGCTGTTCGCCTGACGGTCCTTGAACGACGGCTGCTCTGGTTTCTTGGCTGGCAGCCGAGGCTCTTCAGCGGAGGAGCTCCGCTCTCGCGCTTGCGCGTCCAATGCGATGACCTCGGTCTGTACCTGCCTCCTGGAGTGCTACGCATGGGGAACAGCTTGGTTCCCCTGATCGCGCCGAACTGAGCGATTGGAACGGCCGCCTGAAGCGGAGGTGTGGCCTCATGCCGTTTCCAGTCCGCATGCTGCTGGACGGCAAGACGCCGGAATCCTTCGCGAGGGGAATCTCATGCCTCTGCGCCGGGTCACCCGCGCGGCTTCTGTCAGTGTTTTGCAGGCTCCTCAAGTTGCGCGGCGGGGGAGGCGCCGCCGCTCCCGGTGACGCGCCACACCGTGTTGCCGACGTCATCGGCAATCAGCAGGGCGCCGGATTTGTCAACGGCAAGGCCAACCGGGCGGCCACGGGCCTCGTTGTCGCCGTTGAGAAAGCCCGTTACCACGTCCTGTGCCATGCCGCTTGGCTTGCCGTTGCTGAACGGTACGAACACGACCTTGTAGCCGTTCAGCTGCTCCCTGTTCCAGCTGCCGTGCTCGCCGACGAATGCGCCGCCCCGATAGGATTCGGGAAGATTGGTACCGGTGTAGAAGGCGAGGCCGAGCGGCGCCACATGTGAGCTCAAGGCGTAGTCCGGCTGGACAGCCTTCGCGACGAGGTCCGGCCGCTGTGGTTGCACGCGCGGATCGAGGTGCTGGCCATAGTAGCTGTAGGGCCAACCGTAGAACGCGCCATCCTTCACCGAGGTCATGTAATCGGGGACGAGGTCTGGACCGATTTCGTCGCGCTCGTTCACCACGGTCCACAGCGCACCGCTTTGCGGCTCGAACGTCAGGCCGTTTGGATTGCGCAATCCGCTGGCAAAGATGCGAAATCTGCCGGTGGCGCGATCGACCTCGAGGATGGCGGCACGATTCATCTCGGCCTCCATCCCGTTCTCGGTGATGTTGCTGTTGGAGCCGACACCGACATAGAGCAACGAGCCATCCGGGCTTGCCGTAAGACTCTTGGTCCAGTGATGATCGATCGGGCCGCCCGGAAGCGGCGTCAGGACTTCACCCGGGGCCGTGATCTTCGTATCGCCGGGCTTGTAGGGATATTTCACGATAGCGTCCGTATTGGCCACATAAAGATCGTTGCCAACCAGGGCGACGCCAAACGGCGAGTTGAGGTGGTCCAGAAAGACGCTCGGCGTGTCCGGCACGCCGTCGCCGTTGCTATCGTGCAGCAGCGTGATCCGATTGCTTGGTCCGGTGTCGCCGCCCGAGGTTGCCCAGGATTCGATGTATTTCATGATGATTTGCTTGGGCCGTTTGATCGGATCGGTCTTCGGCGCCTTCGATTCGACGACCAGCACGTCGCCATTCGGCAGCGTATAGAGCGAGCGAGGATGCTGCAGGCCGGTCGCGAGCGGATCGATTTTCAGGCCGTTCGCGACGGATGGAGTTTCACCCTTCTTCCATCCGACCACGCGGGCAATGTGTATCGGTGGAAACAGATACTGCTGCAGAGCCGGCAGGCTCGGATTGGCGCCGATTTGGGCCTTGGGATCGCCGCTGCCGTCGCTGCAGGCTGCAAGGCAGAGCAGCGAGGAGCACAACGCGGCGGAACGAAGAAACTGCGATCCAAGCATCGTCATCGGGCAACTCCCACGCCATGGCGATACACCATCGCCCATCCGAGCCAGCCGGTGACGGGCAGGATCAACACCACGATGACAGACAATATGAGACCGGTTGGCACTACCGAGGTCCAGCCGTCTCTTTGGTGGATCATGGCATTGAAAAACGAGAGCACCAGCACAAGCAGATTGCCTATGAGATGCGGCCACGCCGGCGTCTGGGCCCGGATCAAGGGATTGCCGAGAAAGTCGATCAGTCCCGCGATTGCCGCGAGTACGCCCATGATCACGCCGACCACTAGCAGCCAAGCGGAAAAATACGCCCAGATGATCTCTGCCGTTGCAAAGTACATGATGTCGGTCAGCAGCGCGCCGACGAAGCAGACGATGGGAAACGGCACCAGCATCGGATGGATCGGATGTCGTGCGATTTGCGCGGTAGAGGAGATAGTCTGATCCTGGACTGTCACGACGGGCCTCATTCCTCATGCAGGAATTTGCCGGTCCAATGGTTTCGGGAGAGGAGAGTTCCTGGCGCAGAAGCGCTACTGAAATCGCGTCGGCGTCGAGGCGGCGCGGGAACCCGACGGGCGGGATGGGATCAAGATCCTTGCAAGGTGTTCGGTTTGAATCCCGCGCGAGTGTCGTGGCGATTCAGCACCACCGCGACGACGACGCTTCGGCGGCGTCGAACAGCTGCATAATCCGGCCGGATCCTAGCGACTGGCATGGCCGTTGCGAGCGATCGATTACCGGTTGCTGAAATCCAGAATAACTATCTGATTTTGCTTTTGCCGTTTCAATGGCTGGGGAACCTGGATTCGAACCAAGACAAACAGAGTCAGAGTCTGTTGTGCTACCGTTACACCATTCCCCAATGGATTACCCAGTTTATTCAATAGCTTACGGGGCTATCCGGGTAAATCACATGCGGCGGGAACAGGACAAATCACTGCCCGCTGGTGGCAGGGTTCTACCCGCTTGATCCCGCCCTTGGCAAGCGGGGAAAG
>Ga0187815_10000114_pt1 | contig 39048 bp, 37 predicted proteins | sample NC_S_5_FD_132962 | JGI IMG/M metagenome (GOLD analysis project Ga0187815, IMG submission 132962) | Wetland sediment microbial communities from Neuse River Estuary, North Carolina, USA - ASW-S_5 | ecosystem: Environmental > Aquatic > Freshwater > Wetlands > Sediment | place: USA: North Carolina... | reverse complement strand
TATCCGCCATAGAACTGAACTGCCTCCCCGAGCCTTTCGCTAGAGCATGATCCGGTTTTTCATGCCCCTATTGTCTTGGGCATGATCTGGTCCGAAAACCGGATCCCACTTTTCGGGATCATGCCCGAACCCCTTGTTTTGATTGGTTCTAAGCCTACACGCTGGGAGCCGATAGGAACAGCCTCTGCGTTCGGTGCAATCGGCATGCTTCCCATGCAGGGAGCGGCGATTGCACCTCGAATGGGCAGCGATCCCTCGCCCGTTGGATCGAAAGCCGCACCGAACCTTAGCCCGGCCGAAAATGACACAACCAAATGACACAACCATGAGACATCAGATGAAGACCCGCGTGGAAACGCTGACGCCGCCGCACACGCCGGCGCCGATCGGCCCCTACAGCCATATCGCCAAGGTCGGACAGCACATCACGATCGGCGGAACCGCCGGCGTCGATCCCACCACCGGACAATTGGCGGGCCCCGATATCCGGTCGCAGACGCTGCGGATCCTGCAGTCGTTCAAGGTCATGCTGGAGGCCGTGGGCTCCGATCTCAACCACGTCGTGCACGTCAACGTGTTCCTGCGCGACATGAAGGATTTCGACGCCAGGAACGCGGCCTATGTCGATGTCATGGGCGAGCACCGGCCCGCGCGCACCGCGATCGCCGTGCGCGATCTGCCGAAGCCGGACGTGCTGCTGACGATGAATCTGACGGCGGTGACGCGGGAGGCGTGGGCGGACGCGAAACTCGCAAGATTCGGAGGATGGGTCTCGGCTCAGCGGTGCACCGCCGGTAAGACATCGTTAACCCTGTCGCCCCTAAGGTCTGGGAAGCGCCGGAAATGCGGCGCCGGGTGGCCAGGATGTCGTTTGCGCAACAAAAATCATCTCTTCCGGCGACGCAGGAGCGACGGCGCTTCCAGCGCGTCAAGGTGCATCTGCTCGGCCGTTACATGCTGCCCGACCGTCGTGAATTCCCCTGCCAGATCATCAACATGTCGCCCGGCGGTCTGGCCCTGCTGGCGCCCGGCATCGGCAATGTCGGCGACCGCGTGATCGCCTATCTCGACCACATCGGAAGGGTCGAGGGCCGCATCACCCGCATCATCGACAACGGCTTTGCCATGACGGTGAGCGCCACCGCCCGCAAGCGCGACAAGCTCGCCGCCCAGCTCACCTGGCTCGCCAACCGCGACATCCTCAACCTGCCGGAAGACCGCCGTCACGACCGCATCGTGCCGCGCAATCCGATCGCCGTGCTGACGATGGAAGACGGCCAGCGCATGAGCTGCCGCATCATCGACCTGTCGCTGTCGGGCGCCGCGGTTGCCGCCGAAACCCGCCCGCCGCTGAAATCGGTGGTTCGCCTCGGCTGCGTGCCCGCACGGGTGGTGCGCTTCCTCGAGGAAGGCTTCGCGCTGGAGTTCACCCACCCGCAGGATCCGGAGACTCTCGAAGAAAGCGTTAGCATGCGGTAAAGGGGCTTCCGGCGCAAAATCGCATTTTTTCGGCTTTTCAGGCGGTATCCGAGAGCTTCGGATGCCGCCTTTTGCATTTCCGGTTCCACCCAGACGCGGTTAACGCGGCGCTTGCGGCGGCGATTTTCGCAATCGGTCCAGCGGACGCCCGGTTAACGCATAAAATTTGAATCAATTGCAGTTGTCTAAAATTCTAGTCGAATTCGATTCAAGTATAGTTTGAATTCGCGCCAGGTTTTACTTGTATTCGCGTCGAATGTACTTGGCCGACTTAGCCGCGGCGCAAATCCTTTGTGCGAGATGTGGTCCCAACAAGAAAAACAGGGGCCACAATGTTGTTCAAGGGACAGGGGAAAGGGCTGGCAGTACTCGCCATCCTTCTGGGGATGAGCGTCCAGGCGAAAGCCGGCGACGTGCTCTTTGCCAGCCTCGGCGACACCACGCGTTCGCCGATCGGTTGGATCGAATTCTGTGCCGAGAATCCGGGCGAATGCCGCGGCGGCGCGACGCAAGCACGCGACATCGTGATGTCGCAGACGGCATGGCGCGATCTCGTGCGCGTCAACAAGTGGGTCAATGAGACGATCAAGCCCCTGACCGACATGGATCATTGGGGCGTGATCGAGAAGTGGTCGCTGCCGACGGACGGCTACGGCGACTGCGAGGATTATGTGCTGTTGAAGCGCAAGATGCTGATCGATGCCGGATGGCCGCGCGAGGCCCTGCTGATCACCGTCGTGCGCGACAAGAAAGGCGAAGGCCACGCGGTGCTGACGGTGAAGTCCGACAAGGGCGAGTTCGTTCTCGACAACCAGAACGAAAACGTCCTGCCCTGGACCGAGACCGGCTACCGCTTTGTCAAGCGCCAGTCGCAGAGCGATCCCAATGTGTGGGTCTCGCTCGGCGATGGACGCCCGGCGGTCTCCACCGCCAGCGCCCGCGACCGCTGAACAGAAGGATTTATCGAGACACGCGACCCGGTCACATCCCCACCCCTCCCCGTCCCAGACCGGTTCGCGCGCGCCCAGGCTTCCCCCAAAGCCTGGGCGCAACTTTTTTGGCCCGCTCGCAGGACTAGCGCCGGCGAACAGGTGCGTCGTGCTGCAGGATTGCAGGTCGAAGGGGCCGGGCCGAGGCCTGCGTCAGCCGCGTGGCGCTCCCGCGAGCAGCAGTCCTTCCATGTAATGGTCGCGGTCGGACTGCCTGAGGAACGGATAGACACTGCCAAAACTTGCGACCGTGAAGTTGGGCTCGAGCCGCAGGAGCCGCGCAATGTAAGGAGCTGCCTCCTCCGCCTGTCCGAGATGGCCGAGTGCGGCGATCAGCGGCTTGTAGCCGTTCACGAAGTCAGGATTTGCCTTCGCAGCGCGCCGTCCGATGACCACCGCCCGCTCATAGTCGCGTTTGAAAAAATGCGCGATCGCGTAAAAATACTCCCATAGCGAAAACATGGGATCGGCCGGAGCAAGCTCGCGGTAACGGTCGAGGCGCCTCAGTGCGAGATCGGGCTGTCCGATGTAGCAACAAGTGGGAGCACTCAATGCCCAGATGAACGCGAGATTGGGGTTGAGCTGCAGCGCGCGATCGAAATAGTGCATCGCGGCCTCGAAATCCTTGTTCAGGAACGCGCAAATATGGCCGTAGATGCCGAGCGCTTCCGCGTTTTCAGGGTCGAGGCGTATCGCCCGCACGGCGCGATCCTCCGCCGTCACCAGCGCCTGGGCGGGATCGGCGGCCCACCCCTGGCCGACATACCACACCTGCCAGTATGCGGCCCAGGCCAGCACGTTGGCGTTGCCATCATCTGCCTTGAGGGCCTCCGCGATCAGCTTGCCAGCAAATTCGTATTTGTCGCGCTCCATGCTGTACATCAGCGGAATAGCCTTGAGGACAAGGCTGTCGGCATCGCGCGGGTGACCTTTCCGTTTTTGTCCCTCGATGAAGAGGATCACCGGTTCGATGCGCGCAGCCACCGGCCCGACGACGCGCTCGTTCAGCTCGTCGAGTTCGCTCGCCGAGACATCGAACCGGTCGCTCCAGACGAGTTGCGATGAGCTTGCGATGTCGAGCAATCGCACGCTCACCTGAACGCGCTGCCCACCGCCGGACAGATGGCCTTCGACGACATATTCGGCCTGATTTTGCGGAAGCAACGAACTGTCGCGATACGAGCTCGGCGCGGTTACGTCGAACCACCGGAAGCGCGCAAGGCCGGCCGCGACCTCCTGACTGAGCAGCACCGCCGGAGATTCGAGACTGGGGACGAGCGGCTGGAATGGCCGCACCATCACGCGCAAGCGGGACGCGCCGCGCCCCGGCAGTTGCGGTGGCGGATTGTCGGAAGGCGGCACGGCCGCCGGCGATGCGCTGGCGGAGGAGACCGTCCGCAGTGCTTGATAGAGCGCGCGGGTTTCGGCGGAAGGCTCGACATCCAGCGAGGCCCGAACCGCGTCGCGGCACCGCTCATACTCGTGCAACGCCTGGGCGCGCTCGCCCATCTCGAGCAGCGCGCGCATGAGGCTGCGCGAAGCACCTTCATGCGTAGGGTCGAAGTCAATGACGCGACGCGCCATTGCCGCTCGTTCTTCAGCGCCTCGGCCGGCCGCCGCCTTCAATTCCGCTTCAAGCCGTTCGCGCAACCGGCCGGTAAAATGGGTGCGCGCAATCAGCAGCCACTGATCGAACGAGACGCTTATTCCATCCAGCCCCTCGAGCAATTCGCCCGGAGCATGCGTGGCGATATCCCCGCTCGAAGATGGCCAGGCACTTGCGAGCACTTCGTGCGCGTCGATCCAGCAGAAGGAAGCATCGAGCGACACGGAGTTGCGCTCGCCACCGATCAGTTCCTGCGCCAGCGGCCCCATCGCCTGGGAAAGCTCGCGCAGTGCTTGCCGAAAGCTGGTGGCAGCCTGCGCGTCGGCCACACGGTCCCACAACAGGGCCGCAAGATGGCTGCGGGTTACCGACTCTCCCGGATGCAAGCAAAGATAGCCGAGCAGCGCTCTCGCCCTGCGTCCGCGCGGCAACAGATTTTGGCCGCTCCAGGAAACTGCGCGCATGGCGCCCAGAATGTGAATTTGTGCGAGCGGCTGCCGGACGCTCCGCTTTGCCGTCCGCGGCACGCGCCCCAGTTCGATTGACACAACCTTGTCGTCCGCAGCGGGGGCGGCCTCCTGACGAGAGCCTCTGCCGGACCGGTCAGCCATGACGATCAGGTTCTACGCGCTGGCTGGAGCGACATGCCTCGTCCATCCAAACCCTGGTTGTAGGGGTGCCAGCGTACCTCATTTGCGCGAAATGCAAAGGAGTTTCACGCAACTTTAACACGACATTTACGCTGGCTTGCCGTGGGAGGCCTTTGAAGGGCCTGCATTTTTCACGAACAAGCTACGTCGTTCTCACGCTCCCCAGTTGCGCTTTCCGGATAGTGGCCGACGTCGAGCAACGGTGCTCGGCCCGTTCAGGGAGAGCGAAATGAGCACGCAGAAGGTAAGGGATTCCGGCAAAATCCACATCGGTGGCGGCGCCATCAACTGCATCAAGCCGGCCGTCAAGGACAAGATCAAGGTCGGCGGCGCATCGATGAGCCTCATCAAGGACAAGGGCAGGATCAAGATCGGTGGCGGCGCCATCAATTGCATCAAGCCGACCGTCAAGGACAAGGACAAGATCAAGGTCGGTGGCGCATCGATGAGCCTCATCAAGGACAAGGGCAGGATCAAGATCGGCGGCGGCGCCATCAACTGCATCAAGCCGGTGAAGAAATAGACAAGCTCCGTCGGACGGGGCGTGAAGCGCCCCGTCGCCGGGAGGCTGGAATGTCGAACAGCAGCGACACCGACGAAGGGATCGTTACCTTCTTCCGTATGATCCCGGACTGCCCTTCGCCTCAGCGCGCCGATCGTTCGGCGGGCGGAATGCTGCCGACGCGTGCCTTCCGCTACTGCGATCCCGTAACGACGGCTTCGGCCTTTGGATGGTGGGTCTTCCCGCCGTTCGCATTTTCCCTTCAGTTCGACGGAACGAATATCAAGTGGACGTTCGGTGCCGGAGAACAGTGGTACTCGCTGGGCGCGGCGCAGTTTCCGGACTTCGAAAGCTACTTTGACGAAAACGCACCCGACGACCTCCAGGGCTGCTCGCCGCCGTTCCTGACCGCCTTTCCCGAACCCGGCTATATCCAGATCTGGAGCGGCCTGATCGCGCGCACAAAACCAGGCTGGAGCCTGCTGGTCAGGCCGGTGCCAAATTTTCCGCGCAGTCTCAACTATGAGCTGTTCGAGGGCGTCGTCGAAACGGACAGCTGGTTCGGCCCCCTCTTCACCAATATGCGGCTCAAGAAGACGGACGTGCCGATCGATTTCCAGGCCGGCTTGCCGCTGTTCCACGTCCAGCCGATCCATCGCTCGGTCTATGAGGGGCGAATGCTGGACGATTTCAACGTCGTTGCGGAGATGGCGGATTGGTCGGACGCCGAATGGGACAGCTATCGCGAAACCGTCGTCGCGCCGAACCTCGAGGAATTCCGGCAGCCTGGCCAGCACGCCGTAAAATTGCGCAAACGCCGCCGCCAGACTCCCGAGTGACCGCCGGCGGCCGTGCTTGCGTGGCTCAATCCGATGGAGGCAAACAATGGATAGTCGTCGCAAACTTCGCGCCATCCCGCGGCCCGGCGAACTCCTGCGACGGGCGGAGAGCCTCGTACCGTTCTTGCGCGAACGCGCCGCCGATGCCGATCGCGCTGGGGAATTCGCGCCGGAGGTCATCCGTGAGCTGCGCAATGCCGGCTTCTTCCGGATCCTGCAGCCATCGCGTTTTGGCGGCTATGATCTCGATCCCTGCACGCTCTGGAGCGTGACGCGACAGTTAGGCCGGGGGTGCGGCTCCACCGCCTTCATCATTTCGCAGCTGGCCGTGCACAGCTGGATCGTGGGCATGTTCAAGGCCGCCGCGCAGGCGGAGGTGTTCGGAACAACCGGGGACGTCATCGTGTCCAATCTGAGTGTCGGTGTCAGACGACAGATGAACGCCGTTTCGGCCGACGGTGGTCACGTTGTATCCGGCGTGTGGGAATATGCCAGCGGCATCGACTTTGCAGACTGGGCAATCGTCGCCATTTGCGTGCCGAACGCCGCCGGCGACATGGAGGAGCGAATTGCGCTGGTTCCGCAACGCGAATTCGACGTAGAACAGGACAGCTGGACCATGGCGGGAGCCCGGGCAACCGGCAGCAAGCGTGTCGCACTCAAGGACCAATTCATCCCGCTCCACCGCACGATTGCGTGGTCAGACGTTGAGACCGGCACCTATCCAGGTCTCGAAATCAACGATGGGCCGCTCTATCAGAGAACATGCACGGGCAGCTTGTTCGTCCTCTCGTCGGCTGCGCCGGTAGTGTCGGTCGCCACCGCAATCGTCGACCGTTTTGTCGACGAGATCGCACGACGCAAGAACGTTCCCCAATGGGTCGCCATTGAACTTGGCAAAGGTGCATCGCAAATCCACATGACGCACGCGTTGCTGCTCCACGACGCCGAGGAAGTCTATCAGGCCGGCATCAACAGGCGGGATCTGAGCATGGATAGCCAGGCAAGGCATCGGGCCGACGCCGCGATCATTGCGCGCACTGCCCTTGCCGCTGCGGATGCTCTGGTCACTTCGTTGGGGGGATCGGTCTTTCGCGCGGGCCATCCGATCGAACGGCACTTTCGCGACATCCACTCGATGGCCACGCATTTCAGGGTGCAGCCCGAGCCGGCCTGTGAACTCTATGGAAAAGTGTTGCTGGAAGAAGCCCAGGCGTGACGGCCCCGCAACGGCCCGGCACCGACGGCTCCCGCCGTTTCAGCTCATTCTGAGGTGCGAGCGGAAAGCCGGCGCTGGAAGAGATTGAAAACGCGGCCATCCATCACAAGCAACGCGCTTCCTATCACGAGTGCACCGAAAATCTCCTGCCGTGTAATACGCTCACCCAACACCAGACATCCGAGCAGGATGGCCGTGACCGGAATCAGGAGCGTCACAAGCACGACATTGGTCGCTCCCGACCGCTGCAGTATCTGAAAGAACACAAGGTAGGCGAGAGCAGTCGACAGCGCCGCGAGTCCCAATATGGCGAGCCATGTTATGGCGCTGGGCATGGGCAGCCGCCACGGCTGTTCGAACGCAATGGAGAGAATTGCCATCATGACACAGGAGGCCAGCATCTGGAACGTCGCCGTCGCAAGCGGCGGCGAACCGGACAGCAGCCGCCGGCCCAACAGCGCGGTGATTCCATAACAGAACGCGGCCGTCAGGCAGAGCACGACGCCGAGCGCCTGACTGTCACGGAAACCGAGATCCTCCCCGCGCAGGATAATGACGCCGAGAAGCCCGAGCAGCACGCCCGCTATCCGGCGCGCAGTCAATCTTTCCTCCGCGGCGGCGGCCATGATGAGCACCGTGAACAAGGGTGTCGTCGCATTCAGGATTGACGCCAGCCCTCCGGTGATGCGGGTTTGAGCTGTCAGTATCAGGGAAAACGGGATGACATTGTTAAACAGCGCCATTGCAACGAAGGGCGCCCAACCCGAAAGGCTGGATGGAAAACTCAGCCGATAGTACCGCAGAAGCGGCAGCAGCATCAGGCTAGCCAGAACCACGCGTATGAAAACCACTGTCAGCGGGGGCAATTCCTTCAGCACCACGCCGTTAAAGCAGAAGGACCCACCCCACAGGACCGAAAGCAGCCCCAGCAGGGCCCAGTCGCGCAATTCAATACGCCCATCATTGGATGCCATGACGGTTACGCCTTCTGTTCAACCAAAAGTTTGATCACGGAATAAGACGCGCGTCCATCTTTTCCTTTTGCCGGACGCAGCCCCGGAAGGAATGACGCCATCGCGTGCGCCGCTCGATTCGACCCTGCTCCAGTGGAAAGACGGCAACGCCGCTTCATTCCCAAGAGCGCAGATTGGCATCCATTGGAACCGCCGAGCGGACGCGCAGCAAATCCAAAGAAGACTAGGAACTGGCCAGATCGCCCGGCGTTCACCGGCGGGCAGCCTCGATGGGTGTCATGCTGGATCGTCGCGCATTCCTGCTTTCGACTGCGGCATGGTTCGCCGGAACGACATCGTTGACGCACGCATCCACCATTCGCGACCGCATACCATGGGCGCCGTACCCATCCTCGCCGCCGCAGATCGAGCGGCTTGGCCCCTGGCAATTCTTCACCGCCGACGAAGCGCGAGCGATGGAAGCCATCGTGGATCGCATCATTCCACCCGATCCCGCGACGCCCGGCGGAAAGGACGCCGGCTGCGCGGTGTTCATCGATCGTCAGCTGAAAGGTCCGTATGGCTCGGCGACGGGTCTGTACACATCAGGCCCTTTCAAAGAGGGAACCAAGGAGCAGGGACCGCAATCACCGCTGACACCGGCGGAGCTCTATCGCAAATCGCTGGCCTCGCTCGACCGATACTGCAAGGCAAGCAGAGGCGGCAAATCTTTCGATCAGCTCCCGGCCGACCAGCAGGACGAGACGCTCAAGAAACTTGAATCCGGCGAGATCAAATTCGACGACGTCGACGCTCAAGGCTTCTTCAGCGCGCTGCTGAAGGACGTACCCGAAGGCTTCTTCGCCGATCCGATCCATGGCGGCAACCGCGACATGGCGGGATGGAAAATGATCGGATTCCCCGGCATCCGCTACGACTACCGCGACTGGATCGAGCGCCACAACGAACGTTATCCGTATCCTCCGGTCAGCATCGCCGGGCGAGCTGACTGGACGCCCCACAAGTCCTGAGTATTCGCATGTCTCGCAAACTGCCGGCAAAGGATGTCGTGATCATCGGTCTCGGATGGACCGGATCGATCATGGCCTACGAGCTCGCTGACGCCGGCCTCGATGTCATCGCGATCGAGCGCGGGCCCTGGCGCAACACGGCCACGGATTTTCCCCCGGGCTATGCGGCCGACGAGCTTCGATTCCGGATCCGCCATGAGCTGTTCCTGCGGCCGGAGCAGACGACCTTCACCTTCCGCAACAAGATGGACCAGACGGCACTTCCAATCCGTTCCTGGGGCGCCTTCATGCCGCCGAATGGCGTGGGCGGCGGCGGTGTGCACTGGAACGCAGAAACATGGCGATTTCTTCCCTCCGACTTCGTCGCGCGCACGCATCTCACGGAACGTTACGGCGCGGGCTTTCTGCCGCAAGACATGACGATTCAGGACTGGGGCGTGACCTACGCCGATCTCGAGCCGCATTACGATCGCTTCGAATACCTTTGCGGCACGTGCGGACAGGCCGGCAATGTCAAAGGCCAGATCATCGAGGGCGGCAATCCCTTCGAGGGACCGCGCTCGCGCCACTATCCCAATCCGCCGCAGCAACAGCCGTTTGGCGCAACGCTGTTTGCGAAGGCGGCCCGCGAGCTTGGTTACAAGCCGTTTCCGCAGCCGTCCGGCAACATGTCGCGTCCCTACCAGAACCCGCTCGGCGTTCGGCTGGGGCCCTGCACTTTTTGCGGCTTCTGCGAATGGTTCGGCTGCGGCAACTACTCCAAGTCGTCGCCGCAAACCACGATCCTGCCGGCGCTGCTGCGCAAGTCGAATTTCTCGGCGCGCGACAATAGCGAGGTTACTCACATCAACCTCGATGCCACCGGAAAGCGGGCGACGGGCGTAACCTTCGTCGACGCCGAAGGCATTAAATGGGAGCAGCCTGCCGACTTGGTCATCCTGTCGGCCTATACGATTTTCAACGTTCAACTCCTGCTACTGTCGAAGGTTGGAAAACCCTACGATCCCAATGCCAATGCCGGCGTCATTGGCCGCAACCTTACCCATCAGACGGTTTCCGACGTCGTCAGCTTTTTCGATCCGGCCAAGTTCGTGTTCAATCCCTTCATCGCCTCCGGCGCGATCGGGACGTGCATCGACGAGTTTAATGGCGACAACTTTGACCATGGCCCCCATGGCTTCGTTGGCGGTGGGTATATGGGGCAGGTGCAAACCAACGGCCGGCCGATCGAGACGACGCCGGTGCCGCCCGGCACGCCCCTTTGGGGCGCGCAATGGAAGAAGGCCGTCAAGGAAAATTACCAGAGCGCGCTGAAGCCTGGCACCGGCGTCCACGGCAGCATGTACAGCTACCGTGACGTCTATGTCGATCTCGATCCGACCTACAAGGATCGCTTCGGCCGGCCCTTGGCGCGGATGACGCTCGATTTCCACGACAACGAGATCAAGCAGAACAAATTCCTGACCGACAAGTTTGCGGAAATCTTCCAGGCCATGGGCGCCAAGCAGGTCGTCAAGGACTACCGCAAGGCGCCGTACGACGTCACGAAGTATCAGACGACGCATCTATGCGGCGGCGCGATCATGGGGACCGATCCGTCGACAAGCGCGCTGAACCGCTACCTGCAATGCTGGGACGTGCCCAACCTGTTCGTGACCGGCGCCAGCGCCTTTCCGCAAAACCCCGGCTACAATCCGACCGGCACGGTGGCCGCATTGGCCTATTGGGCCGCCGACGCCATCCGCAACAAGTACCTCAAGAACCCCGGACATCTGATCGATGCGTAGCGCGCGGACAGTCGCGGCAAGCCTGGCCGTGCTGGGCGCGGGAGTCGGCACCTGCCTGAGCGGAGACCTGCAGGATTTCGCCGCGGTCGAGCGCGGCCGCTATCTCGCAATCGCCGCCGATTGCGGCAGCTGTCACACCCTGCCCGGCAGCGATCATCCCTTCAGCGGCGGCAGACCGATTGAAACGCCGTTCGGTGTCGTGGCCGCGCCCAACATCACGCCCGATCGGGAAACCGGGATCGGCAGCTGGACCGACGACGAATTCGATGATGCCGTCCGGAACGGGCGCAGCCGCAACGGCGCCCGCCTCTATCCGGCGATGCCGTTTCCCTATTACAGCCGCATGTCGCGCCAGGACGTGAAGGACATTCGGGCCTATCTCGACACCATCCCGCCGCTCCACAATGCAGTTCAGGTCAACCGCCTGCCGTTCCCGTTGAGTTTGCGTGAATCAATGCTGGCCTGGGACGAGCTCTATTTCACTCCGGGCGAATTCCACCCTGACGCGTCGAAGTCGAAGCAGTGGAATCGGGGCGCTTATCTCGTGCGGGGGCCGCTACATTGCGAAGCCTGTCATACGCCGAAGACCTATTTGGGCGGCGACAAGCCGTCCCAAGCACTGCAAGGCTACACATTGCAGGGATGGACCGTACCTGACATTACCAGCGGCGAAGGCCCGCTGCGCAATTGGTCGGCCGATGACATTGCGGACTATCTGAGGACCGGCCACAACAGGCATGCGGCGGCTGCCGGGCCGATGGGCGAGGTGGTCGAACTTTCGACCTCGAAACTGACCGACGAAGACCTCAATGCCATTGCCGCCTACCTCAAGGATGTACCGGGACGGGCGCAGGAACGTTCACCCTCTCCCAGTGAGGAATTGCTGACGGCAGGTGGCGCCATCTATCGGGATCTCTGCTCGGCCTGCCATCGCCAGGACGGCAAGGGCATTCCGAACATGTTTCCGAATTTGGCGGAGGCTGCAACCGTCAAGGCCAAGGATCCGACGACCGTACTACGAGTCCTCCTGCAGGGTACGCAAACCGTCTCGACCGATCGCGAGCCGACGGGCCCGGCCATGCCGGCCTTCGGCTGGCAGCTGGATGACGCAAAGATAGCGGCCGTGGCCACCTATGTTCGCAGTCGTTTTGGCAACTCGCCGACGGTCAGCGAGAGCGACGTACGGAAGGCGCGCGCAGACCAGAAGGCTCGGACAAACTGAACATCGGGCAGAAGGAACGGCCCGGCGGACGGGCGGTCGCGCTGCCTCGTCAAGATCTCGTGAGCCCGGCGTCGTCTGAAGAAACCACTCGAAGCGGTTGCCGTTCTACGGTTATCGCAATCGAATTTCTGGCATGGCGCTGTCGACGCGGATCGGGCTGGCCATTGTCGCTGCGCTTTTGGCTATTGGCGCGGCGGCCTTTGCGCTTGTCTGGCGTCCGGCCATTGCCGTGATCGATCCTCCCAATCCTGAAACCTTTGCGCCGGACCTCGTGAAGCGCGGCCGTCAACTCGCGGCGATCGGAAACTGCATGACGTGCCACACCGTCCGCGGCGGCAGCGAGCTCGCCGGAGGCCTGCCAATGGCCACGCCGTTCGGCACGGTGTTCTCCACCAACATCACGCCCGATCCGCAAAGTGGCATCGGCTACTGGTCGGAGGAAGCATTCCAGCGTGCAATGCGTTCGGGCGTCGACCGCGCCGGCCAGCACCTCTATCCGGCCTTTCCCTATGATCACTTTGCCCGTCTCACGGACGATGACAACCGCGCCCTCTACGCCTTCCTGATGACGCGCCAACCGGTTCCGTCGACGCGGCGCGACAACGAACTCTCCTTCCCCTACAATCAGCGACCCCTGATCGCGGTGTGGAAGATGCTCTTCCTGCGGCAGGACGGATTCCGCGCCGATCCTGCAAAGAGCGCCGAGTGGAATCGGGGCGCCTATCTCGTCGAAGGACTGGCACACTGCGGCGCCTGCCATACACCGCGCAATCGGCTGGGCGCCGAACGTAGCGAAGCGGCATTCGCGGGCGGCGAAGCCGAGAACTGGCAAGCCTATGCCATCAACGCGCAGTCATCAGCAGCGGTGCCGTGGACGGAGGAGGCGCTGATCTCCTACCTGCAACGCGGCTGGCATGCCCATCATGGCGTGGCGCGCGGCCCAATGGCGCAGGTGGTCGACAGTCTTGCTTCGGTGGACAGTGGTGACATCCGCGCCATCGCGACCTATGCCGCCTCGCTGTCCGGCCCCCGCTCGCCCGAGCAAGTCCGCCGCGGCGAAGCGATTCTCGCTGAAGCAGCAAAGCTGCAGTCGGCCCCGGCACAAACTTCAACATCGACGTCCTCACCGCCCGCCGCCTCGGCGGCCGGTGAAGGTGCCGCGCTGTATGCGGCGGCCTGTGCGAGCTGCCACGAGACCGGCCGGTCCCTCCCCTTTGCCGGGATCGACCTGCGCCTTGCGACCGGTATGCGCGCGCCCGACCCGCGCAACGCCGCAAACACGATCCTCTATGGCCTGCCGCCGCTCGAAGGCGAGCGAAGTCCGATCATGCCCGGTTTCGCCTCGAGCATGACGGATCAACAAGTGACGTCGCTTCTTCAATACCTGCGCACCCGCTTCAGCGACCAGGCTGCATGGAGCAACGTCGCGGAGACCGTGGCCCATGCCAGGCAAGCCCAGGCCGCCTTCCTGGAAACGGCGGCGCAGCCGCCGAACATTGCCGTCAATCCCCCGCCGAGAGACGAACCATGATGACATTGAAGGTCAACGGTAGCGATCATCAGGTCGACGCCGAGCCGGACACGCCGCTGCTCTACGTGCTGCGCGACGATCTCAAGCTGAATGCGGCCAAGTACGGCTGCGGCCTCGGGCAGTGCGGCGCCTGCACGGTAATCGTCGATGGCGAGGCTGTGCTCTCCTGTGTCACGCCGATGGCACTCGTGGAAGGCAAGCAGGTGACAACGCTGGAAGGATTGGGCAGCGCAGACAGGCCGGCGCCGATCCAGCGCGCTTTCATGGAGGAGCAGGCAGCTCAGTGCGGCTACTGCATTGCCGGCATGATGATGCGGGCACAGGCGCTGCTGCAGCGGAATCGGACGCCGACCGATCGCCAAATCCGTGACGAACTGGTGCCCAATCTCTGCCGATGCGGCACCCACATGCGCATCCTGCGCGCCGTGCACCGCGCGGCGCGGATGATGGATGAAGGCAGCGCCGCTTCCGTTGGCCGCGGGGGCGCGCGATGAGCACGATGACGACCATCGATCGCCGCGGGGTGTTGGCCGGTTGTGGCGCGCTGATCGTCAGCTTCTCGCTGAAGGGCGCATTCGCCCAAGAACAGTTCGGCGCACAGTCCGGCACACAGGCCGGCGCACCAAGGCGGCCGGGCAGCCTCGCCACCTCGCCCTATCTCGATTCCTGGATCCGCATCGATGCGGACGGCGCCATCACGGTCTTAACCGGCAAGGCGGAGCTTGGCCAGGGCCTCAAGACCGCACTGCGGCAGATCGCCGCCGACGAACTCGACGTGCCATTCGACGCGATCAAGCTCGTCACCGCCGACACCAAGCTCACGGCAAACGAAGGCTACACCGCCGGCAGTCATTCGATGCAGGACAGCGGCACCGCCATCCTGAACGCCGCGGCGCAGGTCCGTGAACTCCTGATCCAGCAAGCCTCGCGCCGGACCAATCGTGCGGCAGACACACTTCGGACCGAGAACGGTGCGGTGGTTGGTCCGGACGGCACTCGCCTCAGCTATGGTGAACTGATCGGCTCCGAACTGCTGCATGTGCAGGCGCAGCCGAATTCGAAGCTGAAGGATCCCGCCAGCTTTGCGATGATCGGCCATCCGGTGCCGCGGGTCGACATACCAGCCAAGGTGACGGGAGGACCCGCCTATGTGCAGGACATGCGGCTGCCGGGCATGCTGCATGCACGCGTGGTGCGGCCGCCCGGCTATGGCGCGCGGTTGAAGGACTGCGATACTTCCGCGGTCGAGCGCATGCCCGGCGTGGTCAAGGTGGTTCGCAGCGGCAACTTCCTGGCTGTCGTGGCGGAAAAGGAATTTCAGGCGATCAAGGCGATGATCGAGCTGGCCGACGCCGCAAGATGGAAGGAACAAGCGAGGCTCCCGGCGCAGAACGATCTCGCAGCGGTGCTGACGAAATTGCCCTCGCAGGATTTCACGATCCTGGAGCGGAGCGACGCGCCGGCCACAGCCCAAAAGACGATCGAAGCGCGCTACACGCGGCCGTATCAGTGTCATGGATCGATCGGGCCCTCCTGCGCGGTCGCCCTGTTCGCCGACGATGCGATGACCGTGTGGACGCATACGCAGGGCGTCTACCCTGATCGCCAGGCGATCGCCGAAATGCTGGGCATGCCGTCCGAGCGCGTCCGCGTGATCCACGTCGAAGGCTCCGGCTGCTACGGACACAACGGCGCCGACGATGCCGCCGCGGATGCCGCGCTGATTGCCCGCGCCCTGCCGGACCGCCCGGTGCGCGTGCAATGGATGCGCGAGCAGGAGCACGCGTGGGAGCCGTTCGGCCCGGCCATGGTGACGGAACTGAAGGGATCGCTCGACGCCAACGGATCAATTGCGGATTGGCGCCACGAAGTGTGGAGTAATACGCATTCCATGCGGCCGGGTAGTGCGGGCGCGCTGCTTGCGGCCCAGTACAAGGATCCCCCGATTCCCGCGCCGCCACCGAAGCCGCTCCCCCTGCCCGAAGGCGGCGGCGATCGCAACGCGATCCCGCTCTACGCGTTCGCCAACGCGAAGGTCGTGCATCACTTCCTTGCCGAGATGCCGCTGCGGATTTCAGCCCTGCGGGCGCTCGGCGCCTACCACAACGTCTTCTCCATCGAGAGCTTCATGGATGAGCTGGCAACCCTCGCCGGCGCCGATCCCGTTGAGTTCAGGCTGAAGCACCTCACGGACGAACGTGCGCGCGCGGTCATCGAGAAGGCGGCGGAAAGCTTTCAATGGCGGAAAGAGCGGAAGCCGCTGCCGGGTCGCGGCAACGGATTTGCCTTCGCGCGCTACAAGAACCTCGCGGCCTATTGCGCCATCGCCACCGAGATCGTGGTCAACCGCGATACCGGCCGCGTGCGCCCGATACGCGCCGTCGCCGCTGTGGATGCCGGGCAAATCGTCAATCCGAACGGATTAGCCAACCAGATCGAAGGCGGGATCGTGCAGTCGTTCAGCTGGACCCTCTATGAAGGCGTGTCGTTTGACGACAAGAGGGTGACCAGCATCGACTGGCAAAGCTATCCGATCTTGCGTTTCAATGCGGTACCGGAGGCTATCGACGTCCAGCTCATCGACCGTCCCGGGCAGCCCTTCCTTGGCAGCGGTGAAGTGGCCCAGGGACCGGCGGCGGCTTGCATTGCCAATGCCATCGCAAGCGCCACCGGAAAGCGTCTGCGCGACCTGCCGCTGACGCGAAAGCGGGTCAAGGCGGCGATGGAAACATAGGCCGCCGTCGCACGCAGCGCCGCCTGCGTTGATGCGCCCTTGAGGCCAGCCCCACCAGACTCTAGCATGGGCCAGCAAGCCGTTTTCCGGGAAAGGACGCCGCCGCACATGGACATGCTGGTCAAGCTCTACGCGCTGCCTGACACGCGCGAAACATTCGAGCGTCTGAGCAAGGCAGGCATCACGACGCGGCGCGCGCTCGCCCCCGAAAAGCACAAGGTCACGGCCTGGGTGCGGCAGCATTTCAACGAGCATTGGGCCAGCGAAGTCGAGGTCGCATTTTCGCGGCAGCCGGTCTCCTGCTTCATCGCGACCAGGCAAAAAAACATCCTGGGATTTGCCTGCCATGACGCGACCTGCCCCAACTTCTTCGGACCGACGGGAGTGGACCCGAACGAAAGAAAGCACGGGATCGGCAAGGCCCTGCTGTTCAACTGCCTCCAAGCCATGAAGCAGCAGGGCTACGGTTACGCCATCATCGGCGGCGTGGGCCCGGCCGAGTTCTACGCGAAAGCCGTCGGCGCGGTGCCGATCGAGGGGTCCGAACCCGGTGTCTATCGCGGGCTGCTGTAGCCGGGGATCACATGGCCGAAAGCGAAATCGACGTCATCCGCAAGCTGCTGACCTCGAAACCGCGGCCGGTCGGATGGGCGGAGCGGCGCGAGCGGCTCGACGAGGTCGGATCGGTCTGGCCGGTTGCCGCTGACATCACATGCGAAGCCGTCGATTGCGACGGCGTGCGCGGGGAATGGTCGATCGCGCCGGGCAGTGACGCGACGAAAGCGCTGCTGTTCTTCCATGGCGGCGGCTATTGTTCGGGCTCGATCAAAAGCCACCGCCGCATGGTGACGGAGGCCGGTCGCGCGATGGGCCTGCGGACGCTTGCGATCGATTATCGCCGCGCGCCGGAACATCCCTTCCCCGCGCAGCACGAAGATGCACTCACGGCCTGGCGCTTCCTGCGCCGGCAAGGCATTGCGGCCGGACACATCGTGGTCGGCGGCGACAGCGCCGGCGGCAATCTCACGCTCTCGCTGATCAGCCGCCTGCGCGCGGCAAAAGAGCCGCTGCCCGGCTGCGCCTGGCTGGCCTCGCCCTGGACCGACCTCACCATGTCCGGCGCGACGCTTGCGGCCAAGGACGCGATCGATCCGTTGATCCACAGGGCCTATCTGGAAGAACTCGCGGATGCCTATGCGCCGCCACCGATCGATCGCCGCGATCCCGTGATCTCGCCGCTGTTCGCCGATTTGCGCGGCTTTCCGCCGATGCTGATCCAGGTCGGCTCGGCCGAAACGCTGCTGTCGGATGCAACGCGGCTTGCGGAAGCGGCCGGCATTGCCGACGTCGATGTGCGGCTCGAGATCTGGCCGCACATGATCCACGCCTGGCCGCTGTGGAATGCTGCTCTCGAGGACGGCCGGCGTGCGCTCGCCGCTGCCGGCGAGTTCGTCCGCACGCGGATCGGCTAGGGCCGCGGTTACTTCGCCTTCTGCAAATTGCCGGCACGCGGCAGTACGATGACGAATTCCGTGAACTTTCCCGGCTCTGTCTCGACATCGATGCGGCCACCATGCTGCTTGACCACGATGTCGTGCGTCATTGATAGCCCCAGTCCGGTCCCCTCGCCGGCCGGCTTGGTGGTGAAGAACGGGTTGAACATCTTGTCCTTCACCTCGGGCGGGATGCCCGTGCCGTTGTCGCGGATACGGATCTCCACGGCATTGCCGAGGCTCTTGGTTGCGGCCAGCAGGGTCGGCTCAAACTCCGCCTCGCCGTTCTCAGTCATGCGCTTGGTCGCGGCATAGAAGCCGTTCGAGATCAGGTTGAGAAGGGCGCGGGTGATTTCCTGCGGGAACAGCTCGGCGGCGCCGGCGGCGGCATCGAAGTCGCGCTGCAGGGTGACGTTGAAGCCGGATTTTTCCGCGCGCGCGCCGTGGTAGGCAAGGTTGAGGCTCTCCTCCACCAGCGCGTTGACATCGGCGGTGCGCTGCTCGCCCGCGCCTGCGCGCGAATGCAGCAGCATGTTCTTGACGATGGAATCGGCGCGCTTGCCGTGCTGCACCACCCTTTCGAGATTATCTTTCAACAGCTTCGTCAGTTCGCTGACATCCTCCTGCATCTTGTCCGTCAGCGCGGCGCGCTTGAGCAGGTCGTTGAGCTCCTCGGTCAGCTCCGCCGAAAGCGCCGAGAAATTGTTGACGAAGTTGAGCGGGTTCTTGATCTCATGGGCAATGCCGGCGGTAAGCTGGCCGAGCGAGGCGAGCTTTTCGGTTTGCACCAGGCGATCCTGCGCCGTGCGGAGGTCATCGAGAGACTGCGAAAGCTCCCGCGTCCGCTGCTGGACCTCGTTGAACAGTCCGACGTTCGAGATTGCGATGACAGCTTGATCAGCAAAGGTCTTCAACAGCGCGACATGGTGATCGGAAAATCTGCCCGGCTCAGCCCGCGTCACGCTGATCGCCCCGATGGTCTGCCGATCCTGCACCAACGGAACCAGCAGCAGGCCGCGATAGCCACGCAACCGCGACAGCTCCCGCCCATCCTGCGGGATGGTCGGGTCCTGCATGTCTTCGATCTCGTACAACTCGCCCCGGCCGATCGCTTCGCCCCACCTCATCTGCGAGAGCTGCCGCGGGAAGAACGCGCGAAGCCGCGCATCGGCCTCCGGGCTCGTCGGCGTGAAAGCCCTGAGATGCAGGACACCGTCGACGAGGCCGTACACAGCCGTCGCGCGACCCTCGACGATCCGGTTCGACCGCTCGGCGATGGCATCGAACACCGGCTGCACGTCGTCGGGCGAAGAGGCGATCACCTTCAGGATATCGGCGGTCGCGGTCTGCCGCTCCAGCGCCTCCCTGGTCTCGTTGAACAGCCGCACGTTTTGTGTGGCGATGACCGCCTGATCGGCGAAGATTTGCAGAAGCCGGATTTGGTTGTCGGAAAACAGGCCTGGCTCTGTCCGTGCGACGAAGATCGCGCCAACGACCTCGCCCTTGTTGTGCATGGGCACGCCCAGACAACTCCGATACCCGGTTTGTGCCGCCAGTCCCTTGTTGTCGTAAGTTGGGTCGGCAAGCACGTCGCCAATATGTACGATCGTCCCGGAATTGATAGTTCGCGCCGTCACTGTCTGACGATCAAGCGGCATCGGGAAGTTCCCGCGAAAGAGTTCGACGCCTTCCCTGCTGATCCCGCGGATACCGGCGAGCTTGATGAGATCGCCATCGAGGACGGAGACAACACTGATTTCAGCGTTGCACAGCTTCTCCGCGCGCTCTCCGATGACATCAAACACGGGTGCTGCGTCGGTCGGAGACCGGCCAATGACGTTCAGCACGTCGGCCGTCGCCGTCTGCCGCTCCAGCGCCTCCTTGGTCTCGTTGAACAGGCGCACGTTCTCGATCGCGATCACAGCCTGGTCGGCAAATGTCTGGAGCAACTCGACGTGATGCGGGGCAAACGAGCCGACGGTCTGCCGACTCACCGCGATCGTGCCGATTGAAGTGCCGGAGCTCTTCAGCGGCACGTACAACAAGCTTCGAAAGCCGCGCGCCCGCGCTATTTCCTTCAATTGCACAATCGGCTGGTTTTCCGTGTCGGCGATTTCCAACACCTCGCCTGCCTGCAGTGTCCTGAATATATCGTCGTCAATCGGGCGGGGAAAATTGGCGCGCAGCACCTCGTCCCCGGCCGGGCTTACCGTCGAGATTGCCGCAATGTGAACGAGTCCGTCGACAAACCGATACACGCCGGCAGAAAAACCGCCGATCAACCGGGCAGCGTTGGCCACGATGGCCTCGAAAACCGGCTGCACGTCCGAGGGCGAACTGGCGATCACTTTGAGGATGTCGGCCGTCGCCTTCTGTCGCTCCAGAGCCTCCTGGGTTTCGTTGAACAGGCGCGCGTTCTCGATGGCGATCAGCGCCTTGTCACGGAAGGATTTCGCCAGCGCGATATCGCTGTCGTCGAAGTTATTGGCACGCTTGCTGGCCAGCGCAAGCACGCCGATGCATTGCCCCTCGCGCAGCATCGGCAGCAACAACGACGAGTTGGTGCCGCGCAGATTACGGGCGCTTCGCTCGAAGGCCGGCAGGTCGATCTCCGACCAATCCGACAAGTACATGTCCCTGCGCGCGAGGATGGCGCGCGACGGCAAGTTGGCGTCGGGATCAATCGGCACGGGAGTGGTAGCTGTGGTCGCGAGCAGCCCCCCCGGGCCCGCCGCCGCCACGGGAAAGAAGGTCGTAGCATCGCAGCGCAGGAAGTGTGCCCTGTCGCAGTCGAGCAGCCGCACGGCGGCCAGCACGATGGCGTCGAAGACCGGCTGCACGTTGCCTGTCGATTGGCTGATGATACGCAGGATTTCGGACGTCGCGGCCTGCCCGGCTCGTGCCTTGCTCAGCTCGCTGGCGAGGTTCGCGGCATCAGCCTTTGCGCCTGCTGCCGAAGAGTGGCGATGGCGCACGGCCTTGGCCGCGCTCTTCGGCGCGGTGCGGCGTCCGGCGGACGCCTTCTTGCCGCTGGGCTTCTTCGGCGAGCCGCCTTTTGCAGAACCCCGCCCCATGGGCGTCCCCCACACTGCACGAGGGAACAGTACCGGCTTTGCCAAGCTGTCTGTAGAGGCAGAATGACAAAAATCGGGATTCGCCGGTGTCGTTCGGGCGGCTGCCGTTAACCATTTGCCGGCGCAAGATCCTGATTTCTCAGCCCTTTTGTCCCGAAAGTTCGCGTCGGATTCCCGTAAATCACGGGTTTAAGAGCATTTAAGGTTGTGTTAAGCAAACGGAACCTTTGCAAATCAGGTCCGGCCCGGAGTCCCATGCCCGAACTCGCCCCCCGGTATTATCCCAGCGGCAGTCCAGTTTCCCCGATTTCCCGCTTCGGCGGACAGCCCTTGATCATCGGCGCGGCGGCATTGCTGGCGATCGTGGTCGGCATCGGCGCGATTGCGGCCTGGCGCGCCTATACCGGCAGCTCGCCGGAGCTCGACCGCGTGGTTGCGACACGCCAATTGCAGGCCCGCGCAGCGCAGGCCTCTGAGCAGCTGGTCGAAAAGACCAAGGGCCTCGAAGCCACCCAGCAGGAATCGATCGACCAGCTGCAGGTGGTGCAGGATCAGTTGCAGACGGTGCGCCGCCTGCTCGCCTCCCAGCAGGCCGACACCAAGCGGCTGTCGGAGCAGGTTGCGACGCTGACCGAATCGATCGACGGGCTGCGCCAATCCTTTGCCAGCGCACGGTCCGACGACCCCGCGCCTTCCGTCCGCAAATCCAGCCGAAAGAAGGTCTATCGCAGCGCCCAGCGCAAGCGCGCCTCGCGCGGCTGATCGTAAGCCCTTGATGGATCAACCGAAGTCGGCCCTCCGGCCGGCTTTTTCGTGACCGCCAAAGAATCCTGAACCTTTGTGAACTGCTTCACATATCCGGGTAGGAATCCGGGGCAAGGTGGAGTTCACCGGATGGCGTACGCCAGTTGGTGGCACTAGCCGATTTCAATGTCCGGGGCTGGCAAGGTCGTTGGCGTCATACTGCGCTAACGACCTTGTTTTTTTGCGCCGCTGCGCCTCCCGGCCGCCCGAATGTGACATTACGCACAGAGTGACCAACCAAAACCCTCTTACCGATTGAACGAGGCCAGCCGATGCTAGCTTCGATTCGCCTTTGACCTTTGGGCCGGCTCCGAGATGTGCAAATTAACTTCGCTTTTCCGCATCTCGGCGGCCGCGCTCGAGCTCCTGGCAAGCACCCTGACGGCGCAGGCGCAGGCGCGCGGCGGCTCGGATTGGCGCGACTGCAACGGCCGCGACGTCGATGCGCGGATCTCGGCCTGCAGTCGCATCATCGACCGGACGGGCGGCCGCTCGAACCCGACGATGCGCGCCGGCGCCCTCAACAACCGCGGTATTGCCTATTTCAGCAAGGGCGAGTTTGACCGCGCCATCCGCGATTTCGACGAGGCGATCGCCATCAGGCCCGACAACCCCGTGCTCCATCACAACCGCGGGCTTGCGCTCTACAACAACGGCGACAACGAGGCTGCGATCCGCTCCCACGAGGAAGCGATCAGCATCGATCCGAAATACGCGATCGCCCATAACGACCGTGCCAACGTCTATTTTCGCATGAAGGAATACGACAAGGCGATCTCAGCCTATGACGATGCGATCCGGCTGCAGCCGCGCGACGGCGTGCTCTACGCCAACCGCGGCAACACCTATCGCATGAAGGGCGATTACGGCCGCGCCCTGCGGGATTTCGACGAGGCGATCCGGCTCAATCCCCGCGAAGCGGGTCCGATCTACAGCCGCAGCCAAGTCTACACCGACAAGGGCGATGCCCGCCGTGCGATCGCCGAACTCGACAAGGCGATCAGGCTCGGGGCAACCAACGCCGAATACTTCAATTCCCGCGGCTTCCTTTACAAGCAGCAGGGCGACCATGACCGCGCCATCCGCGACCTCGACGAGGCGATCAGGCTGGAGCCGACATACGCGATCGCCTTCGCCAATCGGGGCGACGCGTGGCTGCAGCGCGGCAACATCGAGCGCGCCATCATGGACCTGTCCGAAGCGATCCGCCTCGATCCCACGGTGACGCCGGCCTATGTCAGCCGGGGTCTCGCCTTCGAGGCCAAGGGTGACGTCGAGCAGGCCAAGTTCGATTACTCCACCGCGCTGATCCGCACGCCTGGCAATTTCGCCACCGCGAAGGAAGCCATCGCCAAGGCGCGCGAGCGCCTGGATGTGCTCGAAGGCACAACCGGCGCAACCGGTGGCGGGCCGCGTCGCTGACGGCGACTTCCATTTCAAGCCGGGTTCCTGATCGCAGGCAGGTGATTTGCGTTTGCCGCGGGCTGCTTGCTGAATCCGCCTGCCTTGCAAGGAGGAATTCATGGCCCAACTTCAAACCACGTCCGACGTCATCGGACTCACCAAGGTCGCCCCGCTCTCCCGTCGCGGCTTCATGACTGCATCTGCTGCAGTGACCGCCGGCTACACGCTGGCCGCGGGTCCCGTGCGCGCCGAGGTCATCAAAACCCCGACCGACGGTCTCACCGTTGGCGAGGCCAGGATCAAGGTCGCCGACGGCGAAATGCCCGGCTATTTCGCCCGCCCGGCGAACGCGACCAATCCGCCGGTCGTGCTGGTGGCCATGGAGATTTTCGGGCTGCACGAATACATCAAGGATGTGACGCGGCGGCTGGCCAAGCTCGGCGCGCTTGCGGTGGCGCCCGACTATTATTTCCGCAAGGGCACCGACCTCACCAAGATCACGGATATGAAGGAGTTGCTGCCGATCGTGAATGCCAAGCCTGACGCGGAGCTGCTCAGCGATCTCGATGCGACCGTCGCCTGGGCGAAGTCGCAAGGCGGCGATACCACGAGACTCGGCATCATCGGCTTCTGCCGCGGAGGGCGTACGGTCTGGGAATACGCCGCCCACAACGGCGCGCTGAAGGCGGGCGTGGCGTTCTACGGCCCGCTGGTTGACCCGCAAAATCCGGCCTGGCCGAAGAGCCCGATGCAGCTTGCGCCTGAGATGAAGGCGCCCGTGCTCGGGCTCTATGGCGGCGCCGACACGGGCATTCCCGTCACGCAGGTGGAGGCCATGAAGGCTGCGCTGGCGGAGAACAAGAAGACCGCCGAGTTCAAGATCTATCCCGATGCGCCGCACGGCTTCCACGCCGACTATCGCGCGAGCTATCGCAAGGACGCGGCTGAAGATGCCTGGAACCAGATGCAAAACTGGTTCAGGAAACACGGCGTGCTCGGCTGACAGCGATCCGGCTGAAGGTCCGCGGCGGCGCAATGCCGTCGCGGCTCAGCCAAAGCGGTTGCCCTTGCGGCGCGCCTTCGAGATCTGTTCGATTTCCCAAAACGCCCAGACGAGTGCCGCACCAAGGCCGATGACAACGCCAAGGAACAGCAGCGTCAGGGCTGGGGCCGAGAGCGTGGCCAGCATGACCCCTCATACAGCAAGCCGCGTGCCGACCGGGCACGCGAACGCGGATTCCCAAGGAGCAGTCTACTACGACTAAAGTCGAAGACCAGCGTGGCAAATCGGCCCGCCGAGATGTCTCACCCATCAGTTACAGACCTGCACGGTCGCAGCACCCAGCCGTAGGGCGTCGGAATGCGGCGCTGGATGATGGCGCAGCCCCCGTTGTCGAGTCTTAGCCGATCTTCTTCAGCCCCTTTTTGAATTGCGGGCCCCTGATCTGATACGATTTTGCGGCGCGCCCCATGGCGGTGGCCTGCTCCGGCGTCAGCGTGCGGATCACGCGCGCGGGCGAGCCGATGACAAGTGAATATTCGGGAAACTGCTTGCCCTCGGTGATGACGGAGCCGGCGCCGACGACGGCGCCGCGGCCGATCCTGGCGCCGTTCATCACGATCGAGCCCATGCCGACCAGCGCGTCGTCCTCCAGCGTGCAGCCGTGCAGGATGACGTTGTGGCCGACGGTGACGTTCTTGCCGATCACAAGCGGAAAGCCCGGATCGGTGTGACAGGTCGAATTGTCCTGGATGTTGGAGCCCTCGCCGACCTCGATCCACTCATTGTCGCCGCGCAGCACCGCGCCGAACCAGACGGAGGCCGATTTGAGCAGACGCACCTTACCGATCACGGCGGCGGTGTCGGCAATGAAATAGCTTCCGTCCTGGGGCAGGTCGGGCCCCTGCCCGTCGAGTTCGTAGATCGCCATGAAAGTCTCCCGTTGGCGGGAGAGATAAGCATGCCGACGAAAGCGTTTTCAAGCGAAGTGGGGACCGGTTCGCGTCGAGAAAACGCGTCTACCCAGGGGCTGCTCAGGCCAGCAGGCCCGCGGCGCGCAGCGTCATCACGAAAAACGTGCCGGACATCAAACTCCAGAAACCGGCGATGATGGTCGCCATCATCACGAATTCGAAGCGGCGGCGCTCGACCTTGGCGCCGATCAGCGTGTTGCGCATGATGATGAAAGGTGCGGCGAACACCAGGAACGGCACGGCCGCGAAAGCCCTCGGCGCAACGCCCTCGTTGAGCAGGCCGAAGCCGGCGGGCCGCCGCGCGAACGTCTGGTAGCCGCTGGCGAGCGCGCCGGCAAAGGCAAACCCGATGGCGAGCGACAACAAGGAATTCAACGCCTCAGGCGACATCGACGCAACTCACCGCTGACTTGAAGGAAACGCGCGACTGATGTCGCAAAAACCGGGGCCGCGCGCCACACTATCCTTAAGGAAGGGTTAACAGCGCGAGCCCGTGAGCATGGCTGGCGCCAGCGGCTGGCCTTGCGAAGTCATGCGGAATTGCGGGCGCGCATGGCATATTCGTCGGGTGATTCGCACCTTTTTGACGGCCTGTGCATGACACTTCTTTCGACGGCCCAGCACCTTGCCCGCTCCTCGCGAAGCAATCCGCGCGCGCATCTGGTGCCGATCGCCATAGGAAGCGCCCTCGCGGCAGGCGCGCTCGCTTTGGTCGCCTACCTCTTGTGGCCGACCTGGGGCACCGATCCCGCGCGCGGGCCTGGACGGCTCCCGGTGCAGGTCGGCAGCACGCTGTTCAACGTGCCGACGGCGGCGGTCCGCCGCAAGATCCAGCGCCATTCCGGGCCGCAGGAGCGCGTCGATCTCGCCTTCACCTTCCCTGCGCTGGAGCCGCCGGAAGCGCCGAAACATGTCAGCGCCGATACGGTGGAAGAGCAGCCGCAGCCGATCGATCGCATCTTCGTCTCGATCGCGGCGCATCGCGACTCGCTGGCGCCCGACATGCGCCTGCGCACGATCTACCCGCGCTATCTCGAGCAGGCGTCCACGCCGATCGAGGACGGGTTGACCATGCGCGCCTTCAAGGACGGCTCGCCCTACAGCGGCGAAGACCTGTTCACATCGGGCAATCCCGCGCTCATAGCGCGCTGCACGCGCGACGCGGCCACGCCCGGCATGTGCCTGAGCGAGCGCCGCATCGAGGACGCCGACCTCACCTTCCGCTTTCCGCGCAGCTGGCTTTCGCAATGGCGCGACGTCGCAAGCGCGATCGAGCGGCTGACGGCGCAGATGTATGGAAGAAAATAGTTGTCGTCGCCCGGGCGAAAGCCGGGGCTCATAACCACGACTATTGGTGGTTAGACAAAGCTGTGGCCCCAGCCTGATACGACAAACCCACATCCGTGGATCGGCCCCGGCCTTCGCCGGGGCGACAGTGGGGACCACCCAACAGCGGTGGCTTACTCCACCAGATCCTCTTCCAGGATCGCCATCTGGAACTGGAAGGAGCGGTCGTCGTCCTCGTCGTCGACGAACAGCACGCCGATGAACTCCTCGCCGATATAGACCTCGGCGGAATCGTCCTTCTTCGGCCGCGGTACGACGCGGATCTTGGGATTGCCGAACACGCGCTTGAGATAGGCGTCGAGCTTCCTGACTTCCTGAACGTCCACGGCGGTTCTCCAATCGGATCTGTTTTTCGGAGCGGGGTTTTAGGACGAGACGAGGCGAACCGCCAGCCGTATTACGGCAAAAAACAACGGTTCAAAACGTGTGGAAAATCAAAGCCCGGATTACAGTCCGATGGCGTTGATCATCTGGTCCATGGTGCGCGACGGCTCGGCGCAACCAGCCTCGCCGACGATTTTCGCAGGAACGCCCGCAACGGTGACATTATGCGGCACGGGTTTGACCACAACCGAGCCTGCGGCGATGCGCGCGCAATGGCCGACCTCGATATTGCCGAGTATCTTGGCGCCCGCCCCGATCATCACGCCGTGGCGAATCTTCGGATGGCGGTCCTCGTTCTCCTTGCCGGTGCCGCCGAGCGTGACGCCGTGCAGGATCGAGACGTCATCCTCGATGACGGCGGTCTCGCCGCAGACGAAGCCGGTGGCATGGTCGAGGAAGATGCCGCGGCCGATGCGGGCGGCCGGATTGATATCGGTCTGGAATACCGCGGAAGAACGGCTCTGCAGGTAATAGGCAAAGTCCTTGCGGCCCTTGAGGTAGAGCCAGTTCGCCAGACGATGGGTCTGCAGCGCGTGAAAACCCTTGAAGTAGAGCAAGGGGTCGATGAAGCGCGCGGTCGCGGGATCGCGGTCGTAGACGGCGACGAGATCGGCACGGAAGGCGTTGCCGATATCGGGATCGTCGCGCAGCGCCTCGTCATAGGTCTGGCGGATCAGGTCGCCGGAGAGCGCCGCATGGTCGAGCCGGTCGGCGAGACGATGCACCACCGAATGCTCGAGACGATCATGATGCAGCACGGTCGAGAAAATGAAGGTGGCGAGCTCGGGCTCACGGCGGACGATGTCTTCGGCCTCGCCCCGGATGCGATCCCAGATCGGATCGAGTGTTGTCAGTTTGCCACCCTGCGGACTGACGTGATGCACGGCCATGGTCGCTCTCGCTTGTTTAGTGAACTTTTATAACACGACAGGCGTTCCGCTGTCCCGGCCGGCGCCGCCAAGGTAAACCTACCCCAAAAAGCCGGTACGACAGACGGTTCATTGCAGGTGGTCGGCTATTTCAGGAATTCAAGCCGCGTAACCCCGACTATTGGCGGATTTCGGAACCCGCCTCGCTCCGGGCAATGTGGCCAAAAATTGGGGGGACTGCCACATTACGACCCAGATTCTGCGCGCCCGCATGGTCGAATCCGGCCTGATCTGGGCCGCCGCCATCGCTATTCCGATTCTGCTGCTCGCGCCTGCAATCTGGAACGGGTATCCGCTGCTACAATACGATACCGGCGGGTATCTCGCACGCTGGTACGAAGGCTATCTGGTGCCGAGCCGGTCCACGGTATTCGGGCTCTATCTGCATTTCGGCGAAGGCTCCTCCTTCTGGATCAATCTCGGCATCCAGGCGCTCGCGACCTTCTGGATCCTGCAACTGACCTTGCGCGTACTCGGCATGGGCGAGCCGCTGAGGCTACTCGGGATCGGCATCGTGCTGGTGCTGACCACCACCCTGCCCTGGCTCGCCAGCATGCTGCTCACCGACATCTTTGCAGGCCTGGCGGTGCTGGCGCTGTACGTACTGATGCTGCATGGCAAGCGGATTTCCGTGATCGAAAAATGCGCGCTGTTCGTTTTCATCGCGTTCTGCGCCTCCACCCACAGCGCGACGCTGGCGGTGCTGCTCGGGCTGTGCATCCTCGGTTTCGTCGCATGGCTTTTGCTGCGCCGACGCATCCCCGGGGCCGGATTGCTGCAAGGATGGCTCGCGCTGGTTACCGGTGCCGGGATGCTGCTGTCGGCGAACCTTGCGCTGTCGGGCGAACTGGCGTGGACGCCGGGCGGCTATGGCGTCGCCTTCGGGCGCATGCTGCAGGATGGCATCGTCGGGCAATATCTCAGGGACCACTGCCCGCGCGAGAAGCTGAAGCTCTGTCCCTACCGCGACCAGCTTCCGGCGACGGCCGACCAGTTCCTGTGGGGCAGCAGCATGTTCAACACGCTCGGCCGCTTCAAGGGATTGAACGACGAGATGGAGCACATCGTTCAACGCTCGCTCGCCGAATATCCGGCCTGGCAGGCGCAGGCGGCACTGGCGGCGACCGCAAGGCAGCTGACGATGGTGGCGACCGGCGAAGGCACCAATGCCTGGATCGGGCACACCTACGGCATCATCGAACGTTACATCCCCTCCCAGCTCAAGGCGATGCGCGCGGCGAACCAGCAGCGCTGGCAACTCGATTTCACGGAGGTGAATTACCTTCACGTACCGCTGGCGCTGACCTCGATGCTGCTGCTGGCCGCGATTTTTGCCTGGCGCTGCTGGTGGCGCGGGTTCGACGATCTGACGTGGCTCGCTGCAACCGTTACGTTTGCCGTGCTCGGCAACGCGTTCGTGTGCGCCGTCATATCGGGGCCGCACGACCGCTACGGCGCGCGGCTGGCGTGGGTTGCCACATTCGTGGTGCTGATATCGGCGCTCAGGAGTTTTTCCGGCGACGACGAACGCAGCTCACGGCCGAGCTGACAGGAATTCGGCGACGCCCGCCTTGTAGACCTTGTCGCCGACCGCGCGCATGTGATCGCGATTGGGAATATCCAGCACCTTCGAGCCCGGGATGATCTCGCCGAGGGCGGCCGCGGAGCCCGCGATCTCGTCCTTCGTGCCGACGGCGATCAGCGTCGGTAGCGAGATGGCGCCCGCCTCCTGTCGCGTCATCAGCCGTCGCGAGCCGCGCAGGCAGGCGGCGAGCGCGCGGCGGTCGGAGCGGGTCTGATCCGCAAAGGCACGAAAGGTGCGGCCGACGGGATCGGTGACGTCGTCGAGCGAGGGCGCCTCCAGCGCCAGCGCGACATTCTCGCCGGGGCCGCCGCCGGTGATCATGCCGATGCCGATGCCGCCGAGAATGATCGACCGCAGCCGCTCGGGCCGCGTGAGCGCCAGCACCGCGGTCATGCGCGAGCCCAGCGAATAGCCCATGATGTCGGCGCGCGCGATATCAAGATGATCCATCAGCGCGATCACGTCGCTCGCCATGATCGATATCTCGTATTGCGCGGAGTCATAGAGCTTTGAAGACTCGCCATGGCCGCGGTTGTCGAGCGCGATGACGCGCCGGCCCAGCCGCTTCAGCTCGGAAACCCAGGCGGGATAGACCCAGTTGACGTTCTTGGTCGAGGCAAAGCCGTGCACCAGCAGAATGGGTTCGCCCTCGCCTTCGTCGAGATAGGCAATTTCGACGTCGCCGTGATGAAAGCTCGGCATCAAAGGTTCCATGCATGAAGGGAAAGATCGGGTGTGGACAGAAATCCGCTCAACCTAGAGCATTTTCGGTTCTGATTGAATCAGAACCGAAGCTCTAGATTTTTGATTTGGCGCGTTTTCTTCACGCGAACCGGTATCCACTTCGCTTGAAAACGCTTCTAACCGGCGGCGGAGACGGCCGCCAGCGGAGCTTGCTGCGCGGCCATCAGCCGGCGCGCCCGCCGCGCCTTCTTGCGGCGCAGCCAGGCATAGGTCAACCGCTCCGTCGTTGCCTTGATCGACGAGAGGAATCCGAACAGCGTCAGCGCGAGGCCAAACAGCCACATCGACAGATTGAAGGCGCCGGTCGCAAGCAGCAGCGCGCCGCGGCCGAGCGTCTTCAGGATGGCGCGGGTCTGTCCTCCCTTTTTCTCCGCCAGCCGGGCGGCGCGCGCGACTTCCTTGGGATTCTCGGCGATCTTCAGCGTGTCCTGCGCCGCCTTGATGCCGGCCTTCTCGCCGATGCGGCCGACGTCCTTGGCAAGGCGCACCAGCGCGCCCGCCTTCTCGGCGCGGAATGCGGCCTTCATTGCGCTGATCGTCTCGCCCGGGCGCAGCACGGAGCCGGATGCGACCGCCTTCTGCAGCACCGGCGCATCGACGACCTCGCGCGCCGAGCGGCCGGCAAATTGCACGAGGCCCTCGCTGAGGCGGCCGACCTTTCGTGTGTCCTTGACCAGCGTGAGGCCGGCGCGCAGCGGCGCGGCGGCGCCGACGGAAACGTAGGTCACCGCGGTGACCGCCAGGCCAACGGTCGCAAGTCCGAGGATGAGATGGTCGGTCTCCTCGCCCATGGCCAGATGCTTGCCTTCGCGCACCACGTCCCTGATGTCACCCCATACGAAGAGATCGCCTGCCATCGTGCCGGAGAGGCTGGCAATGTCGTCGGCATTGCCGGTGAAGAGGCCGGCGGCAAAACGTCGGGCGAATTGCCCGCTGGAATTGTCCTCGACCACCGCATCGCTCACCCGTTTCGACAGCTCCTCGCCGAGCGCAATGTCCCTGTCGCGTGCCAATTCGGCAAAGCTGCCGGCGAGATCGGCGTCACCGGCTGCGAGCGCGGCTTCAATATTGTCGGCGATGAGGCTGGGGTTGTTCCGGAGGGCCGAATTCAACTGCAGGCTGGAGAGCTCGGCCGGGTCGTCCTGCGCCGCGAAGACCGCCCATGCGTCGCGCGCATTCGGCCACAGCGTCGCAGCCATGGCAGCGCTGATGACCATGGATACCACTGCGACCCCAAGCTTTGCCCGCTTCCTCAGCAAAACTGCTCCTTTTCGCTCCTCAAGATGGGTATGCCATTTTCGTGACACAACTGCCCCGACGAAAGAAGGGCTTTTCCGGGACGACAAGATTGTGTCGAATTTGCATGAGCAAATGAGCCATTGGGGCATCTAGGAATCATCCGTTCCCCTCAGTATGGTGCGCGGCAACATTGGATGGCTGCCCGCGCGGTGATAGCGGTCGCAGCAATTTGCTACCCAGGGTGAACATGTTATGGCCGACCACGTCGTTCCGCATTTCCACAACGATGCCGGCGTTCCGGTGATCGAGATCGGATCGCAGGAATTCATGTGCGTCGGCGCCAACCCGCCGTTCGACCATCCGCATGTGTTTCTCGATCTCGGCAACGACAACGAGATCATCTGCCCCTATTGCTCGACGCTGTACCGTTTTGCCACCGACCTCAAAGCCGGGGAGGCCCGCCCGCCGGAATGCGTGCTGAAGGACAAGGTCGCCTGATCCATCCGTGGCAGTTTCGCGCACCATCTTTGTGGCTGGTGCCGGCATCGGGGGACTGACGGCCTCGCTGGCCCTTGCCAAAAAGGGCTTTCGCGCCGTCGTGCTGGAAAAGGCCGAGAAGCTGGAGGAAGCCGGCGCCGGCGTGCAGCTTTCCCCCAACGCGAGCCGCATCCTGGTCGAACTCGGGCTCGAGCCGCGCCTTGCGGGACGCGCGGTGATGCCGGAATCCATCAACATCATGAGCGCGCGCGCCGGCGGCGAGATCTGCCGCCTGCCGCTTGGCGAGGCCGCTACCTTCCGCGCCGGCGCCCCCTATTGGGTGGTGCACCGCGCCGACCTGCAGGCGGCGCTGCTGGCGCAGGTCAATGAAAATCCCGATGTGGAGCTGCGGCTCGGCTGTCAGTTCGAAGATGTGACCAGGCACGCGCGCGGGCTCACCGTCGTGCAGCGCCAGGGCTTGAGCCGGCGCCAGGACGTCGCCACGGCCCTGATCGGCGCCGACGGCATCTGGTCGTCGGTGCGCCATCATCTTTTCCCGGAAGTGCAGCCGCAATTCTCCGGCCTGATCGCCTGGCGCGGCACGCTGGCGGCCACCGCGCTGCCGCGTGAATACACCGCGCCGCGGGTGCAGCTATGGATGGGGCCGAATGCGCATCTCGTCGCCTACCCCATTTCAGGCGGCCGGCAGGTCAACGTGGTGGCGATCGTCACCGGCACCTGGAATCGGCCCGGCTGGAGCGCGCCGGGCGAAGCTAACGAGATCAAGCAGTTCTTTGCCTCCTCCCGCTGGCCCGCGACGGCGCGCATGCTGGCGAGCGCGGTGGACGAATGGAAGCGTTGGGCGCTGTTCACCGTGCCCGACGACGGCGAATGGCATGAGGGCCAGATCGCGCTGCTCGGCGATGCCGCCCATGCCATGCTGCCGTTTGCCGCGCAGGGCGCCGGCATGGCGATCGAGGACGCCGCGGTGCTGGCAAAATCACTCAGCGAAGGCGCGAGCGATGCCGCCGGCGTCGCGGCGGCCTTGAAGAAATACGCGCGGCAACGCCGCGGCCGTGTCGCGAAGATGCAACGCCTGGCGCGCCGCCAGGGTCGCATCTATCACATGAGTGGACCTGCGGCCGTTGCACGCGATCTCTTTATCCGCGCCATGGGCGGTAAGCGCATGTTGTCGCGGCAGGACTGGATCTACGACTGGCGGATTTCGTGATTTGGCCGGACTGCTCCCGGCCATGACCGACTCAATACACTGACCGCCCCGCGCGCGATGGCGACGCAGGTGGAGCGGGGCGCGGGGCCACCGGCATCGCTTCGCCCGGCGCGGTCTCGCGGCAGCGATTCTTCTGCCAGGCCTGCTCGGCAAGCTTCGCCTGCCCGCGCGTGGCGATGTATTCGTTGCGATAGGCGACCTCGGCCACCACGGCACCGCCGACGCCGGTCTCAGCCTTCGCCATCAGCCCCTGCAATTCGGCCGTGCGCTCGGCCAGCCGCTTGCGCTCGGGCTCGAGCTGCTTGCACTCATAGAGGTCGTACTTCGCCGGATCGGCAAACGCCGTCGACATGCTGTCACTCATGCCGGAGCAGCCCGGCAGCGCCAGCGCAAGCGCCAGCACGGCGGCAGCGCGAGCGCGTGGGAAAGGCAGACGGTGGGACGGTGAACGGAGCATCTGACCTTGGTAGACCGAGGATGTTGAGATTGCCTAAAGCAGCCGCCCGTGTCGGGATTGAGGCTTGACCGGGGCGGAACGGCTCTGGGTGTTGCGCTTAAGCCGCGCCTGCAAAGCTCCTGCTAAAATATTGAACCGGCGGGCTTTCCTTGCAAATTATCCCATTTCCCCGGAGCGCCCAAACGCGCTAGATATTCCCCGATCCTGGCACATGCGGACGTGGCGGAATTGGTAGACGCAAGGGACTTAAAATCCCTCGATGGCAACGTCGTGTGGGTTCGAGTCCCACCGCCCGCACCAGTCTTTTCCCTAATGTGCGCCGGTGGCTGATGATCATCGCCCTACTCAAGGCGGACTGTTGGCAACGACGCTGCTCAAGTCCGCCTTTGAGTTTCTCTTCTTTGGATGCGGCTCAGCAGAGCCGTCGCAGGTCTTGCTTGCCTCGTTCGGCAAGCCACTCCTTCATCATGGCGATCTCACCTCCGGGCCTGAATCACCTCCTCGGCGATCGGTGCGGTGGTTGCGGAAATCGCCGCAGGCTGGGGAATCAAACGCCGCATGAAGTCGATATCGGCGTCGCCGGTGAATTCGATCATCATATTTTGTGCATGCGATCGTTGGCGTCAGCGAAATCCCTTCGTGGAAGGATTATCCGAGACCGGCATCGAGTGGCCCGACATAGTGTGGCCCGGCATGGGATCAGTCTTGTTCAACTGATTCTGGGCGACTGCCAAACCCGCGCTAACGGCGATCGCGCCCGCGATGAAGATCGGGGTGAGCTTGTTCACGATCTCCCTCTCGATCAGTTTGCGGTCGCTGGATAGCCGGCCTCTTCGAGAACCTGCAGAAGAGCAGCCAGCGTCGCGGTTGTGTCGACCTTGACCGCACGCGCGGCGGGATTGGTCTCGACCTTCGCGCCGGGATCAATCGACTGGATCGCCTTGGTGACGGACTTGGCGCAGCCGCCGCAGGTCATGCCTTCGATCTTGAGTTCCATGAGAATTCTCCTTGGGTTTGATCTCACGGCACTCAAGGTGGGGCTTCCAACGATGAGAAGGTCAACAGCATTTTTTTCGCTTGACCTTCCCATCGTTGGAAGCCGCACCTTCCGCCCGAACTCGAATTTTAGAACGAGAAAGGAGGCGGCCATGAATGCCCCCGTTCGAGCGACGGATTTATCTGCTCCGATATATCTCCCTATCGAGGGCATGACTTGCGCATCCTGCGTCGGCCGCGTCGAACGCGCCCTGAAGGCTGTCCCGGGTGTCACACAGGCCAACGTCAATCTAGCGACCGAACGGGCAACGATCCGGGGATCCGCCGATACGGCCGCCCTGATCGCGGCGATCGAGGATGTCGGCTATGAGGCGAAGGCGATCGGCACTGCCGCCAGTGGCGAGGTCGAAGATGAAAGCGCCGAGTGGGCAAGGAAGAGGGACACCGAACGTCGCGAACTGGCCCGCGACTTCACCCTCGCCGCGGTGCTAACGACGCCGGTCTTCGTCATGGAGATGGGATCTCACCTCATCCCGGCGGTGCACGGCCTCATCCATTCAACGATCGGCATGCAGTGGAATTGGTACATCCAGTTCGCGCTGACGACGCTCGTCCTCTTCGTTCCCGGCATCCGCTTCTATGACAAGGGGCTCCCGGCGCTCTGGCGTCTTGCCCCTGACATGAACTCTCTGGTCGCCGTCGGCTCGCTTGCGGCCTACGGCTATTCGCTGGTCGCGACGTTTGCTCCCGGCTTGCTGCCGCCTGGCACGATCAACGTCTACTATGAAGCCGCCGCAGTTATCGTGACGCTCATCCTGCTCGGTCGCGTGCTGGAGGCCCGCGCCAAGGGACGGACGTCCGAGGCGATCAAGCGTCTGGTCGGCCTTCAGGCCAAGTCCGCGCGGGTGCGCCGCGACGGCAAATCGATCGATCTGCCGATCGGCTCGGTGGTCGCCGGCGACATCGTCGAGGTCCGTCCTGGCGAGCGGGTCCCGGTCGACGGAGAACTGGTCGAGGGTGGCAGCTATGTCGACGAGTCGATGATTACGGGCGAGCCTATTCCGGTTTCAAAAACTGTCGGTAGTGAAGTAGTCGGCGGCACGGTCAACCAGAAGGGTGCCTTTGCGTTCCGCGCGACGGCTGTCGGCGGCAACACGGTGCTGTCGCAGATCATTCGCATGGTCGAAGAGGCACAAGGCGCGAAGCTGCCGATCCAGGACATGGTCGACAAGGCGACGATGTGGTTCGTTCCGGCCGTGATGGCTGTGGCCGCCCTGACCTTCGCGGCCTGGCTCTATTTCGGTCCTTCGCCCGCTCTTACCTTCGCGTTGATCAACGCCGTCGCGGTCCTGATCATCGCATGCCCCTGCGCCATGGGCCTTGCGACTCCCACCTCGATCATGGTCGGCACTGGTCGCGGTGCGGAACTGGGCGTACTGTTCCGCAAGGGTGAAGCGCTACAGTTGCTCAGGGATGCCAAGGTCGTGGCGGTCGACAAGACGGGCACCCTGACCGAGGGTAAGCCGGCATTGACCGACCTGGAACTGGCCGCCGGTTTCGACCGGAAAGGCGTGCTGGGCCTGGTTGCCGCCGTTGAGACCAGGTCGGAACACCCGATCGCTCGTGCGATCGTGGAAGCCGCGGCTTCGGAAGGCGTGACCATGCCAACCGTATCCGACTTCGAGTCCGTGACGGGTTTCGGCGTGAAGGCAAAGGTAGACGGCAAGCACGTTGAAATCGGCGCGGATCGTTACATGACCGAGCTTGGATATGACGTGGCCAGGTTCTCTGCCGTCGCCGAGCATCTTGCCAACGAAGGGAAGTCCCCGCTTTATGCGGTGATCGACGGCAAGCTCGCAGCGATCATCGCGGTGGCGGACCCGATCAAGGACACGACGCCCACGGCAATCAAGGCCATGCATGATCTCGGCCTGACGGTGGCGATGATCACCGGCGACAATGCACGCACAGCCAGGGCCATCGCAGCTCGGCTGGGCATCGACGAGGTCGTGGCTGAGGTGCTGCCGGACGGCAAGGTTGATGCGGTTCGCCGCCTCAAACGCCAGTACGGCAAGGTCGCCTTCGTCGGCGACGGCATCAACGACGCCCCGGCTCTGGCCGAGGCCGATGTGGGCCTTGCCATTGGCACGGGCACGGACATCGCCATCGAGGCGGCGGACGTCGTGCTGATGTCGGGAAGCTTGCAGGGCGTGCCGAACGCCATCGCCCTGTCCAAGGCGACAATCGGCAATATCCGGCAGAATCTGTTCTGGGCTTTCGCCTACAACACGGCTCTGATCCCGGTCGCGGCCGGCGCCGTGTACCCGGCCTTCGGTATCCTGCTCTCGCCGGTCTTTGCCGCCGGCGCCATGGCTCTGTCGAGCGTCTTCGTGCTCGGCAATGCGCTAAGGCTCCGCCGCTTCAAGGTCGCTAGCTGACAACCAGATAGGGGCCGGCCCGTGGCGGGCCGGCTGCCCTGTCCAGGGAGAATTCGTATGAACATCGGACAAGCATCAAAGGCATCAGGCGTTTCTGCCAAGATGATCCGCTACTACGAGCAGACCGGCCTTATTCCGGCGGCTGGCCGAACCGCATCAGGCTATCGCGACTATTCCGACGACGACGTGTACGTGCTGCGCTTCATTCGCCGGGCGCGCGATCTCGGCTTCTCCGTCAACGAGATCAACGAACTCCTCGAACTATGGCGAGACGAATCGCGGCAGAGTGCCGAGGTCAAGCGCCTGGCGCAGGGCCATGTCCACGAGTTGGAGAGGAAGATCAAAGGCCTTCAGGACATCGTCAATGCGCTGACAGTCCTCATCAAATCCTGCCGGGGCGACCACCGCTCACATTGCCCAATTCTGGAACGGCTGGAAAACGCTCCGGATGACGAGGACCTGTCGATTCAGCCGCGCGCCGGCGCTATCGCGCGCCCCCGGCCATGAAGCGTGCCTGACGATATCGCAGCAACATCGGCCAAGGCTATTGGCCGCGCTCAATCGCCCTCACCTCTTGATCCTCAACCGCCCCATGTAATCCCTCTTCCCGATCGGCACGCCGCGTGAGCGCAGGATGTCGTAGGCCGTGGTCGCGTGGAAGTGGAAGTTCGGCAGCGAGAAGGACAGCACGAAGTTTTCGGCGGTGAACGGGATCCTGGTCTCGCCGAACTGGAAGGCGACGTCCTTGCCTGCCAGCGCGTTGACCTCGTCCGGCGTGAGCGCTTCCATCTTGGTGCGCGTGTCAGCCACGAGCTTCTGCAGGCCGGCATAGTCGAGCGCCTCGCCCCTGCCGGGCGGATTGAACACACCTGATTTCAGCGCCTCCATCGCGCCGTAGGAATGATGCGCCACCGAGCGGATCTGGAAGCTGAACGGCGCCATGTCCTCGAACAGGCGGTGCTCGACAACCTCGCCGGGCCCGACATTGCATTCCCGGCAATGGGCGAGGCCTTTCTCCAGAAATCCCGACACCGCGCCGAGCGTCTGCAAATAGGTCGGCACGCTCAACTCATACAGCGAAACGGACATGGCGAGACTCCCTGAGTTGCCCGCGAGCCGGGCTGTTGTCCGGTCATGACGCGATCGGCCCGATCGTATCCGAACAGGTCACGATATCAACCTGACTTCCGCGCCCGGACCGCGCTCGCTTCCGCGATGCCGCCGCCGGCATCCTGTTGCGCGAGGAGGCTGACCGCGGCCTTTTGACAGCCGCGGAAGACGTCGCACCCTCATCATGACCCGCGAGGTCATCGCCATCGCGGTGGCGATGTGCTTTGAAGGCGCATCGCTTCGCTTACGGAAGTCGTTTCATGCTCTATGCCGAGGATCTTGCCGAGGGCCAGCAGTTCCAGCTCGGGGTCTATACGATCAGCGAGGACGAAATCATCGGGTTCGCCACGGTATACGATCCGATCCCCATCCACATCGATCCCGTCGCCGCGAAATCCGGGCCATTCGGCGGCGTCATCGCCAGTGGCCTCAACACCATGGCGATCTATCAGCGCCTCATCGTGCAGGCGGTGTGGAGCCGGGTTGCGGGCATCGTGGGCCGCAGCCTGGAAATCCGGTTGCGGCATCCGGTACGGCCCGGCGACGCAATCACCGGGCAATCCACGATCCGGCGTGTAACACTGCGTCCCGAACGGCGCGATGCGATCGTGATCATCGGCACCGAACTCGTCGTCGGCCATCAACCCGTGCTGTCCCTGGTCCTCGACGCGCTGGTACACAGGCGGCCGGCGGAGTGACATGCCCGCGCGGGATTGACCTCGGCACCGCCGGCAGGCTTGCCCGGCCGCTTTCCTTCCGCGATGGTAGTGCACCCCGGCATATGCCACCGAGAGCTCCAATGGATCAGTCCGCACCGAGC